>Ga0163150_10006013_pt1 | contig 15124 bp, 23 predicted proteins | sample OliLakLV19P2IB_FD_148628 | JGI IMG/M metagenome (GOLD analysis project Ga0163150, IMG submission 148628) | Freshwater microbial mat bacterial communities from Lake Vanda, McMurdo Dry Valleys, Antarctica - Oligotrophic Lake LV.19.P2.IB | ecosystem: Environmental > Aquatic > Freshwater > Lake >...
CCAAGTATATGTCATATATGACATATTGTCAAGCTGCCGTCTAACAAACAAATGCACCAGCCGGCCGCTGGCATCTGGCGCTGGTCTAGCGGGGTCGTACCTTATTGAGACAAGCGATCTGCAACCGGCCTAGCAGCGGCCGCAAGTGATTTGCAAGCCGTTATCCCGCTCACAACTACACCGACACAAACGCGACCCGAGGTACTCCATGACTGATTTCACCAACCTTCGTGCACTGTTCATTAACACATCGCTCCAGAGGAAGGCAGACGAGAGCCATACGAGGTTACTCCTTAGTGCGTCCTCCGAGATCATGAAAAAGAAGGGCGTCTCAGTGGAACACCTGCATTTGGCTGCGCACGACGTTCCGCCGGGCGTCCATCCGGATATGACCTTGCACGGATGGCCCAAAGACGAGTGGCCCGTGATGTGGGAGAAGGTCAAAGCGGCCGAGATTCTAATCGTGGGCACGCCGATTTGGCTTGGCGAGGAGAGCTCGATATGCCGCATACTTATCGAGCGACTTTACGCAATGTCTGGATTGCTCAACGACAAGGGACAGTCCATCTATTATGGCAAAGTCGGAGGCTGCGTCATCACCGGAAACGAAGATGGGATCAAGCACACAGCAATGACCATCGGTTTTGCTCTCAACCATCTGGGCTACACGACTCCGCCCCAAGCCGATTGTGGATGGATTGGCGAGGCGGGTCCCGGACCCTCCTACGGTGACGAAATGGAGGGTGGCGGGCGCGTCGGGTTTGACAACGATTTCACACAACGGAACACGACGATCATGACGTGGAATTGCATGCACCTCGCACGGATGCTAAAAGTGGCTGGCGGGATCCCGAACGAAGGAAATGACCGCGAGGCTTGGAAAGCCGGGGAGCGATTTGGCTTCGAAAAGCCGGGTGGCAATGCGGGATAACAAGGCGCTCCACGCGACCGGCTCCGCCGGCGCGTGAGCTTGGTCGTTGGGCCGACAACGAGCCGGCCAGCCGAACGGTCCTTACGGGGATGACGGGACTTGGAGCATGACCTGTTACTCGGACTCGGGTTCACTTGCGCAGGCCGTTGTCCTGGATCTCTGTGCCTTCGAACCCGTGCTCCGCAACGGCCCGCAGCACGGTCTCGATCGAGCCTCGGGGGCCGAGTGTGACCGTGGCGCGGGCCGAGTCGTAGTCGACGGTGGCCACGTCCACTCCCGGAAGGCTTGCAAGTTGCGCCTGAAGTCCGCTGGCGCAGCCGGCACAGGTCATGCCGCTCACGGCGATGCGAACGGTGCGGCTGCTCGCCCCGGGCGTCCCCGAGTAACCGGCCTGTTGAATCGCGGCGAGAATGGTCTCGTCCGACGGGGCGTCCTCTCCTGCGACGAAGAAGAGTCGGGCGGTCTTCTCATCAAAGGAGACCTCGGCCCGCGCGAGGCCGGGCACCCTGCCCAAGTGCTCGCGGAGCGTGACGGCGCAGGCTTCGCAGGTCATTCCTCCGATCCGGAACTCCCGGCTGGCATGAGCGGCAGGCGTCGCGGCCCCGGCAGGTGGATCTCCGCCGCCGAGGAAGTAGCCGACGTAGTTCGGAAACAGGGCGAAGGTGAGAACGATGGTCGTTGCTACCAAAAGCATGACCTTATTGAAGCGCTGGAGGCGCGGGTTGGGCACGGTGCACGTCTTGCCGGGGCCGCACTTCTCCTGGCGAAAGTAGACGAGGTAGAAGCCGCCGGCGAGGAGCAGGCCGGTGATGCCGAGGAGAACCGGACGGTAGGTCTCGAAGAAGCCGGCGACGCCCGCGGCCGACGCACCGAACGCGATCAGGAGGAGCGGGAGCCAGCAGCAGACCGAGGAGAGGATGGCCGAGACCACCGCACCGCCCGTTGCCCAGAGACCGGTGTTCCGCAGGTCAGGATGCGTAGCCGTCGCCGGTGCGTCATCGACCGCGCAACAGATGTCCGCTTCGACCGCGCCGCTGGCGACGCCTGCCGCCGCGGCCTCGCCCGCTCGCCGCGCCTGGGCCTCCTTGATCGCTCGCCGGACGTTCCCGAGGCAACAAGATCCCTGCGGGTTGGTCTCCTCGCAGCGGTCGAGTCCCTGGCGGCACTTCGCGGTGATTCGGTCGGCCACTTTCGAGCTTCCGGTGGCGACGACGTCCGCCTCGATCTCCTCGACCGTGTGGTCGAAGCAGTAGCAGACCGCGCGCGGCGCATCGGTCTCCTTCTGGCCGATGCGGACGCGGACCTCGGAACGCGTGATCCGGACGCCGATCTCTGGGTGGAAATAGGCGACGTCGCACGATGGCTCGTCGCAGAAGCGGAAGCCGTCCGTGCGTCCGGCGCGAACTCGCGCCTCCTCGACCACGAGGGACTTGATGGTGATGGGCTTCACCGGCTTGCCTTTGCTGCCGCAAGAGGGGCACACCTCGCGAAGCGCTTCTCGTCGATCCGTAGTCATGTTGCCTTCTTCCAGCAGGTCACGAGGGCCCCGGCGATGGGACGCACCGCCGGGGCCCCGTGCACGGCCGCCTACTTCCCGTTCACCGGGCAGCAGTTGGGGCAGGGCAACTCCTCCCCGGTCAAGGGGCAGACGTACCCCGCGCTCTTCTGCGGCTGGTCCACACGAACGAGGGTCTGCCCGTACGCCAGACCGGCCGCCACCAGCGGCAGCGCCAGCAGCGCCGAGAGCAACCATTTCCTTCTACGCATGATGCACTCCTTTCAGAAACGGATTCGTGCCGTGGCGAGGACCACCCCCGCACGCGCAACGAATCGACACTCACGGTTCATCATTCTCCAGGGCGTCGAGGATCGGGCACTCCGAGATATCCCCGCGGCCCTTGCATTCGGACATGAGCCTCGACAGCGCCCGGCGCATCGCCTGGAGCATTCGGATCTTCTCGTCGATGTTCTGGACCTTCGCCACGGCACGGGCGAGGACGTCGCCGCACTTCGCCTGCGGCCTGGCGCGCAGCGAGAGCAGTTCTTTGATCTCCTTCAACGTGAAGCCGATCTCCTGCGCGCGCTTGATGAAGCGGACCCTCCTCACGGCGTCCCCCGAGTAGAGCCGGTAGTTCGATGCCGTCCGGGGAGCCTTGGGCAGCAGGCCCGTCCGTTCGTAGTAGTGGATCGTCTGCAGGTTGACCTTCGCGCGTCTGGCCACCTCGCCGATCCTGAGGTCGTTCGCATCCATGACGGCGAAGTCTACAGCCTATACTTAGGTAGAGGGTACAGGCCTTTCACGAGAGAATCTTCGACGTGGCAGTGTCCCGAGCGGCTGGGACTCGTGTAAGGTGCGGCCCAACAACCGGTTGCAGCGGACGGTCCGCTGCGCGGCCCGCCGCTGAACCGGAGCGGTAGGCCGCGGAGAATCCACCATGGCTCGATACGTCGCATTCCTTCGTGGGGTAAGCCCCCTCAATGCAAAAATGCCTGAGCTAAGGCGTTGCTTCGAAGAAGCGGGATTTGTCAACGTAAGGACCGTCCTCTCCAGCGGTAACGTAGTCTTCGATGCGCGCTCAGCCTCAGAGGCTTCACTCGAGCGACGTGCGGAGTCTCAAATGCAAGACTTTCTTGGCCGTTCCTTCTATACGATCGTGCGGCAGGCAGACGCTCTGCGCAGTTTGCAGGAAACAGATCCCTACGCCGCTTTCGCGCTCCCAGCGAACGCCAAACGCGTCGTCAGCTTCCTTCGTAAGCCAATCAGCACCACACGTGTGCTTCCGCTTGAAGTCGACGGAGCTCGCATCCTGAGCGTGGTTGGCCGAGAGGTATTCACTTCCTACGTGCCCAGCGAGAAGGGGCCCGTGTTTATGACGCTGATCGCGAAGGCCTTCGGAACCGACATCACAACGCGAACGTGGGAGACGGTCAGGAAGTGCGCAACTGCATGACTCACAGCACAGCCCGAACGCGGTCTAGCTCAAGTGGACGGGTGTGATGGACGACATAAACTGCACACCAGAAAGACTGAAATCAAGGTACTGTTGTGCAGTGGTCAGGGCGTACGGGTCGCCGTCATGGTAGCGCTCGCGTGTGATGAGTCTGGTTGCTCCGTTGAGCAACCGGGCAGATAGCTGACACTTTAAACCGGGTACATGGTTGACACTTCGGGGAGCTGCCGGTCAGCTCCGAATGACGTGATCCCGCTCATTGAAACGTGCAATCAGGACGTCACAGAAGTAGATCGACCAGATGCCATCCTCGACCTCATCGAGGCCGACGTCGTAGCCCTCGAGCGGGGTGGCCAGAAAGAGCAGTCGCCGTCCGAATCGAAAGGTGCCGCCGCTGGTGATCCGCTTCACCAGATAGTGACCTGGGTAGTCGATCGGCGGCAGGCGCTTTGGGTATGGTCGCGGTGAGGTGCGATAGATCGAGGCGGGTGTCTGCCCTGCGAGCGTGTCGTGTGGGCGCACCTCATTGTACTCGCGACGAAACGCATCGAAGGCCCGTTGTTGCGCTGGCAGCGTCGCGCGTGGCGGTCGAATGGCTCCGGCCTTGAGCGTCTTGTGCATGCGTTCGTGCGCGCCGTTCTGTTGCGGGTGCGCGGGCAGGATCCGTTGGTGTTGAATGCCGAGGCGCATCCACCAGACGTTGAGCTGCGAGAGCCCGTGCACGGCTTGGGTGGCGAAGGGTACGCCGTTGTCGGTGCGGATCGCGCGCGGCAGCCCGTACTCACGGAAGGCCCGCTCGAATGCGGGCTTGGCGCCTATGGTTTGGACGTTGCGCAGGCTGTGGCAGGTGAGCAGGTAGCGCGAATGCTGGTCGGTGATCGTCAGCGGATAGCAGTAGATCCCGTCGCCGGTGCGGAACTGGCCCTTGAAGTCGGCCGCCCAGAGATCATTGGGTTCGGTGGTGTGCGGCGGCACGGTGCCGGGATGCACAGAGCGGCGTCGCCGCCGACGCTTTGTGACAAGGCCCTCGCGCACCAGCAGGTCCCCGACGGTGCTGATGGCGGGCCAGACCGAGATCCGTCGGTGGCGCGGTTCGAGATACTGGAGCAACTTCTTGGGGCCCCACTGCGGGTGGGCTCGTCGGGCCGCGCAGAGCATGTCCGCGAGGGCGGGCGGGATCCGATGGGGACAGTGATGGGGCGCACGACTCCGATCCCCGAGGGCCAGACGGCCACCCTCGTCGGCGCGGTCGACCCACTTGTAGCCGGACGTGCGGCTGATGCCGTAGCGCTCGCAGAGCTCGGTCATGGTGAAGAGGCCGGCGCGCACATCGAGGATGAAGCGTTCGCGTTGGTCCACGGGGGATGTCTCATTCCAGGGCATTGGCCGACCTCCGGTAGGTCTGCCAGGGTAACAGTGTCAACCATGTTCCCGGTCTATTCTGTTAGCTATGTACCCGGTTTGTACCCGTCGGTGTCTAACAACGCCTTGCAACTGGCAAGCGATGTCGGATGGCTCGCTTCGCTCGCTTGGTTTCATGCGCTTGCAGTTGAACTGCTTAACGTTATACAGCTATAGGGTCGCGCAGATCTGTATGATGGCGCTATGCTTGGAAACCCTTCGCTGGAGTGTGCCGATGTCGAAGCTTCGAACACCCCGTCGCCGGACGGCGCCCGCCTTGAAGCGGAAGAACATGCTGATGGACCAGCACACACTTGATGCGGCGAAGGCCCTCCTTAGGGCAGCGACTGAGACCGCGGCGGTGGATGCGGCCCTGGATCTGGTGGTGTTTCGAGCGGAGGTCTTTGCCGGGCTTGACCGGGTGGCGGCTGCCGGGGGAGTGGCGCCTCGAGGGCGTGCCCGACGTGCCGGGTGATCTACACGCTCGACACGAACCTGTGGAGTGATGCCCTCCGCCAGCCCGCGGAGCTGGAGCGGCTCAAAGGGTTCCTGAGTTGGGCGCTGCCCCAAACGACCCTTGCCAGCGTCGTCGCTGCTGAGTTGCTTGCGGGAGCCCGTACGGAGGTGGCCCGCCGCGTATTAGAGGCCGACGTGCTGGACGCCTTCGAACGCCGAGGTCGGCTCCGAGCGCCCAGTGTGGCCGCATGGCGCCGTGTCGGCGTCCTGCTGGGCGAGTTGGGGGCTCGCCGAGGCGGCGCAGGTTGGCAGAATGATCTCCTGCTGGCGTGCATGGCCCGAGAGCACGGCTGGGTGCTGATCACTCGGGATGCCGATTTCGGTTGCCTCCGGAAGCATGTGCGCGGCTTGCAGATCCAGGGGCCATATCCACCTCGAGCCGGCTGAGGACTTCGGCTGTATGACATCCGCTTGCTGCGGTCACGGGACAGGGATCGGGTCCGCTTTGCCGGGTTCTGCTCGGCCCGTGCCGCAGAAGCGGTGGCCGTTATGCGGATGGCCACCGAGGAGCTAGATTTCCGAGATGCCCGAACAGATCCTGACCTTCGCGGAGGCGGAGTCGTGCCTCGCAACCGCTCATTCAGCCATTCTTGGCCTGGGTGTGCGGCGGCTGGCCCTGTTCGGTTCGGTACCACGCGGCACGGCGCGCGAGGATAGCGATGTCGACGTCCCCGTCGAGTTCCAGCCCGGCCAGAAGAGCTATGATCGATTCCTGGCGCTTGGCGATCTTCTCGAGGATATTTTCGCCCATCCGGTCGAGTTGGTGACAACTGAAGCATTGTCTCCATTTCTTCGATCTCACATCCTCGCCGAAGCACAGGATGTCATTCGAGCCGCGTGAGTTCCTCCGGCACATTCTCACCGAATGTGACTATCTCCTCTCGGTCAGCGCCGGAATCACGCCGTGGCTCCTGGACACCGACCCAACCTTGCTTGAACGTGAAGGCATGGACTCCGGTCTCAGCCAAGTGCTCGACCAGGTCGCGGTGTTTCACCCACCACCAGTCGTGGACGCGCTGTTCCGCGGCGTGATCGAACGACACGGCGCGACCGCCATGCATTTCGCGGCCATGTTGTTGTTTATCCATGGTCAGGCGACAACATCGTTCGACTGGGATCAACGTCCGTTCCTGTTGCAGTTTCACACGGAGGATACGGTGGAGCGCGCCACCGCTTTTGGCGCACTGCGAGCGAAGATCATGCGAATCCTGCGATCACCGTGAACCGTACAACATGACCCGGACTGGTTACGAAGTCACCTATCAAGATTTCTTGCAACTCGTGAGCGATCCACACTGCGTGCCCGACGTCGCACCGCTCCTCAAGCGCTGGTTCAACTACGACATCGTGCAAGACGGACCGCCTGTGAAGCACGGGTATACGGGACATAGCATCATACGTGACGCCGGGGGCAGCGAGGTGGGCAAAGCGCGACTGCATTTGGCCATCCAGGCCGATCCGGATCTACAACGGACGTTGTACAACACTTCTCAGTCACTCTGGCGCTAACCGGGACCTATGAAAATCCTGTTCTGGCTGTTGATCGCGGCCGATACCGCCGTGGTGCTGATGTTCTTTGTGCTCGGACTCGCCGCCGCAACGAGTACGAGGCAGAGTGGCCTCGCGGTGGCGACCTCGCTGCCGTTTGTGTTACCGGTGCTCGTGTTGATTACCGCGATTCTGCTGTTCACGCGCAGCCCATCCGTGCTCGGACGCACTGCTGGATTGCTGCTGGCGGCTGCGCCCGCGTTGCTCCTGATCTGGTTACGCGGGTCGGCCGCACTCGACGTTCGTCAGAACACCACCAGCAACGGCGAAGTCGCGCATTTTCGCGAGGGGGCGCTTCGTGACATTGCCGGTGCGATCACGAACAACGATTCGGCAACCGTCGCCAGACTCGTGCCAACGGTTGATGTGAATGCACGCGGATTCATGGATGTCACACTGCTGGTGCTCGCATTGCGCCAGCTCGAGCATTCGCCAGCGGATCTCGCGATCCTGCACACACTGCTTGGGTCCGGCGCGAACCCCAACCTCGTCGCGGCAGGCGAGCTGCCACTCGCTGTGGCCATTCAACAGAGCAGGCATGCGGGCGCCGAGCCTGTGGTGATGCTTCTCAAGGCCGGCGCAGATCCCAATGCGACGGATCAGTTCGGCAAGCCGGAATTCTACGCGGGCACGAATGTTGGTGCGCCGCCGGAAGTCCTGATCGCTTTGCTCGACAACGGTGCCGACCTCACGATCAGGAACAGGGACGGTCTCTCCGTGGTATTCGATGCCGCGCTGAGCAACAACTGGCGTGCGGTATTGCTGTTGCTGCAGCGTGGCGTGGACTACAAGACGGGTCGCACGGTCAACGGCGAATCGTTTGCGCAGATGGTTGAGTCGCACGCGCGCGTATACGGGGATAGCGCGGGTGTCGCCGAAGTCGTGGAGTATCTGAACCGTCACTAGTGAGCGCGATCGTATGGATCCTCGACCGCTACTCCTTGTCTCCCCACGCGCGCACGCGATACCGGAGTTCCAGAACGGACTTGAGAGGCGCGGACGGTGTGACTCCGTACGGCGGGTCCACGTTTCGCGGTGGTGACCATTCGCTCCAAGCCGCCTTCGGATTCGGTGTGCGTTTCATGGGCGGTGCGAACGACTCCACCTGCTGCTCTCCGACGCGCACGACGATGACGCGGCTGGTGGCCCGCACGAGCTGACTTTGCACGACGGGAATGATGGTATAGGCACCGTCTATGCGACGTGACTCCCAGCCCACATCTCCAACAGGTCGTGATTTCGCCGTCTGCACTTCCACGGCGAGCCATCCTTCCGGATTGGCGGTGGGAACGTTTGCCGTCTGGGTGCGGAACTCCATCTCGAGATCGGCGCGCGCGCCGCCGTACTCGAGCGGTTTTTCGATCAACTGCATGTAGGCCCACACGGACAGGACAATCACCGCGATGAGACCAACGATTCCGGCCAGCCCCGATGCCGAGTACGCGGCACTCTGTCCACTGGGCGCCGAGCGACCGTAGATCACGATCGCTGTGGCAATGCCGATGATCGCGCCAACCAGCCCGATCGCGACGGCAAAGAATCCGCGCGCACCCTCGCGGCCGCTCATGTTCGTAAAGCTCGCGTACGCCGACGCGGCTCCTACGCCAAGAGCAAAGCCGACGGCGCCGCCAACTAGCGCCCAGAACAGTCCAAGCAGAATACGCATAGCGTAAGAGAACCTTGAGGAGTGTGATTATGGCGCGGCAGTCCACCGACCACTGAGCGCAGACTTCAACGACGACTCGGCAACAGCTGCAACGTCATTTCATCAAACAACGGCGCGTCCTGCCCCACACGGACAAACAACAATCGCCGCGCCACGCCGGTTGGCCACACCGCAAAGAACTGTTGTCCATCGGGCGCTGTGCCCCACTCGCCGCACGGGGGTTCCGGCACGTCGTTGGGGTCCTGCTTTGCCTTCAGCGCCTTCGCGTACGCGGCGTCAGGCACGACTGTGAATCGCTTCATCGCGGTGGGCGCATTCCCTGACACGTACGGCGCCATCACGCAGCGATCGCTGATCGCCGGGTTGGTGTGTGCGAGGTATAGGCGACGCACTCCGGCTTCCGCAGTCTCATTGGGCTTCAGTACGAACGATTCAATGAGCGTATCGGGCGCCGCACGCGCGTCACTGTATTCCTGCAGGAGGGTCGTGCCCTTCAGGTAGACGCGAATCGTGCGCGCACCAGCCGTGCAGCGCTGCACCCATGCGGCGAACCCCGCAGTGGCACTGGAGGCACGCTCCCACGTACACCCTGCGGTTGCGGCGCGCGATGGCGCACCCGATTGTGCCAACAGCGTGCGCGTTGACATCGCCATGACACTGCCCGCAAGCAGTGTCAGCCCAATCGTGCGAGTGGCCGCGCTACTCGCGCGTGGGAACCGGGTCGGCCTGCACGAACGGTGGCGCGCCATGGCGTTCACTTCGCGGGTTGAAGGAGGCCACCCAGGCGGCAATGGATGAGCTTGCCGTCCAGGGCGGGTCTGAGCGTGACGCACCGTTCGGCAATGTGCCCGGCGTTCTCACTCATGTCGCCGAGTACGGCCCGGACGATTCCGAAGTTTCACGCAATCGTTGGCGCCCCTGGGAAAGGGGCGGCACCAGACGGTCTATGACGAACGCTTCGCTCGGGAGTACGGCCCCTGGCGGTCCGTCGTCGCGCAAGTGGCCGACAAGTTCCTCGCCTGTGGGATCCTGGAACACGGCTTCGCCCGCATCCGCTGTGACACCTGCACGCACGAATACCTGCTCGCGTTCTCGTGCAAGTGCCGGAATGTCTGCCCGAGCTGCCACGCCAAGCGCCTCGCCATCTGGACGCAGTGGCTGGACACCACGCTCCTCGCGCCGGTGCCGCACCGACCAAGTGGTGCTCACCATCCCGAAGCGGCCGCGCGCGTACTGTTTGTATCGCCACCGGCTGCTCGGCGATATCGCCCGCGTCGCCGCCCGCCAGGATAGGAATTTCAATCGGGCTCGGTCGAGTATCCGGCAAACATACGGCGCGATCGCCGACCACGCGGGGGCCGATCGGACGCCCCGGTGGGACGGGCGCGCACGCCGAACATCCCCGCACGTGGGCGGGGCGTCGGGGTGAGGCTCAGCGGGCCTGGTGGGCCGCGGCGGGTCGTCGCGTGAGGCCCGGTCCAGACGGTCCTCGGGTCGAGGGCGGACTCCGGGCGGCGGCGTGGGCCGCCGTCGCGGCGCGGGTGCGGAGGTGCGCGAGGATCTGGTCGATCACCGAGGCCTGGGTGATGAACGCCACGATCCGCATCGCGCCGTGGCAGGCCGGGCATGCGAGGGGATCGACCTCGAAGATCTGCTGGAGCAGGGTCGCCCAGCGGCGGCTGGCCTCGGTGGGCGCCAGTCGTGGCGCGGGGACGATGGCGGGCGGCACCGCCGCCGCCGCGCTCGCCGCCTTGCCCCGCATTACGTCACCGCCTTCGCCGTCCGGTCGTACGTGAGTCGCTCCAGCGCGACGGGATTCCGCGCACAGTACCGCGCGAGTCGGGTCGCGAACGCGCGGTCGTCCTCCGACACCCAGACGGCCGTGTGCACGTGGAACCCGGAGTGCGGCCACGTGAGCATGCCGGCGGCCTGGTCTTCGTCGAAGAGCGCAAGGCGCACGAACAACCGGAGCACGGCGCGGCGAAACGCCTCGGTCAGCCGCGCCGTGTCGTGCACCGGCCACCCGACGAACGTCCCGTCGGGCCGGAAGCCGCCGTCGGTGACGAGGAGATGGAGGTGCGGATGCCAGTTGGCGCGCGAGCCGTGCGTCTGCAGGCAGGCCACGATGCCGACGGTGAGCGCGCGCTCGCCCGTCAGGATCCGGATCGCCGCGGTGACGGTGCGGGCGGCGACGCGGGCGATCTCGCCGAGCAGGCGGCGGCGATAGAGGCAGTAGGCGCGCAGTCGCTTGGGGATGGTGAGGACCACTTGGCGGTGCGGCACCGGCGCGAGCAGGGTGGTGTCCAGCCACTGTGTCCAGATCGCGAGGCGTTTGGGCAGGGCAACTCGGGCAGAAGTAGCGACACTTGCAGGAGAACGCCAGCAGATACTCGTGCGCGCAGGCGTCGCAGCGGATGCGGGCGAAGCCGTGCTCGAGGACGCCACACGCCAGGAACTTGTCGGCGACCTGCGCGACGACCGGGCGCCACGGGCCATACTCGCGGGCGAACCGCTCGTCGTAGACCGTCTGCAGGCGGTGCAGATGGTCCGACACCAACCGAAAGAGCGGCGACGCCTGAGGACGCCGGGGTGTGTAGACGCCCCGCGCCGCCGGCGCCGCGTCGGGCATGCGCGCTCCGGGATCGGGGAGCGCCGAGCATACGTCCGACTCGGGCGCGGCCCGTCATTGTTCCGTTGCGCGACGGGCTGTTTCGACGCAACATCTGCGTGGCGCGGGCCTAACGGTGCTTGCTGCAGACGGGCGTCTTCGGAAGCGCGCTCCGCGCGCATCGTGTTGGAGCGCTCGCAGCAGAAGCTGGCGTTAGGTGCCAATACCCATGAGAAACCCGTTTAGATTCTTCGTTGAATTGATGCAACAGCCGGCATGGATACCCATCTGGATGTTTTATCTGATGGTTATTAATATGGCGAGCGTGGGTTTCTGGCATGAACCGTTAGCAAAACTCATCTTTATTACTTTCATGATCTCCGCGATGCTGATGATGGGCTTATACTCGCGATTTGGATTTGAAGAAATTATCGGGTTCGGCCACATGCTATGGGTTCCGCTGCTCGTATACATTCTGGTGCGGATTCCTGCCGTTGAGGGCGGATTCCAAAGCTATCTGATTGCCTTGGCTATTTCAATTGCGATCTCATTGGCGTTTGATTTTGTCGATGTATGGAAATACTTTACAAACCGAGTGAGCAACCGGGCAGATCACTGACACTTTAAACCGGGTACATGGTTGACACTTCGAGAAGCTGCCGGTCAGCTCCGAATGACATGGTCCCGCTCATTGAAACGTGCGATCAGGACGTTACAGAAGTAGATCGACCAGATGCCGTCCTCGACCTCATCGAGCCCGACATCGTAGCCTTCGAGCGGCGTGGCGAGGAAGAGAAGCCGTCGTCCGAATCGAAAGGTGCCGCCGCTGGTGATCCGCTTCACCAGGTAGTGCCCTGGGTAGTCGATCGGTGGTAGGCGCGTGGGATAGGGCCGTGGTGAGGCGCGATAGATCGAGGCGGGTGTCTGCCCTGCGAGCGTGTCGTGTGGGCGCACCTCATTGTACTCGCGACGAAACAGATCGAAGGCACGTTGCTGTGCTGGCAGCATCGCGCGTGGCGGCCGAATGGCTCCGGCCTTGAGCGTCTTGTGCATGCGTTCGTGCGCGCCGTTCTGTTGTGGATGCGCGGGAAGGATCCGCTGGTGCTGGATGCCGAGGCGCATCCACCAGACGTTGAGCTGCGAGAGCCCGTGCACGGCTTGGGTGGCGAACGGCACGCCGTTGTCGGTGCGGATCGCGCGCGGCAGCCCGTACTCACGGAAGGCACGCTCGAATGCGGGCTTGGCGCCTACGGTCTGGACGTTACGCAAGCAGTGGCAGGTGAGCAGGTAGCGCGCATGCTGGTCCGTGATCGTGAGGGGATAGCAGTAGATCCCGTCGCCAGTGCGGAATTGCCCTTGAAGTCGGCGGCCCAGAGATCGTTGGGCTCGGTGGTGTGCGGCGGCACGGTGCCAGGATGCACGGAGCGCCGTCGGCGGCGCCGCTTCGTGACGAGGCCCTCACGCACGAACAGGTCACCGACGGTGCTGATGGCAGGCCAGGTGGTCACCCGCCGATGGCGCCGTTCGAGATACTGGAGCAGCTTCTTGGGCCCCCACTGCGGGTGCGCACGTCGGGCCGCACAGAGCAGCTCGGCGAGCGCCGCAGGAATGCGATGGGGGCAGTGATGCGGGGCACGGCTCCGATCGGCGAGCGCTTGGCGACCGCCTTCGTCGGCACGAGCGACCCATTTGTAGCCGGACGTGCGACTGATGCCGTAGCGCTCACAGAGCTCGGTCATGGTGAAGAGGCCGGCGCGCACGTCGAGGATGAAGCGTTCGCGTTGGTCCACGGGGGATGTCTCATTCCAGGGCATTGGCCGACCTCCGGTAGGTCTGCCAGGGTAACAGTGTCAACCATGTTCCCGGTCTATTCTGTTAGCTATGTACCCGGTTTGTACCATATGAATTCCTAACACGCGCTTGCTGCCGTCGAGGCCAAGCGGTTCGGCCGCCGCGCTGTAGTCTTTTGGCAGGGATGCGGCGGCCTCACCCGGCCTCGCGGCAGAAGCGCAGGTCGTTGAGGCTGTAGAATAAGTCCCAAGGGTAGAAGTGCGGGCGTTTCAGTGAGTCATCAAGTGATCTCGTCGGCGCCGATCGTCGGTCTCGGGGCATTCTGGCGCGTCGTTCCCTGGGCTCGCGCGAGCACAAATTCGCGAAGAGGCTTATCCTACAGCCTCGTTAGGTGGGCTACGAGGAAGTGCGGAGCCGCTCCCAGAACTGGCGCGGGGTTAGAATCGGCAGCGGCATCTCTGCCGGGGTGGCATGAAGGTCACGATCTCCGGTCACCAGGACATCTGCATTGCCGGCCATCGCTTCGGCCAGCACGGGAAGGTCGGTCCGATCCCGGAGCCGCAGGCGGAGGGGCGGCGCCTCGGGAATGATTGCCGCATGACGCCGCAGAAAGGCCTCAACCTCGTTGATCATATCAGCAGGCATGCGGATCTTCTGGCGGAGCACGCGACGGAGTTCGCGGAGGACGGTTTCACCGAGCACCAGTTCATGTTCCGCCAAGGTCACCTGCAGGACGTCCGCACAGAGTCCCCGAGTGGCGACGGCACTGACCAGCACGTTGGTGTCGAGGGCGACTCTCACGAGACGTCGCGGAAGACGTCCTCGTCGGTCAGGTATCCCTGCGCCTCCGCGAGGGGCATGATGCGGCGGCGGAGGTCGGCGAACTCAGCCAAGGCCAACTGGCGGCGCACGGCGTCGCGGACCACCTCACTGCGGCTGCGGCCGGTGCGGCGGGCTACCCGCGCCAGACGGCGTTCCAACTCGGGATCCAGGCGGATGGTCAGGACGGCGGTTTTCATGTCATGCAATGTAAGACATTGGATGCCACCTAACAAGCGCTTGCTGCGGCCGGGGCTGACGGGCTGGGCGTTCGGGCCGTAGCTTCCCAAGACGGCGGAGGTCGCACCTGGCCCCGCCGCAGAACCGTAGGCCGTTGGGCGGACGAACAAAAGATCGTAGGCTCGCGCCAAAGGGCCAGAGGCTGATAGGCACACCAGGCGAAAAGCGGCGTTCTGTCGACAGAGATCGACCGGGATGGGTTTTAAAGCGCGTCAGCTCTATCAGGAGCAGGCGGCTTGCAGATTCGTGAACAATGGAGGTTACCAAGTGACGATGCGAGAGAAGAGACCTAAGCGCGACATCGAGAAGAACTACCCCAAAGCGCAGTTCGTTACCAAGCTGCGCCGCCTTGCCGACTGTATCGAGCAGGGCAAGCGGTTTCGCATTCAGGTAGCAGGAGAACGAGTGTCAATACCACCCACCGCCGTCATCAACATCGAACATGAACGCGGAGTGTCTGAGGAGGAGGTAGAATTTCAGATCAAGTGGCCGCTTGAAGAGAGAACCAAACAGACGGAGTGAAACAGGTTGTGTCCCGCAAGCTGTAGAAATTCGTTCGGGTGATCCTGTCGGGCTCCCCGGTTACGCTGCCTGACGCAGCGTGATGGTGGCCATCGTCTGGTAGCCGTGCACCTTCCGCATCCGGATCCCGC
>Ga0163150_10006014_pt1 | contig 15122 bp, 19 predicted proteins | sample OliLakLV19P2IB_FD_148628 | JGI IMG/M metagenome (GOLD analysis project Ga0163150, IMG submission 148628) | Freshwater microbial mat bacterial communities from Lake Vanda, McMurdo Dry Valleys, Antarctica - Oligotrophic Lake LV.19.P2.IB | ecosystem: Environmental > Aquatic > Freshwater > Lake >...
TCTCGGTGGGTCCACTGATACGGAAGGCAGCCGGATACGGTTGGCCGGGCCGCTCTGCTAAGGCGGTTCTCTACCCGAGATGAGGGTTCGAATCCCTTGCCTTCCGCTGAATGACGAACCGTGTGATGGCCTGATGGTGAAATGGAGATCATACCCCGCTTCTAACGGGGCGTTCCGGGTTCGAGTCCTGGTCGGGCCACTGGCAATGTGTTGACCAAATGAGGAGACAGACATGTCGACGGAACTGATGCAGGCATTTGCAGCAATCGGAGCCGAGCTGCAGTTCGAAACAAGCGACAACCGCGTTGAGATCGACGTACGTCGGCAGGCACGTCACGAAGTGTTCGTGTTGCGGCAGCCGTCGTTCCGCTCGATCACGGCCGAAGCGATCGACGTGCGGCCGCATCATCGGCATCTGGTGCTCGATGTGTACGGACACTGGCTGCCGGTCAGCGGGCGATTCCTGTGCGGACATGACGAGTACTACTGGTTCGTGGCCTCGGTGCCGTTCGGCCGCGAGACGCAGAGCGTGCGGGGTGCGATGGAGGCGCTCAAGCCGCAGATCGTACGCCGCGAGCAGCAGCGCAAGGGGGTGACGCATCGCCGGCACCGACGCCGGACCGACGCGTACGTGCGTCAGGGGGAATGGTTCTTCCTGCCGCGTCCGTGCATGCACGTCGCCCAAGAACTGGTTGAGCGGAACGGCCGCCTCGCCCGTAAGGGAGGTAAGCCGCACCGCGTGGAGTGGCTGTATGTCATGGACGAAACGCTGACGTTCGCGCGCGGATTGGTCTCACATCCGGACCACTCGACGCTGCACCTCGACGTGTGGCACCGGGTCGTCCAGAACAATGAGCCCGAACCACAGCAGCTGCAGCGGAGTCAGTCGCTCCGGATGGCGTACATGGATTGATCGAATTCGCCGGGCTGTCCGCACCAATGCTGGCAGCCCGCGACATGGTGTCCGTGGTGTAGTGGCACTGCACATCGGTCTGTGAATCCGAAGGCGACGGTTCAATCCCGTTCGGACACCCTTGATTGGAGAGGCCCGTGGTTACTGCAGTCCTGAACAGACCGACTCTGGTCCTGAACCGCAACTGGCAGCCGGTGGGTGTGGCCACCGTCGCTAAGTCGCTGGTGAAGGTCTGGAACGACTGCGCGCGGATTGTCGATCCACTCGACTTCCAGCAGTACACGTGGGAGGACTGGTCACAGTTGGCGCCGGGTCGCGATGAGCCGGCGATCCAGACGCGGTCCAGCCGCCTGCGGGTGCCGGAGGTCATCGTCCTGAAGACGTACGATCGCCTGCCGACGAACACCGTCACTTTCAGCCGACGGAACATCTTCAATCGCGACCGGTTCACCTGCCAGTTCTGTGGCCGGCAACCGGGGAGTGAGGAATTGACGATCGACCACGTCGTGCCGCGGTCTCAGGGGGGCACGTCCACCTGGGAGAACTGCGTCCTGGCGTGCATCGACTGCAACGCCCGGAAGGCCGACCGGACGCCGGAGCAGGCGCGGATGCCACTGCGCCACGCTCCGACCCGACCGACCTGGAAGCCGCTCTACGCGGCGCACGGAACCCGGATCAGCAGCTGGTCCCGGTTCATCAGCGAAGCGTACTGGAGCGTGGAACTGGGAGACTGAGAACCGCTGTCCATGGGGCATCCCATGGGCAGCACTTACACGAGTGTGCTCCTGGGAGAGCAGTCAGCCTCCAAAACTGACGCATGGGGTTCAAATCCTCACGCTCGTGCTGTGCCGACGTGGCTCGACTGAGAAAGGGCGTCCGCCTTGTAAGCGGAAGCATGCTGGTGCGAATCCAGTCGTCGGCCCTGTTTGTCCCGATGGTGTAGCGGATTGCATTGGACTCTCCGAAGGTCCAGGCCCTGGTTCGAGTCCAGGTCGGGATACTGCCCTGCGGGTGTGACGGACGCATGACGGTTTTCGAAGCCGTCGGACGGGGTTCGACTCCTCGGCGGGGTATTGCGAGAGTTTATCTGTTCTCGGAGTGTGCCGGATTCGCACGCGAGCCCGCGAAGCTCGTAGACCAGGTTCGATTCCTGGCGGGAACACTTGTAGTCTTCTTCGAAAGGAGGTGCGTCGTGAGTCACGAACACATTGAAGACGAACCCTTGTTTCACGCCGATGAGCAAGCGTCGGCGGGGATTCCCCTCCGAGACGAGCGTCAAGCGGGGCGTGCGCGTTGTCCACGGCGACAAGCTGCTTGAAGAGAAACTCGGACGGAGCGATCTGTGCCCGTGCGGTAGCGGTCGTATCTTCAAACGATGCTGCCTGAAATCGCGCCGGTTTCGACGGCGTGAATCGGCATGACTACTTTTAGAGAGGAATGAACTGTAACCCGTTCGCGACTGCGAGCGGGCAGTCCGACGCTGAAGCCACACGGTGTGGCGGCGGCCTGCAAAACCGCTTTTAGTGGGTTCGACTCCCACCGGCGTCTCTTCAAGGCGAGGTTCGTTGATGTCGTTCGCCAGCGGCGCGCGCGGGACCCGGCAGGGTTGTCCGCGGCGTGTTCCGTGAATGGGATCTGAACGGCGACGTCAGCACCGGTTAGCTCAGAGGGTAGAGCACCAGATTCACACTCTGGAAGTCACGGGTTCGACTCCCGTACCGACCACCAAAACCGTCGGCTGGTAACCGACACTGAAGGTGCGCAAACGCCTTTCCACGAAGCCCGAAGGAGGCAGACATTCATTTGATCAGCCAGGGCGGTGCCCTGGACCCGGTGCCTGCGCACCGCTTCGCAAAGCTTCCGCGATGCGATCAGTCCAGATGTGCGCTGCCCTAGCAGCATTGCGTGACGCCCTGCAGTGCGCGGATACCGCGTGCGTGCGTCAGCGGCTGAAGAGCACAGACACTCTACGGTTCGCCGATTCGGAATCCTCGGGAGACCGAGTCGGCAACCCGGCAGTCGAAGTGCGTGGAATCCCCTGACGACGCCCGCTCAACCGCACTCCGCGATTCGCGCGTGTGATCGGCGAACGTTCTGCCTTCGGAGGGTGTCTTCGATGATTCACGCGGCAATGACGCCGCTGTTTGTTTGGTGCCGACTCGGTCGGCAATTGTGACCGGACTCTGTCCGGGGAGGTGAGTGATGTTCGTTCTGAAGCGTTACAAGATCCGCACCTACGAAATGGGCCTGCTGTTCCGCGACGGTGAGTTCCGCGGCCTGCTCTCGGCCGGCAAGCACTGGTTTGTCGATCCGTTGTGCAAGGTCCGCGTCGAGGTCGTTTCGCAGCGCGATCCGTGGCTCGTTCACGAGAAGCTCGACCTGATCGTCAAGTCGGGTGCGCTGAAGGACCGCGCCGTGGTCCTGGACCTGAAGGACTACGAGCGGGCGCTCGTCTGGATCGAGAACCGGTTCAGCCACGTCCTGCCGGCGGGCCTCTACGCCTACTGGACGGGTCAGAAGGACGTCCGGGTCGAAGTGGTCGACGCCCGCAACGTGCGGTTCGAGCACGCCGACCTGAAGGTCATCGCGCGCTCGTCCATCCCGCTGCGTGTGCTGGGCGTCGCGACGGTCGAGCGTGACCACGCCGGCGTCCTGTTCATCGACGGCCGGTACGCCGACACTTTGCCACCGGGCCTGTACGCCTTCTGGAGGGGCCCGGTGGAGGCGGACGTCGTGGATGTTGACCTCCGTGAGACGATGGTCGATGTCGGCGGCCAGGACATCATGACGGCCGACAAGGTCACGCTGCGGCTGAATGCCGTCGTGACTTACAAGGTCGCCGATGCCCGCCGGGCGGTCAGCCGGACGGACGACGTCCGACAGGCGCTGTACCGCGAGACGCAGCTTGTGCTGCGCGCCGTGGTCGGCGCGCGGGAACTCGATGCGTTCCTGACGGATAAGGATGCCGTCACGGACGAGATCGAGCAGAACGTGAGTCGTCGGGCGGGTGAGCTTGGTCTGGAGATCGCCTCGGTCGGTATCCGTGACGTGATCCTGCCGGGCGATATGAAGGAACTGATGAACAAGGTCACGGAGGCCAAGAAGGCAGCCGAGGCCAACCTGATCTCGCGGCGCGAGGAGACGGCCGCCATCCGCAGCCAGGCCAACACGGCCAAGCTGCTGGCGGACAGCCCGGTCCTCATGCGGTTGCGCGAGCTGGAAGTCCTCGAGAAGATCGCAACTGCGGGCAAGCTCAACATCGTCCTCGGCGAGAAGGGCTTGGCTGACAGAGTGGTCAACCTGCTGTGAGGCCATTTTGTTGTGATCGGCCACCCCTGGTTCGAGCAATCGAGCCAGGGGTGATTTTTTTGAGGCCATCACTGGCTGTAGACTATCGGCACATGGGCCGGAGGTTGCACCTCGGGGCACCTGCTCGTCAGTTCGAGTCCATAGGGGAACCGAACAGGGTGCGGATTCGGCAGCGAATTGGTGCAGTCTCTCCTCGCACGCTGCAACTCGCTTGACATCACGCTACAGGGACTTGGAAGCTAGGACGCGCGCCTGGCCGGGAATTCCAACAGGTGACCGCTTTCGCAGGAGCTATGCGGTCGCAGAGCCAGTTCCGAACCACAGGACGAGCGGCTGACTGGCGCCCGGCACCAAGCGACGCATTCTGTGCCACAGTCTATCAGCCAGTTCTGCAAGCGATTCCGTATGAGCGACTTGCGACTGCGACCGCTTGTATCCGGGGCAACGGGTCGTCAGCGGGCAGGAATCCGCGAATTCCCGCTTAAATTGAACGATGTGTTCTTTCCACTGGCGGAGTCGCGCGGCGAAAAACAAATGCCGCACGCGACGCATCTCTTTGTGGCATCGAGAGTTAATCGGGGTGACAGGATTTGAACGCTCGTCAATTAGATCGTCGAAATCTTGACTCGACTGTGAAACGGACACATGTGTCGGTCCGACACCGACGCAAGTTGTGCGTCAGGCCCACAGATGGTCAGAACGCGACGTGTACCTCCAACTGGGGCACCGTCCGCCGGAACGGACACCGTGTCCTGGCAATCCTTGTGCGAGTTATCGCCGACTGGACTTGCGTGTCCCCGCTGGGCCGCTGTCTGATAGCTAACAACAGCCACGTCATCTTTCCCGGCCCGGCGCGGCATACCTCGGTGGGCTTGGTCATGCTTCAGCCGGAGTCATAGGCGATAAGCAGCACAGACTGTGCGGCAGACGTGATGCGGTTAGCATGAGAGTGCCTTTCTCGTCTTCGTAATCGGCACGGCCGCCCATTCAGGTGGCGGATGAACGGCCGTGCCGGCAGATTGAATGTTGGTTACGCCGATTCCGGCAAAGGCGTGCTGACAGTCGCAGTCGTCAGTTCGCTCGCCAGCAGGTTCAGTGACAGGTCGGGATCGACCGGAACGTCGCGCAGCCAGCGGGTGAACTGGTGCAGCATCAGCCCCGCAGCGATACTCGCACAATAGATGGTGCTGCGACTCGTGCAGGAGCCGGCCAGCGCTTCGCCCTGCGGGAACAGCGTTGACGCATAATGGTCATGGCCAGCATGCGAATTGACCGTCAGGATCCGGGCCACATCGCCCAGCATTCGCCCATCGCACCAGAACGTGCACTGATCGCGGACGGCACGCCAGATCGCTTTGCGGGCGCTGATCGAGTCCACGCAGCAGAACACGGCCTCCGAAGCCCCCTGCTCTGGCCGGTAACGATCCGCCACGCTCTCAACACGGATTGCCGGCTCGATCGCCAGCAGGGCTCGGCGCGTCGCCTCAACTTTTAGGATTCCAATGTCGTCACGTTGCGAGTAGCCCTGCGTCGTGACGTTGATCAGTTCCACGGTATCAAAATCGAACAGCCTGAGTTGAGTGGCGCCAATTGCGACGAGCTGCAGCGCGACCTGTCGGCCGATCGCCCCGACACCAATCACATCGACAGTGAGCCCTTCCAGACGCGCCTGTGGCACCAAGTCGGCCTGGCGCGTAAATCGGTGCAGCATGGCAGTGACTCCTGATTCGGGGTGGTGGAAAAACCGGCAGCGTCATCGCGCTGTGTGGTGGGGACCAACGCCATGGAAGAACGCTTGCTGCTGGTGACGTCGCTCCCATGCGTCCAGGTACTCGGCGAGGACCGCACATTGGCGAAAAGGTCCGCAGGTTTACCGAGCGCAATAACGCGTTGGGGACTGTCGGCTCCTCGTTGGCTCGTCAGTTGCTTGATCATGCGTTCTCGTAGAGCGTCGACCGCGGGAACTCCGGCGCCCGCGCCAGGTCGGCTTCCCAGCGGTCGTGTCGGAGTTCGAGCGGATCGTCGGGCGATGGACTCCAGTGCGGGGCGCCGCACGGTTGGACGCTCAGGTCGAACTCAGTCTGCCAGCCACATTCGTCCGTTCCGGCAAAGGGCCGCTGCCAGTCGAGCCGGACTGGCAGCCGCAGCGCACTTCCCGGTCCGGCTTGGAACTGCAAACGCGCATAGGTCGCTCCGCCTCTCGCCAGAATGAACATCAACGACCAATCGCAACGCCCAAACACGTTCCGAAATGTGGTCTCATCCACGTTGCTGGGCGTGGCCGACAGTCCGGGGTGCGTATGGATCCAGATGCGAGCAAACTGCTCGGGCCGCAGCCGCGCGTCGACCTGCTGGTCGAACAGCTCGGCCACCGCCGCATCCTCGAACTGGACTGAAATCGGTGTGCAGGTCTGGCGCACGAGCTGGATGTCTTCCACCAGCAGCAGGTCGTGGGACGGCGTGATCCCAAACCCACCGATTTCGGTGGGACCGGCGTCACGCAGGAACACGAGTTTGGCCCACGCCGTGGGCGTAAAGCGCAACGGCGGCACGGTCCACCGCGTCCGCTTTCGGCGCGGATGCCGCAGGATTCGCCGCGGCCTCACCGGCGCCGGCCGGTCCGGCGGTGTCCACTGCGGCGGCAGACTCTTCACAGGTTTCTTCGGGGCTGCAATTGCGACACCGTTGAGCATGGGTTCGGCAGTTGTCACACGTGTCTCCTTGGCATTCGGGGCAGGTATTGAGGCAGCCGCGGCAACAGACGTCTTCACAAATGGCGCACGGGAGGACACATTCACTGCAGTACGCTTCATCGCAGCGGCTGCACCGCTCGTAGCAGTCAAAGCACATGATGGCGCCGCACCGCGAACAGTGACTCGCGTCATCGTCAGAGATCGAGTCGCCACAGCCGCTGCAGTTCACACCGTCCCAGTCTTCCATCGCGGTGTAGGCGCTCTCGGCGTTGTAGGATTCCAGCACCCGCACCACGATCTGGAAGAAATCGCACAGCCTTCCATCCGCGAGGGCCCGCTGGATTGGCAGCCGGCCATCACCTTCACACAGCAGCTCGCTGAGGACGTGCGGGTGGACATAGCCGTCGGCCCCGCTGGGGTGTGGCTGGAGTGCGACCACTGAGTAGCAGCGAGGATCCGGCAGCGCGGTCCAGCGGAGTTGGATCTCGAACGGCCCGAGGTCGATCCCCTCCAGTTCGATCGGTTCGGTCCGGACGATCAACATTTCGGCTCTGCGATCGATCCGGATCTGGTCGTACTCGCCATATAACGCGACTAGCTCCGAGTACACATCGCGTAACGCCGGCACTCTGGGCGTGGTACGAGGCTTTAAGAGCTCGTCGAGTCGGCCGAACTCATGCGCCAGCACACTGCACGCTCGCCGAACCCGATACGTGAGTTCATCCGCGGCGGCCGACCATCGCCGACGCCGCGCAGACTCGAGCAGCTGCGTCGCCCGCACACATTCGTGCCAGGCGGCATGTGGGAGCTCGATCAGGACGGGGCGGCTGGCGTGTGCCGCATACTGCCCCTGGATTGCCAGTGCGGCGCGAACCAGGAGTCGTTGAGCAGGGGTTTGGGACATGCGGACAACTCCGGAGTGAGTGGGAACAGACGCAGCAGGACCGGACCTTGGCACGGCCCTGCTGCGCGAGCGGGTTCAGAGTCGTCATCACGTGGCAGGGGCTACGCGCCTTCGATCTTCGTGGGCGTAATGCTGATCCGATCGCCGTCCTGCAGGACGTAGTTGGCAGCCACCGGCTGGCGGTTGACCCTGATCAGGTAGTCGGCCGGACCGCCGATCGCAATCTTGCTGGCGAAGAACGTCTGGACCGTCGTGCCGGGCCCGACAGGCACATAGTCCGCGAACCCCGCGCCGTCATTGTTGATGTACAAAACCTGCATAGGGTGACTCCGAGAGGGATTGATGAACTGCAGCAACAGCAGCCCGCCAGCGCCGAAGGTGTCCTCAAGGGTTCAGAATGCGGTGGCCGGTCGGGAGCGCTGCGGGAACAGGATGCCAATCCGCAATCGGTCCATGGCGTCCCAGTCCAGCGGCTCAGGCTCGTGTTCGAACGGGATCCGGGTCAGCGGCACGAACCCGCGCCGGGAGATCTCGGCGATTGACTCGCCGGTCCGGGACGCGACGGCGCGGTTGAGGTCTGTCTGAGTCATGTGACGTCTCTCCTACATGTGTGTACGCGCAACAAAAAACGGCGCCTCACGCGAGGCGCCGCGGCAACAGACAGGGACACAGAGATTGACGATCAGCGGCCGGCGGATCCGATCGACGTCGGCGTCAGCCAGTGCTGGTTGAGCCAGGCGCGCTCGGCGGCCAGCGCCGCACCGCGGGTCGGGAATGGTCCCAGGACGGGACCAGCCACCGGCGACAGGTCGGCTGACCAGCCGCAATTCGGCAAGGGTTCGACATGGCTGCCTCGCTGAATCGAGAGTCGGCCGAGTGCCGCCAGGTCGATCGCCTCGTCATACACGCAGCGCACGCCGCCGCGCGCCACAATCAGCAGTTCACAGTTCATGGGGGTGGTACAGTGCGGGTTCGGGGTGGAAATGTCCGTCGGGGTCGCACCTCCCATTCGCAGAGGAGGCGGAACGCACTGACGCGGATCTGAGCCGGATCGTCCGCCACGGGATAGACTCGCAGCTCGTTGCCGCAGAGTTCGGGTTCGTCGGCTGCAGTCCCGACACCGGCGATGTCAGACCATGCGGCTCCACTGGTCAGCTCCTGCTGCAGCCGGTTCAGGAACTCGTTATCGGTCAACGTCGTGCTCCTTGGGGAACGGGGAGGGTCATTTGGGTCGCAGGATGGCCCGCCGCGGCCGGTCCACGAGCAATCCTTCCAACTGGGATTCGACGCCGGCGAGTTGGCCAGCAATCCGTTGTCGCAAATCGACGCGGTCGCGCAGCTGCTGCGGCTCGACCCCGCGCAACACGCGCTGGGCGCGCTCCACCAGCGATTCCAGTTCGTCGCTGGACCCGATGCTGAGATCCCTGAACCGCTCAAAAAACTCCGACAGGTTCTGGACGGCGGTGTCACGGAAAATCTTGGGTTTGCCGTCATCGGTCCCGCTCAGGCGTTCGGCCAGGTGCGACACCAGCTGCGACAGCTCATCCATGAACGCCTGCTCGGCCAGTTGGACAGCGTCGTCGAACCGCGCCCGGACCCGCGCACATTCCTGTTCGTAGAGCTCAGGGCTGAGCTGGAGCAGTGATTCGGCCGGTTCCAGACTGGGGAACTCCCAGCTGACATCGAACAGGCCCGTGAGCGAGATTGGGTAGTCACTGACGTTGAACAGCCGGCCCAGCCGCTGCCGGGCGGCCGTCTGCAGCTCGACATAGTGGTCATCGAGCACCGCCACCGCCGACTGCAACTCGGTGCGGAGCGCCGTCAGCGTCTCATGGAACCCGGTCAGCCGCTCACGGTGCAGCAGCCGGATGCCTGGCTCGGGATACGGCAGCGTCGTTGTGCGCCAGTAGGCCTGCACCTGGTGTCGGACCTGGGTCACGGACCGGAACGCCGGATGGCGCGTATCGAGCAGCTTTTTACCGGCGGAGAGATACTCTCCTGCGGCGCCGAACCGCTCAGCGGCCTGCGCCCGTTGCTCGGGCGAGAGGGTCTTACGGATCCCGAGCCAGGTGATGGAGAGCTTGACCGCCGCCATCGTGGCGCGGAGACGGGCCGAGGGATCAGAACGGGACTGAGCCGGAGGTGAATCGACGAGTGTGGTCATGGGACGATGGTCCTGATGGGAGTTGCGGTGATGGAGGAAGAGCAACGTCAGTTGTTTGACGGGTCACGAGTGACCCGCCGGCGGGAACCCGCCGCCTGATCGCTGCAGTAGATGCCGGGCTGTTCGGCCGACAGGCAGCGCCCGCTGGCCCAGGTCCGCAGCCGGTCCACCGCTTCCGATGAAGTGACGGCCACCGGAACGACGTTCTGCGCCGCCTGCACCAGCGGCAGATCGAGCAGCGCCGCCCGCCGGCAGCAGGCCTTGATCTCCGCGCCTGTCCAGTGGTCATCGGCCGGGCGCTTCTGGGCGGGGTTGAGTGCATATTGCTGGAGGTACATTTGCCAGATGGCGCGACGTTCGGTCGCTCCAGGCAGGTGGAGGAAAAAGATCCCGTCGAACCGTTCCGCCCGCGAGAACTCGGGGGGCAGCCGGTTGATGTTGTTGCACGTCGCGACGAGATAGACGTCCGAAGTGTGATCGTTCATCCAGCTCAGGAGTGTCCCGAACAGCCGGCTCGAGACGCCCGAGTCGCCGGCGCCGCCGCTGGTCACTCCGCCAAGCGCCTTCTCGACTTCATCGATGAACAGGATGCACGGGGCCACCGCATCGGCGATCCGCAGGGCCTGACGGACGTTGTGTTCCGTCTGGCCGACAAGGGACCCCATCAGGGCCCCGATGTCGAGCAGCAGCGTCGGACGCCCGGTCTCGTTGCCGAGCGCCTTGGCAAAGGCCGATTTACCGGATCCCGGCACTCCCAACAACAGCACGCCACGGGCCCGCTTGTGCGGCGAGCTACTACCGTTCTGCAGGAGCGAACGCCGGCAGAACGCCTTGAGAGCCGCGAGGCCCCCGAGGCTGTCGAATGACTCTGTCCCCCGGTACAGCGACAACAGTCCGCTTTTCTTTAGCGTCTGGGTCTTCAGTTCCCAGACCGCGTCAGGAGTGATTCGGGCATGACGCACGAGCGACAGACTGAACGCGGCCTCGGCTTCGTGGCGGGTGAGACCGGAGGCGGCGTCCAGTAAGGTCTCGAGCTGAGTACCGTCCGGCAGTTCGCCCGGTTCGGTTCCGATCCCACGGGCAATCTCCGCCAGCTGAGCGCGCCCAGGGAGCTCGTGCTCAATGATGACGAACAGCTTCTCCAGTTCGACCGGGATCTGGACGATCGGCGCCAGAATGACGATGAACGTCCGGGTCTGTTTGCCGGTCGTGATCTGCCGGACCAGGGCCTGCACGATCTCGGCGGACTGCAGGTACCGGTGGAAGTTCTGCAGGACCAGGACCGCCGTCCCATCAACACTGACTAGAGCGCCCAGTGCCCGGATCGCGGCCAGCGGATCCGGGCCAATGGCTGCGCTGTCGGTGCCAGCGCCGGCCACCGACAGACCGGCGTCGATATCCCAGGTCGCCAGCCGCCACTGCTGGGCCCGGCAGACACCGGCGAGCTCGGCCAGGGCGTCCTGGTGTTCGTGACTTTCGATCCAGAGGCCGGTGAAGCAGGCGCGCACGTATTCCGTAAATCGCTCAGCGAGCGACATGGCAGGTCTCCTGGTGGAAATCGTGACGGGGGGAAAACGAAGAGTTGAAGCGTGGCAGCGAATGAGTGATCGCGGTCGCTACTCGGACTGGCTGAGCCGCCGTTCGAGCCGGCCGATCCGGACCTGCTGCTTTTCTACGGCATGGAACGCGCGCTTCAGCCGCGTCATCCACCGCGCCAATGCTGCGCGCTCGGCCGCCAGCTGTTCGCGAACGCGTACCAGCCGTGGCTGGTGTCGGGTATCCGTGACAGCGGGCGAGGTCGGGCGGAGGACGCGTCTGCGAGCTGTCGTCATTGGCCCTCCTGTTGAGTCTGAGGCTGGAACTGCTGGGTGTGAAACTCGCTCGTCAGCTGCTCACTGGCGCGCTGGCCGAGTGCCTGTTCGACGAACGCGCTTGCCTGACGGCAACTCGCGCCGGCGAACCCCTGCGTTGCAACACGGGTGCCGCCGTCGGGAGCGACCGTGATCTCGATGATCTGCATGGGTCTACCTGCCATTGGGATGGTGAGTTTGAGGGGTCATTCGTCCTTAGACCCCGACGGTTGGACTCTCAACCAGCAGGATCTCCGCCACATACTGCCGCAGCGCTCGCACGCGCCGGCACCGGACCCACGGGCCGCGAGCACGTCAGCGTTTCCGGATGATCAAGACGCAGAGCCGTCGTCCTGATCCGCAGCACGCGTCAGATTGTCGCCGGGTCGCCAAGACCCTTGCTTTAGGACCTCATCCTCCCGGGCCGCGAGCTGGTCGACCACCCAATCCCAGTAGCCGAGCCGAGTCCGCCCGGCACTGACGGCGCGGGTCCACGCCGCGGAGTGCAAGTCCGGGTGATCGTCCTCGGCACCGAAGCGGCCGATTCGCTCGAACCGGTCCTGCTGCTGTTCCACAAACGCGTCGGCGTTCCAATGGATGAGCCGCCGGGCCGTCACCAGCATTCCGCCCCCGCCAAACTCCCCCACGCGGGGCTTGCTGCAGGTCTCCGACCAGGTGAACGACCAGCACTCGTCGGAATGAAACTGCTGGAGGTACTTCTGCACCAGGTATCCCACCCGGTCCGGGCAGCCGCACTCCTCCGCGAAGAACACGACAGACCCCGGCTCGACCCGATCGTCCCATTCGCAATCAAACCCGGCTCCCTCACAGCCGACATCCAGTTCGGGCATGTCGCACAGAAACCGCGGGAACGTGCCGGCCGGACCGTAGCCCTCCCGGTCGTCGTCCGCATCCGGCGGGACGATCGAGGACCGGGGCCGGTCATCGTTGTCGGCGGAGTCTGACAACGTGGCCACCTCGACATCCTCCATCTGTCCCTTCAGCCACTCCCGCTCCTCCAGTGAATCCAGCATCAGCTCGGCACTGAACTGGACGTAGTGATTGGCCATGCTGTCTCCGTCGAATATCAATGTCCGACGTCAGGCCTGCGTTGCCCTTGGACGGAAGCTGGCGACCTGCCAGGCGACCACCCGCGTTCAGAACCAGACTCATCAGACCTCCTGATTGTTACAGGCAACGCAGCGTCGACCGCACTTCTGCCTGAACCCGCTCTTCGAGGCGCTCGAAGGCGGGGGAGTCGAGCACGTCTCCCAGCGTCGTCCGCGCGCGATCCAGCCGGGAATCCTCGTCCTGACCGTCGGCCTCATCGACGTGGGCGTATCGCCAGACGGCATGACCGTCCGCAAAGTGTTGGCGCAGCAGCCTGACCAACGGCCGGTCGTGGTCCCATGCGCAGCCGCTGTCCCCGCGCAGGATGGCCCCCAGCAGGTAGGCCAGGTCGGCGCCGAGGTTGTCGGCTTCCAACGACTCCGTCCCGTGCTCGATTGTGGCGTAAACCTCCCGCGCCAGCGTGGCCCGTCTCAGCAGCGATCCGTCCCCTTGGCCGCCATCGGCAGCGACCGTAATCTCGATGATCTGCATGGCGTATCAGTCTCCGACTTGGATGGTGAGCTTGATCGAGCCGTCGATGAGCGACTGCTCGGTGACGGTGTGACCCCGGCGGCGGGCTTCCAGCCGGGCCTTCTCGACAGCATAGGCCTGGATCAGCCGGTTGAGCTGGGCCTGGTCCCCCCATTGACCGCCATAGTTGTCGTAATGCAACTGGCCGGTGGCCGTGTCGCACACGACCGGGTACCGCCAGCCCGGCAGCTGCACGGCCAGGCCGGTGACGGTCCCGCTGTACAAGCGGTGTATTCCGGCGGCGGGAGCGGGCAAATGCAGCCGGTCACAGGCGGCGGCGATGGCCAGCGGATCCCGGACCTCGGTCCGGATCTCGACGATATGCGACATGGAAGATGGCTCCTGCAGGGGGTGCATACAAAGAGGAGAACGCGGGCTCAGTCGGACGGTTGTTCCGTCGGAGGTTCCAACCGGGCGACGGACGGTGAGGGTGGCGCCAGCAGCAGCTTCGGGGTCTCGCTGACGAGTTCTTCAATCAGGATCTGACCGACATCGGCCATCTCGGGCACGCCTGAGCGGGACAGGTACAGGGCGTACCCCGCGACGCCGATCGGCAGCAGGCACAAGAATGCCGTGCCGAGGGTCAGGAGGATCGGGGCGAGGAGCGACTCGGACCGGCGCTGGGCCGCGACTCGGCGCCGCTCGTGTTCGAGGTCGTCGCGCTGCCGGCTGACGTCGGACTGCTGGGCCTGCAGGTCGCGCTGGGCGGCGACGATCTCGGTGCGGGCCTGCGCGTCGTGTTCAACCAACTGCTGGGAAGACTCGACGACTTCGCCACTGAGGCGGGCCAGCTCTTCGCTCTGCTTAGCTTGGGATTGCAGGGCGTGATGCGCGACGTCGGCGACACGGGCGCTGTCGTCATGACAGCCGGTCATCAGGAGGAGTAGGACGGGAATGGCCAGCAGTCGGAGGACGTGACATCGGAGGGTCGTGGGGCTCAAAGCGATTTCTCCAGAGGGCCAGGAGGCGGGCCAGCAGCAGTTGCAGTGCGCGCCGCAGCCGCATCTCGCGAGCGAGTGCGATCACAACCAGTAGCAGAGCCAGCGACAGGCAGACGACCAGCGCGACGTTGATGGGCATGGGAACTCCTATGGAGCGGCAGGGACGACTAATGGAATGCGCGCACGAAGGCCCATTCGCACGAAACTGTGAGGCTTGCTGTTGTGGCAATACCACCCCAGCGGACAGCTACGATGTGCTCAAGTCGTTATGACGCAAAAACGACTGCGATTTAGCACTGATTCGCTACGAACAGCCTCTACCGCCCACGCTGGCACGGATCAACCTTGGTCCCGCCAAGCGGTCGCGCTTCTTGTGAAACAATGAGTGCGCTCGATTCTGTGTCGCGATCCAGAAACGACCGCGTGGCGAAGGCCGAAATCCGTCCCATCAGCCTAGCATCGCCACCGCGATGCATTTGCGGGTCTTTCGGCGAGTTCACGGTATGGAGCGGCCAAGTTGGCCTGCTGCATCCGGTTCCAATAGTCGAACGCACGCTTGACCGTCATGACACCAACGCCCACGGCGAGACCGATCTCTCGATAGGTTTGACCGGGATGGCGCCGTCGTTGCTCAACGCAGGCTGTTAATACTACAGCGCTAAGTCGTATCCAAGTTGCACCGCGGGAGTGCGTCGACGTTGATGCCC
>Ga0163150_10006016_pt1 | contig 15113 bp, 8 predicted proteins | sample OliLakLV19P2IB_FD_148628 | JGI IMG/M metagenome (GOLD analysis project Ga0163150, IMG submission 148628) | Freshwater microbial mat bacterial communities from Lake Vanda, McMurdo Dry Valleys, Antarctica - Oligotrophic Lake LV.19.P2.IB | ecosystem: Environmental > Aquatic > Freshwater > Lake >...
CTTCCCCGACAGTCGCACGCGAATGGGCACACCGCTTTGCGCGCCACGAACCGACGTCGCCGCCACCTCGGGCTTGGCCGGCGGCGGCGAAGGAACGAGCTGCCCGGAGGTGGCGTCGTAGAAGGCCAGGCTGCCGTCGAGCCGCCCGACCGCGATCGATTTGCCGTCGGGACTGATTGCCAGCGCCGGCGCCCAATCGCTTTGATGCTCTAGCTCCAGCCGTTCGGTGAGCGTTTCGGCATCCCAAATCTTCACCGTGCGGTCTTCGCCGGCCGAGACGATCGTTTTGCCATCGGCCGAATAGACGATTTTCACCACGGCGCCTTCGTGGGCAAATCGGGCATAGAGAATCGGGTTGGTGTTTTCCTTGCCGTCCGTGCTGATTTGCCAGACGCGAATCCTGTTGTCGACGCCGCCGGCGGCCACGCGCTTGCCATCGGGACTGAACGCGACTGAATAGAGCTCTTTCAACGGCTGACCGAACGTGTCGAGCCGTTCGCCGTTTTCGACGTTCCACAGTTTGACCGTGCGGTCGCCGCTAGCGCTGGCCAACGCGAGATCGAACACGGCGTCGTTGTGACCGCTAAGCGTGCGAATCTCTTTGCCGCTGGCAACGTCCCACAACTTGATTTGCTGATCGTAGCTGCTGGTGGCCAGCGACTTGCCGTCGGGGCTGAGCACCGCGGCGTACAGGCTGTCTTGATGACCCTGAAACTTGGCTACCTCATTGCCGCCGGCCACGTTCCACAACCGGACTTCGCCGAACACGCCCGCCTCGCCAGCCGCGGCCAACAGTTGGCTGCCGTCTTTCGAGAAGCTGATCGAGTTGACTCGTCCCCGATGCGGACCAAGCTTTCGCACCAGCGACCGCTCGGGCAGCGAAAGGATTTCGACCGAGTCGAACCGCGCCAGCGCCAGCGACTTGCCATCGGGTGCAAAGGCCACCGAAGTGACTGCCTCGCGCACGTTGCCCTGCGGCTTGATCTTGGGTGTGACAATCACGGTGGGATCGGGCTCGGCGCCGGCGGGGCCCTTCGCTCCGGCATCGATCCAAGCGGCCAATAATGCGATCTCGGCGGCGGTCGGTTTTTCGTTGTCCTCCGGCGGCATCGCCGGCTTGGCTTTGCCCGTGAGCACCATGATCAACCGGCTCTGATCGCTCTTGCCAGGCACGATCACCGCGCCGGTTTCGCCTCCGGCCAGCACTGCGGCGTACCGATCCAAGGCCAACTCGCCTTCTTTGTCCGTCGGGTTGTGGCAGCCGACGCAGTATTTCTTGAAGACCGTCGCAATGTGGTCGTTAAAGTCGGGCGGTGCAACCGGATCGGCGGCAAGCACCGCCGAGGCCCACGCCAAACAGACGACTGCGGTGGCGAAAGTTGCCGTTGTAGGATTCAGCGCGGTTCTCATGATGGATGCAGTCAACGCCTAGTGATTGAACAAGAACTCTTTGCTGCTAAGAATGCTCCAATAGAAATCTTCGACTGTCTGCCGTTTAGTGTCGGCCGGCGCTTCGTTCAGCGCGGCCAGCAGCTTGGCTTTTTCGCCGTCCGTGGGAAAACGGCACAAGGCCGATAAGTAGGCCTCTTCGATGATCTGCTCGTGGGTCGAATTCGCTGCCAGCAATTGCTCGATGCAGTTGGCCTTGGCTTCCAGTTTCTGGTTGATCGTGTCGCCGTTCGAGATGTGCAACACTTGCACCATGCTCGGTTCGGCCGTGCGCTCGCACTCGCAGGTGATGGTCCGCGGCGGCCTGCCAAACGTTTTTAGAAAATACGAATTCACGCTCACGTCGGGCAATTGCAGCGCCCGCCAACCGGGCGTGTAGTCGCCAAATACGCTCGCCGAACCGCTCACTTGCGAGAGGGCATCGAGCAGCACCTCGGCCATCATCCGACGCGGATAATAGCGCGAGTAGAACCTTTGATCCTCCATGTTCTCCGGCAACGGCTGGCTCGAACGGGCGTAGGTGGCCGACTCGAGCACGGCTCGCATCAAGGATTTTACGTCGAACTTGTGCTCGACCAGGTATTTTGCCGAGGCATCCAAGAGCGCCGCGTTGCTCGGAGGATTCGTGAGCCGCAAATCATCGACGCTTTCGACCAGACCAACGCCAAAAAAATTGGCCCAAATCCGGTTCGTGATCGCGCGGCTGAAGTACGGATTGTCCGGCGAAGTCAGCCAGTTAGCCAGGTGAACGCGGCGATCGGCCTCTGCCTCAAGCGGCAGCGCCACCCCATCGAGCGGCGCCGGCGGCTGCGGTTTGCCGGTTCGCGGCTGAGCCCATTCACCCGAGGTCGACGAGTACACCACGCGGTTGCCGTCGCCCGGCGCTTCTTTCGAGCGAACCCGAGCGAACAGATTGGCCATGCCGTAGTATTGGTCGTTGGTCCATTTTTCGAGCGGATGGTTGTGGCACTTGGCGCAATTGATCGACATGCCGAGAAAGGCCACCGAAACCGTTTCGGCCAGATCGGGAGGGTCCTGGTGCAACACGAAGAAATTCGTCGCGCCGTTTTGCAGCGTGCTGCCCGTGGCCGTCACCAGGTTGCGCGCGAACTCGTCCCAAGGCGTGTTGGCTGCCACGTTGTTGCGAATCCAATGGTAGTACGACCACATGGCGGCCGGCTTCAGCCGATCGCTGTTGACCAGCAGCAAGTCGCTCCACTTATAGGTCCAGTAGTCGACGAACTCCGGCCGTGCCAGCAACTGATCGATCAGTCGAGCCCGCTTGTCGGCCGACGTATCGGCCAGAAACGCTAGGGTCTCGGCGACCGTGGGGAGCAGGCCGATTGTGTCGATGAACGCTCGACGCAAAAACTCGGCATCGCTGGCGGGCGGGGAAGGGGGGAGTCCCAGGTTTTCGAGCTTCGCCAACACCAGCTCATCAATGAAGTTGCGCCGCTCGGCCTTGGCAAACACGTCGGGCGGCAATTTGATTTCATAGCCGACGCTGATCGTGGCCATCACGTTCCAACTCAAATACCAGGCCTTGATCGAAGCTTCGCCATGACCGACGACAGCCACCTGGCCCGTACCATTGACCTGGGCCACCGATTCGTTGCTGGACGTGAACTTGGCCCAGCGCGTGACGTCTTCGACATGGTTGTCGGTAAAGTGGGCGCGAACGATCAATTGCTGCTTCGCGCCGGTCTTCAGCACCGAAGCGCCCGGCAGCATTTCCAAGCGAGAGAGCCGCGCGTCGCTGTCTTGCGGGGCCGGCGCTCCGGCGGCGATCCACTCGGCGACGACCCGATATTCGGGTGAGTCGGGGGCAAAGCGCACGCCCCCTTTGTGCGGCACCGCGCCACTCGGCTTGGTCAGCACCAGGCTGCGCCCAGGATCGCTCAGAATGACGCGACGCGACCGGGCCTGGCGCGTGATGTAAGAGTAATCGGCCAGAGGATCGAACGCACCAAGCGACAGCTTGAATCCCTTCTTGCCCGCTAGCGCGCCGTGGCAAGCGCCCGAGTTGCAGCCACTCTTGGAAAGCACCGACTCGACATGATTGCGGAAGCTCCACTGAAACGGCTTCTCCATGTCGACCACGGTCACGTCGGCGGTGGCCCGCCGCTCACCTGAAGTGGCCGTAATCGTGGCTTTGCCATTGGCCACCGGAATCGCCACGCCTTCTTCGATTTTGACAATTGCCGGATCGCTCGACACCAGCGACACACCCTCGCTGATCTGTCCAATGGCGTTTGAGCCCGAAAAGTTCTCGAACACGAGCGACTGCCGCGCCGACACACCCGAGAGCGTGAACTGCTCGGGAACGAGCTTCGCCAGCTCATCGGCGTGTGCGAGCGAGCTGGCGGGGCACACGATCGCCGCCAGGCACAGCATGAAAAGCAAGTGGATCAATCGAGCGAACTTCACGTGTTCAAACTCCAGGCTGGAAAAACGCGTCGTCGTTCAGCGACCCGAGAGATTGAAACTCGGCGTTAACGGAAGCGAACACGCGAACTCAGGATTTTCAGAGGCGGGAAATCGTTTGTCTTGAGGCGATTGGCCCGCGTTGGGCGAAATCGCCTCCACTCAAAACAGCTCGTGGATCTCGTGCTTGCCCGAGTCGACCAGCGGAAATGGCCGGCCTTGGGGACCGGGCAATTTGGTTTCCAGATCGAGCCCCAGGCTGTGATAGATCGTGGCCAATACTTCGGGAGGCTCGACGGGTCGCTCGGCCGGTACACCTCCGATGCGATCGCTCATGCCCACGACGCGACCACCCTTGATGCCGCCGCCAGCGAAATAACTCGTCCAGCATTGCGGCCAGTGATCGCGGCCGCCGGCCGGGTTGACGCGCGGCGTGCGACCGAACTCGGCCAGGTTGCAGACCAGCGTGTTTTCGAGCATGCCGCGCTGGCTCAAGTCTTCCAGCAAGGCCGAATAGGCTTTGTCGTACATCGGGGCCACGATGTTGCGCATGCCCTCGATCGACGTGAACGGGTTCGAGCCGTGAATGTCCCAGGTGATTTCGTTGAATACGGTCAGAAACGTATTGATCGTGACAAACCGCACTCCGGCTTCGATCAACCGACGCGATAGCAGGCAGCATTGACCGAAACGGTTCATGCCGTAGCGCTCGCGCACTTCCGTCGGCTCTTTCGTCAGATCGAATGCCGACCGCGCTTGCGGGCTGGTCATCATTCGAAAGGCCGCTTCGAAGTTGCTGTCGAGCAGCTTGGCGTTGTCGCTGGCAGAGAAATTATTCACGGTCTCGTCGACAATCGAGCGCAGCTTGCGGCGACGCTCGAGCCGCACCTCGCCAATTTCCGGCGGCGGCAGCAGATCGGGAACCTTGAAGTTGGGTTGCGAGGGATCGGCCATCAAGGCAAAGGGATCGTAGGCCTTTCCCAGAAAACCGGCGTCTTGCCCATGCGGCAAATTACCGCCGGTCGGACCCATCGGCTCAGGCAACACGACATGGGCCGGCAGATCGCTCTTGCGCCCGCGCAAATAGGCCAACGCGCAGCCGGCGTGCGGAGTGTTGATGCCGCCAGTAAATAGCCGCCCGGTTTGCATCATCTGGTGGCCGGTGTCGTGAACCGCGGCCGCCGTGTGAAAGCAACTGCGGACCAGCGAAAACTTGTCGGCATGCTTGGCGTGCAGAGGCAGGATTTCCGAAATTTCGATGCCCGGTGCGTTCGTCTTGATCGGTTTGAAGGGTCCCCGGATTTCGATCGGTGCGTCCGGCTTCATGTCGAACGTATCGAGCTGGCTGGGAGCTCCCAGATTGAAGATCATGATCACGCTGCGTTCGTCGTGATCTTTGGCCACCGCCCCTTGAGCTTTGGCCGCTAGCAGATCGGGCAGCGACAGACCGATAGCACCCAGGGCTCCGACCTGCAGAAAGTCGCGCCGGGTGACACCGTCGCAAGTATGGGCCTGGCCTTTTCCCGTGAGATGAAGCATGGCTGGCTCACTCGCCTCCTAGCTCGAATGTGGAACCCCGTAAGCGTAGGTGTGAGACTAACACACGAAATGCGCAAGATCAACCTTCCGTGGCATTTAAGGTGGGCAGAAGGCCTAGAAATCGCGATCCGCCAGTCCAGGATCGCGGGCGCCGAATCGACTAGCCGACACAACGGCTGCTACTGCACTGCCGATTTTGGCTCAGTCGGCGTTTTTCGAGCCGTAGCGGTGCCCGAGGGGGTGCGCCCCAGCAGTAGAACTTTGCCGTCGCGCAAAAAGCGAGGGCGGGCGTCGAGGACGGTAACGTCGGCAGGAAGCGATGAGCCCAGCTTGTCGAACTGCTCGTCGGTCGTGAACACAAACGCGCTGCCCGAGTGCTCGGCGAAAAACTGTTGAACAGCGTCAGCCGACTCAATTTCTGAAATGGGGGAGTCGGTGTAAAAAACGAAGCTCGGGCGAAAATAGCGAAACGAGCCAATCGTCGGCCGCTGCCCCTCGGGCGTCTGTTCGGCAATCAGGTTGGCGAACCGTGGGCTGTCTTGATAGCGGTCGATATGCACGGCCCCCAGAGCAAACAGCGCTAGCGACAAGCCGATCGAGAGCGTCGCCAACGTCCAAACCGCCTGGCGAGACCGACCGCGTTCGGTGAAGTAAAAGCCAGCGACCGCTCCGCACAAAGGAATTAATCCGGCGGCGGCCACAATCCAGTCGTCATTCAGAAACACGTGCGCGACGATCGGAAACGCAACCAGGATCGCCAAACCGGCCAGCGCCGCACTTGTCCAAGAGAGTCGCAGCCATGCTCGCGAAACCTGCGCCGGCTCGCGCATCCAGCGGTCGACGAAACAGCCGGTGAACAGCGCCAGCGCCGGATACGCGGGCAGGACGTAACTGGGAAGCTTTGTGCCGGCCAGCGAGAAGAAACCGACCCAGACGGCAAACCACGATCCAACGAGCACATAGCCCGGCCGCCAAGGTGTGTCTTTGAAAGTCTTCTTCAGATGCACCAGACTCGGCCCGAACAGGATCGACCACGGGAAGAATCCCACGGCAATCGCGGCTACGTAATAGAACAGTGGGCCGCGATGGTTGTCCATCGCGTTCAGGAAGCGACCAAAATTGTGGACGCCAAAGAAGCCAACCAGCCACTGGCCATCCGTCCTGGCGCCGACCAATGCGTACCAAGGGCCGGCAACCGCCAAAACCATCACGATCGCCGTCAGGGGGCGCATGCTCCAAACGGTTCGCAAAAAGTGGGGAATGGAAAACGTCACAGCGAGCGAGCGAACGGCGGTTTGCAACGTGCCCCGCCAGCCCGATCGACTGGTTGGCTCAACCGCCTGGGCGCGCATGATCAGCAGGAACAGGCCGATAACTGCCGTCGGCAACGCAACCGCGACCGGCCCCTTGGTCAGGACGCCCAATCCCATGACCGCATACGCAAGTGCGTACGTGGCCCAAGAGGGCTCGAACCGGGTCTGACCAGCCCAAGGGGCATTCCGTTCGTTGGGCTCGCCCGAAATCGCACGAGCTTTGGCGGTGCCCGATACGAAAATCAACACTGCAAGGGTCGAGAAAAATACCAGGAAGGCATCGGGCGTGGCGGCCCGGGCGATGATGTTGAAATTGAGATTGCTCGCCAGGATCAATGCCGAATAAAACGCGACCGACGGCGAGAACATCAGCCGGCCCAACCGATAGGTCAACAGCACGCTGCCGATGCCGAAGATGGCCGACCAAAAGCGAGCCGCGAATTCGGTGGTTCCAAAAACTTCATAAGCGCTGATCATCGCCCAGTACATAAGCGGAGGCTTGTCGGGAAACACGACTCCGTTGAAGTAGGGAACGACTGGGTCGTTCCGCTCGAACATTTCCTTGGCCGCTTGCGAGAAGATCGCCTCATCGACGTCCCACAGATGAGTCGCGCCCAAGTTGCTGAAAAACATTACTCCGGCGATGGCCGCTAGCAGCAGTTGCGCTCGTATCGATCGGGGCATCCTTGCTCCTTCACTTCGATCTCGAACATGGCGAGCGGGAAGCGATTTTGAACACGCTCGGGAAACGTCTGTGGGGTGGGAAGTTTAGACCGCTGGCAAGGGGTCGACAACGCCAGTTTTGCTGCTGTCGACAACAGCATCCAATTGCTGTTTGGTCGTGCGGCTCGGCTTGCTATCCTTGGCCCCGCTTGGCGGCGACAGTGACCGCCCGCTGGCGTTAGATTCGCTACCCCAATGTGCCAGGAAGTGTCGATGTTCGATGTTCCGCGTCCGCGACCAACCGAAAACCCGCTAGCGCGGCTGCGCAGCATTTCTCACTTGTGGAGATTGGCCGCGTTGCTGTCGGTGTTTGGCGTCGTGGCGATGTCGATCGACGTGCCATTGGCAAATTGGGCGCGTCACGAGAATTCTCCCCGAGCGCTGCAAAAACTCTGCTCTCTGAGTGAGATCTTTGGCCACGGCATGGGCATTGCCTTGATTCTGTTGGTCATCGGCGTGCTCGATCCTCGACGCCGTTGTACCCTGCCACGTATCGCCACGGCGGCGCTCGGATCTGGATTGATGGCCAACGTGTTGAAACTGCTGGTGGCGCGCGATCGGCCCTACCATTTCGACTTTAGCGGCTCCAGTTCCGAAACCTTTTTGCAGTTGTTTCCGCTACTCAGTAATACCAGTGGTGAACAAAGCTTTCCCTCGTCCCACGTGGCTACCGCGGCTGGCCTGGCCATCGTGCTGGCGCGCTACTACCCGCGGGGAAGCTGGCTATTTCCCATGTTCGCTGCTCTGGCGGGTGGCCAAAGGGTTCTCGAACAGGCGCATTTCTTGAGCGACGTTTTTTGGGGCGCAGCCGTTGGCTGCATTTTCGCCCCGTTGTGCGTCTATGGCAGCCGGTTGTCGGCCGCCTTCGATCGATTGGAAGCACGGCTGACAAAACGGTGGGACATTCTAAGTCGCGACCACCGGCCACGGCGAGTTGGAAATACGCCCACATCTAAGGTCGCCGGCTCGGACGCTTCTCGGGCAGCGTAGGCGTGGACAGCGCGCACGACTATTTCACGCGCAACAATTCACTGGCGTACTCTTCGGCAAGCGCCTTGTTGGCAAACGGCTGGATCTGAAACGTGGCCTGCTGGCGGACCGCCAGTGGAATCTTCGTCAGAGCGCTCTCTTGCCATTGGCGCACAGCAGCCGGCGAGGCCGTCACCGCCACGCTGCGCGACATATTGGTGTTGAGCGTCACCACGTAGTGAGTTTGATTGAGGACCGGATCCGTGTAGGGCAAGCTCTTGAGATGCTTGACAAGATCGTCTTCGAGCGCCCCGTAGTTGGATCCAAAGAACTGCGTGAACAGTCTTTTTTGATCGGCGCCCATGTGGGCTTCGTCGCGGGGCTCCAGCGGGCCCAGCCTGGCCACCTCGCGCAGGTACGCGTGAAACTTGTCCTTCCGCTTGGATGCCAGGAAGTGAGTCAACGCCCAGGCCGAGGCATAGCCGGTGCTCGTCAATCGCACGGCGCCCACGGTGCTCTCGATCATCTCGCCGCGCGTCGCTGAGCCGTGCTTGAGAAAGCGATCCAATTCGTACATGCGAAGATCGTGCGGCATGCCCACGCCTTTCCAGCGCAGACGAGCATCGACCGACGTGGGTGCGAAGTATTCCGCCAATCCTTCGGCTGTCCAAGTCGGCCAGCGCGAAAGCCGCTCTTGCACGCCGATGTTGTGCATGATCTGGTGAATTCCCTCGTGCGCAATCGTGCCGATCGACTGCTTCATGGCAAGCTCCGGCGCCACTTCGACCAACCGCGACTGCTCGTACATCACGATCTGGTTGGAGATCGGACTGTAATACGCCGCGGTTCCACTCGGCACGGCGTCGTATTTCTGGAACTCCTCTTCCGTGCGAAACATGATCGCCACCAGCGGCACGGTCGGTTCGTGAACCTCGAACTTCTGGCGTTTGAAGTAGGCGACGATGGCAGGATACATCGTCTCTAGAATGCGGCTCGTTCCTTTGCAGAACTCCTCGCTCGTGTTGTAGACGTAGACATAGCGGGCCGTATGCCGCGACTTGAACCTTTCGAAGCCGTTTTGTTTCAACTCCGCGGCAATCGCCTCTTTCGAGGCGGCGCGAAACGGCTCGTTGGTGGATTCGGTCTCTTTGCTCAGCAGCGAATCCAATCGACCATTGGGGCGAATGATCAGCCGCCGATCGCCCACTTCGGCATGCACGAGCGCCACTTGCCGGCTGTCGTCCGCGTTGCTGACGGTCACGCGCCGTCCGTCGCCGCGCCGCACGATGCCATTTTTGGGCACGATCAATTCGGGTTCGCGATCGGGCGCCGGCGGCTGAGCGTAACCGCTCGCGATCGAAACCAACAGAATCCACACCATGCTCGTCAGGAGTAAACCAATCGTCCCTGGGCGGAAGAATTCTTCGAGACGCTCGCGACGGCAGCCGGATTCTGTGGCCGTGAATTCAGCAGGATAGCCATTCTGGGCCAGCAAGAATCGCGGCCGTTTCAGCGCTGTGGTGCGTGCATGCCTCGGCATTTTGGCCCGGTGTCCTTGCAAATCTGGCCGATCTCGGATACTTGTGGAGGCTTCAATCTAGGTTACCCGATTGAAATTTCCGCCGCCATCGGCGGTCGACGGCAATTTCTGGACACAGGCTGACAACTGATATGACCGACGAGAAGAAGCCAGAAAAGCCCCACCGCGTGCTGATCGTGGACGACGACCATGAAATCGTCGAGTCGGTGCGCTATGCGCTGGAAGCCAACGGATTCGAAGTCATGGTGGCTCGCGATGGCAATCAAGGCCTGTCAATGGCCGAGCGCGAGGATCCGGATCTGGTCATTCTCGACATGATGATGCCCAAACGGAGCGGTTTCCTGGTGCTGGAAAAGCTGCGACGCAGCCGGCCGGTGCCCCTGCGCGTGATCATGATCACCGCCAACGAAGGCAGCCGCCACAAAGCCTATGCCGAGATGTTGGGCGTCGACGACTACATTCGCAAGCCGTTCGCAATGGATCGTTTGATGGATAGCGTTAAACGCCTCCTGGCGTAACACCCTCCCGGGTTCCGTGTGCGCTTGCTCGCCAGGCTTGGCCTCTCGATTGTCAACAGTCCTGCTTGAGTGCGCCTGCTCCAGCTTGACTTGCGGGTTTCCACCGTGCCTACCAAGTGTCCAAAGTCATTTGTTCGAACGTCTACTGTTTTTGACGGCGTTCGCGCTAGTTTTTGCGCTCGTCCCTCAAGACTCCGCATAACCCCGGCATTCCGGCCGAAACTCGTTGCGGCACAATCGTTTTAGATGGCCAAACCGGCTCTCGCAAATTCGATTGCCCCGCCAGCGACCGCGGATCCATATTGTCCACCGGGATGGTTCTGACCATACTTGCCATAGGGAAGTCAGGAACTGTAGGAAACCAAGAGTTGCCCGCAGTTTGCCTGATCACGGAAATCAGACAACGTTTGTGCTGGCCTGCCTGCCGCGCCCTTGAGCGTTCTTTTCCAATTTCTCTCTCCGTCTGGCACACGAAATGATTGGTAGCAGCATTCGCCGCTGCGCTGTCTAAGATCGTGCGCCGACTCCCCTGCGTTCTCGGCATCGTGCCCGCGTGGACACGTGTGATGAATCGGGGTGCAATCAGAGAAAAAAGGGACGAACCAAAGCCCGGCGGCAACTAATAACGAAACGGATCTATCAAAAACTAACAAGCAACTGTTCCGGGTGAAGGCGCACCAATCGCCGAGGCCCTGACGTTCAGGGAAAGCCTCGCAGGCGAGAGGTCGCGCAAAAAGCACCTGTCGGGGAGGACGATCCATGACTAATGGTCGCGAGATCATCTCGCTCGTTGCCCAACGCCAAGATCTCGACCAGTTCCGCCGCAAGAACTGGGAGGGCACCTTCGAGGAATATCTCGATATCGTGCGCGGCAATCCGCGGTCGACTCGCAACGCCTTCGAGCGCGTCTACGACATGATCATGTCGTACGGCACCGAGACCTATGAGGAGTTTCGAGAAAAGCGCGTTCGCTACCGCTTCTTTGGCGATCCCGACGACAACGGCAAGGACGCGGTGTTTGGTCTCGATGAGCCGTTGTGGATGCTCGTCAACGCGTTCAAGAGCGCGGCTCAGGGCTATGGCATCGAAAAGCGGGTGCTGCTGTTGCACGGTCCGGTCGGCAGCAGCAAGAGCACGATCGCGCGGCTGATGAAAAAAGGATTGGAGCGCTATAGCGCCAAAGACGCCGGCGCCCTCTACTCGCTCGGTTGGGTCACCAAGGACGGCACGCAATGGTGCCCGATGAACGAGGAACCGCTGCACCTGATTCCCGAAAGGTTTCGCAAGGACGTCATCGACAACCTGAACGGGGAAGTTCCGGCGGGCGAATATCGGATGAAAATCGTCGGCGAACTGTGCCCGTTCTGCCGCTATGTCTATAGCGATCTACTGAAGCAATACGAGGGCGACTGGACGCGCGTCGTGCAGGACGTGCGCGTGAAGCGGCTGATCCTGAGCGAAAAAGACCGCATCGGCATCGGCACGTTCCAGCCGAAAGACGAGAAAAACCAGGACTCGACCGAGCTCACCGGCGACATCAACTATCGCAAGATCGCCGAGTATGGCAGCGACAGCGATCCGCGCGCGTTCAATTTCGACGGCGAATTCAACATTGCCAACCGCGGCATCGTCGAGTTCGTTGAAGTGCTGAAGCTCGACGTGGCGTTTCTCTACGATCTGCTGGGCGCCAGCCAAGAGCATAAGGTCAAGCCGAAGAAATTCGCGCAAACCGACATCGATGAAGTGATTCTGGGCCATACAAACGAGCCTGAATATCGCCGGCTCCAGGGCAACGAGTTCATGGAAGCGCTGCGCGATCGGACGGTCAAGATCGACGTGCCTTACGTCACCACGCTGGCCAATGAAATCAAGATCTACGAGAAGGATTACAACAAGAACACCGTGCCTGGCAAGCATATCGCACCGCACACCGTCGAAATGGCCGCCATGTGGGCCATTCTGACTCGCTTGGAAGAGCCCAAGAACGCGGGCCTCACGCTGCTCCAGAAACTAAAGCTGTACAACGGAAAGAGCCTGCCGGGCTTCACCGAAGACAACATTAAGGAGCTGCGCGAACAAACCATCAACGAAGGCATGCAGGGCATTTCGCCCCGCTATGTGCAAGACAAAATCTCGAACGCGCTGGTCGCCCATCCCGACGCCAAGTCGATCAACCCGTTCATGGTGCTCAACGAGCTCGAAGCGGGGCTCAAGCACCACACGCTGATTACCAACGACGAGCTGCGGACGAAATATCGGGAACTGCTGGGCGTCGTCAAAGAGGAGTACGAGAACATCGTGAAAAACGAAGTTCAACGCGCGATCGCGGCCGACGAAGACGCGCTCAAGCGGCTCTGCGGCAACTACATCGACAACGTCAAAGCCTATACGCAGCGCGAGAAGGTCAAGAACAGCTTTACCGGGCAATATCAGGAGCCGGACGAGCGGCTGATGCGCTCGATCGAGCAAAAGATCGATATCCCGGAAAGCCGCAAGGACGATTTCCGTCGCGAGATCATGAACTACATCGGCGCGCTGTCGATCGATGGCCGCACGTTCGACTACAAAACCAACGAACGCCTCTACAAGGCGCTGGAGTTGAAGCTGTTCGAGGACCAGAAAGATTCGATCAAGCTGACCAGCCTGGTTTCGAAAGTGGTCGACGCCGACACGCAGGCCAAGATCGACGTGGTCAAGCACCGCTTGATTCGCGACTACGGCTACGACGACGAGAGCGCCTCGGACGTGTTGAACTACGTGGCCAGCATCTTCGCACGCGGAGACGCCAAGCACGGCAATTAAAAACGGGGCGGTTGACTAGCGGGGGAATGCATTTCGAGGGCCGGGGTCGCACTTGCGGCTGACCGCTCGAATGCCGGAGGAATGGGGGCAAGCTCATGAGAATCGAGCATGACCTGTCGCGGTTCAAACAAATCGTACGAGGCAAGATTCGCCAGAACTTGCGAAAGTACGTCACGCACAGCGAAATGATCGGTCGCAAGGGTCGCGATCTGGTCAGCATTCCCATTCCGCAGTTGGACGTTCCCCATTTCCGCTACGGCAAGAACGGCTCGGGCGGCGTCGGCCAAGGCGATGGGGAAGAAGGCTCGACGCTGGGCCCCGGAGAGTCATCGAGCGGCACCGGCCAGGCCGGCAGCGACCCGGGCGCCCACATTCTGGAAGTCGAAGTCACGCTGGAAGAATTGGCCGCGATTCTTGGCGATGAGCTCGAACTGCCCCGCATTCAGCCCAAGGGCAAGGCCAACATCGAGCAGGTCAAGGATCGCTACACCAGCATCCGTCGCTCCGGCCCCGAGTCGCTGCGCCACTTCAAGCGCACCTACATGGAAGCCCTGCGCCGGCAAATCTCGTCGAACACCTACGTGCCGGAACGCCCGCGGATCGTGCCGATTCGCGAAGACAAACGCTATCGCGCCTGGTCGGAAGTGGACCTGCCGGTCGCCAATGCGGTCGTGATCTACATGATGGACGTTTCGGGCTCGATGACCGACGACCAGAAAGACGTGGTTCGCACGGCGGCGTTCTGGCTCGATACGTGGCTGCACAGCCAATACAACGGCGTCGAAACCCGTTACATCATTCACGACGCGGCGGCCAAGGAAGTCGACGAAAACACGTTCTATCACACGCGCGAAAGCGGCGGCACGCGCATCAGCTCGGCTTACAAGGTTTGCGCCGAATTGATCGAGCGCGATTTTCCCGCCACCGATTGGAACATTTATTGCTTCCAATTCTCCGACGGCGACAACTGGGGCGAAGACAACGAGCGCAGCCTGGAGCTGTTGCGAGATAAGATCCTGCCGCAAGTCAATTTGTTTTGCTATGGGCAGGTGGAAAGCCCTTACGGCAGCGGCGAGTACATTCGCTCGCTGGAACAGGGCTTTGAAGAGAGCATGGAAAAACTGATCGTGGCCGAAATTGAAAACAAGGAAGCCGTTTACGGGTGCTTGAAACAGTTTCTGGGCACCGGGGTTTAGGTTGCATCATGGCCAGTGTAAGTTTCGAACCGCTGCCGGCCGAACTGGCTGCCATTCAAACCCGCATCGAGGGCTACGCGCGCGATTGCGGTTTGGATTTCTATCCGACCATGTTCGAGGTGGTCGACGCCGAGCAGCTCAACGCCGTCGCTGCCTACGGCGGTTTTCCGACCCGCTACCCGCACTGGCGGTTCGGAATGGAATATGAGCAACTGGCCAAGGGCTACACCTACGGACTGCAAAAGATCTACGAGCTGGTGATCAACAACAACCCGTGCTACGCGTATCTGATGCGGAGCAACGGCCTGGTGGATCAGAAACTGGTGATGGCGCATGTCTATGGCCACTGCGACTTCTTCAAGAACAACTATTGGTTCAGCCAGACCGATCGCAAGATGATGGACGAGATGGCGAACCACGGCAATCGAATTCGCCGTTACATGGATCGCTTCGGCGTGGAAGAGGTCGAGACGTTCATCGATGCCTGCTTGAGCATCGAAGATCTCATCGACATTCACTCGCCGTTCGTCAAACGGTTTGCCGATCGCAGTCGATACGATTTCGAGAAAGCGCACGACCACGAGGAAGAAGCTCCGCTGCCAGGGCGGTTTCAGTCGAAGGACTACATGGACCCCTATAT
>Ga0163150_10006019_pt1 | contig 15110 bp, 16 predicted proteins | sample OliLakLV19P2IB_FD_148628 | JGI IMG/M metagenome (GOLD analysis project Ga0163150, IMG submission 148628) | Freshwater microbial mat bacterial communities from Lake Vanda, McMurdo Dry Valleys, Antarctica - Oligotrophic Lake LV.19.P2.IB | ecosystem: Environmental > Aquatic > Freshwater > Lake >...
GTGGGGTGGGGGCGGCTAAGTTTTTTGCTAATTCTGAGGCACAGGTCAGAGTTACTGACTTAAAAGATGCTGAATTTTTAAAGAATAGTATTGAACTTTTAAAAGATTTTGACAATATTGAATATATTCTAGGAGAACACAGAGAGGAAGATTTTGAATGGGCAGATTTAGTCTTAAAAAATCCTGATATTAGGCCAAATAATAAATATATTGAACATGCAAAATCTAAAGGAGTGCGGGTTGAGACAGAAACCAGTATGTTTTTACAATATGTTGATCGTAATCAAATTCTTGGAATTACTGGTACAAAAGGTAAATCTACTACCTCAACACTCATATATGAAATTCTAAAGAAATGTTTACCTTCTGGAGAAAAACGGGTATTGTTTGCAGGAAATATTGGGAAAAGTATGTTTGACGTGATTCCGTATGTCGAAAAGGATTCAATCGTTATTTTAGAATACTCATCATTTCAACTGACTATCTTTGATCAAAATAAACTTTCAATTCACAAGGCTGCTGTTACAAATATTTATCCAGATCATTTAAATTATCATGGCACAATGGAAGAGTATATTTTGGCCAAAAAAGCTCTTGCTGCATATCAAACAGAAGATGACTTTTTATTTTTACGAAAGAATGATCCTGCTACAAACAGTCCTGAATTTTTAGATAGTTTAAAAGGGAAAATTATATATTCAGATGTGGAAGAGATCCTCCAAAAAAAAGCAGCACCCTGGCACCAACTTCGCCAAGGCTACGCAGGACAAGCAAGCCAGAATGACAGTGTAGTAATCCATAAGGACAGCTATGTTTTGCCTGAAGTATTTAGGTCGACACATAATTTAGAGAATTTGGCACAGGCAATTAAGATTGTAGAAAGTTATGGAGTGAGCAAAGATGACGCATTACAAGCTATTAAGGATTTTCAGGGGATAGAATTTAGACAGCAACTTATAAAAACTTGGAATGGCATAAAGATTATTAATGATACAACTGCAACCACACCAAATGCATCAGTTGCTGCAGTGAAATCATATCCCGATTGTATTTTAATTGCAGGAGGAATGGATAAAGGTGTGCCTTACGAAGAACTTGCTGTAGCTTTTGATCAATATCCTAAATCTATTTACTTTATTGAAGGCACAGCGACTGATGTATTAAAAAAGTTAATGAAGAATCATGACAAAATTATAGGCACATGGAATAATTTTGAAGAGATTTTGGAAGCTGTGAAACAAGCAGCAGAAGAGGGTGATGTGGTTATTTTTTCTCCTGGCGGAACTTCATTTAATTTCTTTAAAAATGAATTTGATAGAGGACGTAAGTTCAATAGTGCTGTAAATGATATCTTTACGAATTAATGGAATATGCTAAAATAGGTTATGGAAATACCTAATTTCGTTAGAGTAGGAACTTCAGATGAGCAACGAGCACTCCTTTCTTCCTTAGATTTTGTTAGACTTCCAGGTGGTCTCGTTCAGATGGGAACAGATCATCCCATTCCATGTCGTGTAGAAGGCCATCGACAAAATGAATTGCCAAAAAGAGAACTTACAATTGATCCTTTTTATATTGCTCGCACAAAAGTAACAAATCAATTTCTTGAACAATTTCTCCGTGGACATAAACGTCCTTTGCAAGCTCTAGAAGATATGCATCCTGCTGTTGATGTTACTTATGGTGAAGCATTAGCATTTTGTGAACGTCTTAATCGTGCTACTAATATGAATTTTAGGATGCCAAATGAAGTAGAATGGGTTTCAGCCGCTGCTCCCTATGGTTGGAATTTTGCTTATCAGGAACAAAATGAACCGCCTGATATAACACAAACTCATGTGTATGGTGATGGACATGAAAATAGTTGTGTACCTGTTCTCGACCCACGATGGAAACCAAACTATGTAGGTCTTGATCAGATGGGACATAATGCGGCTGAAATGACACAAGGATTTGTATATACCCAGAACGGGCAGTATGGTGCAGAAACTGATGGAGCATATACAATTGTTAAAGGTGGAAACTGGGGTCATTGCCCACGGCGTCCGCATGTATACACTCGTATGCTTTTTGATTTAGCAGACCGAAATCCACGATATGGATTTAGGCTTGCTCATGATGAAATTAAATGAAATTACAATAGAAATTTTAGGCAAGAAACGAACACTCAATAGTTCAATTTCTTTATCTGCAATGACACCGCATATTAAAGGTCATAAAACTATTCTTTATTTGCATCCTCACAATGAACTACTGTTTACAGTTCAAAATAATGAAAAAAAGTATACTGTTCCGATAACGCCATCATCAATGTCCGATAATGGCGGCAAACATACTACCACTATCTCCAAAGATGGAAATAAAATAGAAATGGTTGAGCATCTTCTTTCAGCATTATATGGAATGAATATTGATGGGTGTAATATAGAAATCTGTGGAAGTAATTATGTACCAATTCCAGCATTTTCTGCCAAAAAATTTGTGGATCTTATTCTTAAAGCAGGAACTAAGACAATCCATGATAAAAAACAAGTTGTATGCATAACTTCTCCTTTTTATTATGAAGATGGTTCTGGATCTGTAGCTTTTTTTAAACCAACAAAAAATAACTTGCTTACTATCTCAGCTTTGATTCAATTTCCTGATCCAATTGGTGAACAATACTTATCAATAGAATTAGATCCTAACTCGTATAATCGTGAAATTGCATGGGCGCGGTCATATATAAGAGCAAATTGTACAGACGAGTACTGGCTACATTGCAAAAGCATCTATCCTAATTTTCCAGATGATATGCTTAAGGCTCCTGTGCCATTATTCAATGATGGTATATGGTTAGTAAAACCTAAAAAGTATGACGAACCTGTCAGACATAAAATTCTGGATGCACTCGGAGACTTAGCATTACTCGGCTTTCCGCTAATAGGAGCTATTACAATTATACGCCCAGGTCACAACTTTAATAGAAATATGGTTCAATTTTTATCAAAGAAACTTTCAATTGTTGAATAAAGATCGGTCGCTATAGCTTGTTCTTCGGAAGTAGATGACTTGAACATATTATGTCCACCACCCCTTATTTCTCTATAGGAACTACTTGTTGGCATCCAATCACGAATTTTACCTCTAACATCTTCCCCTATAAAATCTTGTTGACCATAAACGAGCAGTGATAGATTTTGTATTTGATTTAAAACTCTTAATACCTTTGAATCATGCCATTTATTAGGAACGCGAATAACTGTACTAAATGGTTCTCCTAATTCTTTGTCTTCAGCCTCTTCACTATATACAACTGCTCCAATTAAGACCAGTCTGGCTAAATCAGGTCGTTTTTCCATTAATCTTATTGCAACATGAGCACCCATACTGAATCCTACAACCGAAATATTCGTGTGCCCTAATTTTTTGGTAAGCAAATCAAGTGCGTTTTCTGAGTCTTCTAACCTATTATTAAGGGTACTTTGACGAAACTCCCCACCACTATTTCCAGTACCCCTTGAATCATATGCGAAACTTCCAATGCCTTGAGCAACTAACCGTTGTTGCCAATCGGAAAAAACATCTCCAGCTTTTCCATTTTGTGCAGAACCATGAATAAAAAGTACTCCATTAGTATCTTGAGGTTCTTCAGGAATAAAAAGATTACCCCTTAATTGGAACCCACCTGAATTAAAATGTGTTTCAGTTTTCATTATGTTTTAAATTACTTTGGTATATTAACATAAAAATTAGTAATATTTCTTGAATTTTTTGATTAAGAGTTACATGCATGTATTAACTCTTTTTACGATACAATATGAATTGAAATGTATATTTCCATAAACGATCAACAAATTTTTTATCAAAAAATAGGCAAAGGAAAAGATTTAATAATGGTGCATGGGTGGGGGCAGGATGTTTCTACTTTTTGGTCTGTTGCAGAGAAGTTAAAAGATGATTACACTTTGTGGCTGATTGATTTGCCTGGGTTTGGGAGAAGTGAGTTGCCTAAGAAAGATTTTTCTAATACAGATTATGCAGAAATTTTGGCTGGATTTGTAGAGGAATTAAAAATTAAAAAGCCACATTATTTGGGGCATTCTGTTGGGGGAAGAGTGGGGATTAAATTGTTGGCAAAATATGGAGAATTGTTTGATAAGGTTGTTTTAGAAGATGCAGCTGGGATTAAGCCTAAGCAGGATCGGATGAAACCTTTTTTATATATTGGTGCTAAGGCTTTTCATATTTTGTTGCCGGAATTTTTAGCAATCAAGCCTTTAATCCGCTATCATTTCTATAAAGGTTTGGAATCTGATTATATAACTGCAGGGGAGATGAAAGGCACATTAACTAATTTACTTGATGAAGATTTAACAGGTGATTTGCCAAAAATTGCTAATAAAACACTACTCATTTGGGGAGAGAATGACATGGCAGTGCCACTTTCTGATGGGAAGAAAATGAATAGACTAATTCCAGATGCGAGGATTGAAGTGTTTGATAATGTAGGGCATTTTCCTCATTTAGAGAATGAACAGTTATTTGTCCAGTATGTGAAGGATTTTTTGAATTAGGATAGTACAAGATGTAGTCCCAACCGAACATATGTGAGGAATCTGCAGATTTCTCACTCCGTTCGAAATGACAAATTAATATGAAGAAGTTATTGAATGTATTACAACCGTTGATAGATCATTTGTATGTGTTCCAGTTGTTGGAATACCAATCTTTAGATTTGCTCAAATGGTTTTTTAGACATCCGTTTAAAAGGAGAATTCAGCGTAAGCAACATATTAGTTATACCAGTCACATTAAAGCCTTACTTTTGATTACCGTCATGTTGATGTCTCTATTGTCTTATGTTTTATCTGCAGGATTTGCCAGTTTCTGTTTATTTTTTATTCTATTTATGCAGATTTCACCACTATTTATTGTAGTAGCTGAACTTTTATTTAAGCCACTTGAACTCTATCAACGCAATAAAATTGTGACTAAAGCTATAGCTCGAAGAAAGAAGTTGAAGAATTTAAAAGTTATTGCAATTGTGGGTTCATATGCAAAAACTTCAACAAAAAATATTTTGTATACATTATTATGGAAAGATTTTAATGTAGTTAAAACTCCAAAAAGTTATAACACCGAACTTAGTATTGCGCGTGTAGTCCTTTCAGATTTAAAAGAATCAACAGAACTATTTATATGTGAAATGGATGCATATCACACTGGTGAAATCACAAAGCTTGCAAAGATTGCTCAACCAACACTTGGTATTATTACCGCAATTGGGCCACAACATCTTGAACGTTTTGGGTCAATGGTAAATCTTGTAAAGAGTCAGTTTGAAATTGCAACGTCATTGCGAGGGAGGGAGTCCTGTGGACTTCCGAGTGACAAAGCAATCTCACAAGAAGTGGGATTGCCGCGCTCCGCTCGCAATGACGGAGTATTGTTTTTGAACGAACTTGATGAACATTCTGCAAAAGAAGGTAGGAAGTTGGATCAAACAGTGTTCTTTTATAATAATACTTTGGCTTTTATATCTAATCGGGTGGAAAATGGGAATGGTCAAACATTTATGCTTCATATTAAGCAAGCAAAAATTGAAATTAATTTACCATTGAAAGGTGAGCATCAATCTATTAACTTTTTAGCTGCAGCTGTTATTGCTGAATATCTAGGGGTGCCACTTAAAACTATTGCTGCGCGAGCAAAACTTGTTCAGTCAACAGAACATCGACTAGAAGTGCGCACAATGGGAGAAATGACTATTCTTGATAATACTTATAATGCAAATCCACAGGCTGCTCTTGCATCACTTACCTTACTTAAAAGTTATACCGACAGACAAAAGATTTTAGTTACACCTGGTTTTGTGGAACTTGGTAAAGAGCATAATAAAGCTCATCAAGAATTTGCATGGGATGCGGCCACAATTGCAGATGAAATTATTATTGTTGGTGAACACGCAAAAAAACCGTTACTTAAAGGATTAGAACAGGCAAAGTTTAACAAGAAGAATATTCATTTAGCTGAGACAACTCAGAAAGGACTTGACCTTTTGTCTACTATTGCGAAAAGTAATGCAGTTGTTTTGCTTGAAAATGATTTACCTGATCAATATTATTAAACCATCAAATTATAGCTTGTAACTTGTACAAGTGTATTATGGTTCAATTTCTTACATATGTTAAAATATATTATGATTCAAGAACAAGAAAAATTAGTTATGTATGTTGATGGGGATTATGTCGTGGCAGATGCGGTAAAACTTTTTGCAGATACTATGCATATGGGAACAATAATTGCTCATACTGTTGAGGAAGCAGTTAACCTGGCAACCAATGCTTTACCACAAAGAATGGCAGCGCTGGTCTTTCCTTCTACATTACCTGACGGGCAAGGAATAGATCTTTTGAATGCTAAAGCGGGAAGTGATGCACTTTTTGGTGATGAAACAGCCAAAGTGCTCGTAACTGCCGATAGAAGCAGAGCAACTAGAGGACTCTATATGAATTTAGGAGTAGTGAAAGTTGTTTATAAACCAATTGGCCCAAAAGAGTTAACAGCACTTGTTGGTGAAATGGTTAATCGACCAGAAATTATGGGTGGGGAAAATTAAATGGAGGGCGAAGTTAATCCTGACCATATCGCAAACCCAGAGCAGAAAGATACTAATATCCCATACTTCAGAGCTGAACTTCCCTCAACTTTAGATTCTGCATCTGAAACTGCACACAGTTTGCTTAACTGTATTAAGGGCTATAATCATTTGGTTCATTTGTATAAAAGTAATGCGTCTGATTCTGAACTTGGACCTGTTATGCCGGGATTATACCGTGATATTAATCTAGCTATTTATCCACTTGTAGAAGCGAGTCCTGAAAACACTAGATCTGCTGAAATTCCAGATACAATTATTCATGAAGGTGACCCTATTACAGTATTAGAAATTAAAGATGAAACAGAAGCCAGAATGATACTTAGTCAGGCGCGCATTTTTACCCATGGGATTGGAAATATTGCTCATGCAGTTACTAGCACAAATGATATTAATGAGTATTACGAATCTCATGGACATGAAGAGCGGGTAGAACCTATTGATGTCAGAGACCGGCTTAAAGCGAATTTACTTCACGCACAAGAACTGTTGAATAATGAAATGATCATAGAAACTGTTTCAGCAGAGGTAATAAGTAGCAAATTTGCGGCTCAAATGCGTGAGCTTTTACTAGACCAGAATGTTGATCTTGTTGTTGCTCCTGAATTAAATAATATGAAGTTAAATTTACCCATTTACTGGATGTCTGTTCTAGCATCAGATCTGGCTCAAAATATTAAACGCAAACAGGAATTGGTCGATACAAGAATACAGACCACAGTCATATTTACTTTAGATGAGACAACCGGGATGCTTAGAATAAAAGTAGAAGATAATGGTTCACCATATCCTCACAAGTTTGTAGATAATGGCTTTATTCCTGGCGAAGGTGAGAATGAAGGAGGTAAACATATTGCGATGGCAGCTCACAGCACTACTGCCGAAAGTATAGAAGGTAAAGTTTATGCATGGAATGATTTTGATGAAGATGAGCAAATTACCTATCCTCAAACACATATTCTGCTTCCGTTAGATGCGGAAGTGGGAAGGCGAAACGTTGAGGAACAAAAGAAAAAAGGTGAATCAGGCCCGAAAAAACCACAAGATAATCAAGAAATCATACCTTCGATTACAGATCAGCTGCTACGAGATAACCCACTCCCAAGCAATTAATCCGACCGAAGCCGTGAATAGAAAGAATAATACTACAGATTTTAAGCATCCCTGCTCAAGATCTGATACAACTCCATCACTTTCAGCCATAGGCATATAATAGATTATTTCGTGGCTAGAAGTCAAATGATACAGTTTGTTACTTTACAGCTTTTGCCATTTGAGAGAGAAGGCCTGATTCAAAGATATATTGAGTTTTTTTTGCATTTTCTGCGCGCTTTATTCCTTGCGCAATAAGTTCATCAAGAAGTTGAGTATATTTCAAACCATCACCAGTTTTTTCCCATAAATAAAATGCTAAAGAGCCAGGAGGGGAGTTTACTTCATTAACCCAGAACTTATTTTTCTTTTGATCAACAAAGAAGTCGATTCTGGCCACACCACAACCATCCATTGCTTTAAATATTTTTATTGTTGCATCCTGAATTTGTTGTGTTAGATCTTTAGAAATAGGGGCCGGAATTTCTCTTGTTAACGATTCCATGCCTCCAGCACCTTTACTGCCTTTGCCACCTCTTTGATATTTGTCCGAGAAACTTAAAAGATCTTTGGTTGGAATAGGCATCTCACAGACTGAGGCTTTTATTTCTTCATAACCTAGGGCTGCACAATTCACTTCAATACAACTTTCAAAAGCTTCTTCAATCATTATTTTTTCTGAATAAATACTAGCAACCTCTATTGCAAATTGAAGTTCATCTTCTGTTGATGCCCGTCCTGCACCAATACTTGAACCACCTGTGGCAGGTTTCACAAAAAGTGGATGTTTAAAGTTCGTTATTTTGTCATTCTGGAGCGAAGCGATATGCATAGCATGACGCTTCTTGTCATTCTGGAGCGAAGCGATAGAATCCGTCTTGTTTTTTGTGTTTTTTCCCAAGGATCCTATCGCTAATCGCTCCAGGATGACAGAAATACATTTCTTTTGATCTTTCCACCAGTCTAATCTTTTTACTTCTACATAATTTGCGACTTCATATCCTAAAGACTTAAACAATACTTTTGAGGAAGTTTTATCCATTGCTAGTGCTGAACCAGTGACACCTAGACCAACATAAGGGAGTTGATAAACCTCAAACATTCCTTGGAGTGAACCGTCTTCACCTGTGGCACCATGAAGAATAGGAAATGCCAAATCAAGTTCAGTAAATTTTTTAAACATTCCATGATGCAGAAATCCAGGTTTGCCATTTTTACGGCCGATTACAATTTGAGCAGAAGAAAAGAGCAAGGCATTCACATCTTTATAACTTTTAATTTCCAAAAACTTTGGATTCGTAAAGAATTCACCTTGTTTTGAAATATAGATAGGAATTACTTCATATTTGCTGAGATCAAGATGTTTATATGCCTGCAAAGCAGATATAACAGACACTTCATGTTCTGCAGATCTGCCACCAAAAAATAATCCTACTACTTTTTTATTCATATTCATTAATCAAGTATACAGTGTGAGTATATACCCGTACATTACGAACCTAAACTTACAAGATACAATGCAAATAAATTGTGAGCAACGTGAATTGCTGTTGTGACCCAGATTGCAGCCCATAAAGATTTTTCTCGATATACGACATAGGCCCAGGCTAGAATAAGGCCGATTGGAAAAACTGCTGCGATAATTATTGGTTCAACATGTAAGAGGGCAAAAACTAGAGCTGAACATAATAATCTGAAAGAGAGAGATTTTGAAATTTTCTTTGAGAGCCAGAGAATAAACATTTGGCCGGTTATTGTTTCAAAAGCAGCAAAGATAATGATCAAAATACCAGCTATAAGAAATGGATCTTCAAGGAAACCTTTTTCCAATTCTAGATTAGTCTCGGTATTTACCCCCATACTCATCAGAACTGGCACAGCAATAATTATGGCTAGCAATTTTAGCAAGAATGCCAATACAGACATTTCCACAATAAATCTGATTACAGAATATTTTTTTGTGCGATTGAAGTAATTTGAAATACGATTCATATATGTATTATAAATCATAACAAAAGGCTGTGTATTGGACTATACTTACTCAAATTTATGTCTTATTCAGTTGAGAGCCTAATTGGTGGTATTCAAAAATTAGATAGATCTACACTTCGCAACGAAGGTGTTCCGATTGGATGGACCACGCCTTTTGTGCAAAATCCAGACACTGCATTACTGAGCAAATACTTTGTCTATTTTGATCGAGGATCACTCGTTCCTTTATCTATGGTCGCTTTATTTAATTGTGAGTTAGGTAAGTTTATGGAAGAGGAAGCAACACAGCATGTAATTGGCAAAGCTTTAGCTGAACAATTTTTTAATCAATTTCCTACAACTCAAAGATGGAATGGAAGATTTGGGAAAATTAGAACAGGAAGACAGTCGCTGATGACCTATATTCCGATTGATTCTTTTGATGATCAACCTGCTACCGCTAATGATCATCTTTTTATGGATCTCTATCCTGCTATTGCAACAAAGTGACGTTAATTTACTTGCTCTAACCCATAACAATATGTATAATGAATGCGTGCCCAAAAGGCGTTTTTTTATTGTGTAAGCAAGTCCCGCAGCGAAGCGAGGAGCTAGGTCTTTTTGGTGTCATCCTGAGGCTGTGCCGAAGGATCTCTCAACTTGTTTGAGGTACAAATAATGTAGCTGACATTCGTCAGAGATTCTTCACTACGTTCAGAATGACAGTACGGTTCAAGGATAAATTGATGGACGATACAACAACAAAACCTATTGATGAAAATATTGGAAGAATCCAAGGCGCACCACTTATTGATGAGATGCAAAAATCTTATCTTGATTATGCGATGTCTGTTATCGTCGCGCGTGCACTTCCTGATGTTCGTGATGGGTTAAAACCAGTGCATCGAAGAATTGTCTATGCAATGCACAAAGTTGGCTACCACTATAATGGTCGTTTCCAAAAATCTGCTTCAGTGACTGGGGAAGTTATGAAGAACTTTCATCCACACGGTAATACTCCTATTTATGATGCATTAGTTCGTATGGCTCAAGATTTTAGCATGCGATACCAGTTGATTATGCCTCAGGGAAACTTTGGATCAGTTGATGGTGATCCACCTGCTGCTGAACGTTATACCGAATGTAAGCTCCATTTGATTTCCGATGAGTTACTTCGTGATATTGATAAAGATACAGTCGACTTTTCTGATAATTACTCAGGTACTACAAAAGAACCTAACTGGCTTCCATCTGTGATTCCAAATCTATTACTTAACGGTGCATCTGGTATTGCAGTAGGAATGGCAACCCAAATTCCGCCACATAATTTAGGTGAAATTACTGATGCTTTACTGTATGTAATAGATCATCCAGTTACTGCTGATTCAAAGAAAGAAATAGTTACTGAAACATCAATGTTGGCTGCTGAAGTTGAAGCTGTTGAAGAAGGCGGTGCTACAGTACCAACAGTTCCAGAAGCTGAACAACTTATTCCAGCTAAAGGATTTAAAACCGAAGCTACTGTTGAGGATTTAATGAAACACATCAAAGGACCTGATTTCCCAACAGGTGCCTCAATTTATGATCAAACTGAAATTATGGCTGCATATGCCACGGGTAAAGGACGGATTGTAATGCGGGCAAAAGCTGATATTGAAGAGGCGAGAAACGGTAGGTATGACATTATTGTGACTGAATTGCCTTACCAAGTTAATAAGGCCGTCTTGATTGCTAAAATAGCCGATCTTGTAAAAGACAAAAAGATCGACGGAATTTCAGATTTACGCGATGAGTCTGATAGACGTGGAATGCGGATGGTTGTGGAACTTAAAAGAGATGCAAAACCTCAATCTGTGTTAAATAATTTATACAAGCAAACGGCAATGCAGTCTGTTTTTAATGTAAATATGGTTGCACTTTCTGATGGTGTGCCACATTTGATGACACTTAAAAGAATTCTCGAGGAGTTTGTTACTCACCGTCAGATTGTTATAGAACGACGAACCAAATTTGAACTTGCAGAAGCTCGAGCTCGTGAACATATTTTAGAGGGACTTAAAATTGCAGTAGATAATATTGATGAAGTAATTCGGATTATTCGGGCATCTTCTAGTGCGGATGAGGCACGAACTAATTTGATGGCATCGTTTGGATTATCAGCTATTCAGTCAACTGCAATTTTGGATATGCAGCTTCGTCGCCTTGCAGCACTCGAACGTCAAAAGATTGAGGATGAATTAAAAGCAATTAGAGAACAGATTGCTTATCTTGAAGATTTACTTGCTAATCCACATAAAATATTGGCATTAGTAAAAGAGGAATTAGCTCGAATAAAGGAAAAATATGGTGATGAACGAAAGACCCGGGTATATAAGCAAAAAGTTGGCGAGTTTTCTGAGGAGGATTTAGTTGCTGATGAACAAACTATTGTTTCTATTACTCGTGGTGGATATTTAAAACGCCAAGCTCCAGGATCATTCAGAACTCAAAATCGTGGTGGAAAAGGTGTCTCATCTATGACTACAAAAGAAGAAGATGCGGTGTCCCACATGTTCTATACAAAGACTCATGACAACTTATTGTTCTTTACTGACCGTGGAAGAGTATTTCAGTTGAAAGTATGGGAGATTCCTGAAGCATCGAGGATTGCAAAAGGGCAGGCGATTGTGAACTTAATTAATATTGAATCAGGTGAAAAGATTACAGCTATTTTGCCAACTCGAGCAAAAGATGTGGTGAAGTTCTTATTCATGTGTACAAAACAGGGAAATGTTAAAAAGACTCCAATAGATGAATATTCTAATATTCGAAAGAACGGCTTGATCTCTATTAAGTTAGATAAGGGTGATGAATTAAAGTGGGTTGTACCAACAAAAGGTGATGATGACTTAATCTTAGTTACAAAGAAGGGTCAATCATTGCGCTTTACTGAATCACAAGTTCGTCCAACACACAGAGATACCTCAGGTGTACGAGGAATATTGCTTGTGACAGATGAGGTTGTGTCTATGAATTTGATTAACAATAAGACTGATGATTTACTTCTTTCTGTGATGGAAAATGGGATGGGTAAAAAGACTAAAGTTTCTGCATGGAAGGTTCAGGGTCGTGGGGGAGTAGGTATCAAGGCTGCAGACGTAACTGCAAAAACTGGAAAGATTGTCACTGCTGAGATTATTAAACCTGAAGATGATGGATTAGTATTGACCTCAGATAAAGGACAATTGATTAAGATTAGTTTGAAAGATGTGCCTGCATTGCAAAGGCAGACACAAGGTGTACGGTTGATGAATATGAAAGCTGGAGAAAAAGTAGCAGCAGCAACAGTTGTGTCATCAATAGAAACAGATATCCCAGCTTTGCAAACTGTCACTCCAACAGAATAAACTAATCATTCTCTCATAGAGTGTGTTCTGCTAAATTTTAGCTTCACATAATAATGTCATCTTGCTCGCAAAGTGCGTCATCCTCTAGCGAATTACGTCATCCTGCTCGCAAAGCCGTCATCCTGAACTTGTTTCAGGATCTCAGTTCATCTATAATTTAAATAGATTTATGCCCAATAAATTCTATTATATTTATATTCTAACTAATGTATATAACACCGTTCTATATCTTGGGATGACTAACAACCTAGCAAGAAGATATTTAGAACATTTCTTAAAAGCAAATATAGGGTTTACATCGAAATATAATTTAAATAAGTTACTTTATTTTGAAGAGTTTTCAAATGCATATAATACAATTTCAAGAGAAAAATAACTTAAAAATTGGCATCGTTCATGGAAAATGAATTTAATTAAAGACATGAATCCTGAACTTAATAATTTGTGGGATCCTGACTCGGAAATCTACAAGATTTCCTCCAGTTCAGGATGACAATATTGTACGGACTGGACTGTATGGACAATTGAGTTTAAAATAGATATATGGCAGAGAAAGCGAAGAAGTTATTTAAAGAAGTAAATTGGGAGAGGTGGATTTCGTTGGTGGCTATTTTGTACTTTATGTTCGGAATTGGGTTTGCCTTTGTATTTGCCTGGTATTACCGCTGGCCACCGGCCGGCTATTTATCTCCTGGATTTTGGTCAGTAACTATTTCTTGGCCACTGCAAGCTATGAATCCGTTTACTGGCGTAGGACTTATTCCTGATATTTTGTATTACGGCTGGGCAGGAAAACCAATCTAATTTTTGGAATTAATTAGATCCATTACTTGCAGTACTTGGAGAAATTGAAATTCCTAATCTCAATCTGGTTGATGAAAAAGATGAAGAGCCCATTGATCCATTTCCTGCTCATGCCCATGGTCTCGGTTTATTATCGCTGACACTTCGTCAATTTAGTGAAGATGATGAGAAGGATGATTTACCATTTAGTGAACCAGACCCAGGTAACGTAAAACGAGGAGAATTAGTGCTTGCATAATCGCTCTTGAATTTTGAATCTTATTCAGTCAGAATTGACTCATGCCAAAAATACGCGAAGCTTCCCAAGTGCCTAAACGACCCAGGGTTGGTGGTCATGTATCAGCTTCGGGTGGGCTTGAAAATGCGTTTATTAATGCTGCAAAAATAGAGGCTGAAGCGTTTCAATTTTTTTTAGGACCACCTCAAATGTGGGTAAAGAGCACAAAAAGTGAGGATGATATCCAAAAGTTTCAAGCACGTGCTCTAGAAACAGGTATTACTGACAGTTTTATTCATGGTACTTATTTAATTAATTTAGGAACTCAGAACCCCGAGCATTTACAAAAATCGATCGATTGGTTGATTTATGCATTAAATACTGCAGCTGAATTAGGAGTAAAAGGAGTTATATTTCATTTAGGTTCTCATAAAGGTCTAGGCTTTGATCATGTTTTGCCTCAAGTGACTACTGCACTTACTGAAGTGTTAAAACAATCAAAACCTGGATCATTTTTGTTATTGGAAAATACTGCAGGAGCTGGGGGGAATCTTGGATCAACATTTAAACAACTGGGACAGATTCTGAAACAAGTCAAAAGTAATAGATTGAAGATTTGTGTTGATACTCAACATGCATTTGCAGCTAGTATCGATATTAAAACAAAGACAGGACTTGAGGCGGCTTTGATTGAATTTGACGAAGAAATAGGACTTGAACATCTTCTCGCCATACATTGTAATGATTCAAAAACTGAATTTGGTTCAGGAAAAGATCGGCATGAGAATATTGGAGAAGGTCACATCGGAAAAGAAGCATTTGAACAGATGATTACTCATCCAAAATTATCAGATATTCCGTTTATTTTAGAAGTGCCTGGATTTGAGGACAAAGGACCAGACCTCCAAAACATAAACCTCCTTAAATCATTCCGTACATAATAATTATAATCACAATTAACTTGTCATTCTGAGCAAAGCGAAGAATATGAGTGTTTATA
>Ga0163150_10006020_pt1 | contig 15110 bp, 14 predicted proteins | sample OliLakLV19P2IB_FD_148628 | JGI IMG/M metagenome (GOLD analysis project Ga0163150, IMG submission 148628) | Freshwater microbial mat bacterial communities from Lake Vanda, McMurdo Dry Valleys, Antarctica - Oligotrophic Lake LV.19.P2.IB | ecosystem: Environmental > Aquatic > Freshwater > Lake >...
GGACGGATGTCGCCCCCAGAGGGCTCGCCTATGAGCTAACTGGGGGCATCCCATGCAAGATCAATGCCGATCACGTCGATCTGGTTGACAACGGCAGCGAGCGGGTACGTTTGCCGGTGAGCGCAAAAAGCGCGTTGGCCACCGCCGGCGCCAGCGGCGGCACCCCGGGCTCGCCCACCCCGGTGGGTTTGTCGCCCCCCGGCACCAGGTGCACTTCCACCAAAGGCATCTCGTTCATGCGCAATACCGGGTAATCGTGGAAGTTCGACTGCTCCACGCGCCCCTCCTTGAGGGTGATCCTGCCGTGCAGCGTTGCCGACAGTGCGAAGGCGATGGCGCTCTGGACCTGCGCTTCCACCGTCAGCGGGTTCACCACCAGGCCGCAATCGTAGGCGGCGATCACGCGGTGGACCCGGATCGTGTCACCTTGCAGCGACACCTCTGCCACTTGTGCGCACACGCTTCCGAAGGCTTCGTGCACCGCGATGCCGCGAGCGCGGCCCTTCGGTGGTGCGCTGCCCCAGCCCGACCGGGCCGCCGCGAGGTCCAGCGTCCTGAGCACGCGCGGCTGCTTCGCGAGCAGTTCGCGACGGAACGCCACCGGGTCCTTGCCCGCCGCGGCGGCCAGCTCGTCGATCATGGTCTCCATCACGAAGGCCGAATGTGAATGGCCCACGGAGCGCCACCACAACACCGGCACGCCCGTGGCGACCGTGTGCAGCGTGACGTTGAGGTTGGGAATTTCGTAGGGTGTGTCCGCCACGCCTTCGGTGGAGGTCGGGTCGATGCCGTCTTTCACCATCATCGGCTCGAACGGCGTGCCGGCGACAATCGAGCTGCCCACGATGGTGTGGTTCCAGCCCGCGATCCTGCCCTGCGCATCAAGGCCGGTTTCCACACGGTGCACGTACATCGGGCGATAGAAGCCGCCGCGGATGTCGTCTTCACGCGTCCACACCACTTTCACCGGCACCTTCACGTCCTTTGCGACCTCGCACGCCTCGACCACGTAGTCGGAAACCGGGTTGGCGCGGCGCCCGAAGCCGCCGCCGGCGTACATCGTGTTGAGCGTCACCTTCGAGGGATCGAGGCCGAGGGTCTTCGCGGCGGCGGCGAGATCGACGGTCTGGAACTGCGAGCCGACCCACAGCTCCGCGGTGCCGTCGCCTCGCACTTCCACCGTGCAGTTGAGGGGTTCCATCGGCGCGTGGGCGAGGTACGGCAGCTCGTATTCGGCGACGATGGGCTTGGCGGCGGCCTTGTAGGCTTCCGGGCTGCTGGCGGCCCTGGCGGTCTTGCCGGGGCCTTTTGCGGTGTCGCGGAACTGCTTGCCGAGTGCATCCGTCGACACACCCGCGTTCGGCCCCAGGTTCCATTCCACCTCGAGGGCGTCGCGGCCCTTTTTCGCCGCCCAGAAATTCCTGCCCACCACCGCCACGCCGTTGCTCAGTTCCACCACGTGGGTGACACCGGCGACCGACTTCACCTTCTCGGCGTTGAACGACTTCACCTTCGCGCCGAAGACCGGCGGGTGCGCCACCACGGCGGTGTGCAGGTTCTTGCGCTGGAAATCGAGCCCGAACTGGGTCTTGCCGCTGACCTTGTCGGCCGAATCGATGCGCCGCGTGGGCTTGCCGATGATCCTGAAGTCCTTCGCGGCCTTGAGCTTCACGTCCTGCGGCACCGGCAGCCTGGCGGCGGCCTCGGCGAGCGCGCCGTAGGCGAGCTTCTTGCCGCCGGGGCCGATCACAAAACCCTTTTCCGCGCGCACGTCCGAGAGCTTCACCTTCCACTGGTTTGCGGCGGCCTGCAAAAGCATCGTGCGGGCCTGGGCGCCCACCGTGCGCAGCTGGTCATAGGAGTTGGTGACGCTCGACGAGCCCCCGGTCATCTGGAGGCCGAAGGCGGTGTGCGCGAACTCCGCGCCCGCGGGCGCGAGCTCGGCGCGGACCTTCGACCATTCACATTCCAGCTCCTCGGCCACCAGCATCGGCAGCGAGGTGGTGACGCCCTGCCCGAACTCCAGATGCTTCACCTGCACGGTGCAGATGCCGTCCTTGCCGATGCGAAGGAACGCGTTGGGCGGCACCGGCGCCTTGGCCGGCGGCTGCTGGGCGAACGCCTTGCGGCCCCCGCCCAGCGGGAGGTAGAACGAGATCACCAGCGCCCCGGTGAGCGCGGTGGACTTGAGGAAGTCGCGGCGGGATACGTTGCTTGCCATGGCGGGCCCTAGGCCTTCTTGAGCGAGGCCGAGGCGGACCTGATCGCCTCACGCACGCGTTGGTAGGTGCCGCAGCGGCAGATGTTGCCGCTCATGGCCGCGTCGATATCGGCGTCGCTCGGCGCGGGATTTTTCCCCAGCAGGGCCACCGCGGACATCACCTGGCCCGACTGGCAGTAGCCGCACTGCACCACGTCCTTGTCGATCCAGGCCGCCTGCACCGCGCGCGCGACCCTGCCCTGCGAGGTGGCGGCGACGCCTTCGATCGTGACGACGCGTTTGCCTTCGAGCGACGAGGCGGGTGTCACGCACGAGCGCGTGGGCTGCCCGTCCACATGCACGGTGCAGGCGCCGCAAAGCGCCATGCCGCAGCCGAACTTGGTGCCGGTCATCGCGAGCTGGTCGCGCAGGACCCAGAGGAGCGGGGTATCGGCGGCGCCGCGGAAGTCGACCTGCTCGCCGTTGACGTGGAATTTGGCCATGGAAGTGGGGGAATGCCGTGGGTGCGGGGAAGATGGCGATTATGCCTTTGGTATCATTCCCCCGCATTGTCCGATACTCCAGAAAAATGCCATCACGCCGCAAATTGTTCCCCACCGCCGACGACGCCGAGACCGCCTTCTACGAGGCGTTCGAGCGCGCCGACCTGGGCGCCATGATGGCGGTGTGGGCGGCCAGCGACGACGTGGTCTGCATCCATCCCACCGGCCCGCGCCTTTCCGGCTTCGAGGCGGTGCGCGAAAGCTGGGGGCAGATCTTTTCCGGCGGTGCGCAGCTTCGCGCCCGCACGGTCGATGTGCGCAAGTTCGATGGCCAGAGCGTCGCGGTGCGCTCGGTGGTGGAGATACTTACCGCCCCGGGCTCGCAGGGCAGCCCGCAATCCGTTCTGGCCACCAACGTCTACGAGCTGGGGGATGGCGGCTGGCGCATGACGATCCACCACGCCTCCCCGATGCCCGAGGCTTCGGCTCCTGCCGACGAGCCCTCGCCGCCTTCGCACACGCTGCATTGAGCGTTTCCCGCTGATGGCGGCGGGGTTGGGAACACGGAGCACAACGGATCACAACGGATCACAACGGATGAAGGGGATGAAAGCGCAACGGGTGGCAAGTCGCGATGGCGTTTGTTAGGGCACGAATCAACTCCGGTTCCATCCCGTTCATCCGTTGTGATCCGTGTTCATCCGTGTTCCCGGGGTTTTGTTTCGCGCTCGCCGCGCTGCTGACAGCCGTCACGGCCCACGCGGCGGACCCGCGCAAGGTGATCCGCACGGCCTACACGAGCAGCGAGCGCGGCTTCGACTGCGCGCGTGAAAGCGACGAGTTCACCGGCACCCTCTGCGACAACATCTTCGACGCGCTGCTGCAATACGACCACCTGGCGCGACCGATCAAGCTGCAGCCGCGCGCGGCGGCGGAGCTGCCGGAGGTCTCCGACGGCGGGCGGACCTACACCTTCCGGATCAAGCCCGGGATCTACTTCACGCCCGACCCCGCCTTCAAGGGGGTAAGGCGGGAGCTCGTCGCCGCCGACTACGTCTACAGCTTCAAGCGGTTCTTCGATCCGAAGGTGCGCGCGCAGTGGGCCTTCCTGCTCGAGGGCAAGGTCGCGGGAGCCGACAAGCTCGCCGAAGAGGCGAAGCGCACCGGCAGGTTCAACTACGACCGCCCGATCGAGGGACTGCAGGCGCTTTCGAGATACGAGTTCCGGCTCAAGCTCAACGAGCCCGACTACAACATGCTCTACATCCTCGCCATGCCGGCGACGGCGGCGATGGCGCGCGAGGTGGTGGAGCACTACGGCGAGGCAATCGCCGAGCATCCCGTCGGCACCGGGCCCTACAAGCTCGGGCAATGGCGCCGCTCGGCGCTTGTGGTGCTCGAGGCGAACCCCGATTTTCGCGGGGAGTATTTCCAGAGCGCGGGCGGCGAGGACGAGCGCGATGCCGCGATCGCGCGCCACCTCGAGGGCAAGCGCCTGCCGTTGGTGGGGCGCATCGAGGTCGCGGTCATCGAGGAGCACCAGCCGCGCTGGCTCGCCTTCCTCAACCGCGAGCACGACTATATCCGGCCGCTGCCGGCCGAATTCATCGACATCGCGGCACCCGGCGGCCGGCTCGCGCCCAACCTCGCGCGCCAGGGCATCGAGATGCGCCCCGACGAAGTGGCCTGGATCACCTACACCACCTTCAACATGCAGGACCCGGTGGTCGGCGGCTACACGCCGGAGAAGATCGCGCTGCGCCGCGCCATCGGCCTCGCCTTCCCGGTGCACGACGAGATCGCGATCATCGACAAGGGGCAGGCCACCCGGGCCGACTCGGTGATCGCGCCCGGGATGGCGGGCTACACGGCCGAGACGAGCCCCACGCTCGACTACAACCCCGCCAAGGCCAAGGCGCTGCTCGACATGTACGGCTACGTCGACCGCGACGGCGACGGCTGGCGCGAGATGCCCGACGGCTCGCCGCTGGTGATCGACCAGGCGTCGTACCCCAACCAGCGGGAGCGCGAGCGCAGCAAGCTCTGGAGCCGTGCCATGACCGACATCGGCATCCGCATGACCTTCGAGAAGGTCGAGCGGCTTCCGGACCTGCGCAAGCAGGCGCAGCTCGGCAAGGTGCAGTCGTTCAACTACGGCTGGATCGCGGACTATCCCGATGGCGAGAACTTCCTCCAGCTCTTCACCACGAAGTCCATCGGCGGGGCGAACTACACGCTTTTCAGCCACCCCGAATACGACGCGCTCTACGAGCGGATCAAGGTGATGCCGGATTCGCCCGAGCGCACCGCGCTCTACCGCCGCATGGTCCACATCCTGTGGGTGTACGGGCCGTGGCGGGTGAAGGCGATGCTGCGCAACACGATCCTGATCCATCCCTGGGTGCTCGGGTACAAGAAACACCCCTTCGCCCACGAGCCCTGGCGCTACCTGGACGTCGACCCGGCGCGCCTGCCGAAACAATAGGCAAAGATTCTGCGCCGCGTTGTCATCGGTCCGGCACGCGCCAGCAGCTAGAATCGCGCATGGCCACCGCGCCCGCTCCCATCCAGAAAACCGGCTTCGCCGGCGCCCTCCTGCTCGTGGCGCTGGTGGGGGTGCTCGCCTGGCAGCTCGCCTACTGGACCTGGACCTTCGCCGCGCCGGCACAGCGCGCATCGGTCCCCGCGGCGGGCGGTGATGTCGACGTGGGGGCGATCGCAAGGCTTTTCGGCGCCAGCGCCCCCGGTGCCCCCTCGCAGGCCTCGTCCTCCTCCGGCCTGCGCCTGAAGGGGGTCATCGCGCCCACGCCGGGCATCGCGGCCTCGGCGATCTTCTCCACCGGCGGCGCCAAGGACATCGCGGTCTACATCGATCGCGAGGTGACCCCCGGCGTGAAGCTGGTGGAGGTGAACCCCGATCACGTGATCGTGGCGCGTGCGGGCGTGAACGAACGCATCGACCTGGACAGGGCACGGTCGGCCGTGGCGGCCGAGGGCGCCCCCGGCAGCCGCACGCGCGGCTTCAAGCTCAACGTCTCGAGCTCGGGCTCCAACAACTTCACCATCTCGCGCAAGGAACTGGACCAGGCGCTGCGCGACCCCAACCAGCTCAACTACCTGGGCGCCATCGGCGCGCCCACCAAGGGAGGGGTCCGGATGGAGGCCGCGCCGCCCCACAGCCTCGCGCAGAAGCTGGGGCTGCAGCCCGGCGACGTGATCCGCAAGGTCAACGGTCAGGCCGTTGCATCGGCCGGCGACCTGGCGCGCCTCTACACCCAGTTCGCCACCCTTTCGATGATCCAGGCCGAAGTCCAGCGGGGAAGTGCCACGGTGCAGTTGTCGTATGCAATCCAGCCATAGACTCTCCCGGGGTTTTGGCGCAAAATGCCCCGATAAATCAAGAGCAAAGCCCCAAATCGTGACACGCTTTCTAGCTTCCCGAGCCGGCCGCTTGCTGGCCCCCCTGGCGCTCGCCGCGGTGCTCGCCGGCCCCGCCGTTGCCCAGAATGCGGCGCCGGCGCCCGCGCAGGACGAAAAAATCACCGTCAACTTCGTCAACGCCGACATCCAGTCGGTCATCAAGACGATTGGCCAGCACACCGGGAGGAATTTCATCCTCGACCCACGCGTCCAGGGCACGGTGAACATCGTTTCGGATCGCCCGGTGTCCAAGGACATGCTCTACCAGATCCTCCAGTCGACCCTTCGCGTGCAGGGCTACGCGTTGATCGACGACGGCCAGTTCGTGAAGGTCGTGCCCGAGGCCGACGCCAAGACCAACGCGTCACCCACGGGCGATCTCGCGGAGCGCGCGCGCGGCGACCGCATCGTGACCCAGGTCTTCATCCTGCAGAACGAAAACGCGGTGCAGCTCGTGCCGGTGCTGCGCCCGCTGGTCACCGCCAACAACTTCATCGCCGCCTATCCCAACAACAACGCCATCGTCATCACCGACTACGCGAGCAACGTGCAGCGCATCCAGCGCATCGTGGAATCGATCGACCGGCCGTCGGGTTCGGAAGTGCAGATCCTGCGCCTCCAGAACGCCTCGGCGATCGACATCTCGCAGATGCTGCGCAGCGTGGTGCCGGAAGCCACGGCGCCGGTCAATGCACCCGGCGCGCAGCCCAAGGTCGCCGTCGCCGTGGACACGCGCACCAACAGCCTCATCGTGCGCGCCGACAGCCAGGCGCTGATGAACCGCGTGAAGGCCCTTGCGCTGGGCCTCGACTCCCCGGGCGCGGGCAACGGCAACATCTACACCGTTTTCCTGCGCAACGCCGAGGCGGTGAAAATCGCCGAGACGCTGCGGGGCCTGCTTTCGGGCGCCTCGGAATCGTCGCGCACCACCACCACGGCGACCACGCCCGCGGGCAACACCGCCACGCAGACCACGGCCTCCACCACCGCCGGCTCCGGCTCGAGCATCGCCGCGGCCGTGCCCAGCTCCGTGATCCAGGCCTATCCGCCCACCAACTCGATCATCATCAGCGCGCCGGAACCGGTCTACCGGTCGCTGCGCACGGTGATCGATGTCCTCGACCAGCGCCGTGTGCAGGTCTACGTGGAAGCGCTGATCGTCGAGGTCTCCACCGGGCTCGCGGCCGAATTCGGCGTGCAGTGGAACGGCGCGCGCAACATCGGCGACGGCCAGTCGATCATCGGCGGCACCAACTTCAGCACCACCCCCGGCAGCAACATCCTGGGCATCGCGCAGGACCTGTCGGCGCTCGGCACCGGCCTGAACCTGGGCCTGGTCAAGGGCACGCTCACGATCCCGGGCACCCGCATCGAGGTCGCCAACCTGCAGCTGCTCGCGCGCGCCCTCGAAGGTGATTCCGGCGCCAACGTCCTCTCCACGCCCAACATCCTCACGCTCGACAATGAGGAAGCCCGCATCATCGTGGGCCAGAACGTGCCCTTCATCACCGGCTCCTACACCCCGACCTCGGGCAGCGCCAACAACCCGTTCCAGACCATCGAGCGCAAGGACATCGGCATCACGCTGCGCGTGACCCCGCAGGTCTCGGAATCGGGCGCGATCAAGCTCAAGGTGTTCCAGGAGATCTCGAGCGTCACGCGCGACAAGGCGCTGGTGCAATCGGCCGACATCATCACCAACAAGCGCTCGCTGGAACAGACCGTGCTGGTCGACAACGGGCAGATCGTGGTCCTCGGCGGGTTGATCCAGGACGACCAGCAGGCCACGCAGGACAAGGTGCCGCTGCTGGGCGACATCCCCTACCTCGGCGCGTTGTTCAAGTACGAATCGCGCAACCGCAAGCGCACCAACCTCATGGTGTTCCTGCGCCCGGTGGTGCTGAAGGACGAAAAAGCCGCGGCGTCGCTGACCGCCGACCGCTACGAATACATCCGCAACCTCCAGGGCGGGATGAAGTTTCCCTGGAACGGACTGCTGCCCGACGCAAATGTGAAGGTGATGCCGCCGTTCGAGGCGCAGCAGAAGCAGCCGCTGGGCACGCCGTGAAGCCGCTCGAGCGCATCGTGAACCCCCAGGACCTCGATCCCCAGACCGTTCGACTGCTGCCCTACCCGTTCGCGAAGTCGAAAGGGGTGCTGGCCGCGCGCGTGAAGGACGGCGCCCTGGAGGTCTGGATCAAGCCCTATCCGCAGGCCTCCACGCTGGCCGAAGTGCGCCGCATGGCCGGCAAGCCGCTGCGCGAGGTGCTGCTCACGCCCGAGGAGTTCGAACACTGCCTCGCGCTCGCCTACACGCGCGAACCGTCCGACGCGGAGATGATCGTCGAAGACATGGGCGAATCGGTCGACCTCGCCAAGCTCACCGAGCAGCTGCCGGAAATCGCCGACCTGCTGGAAACGGAAAACGACGCGCCGATCATCCGCCTCATCAACGCGCTGCTGACCCAGGCGGTGCGCGAAGGCGCCTCCGACGTGCACCTGGAGATCTTCGAATCGCGCGCGCTGGTGCGTTACCGCGTCGACGGCGCCTTGCGCGATGTCGTCGAGCCGCGCCGCGGGCTGCATCCGGCGATGGTCTCGCGCATCAAGGTGATGGCCTCGCTCGACATCGCGGAAAAGCGCCTGCCGCAGGATGGCCGCATCGCGCTGCGCATCGCCGGGCGCGCCATCGACGTGCGCGTCTCGACGATCCCGACCAACAGCGGCGAGCGCGTGGTGCTGCGCCTGCTCGACAAGTCCGCGGGGCGCCTCACGCTCGACGCGCTCGGCATGCCGGCCGAAGGTCGCGCGCAGGTCGATGCGCTGATCCAGGCCCCACACGGGATTTTCCTCGTCACCGGGCCCACCGGCTCGGGCAAGACCACCACGCTTTATTCGGCGCTCTCGCGCCTCGACCGCAAGACACGCAACATCCTCACCGTGGAAGACCCGGTCGAATACGAGCTCGACGGCGTCGGCCAGACCCAGGTCAATCCGCGCATCGACATGACCTTCGCCCGCGCGCTGCGCGCCATCCTGCGCCAGGACCCCGACGTGGTGATGATCGGCGAGATCCGCGACCTGGAAACGGCACAGATCGCGGTGCAGGCCTCGCTCACGGGCCACCTGGTGCTGGCCACGCTGCACACCAACGACGCCCCGGGGGCGGTCACGCGCCTGATAGACATGGGCATCGAGCCGTACCTGCTCGCCTCCACGTTGAACGGCGTGCTCGCCCAGCGGCTGGTGCGCAAGCTCTGCCTGGCGTGCAAGGCGCCCTACGAGCCGGATGCGGCGGAGCGCTCCGTCTTCGGCGGCACGCCACGTTCCACTCCCCGGGCGCCCGACACGCCCGATCGCCTGTACAAGGCCGTGGGGTGCGGCGCGTGCAACTTCGCCGGCTACAAGGGCCGCACCGGCATCTACGAGCTGCTCACCGCCAACGACGACCTGCGCCACAGCATCCACGACACGGTTGAGGAAAGCGTGCTGCGCGAAGCCGCGGTGCGCGCCGGCATGGTCCGGCTGCGCGAGGATGGATTGCGCTGGGTGCGCGACGGCGTGACTTCGCTGGATGAAGTGCTGCGCGTCACCCGGACTTGAAGCGCTGGATTGGGGCACAGAGGATTCACAGAGGACACAGAGGAAAAGAAAAACCTGATTGCGTTTCGTGGCCCGCCAGGGTTTGGCACGAACATCCAGCAGCTTTTCTGCTTTTCCCCTGTGTCCTCTGTGAATCCTCTGTGTCCTCTGTGTTGAAAATCCACCGGTCGAACAGCCCCATTTTCTGACACAAGCAAATGCCAGGATTCAGGTACCAGGCCTACAACGTCGACGGCAAGCTGCACAAGGGCGTGCTGGAAGCCGACAGCGCGCGCCAGGCGCGCTCGCTGCTGCGCGACCAGGGCCTGACGCCATACCGCGTCGACGTCATCGCGGCCAACGATCCCGCCGGGGGCGCGCGCTTGCGCCCGGTATCGCTGTCGACCGCGGAGCTCACGCAGCTCACGCGCGGGCTGGCATCGCTGCTGGAAGCGGGCCTGACCGTGGAGCAGGCCTTCAATGCGCTGATCGAACAGGCTGAAAACGAACGCATGCGCCAGGTGCTGGCGGCGCTGCGCGGCGAGGTGATCGCGGGCAACACGGTCGCCAGGGCGCTCTCCTCCTTTCCCAACGTGTTCCCGGAGCTCTACCGCACGCTGGTGGCGGCGGGTGAATCCTCGGGCCAGCTGGCGCGTGTGCTCACCCGGCTTTCCGATTACCTCGACGACCGCCAGCAGCTGCGCGGCAAGCTCGCGCTCGCGCTGATCTATCCCACGATCGTGATGGGTGTGGCGCTGGTGGTGGTGGGCGCGCTGCTGGTCTACGTGCTGCCGCAGGTGATCCAGGTGTTCCAGCACGCGCACCAGAAGCTGCCGCTGCTCACGCGCGCGCTGATTGCGTTTTCGGTTTTCATGCAGGCCACCTGGTTCGTCTGGCTCGCGCTGGCCATCGCGGCGGGCGTGGCGCTGCGCGTTGCGCTCAAGCGAGCGCATTCGCGCGCCGCCATCCATCACTTCCTGTGGCGCGCGCCGGCTATCGGCCGCGTGTTGCGCCACCTCGATGCCGCGCGGCTGGCGGCGACTCTTTCGATCCTGGTGGGCAGCCGCGTGCCGATCCTGCAATCACTCGACGCCGGCACGGGTGTCATGACGCTGGTGCCGATGCGTGAAGCGCTCGCCACCGCCGCGCGCGGCGTGCGCGAGGGCATGACACTCGCCCGCGCCCTCGGCGCCACCAATGCCTTCCCGCCGGTGATGGTGCACCTCATCGCAAGTGGCGAGGCGAGCGGCCGGCTCGACGAAGCGCTGGAGCGCGCCGCGCGCCAGCAGCAGAACGACATCGCCACGCGGCTGGCGGCTTTCGCCGCGCTCTTCGAGCCGATGATGATCCTCTTCATGGGCGCCGTGGTGCTGGTGATCGTGCTGGCGATACTGCTGCCGATCTTCCAGCTCAATCAACTCATTGGAAAATGACGATGCAAAAACTGGTGTCAGAGACGACTTTTCAATCGTGCAACCAGGGTCGCCGGGCGAAAGTCGTCTCTGACACCGGATTCACGCTGATCGAGGTGCTTGTGGTGGTCGCCATCCTCGGCATCCTCGCGGCCATCGTGGTGCCGCGCATCATGGATCGTCCCGACGAGGCGAAGCGGGTGGCGGCCAGGGCCGACATCGGCGCCGTGGTGCAGGCGCTCAAGCTCTATCGCCTCGACAACGGGTTCTACCCGGCCACCGACCAGGGACTGGCGGCGCTGGTGCAGCGCCCGGCCACCAACCCGGTGCCGGGCAACTGGAAGCAGGGCGGCTACCTCGAGCGCCTGCCGAAGGACCCGTGGGGCGGCGACTACCAGTACCTGAGCCCCGGCGTGAAGGGCGAGATCGATGTATTCAGCCTGGGCGCCGATCGTACGCGCGGTGGCGATGGCAGCGCGGCCGACATTGGGAACTGGGAATAAGGGGTTCACCCTCGTCGAAGTCCTGGTGGTCGTCGCGATCGCCGGGATCCTCGTCGCCCTCGCCGCGGTAAACCTCTTCCCCAGCAACGCGCAGATCGCGCGCCGCGAAGTCGGCGAGGTCGCGCTGGCCGTCGAACACGCGCGCGACAACGCATGGTTCGGTGGCCGTCCCACGGCTGTCACCTTCAGCGACGGCCGGCTGCGCGAATGGCGCCATGCCGGGCGCACCTGGGAACCCGAAGCCGGCCGCGACCGTCCGCTCGAAGCCCGCGTGACGGCGCTTTTCATCGACGGGACCGCCCTGCCCGCCAGCGAGCGGCTGGTGTTTTTGCCCGACGGGCTCGGCGTTCCCTTCAGCGTGGCGATCGAGGCGCGTGGACTGGGCTTCGCGATCGAAGGCGACACCGCGGGCGCCGTGACGATGGTGGAGCGATGAAACGGCGCACCACCCGCCGGGCCGGCGGATTCACGCTGATCGAGATCCTGGTGGCGGTGGCGATCCTCGCCGTGGCCCTGGCGGCAACACTTCGCGCCGCAAGCCTCGCCACCGACGGCGTTCTGGACACGCGCCAGCGCCTGCTGGCCACCTGGGCCGCGCAGAATCGCGTGGCGCAGTTGCGCGCGATGCGAATTTTTCCGGCGGCCTCGAGCACGCGCCTGACCTCCGAACAGGGCGGCCTCGCGCTGGTGATCGACGAAACGGTCACCGAAACTCCCAACCCCATCATCCGGCGCGTCGACCTCGCGGTGTCGGATGCGCGCGATCCGGCGCGGGTGCTGGGAAGGATGACGGCCTATGTGTCGCAATAACCCGCGGCGGCAACGGGCGTTCACCCTCGTCGAGCTGCTGGTGGCGCTTGCGATCTTCGCGATCATGAGTGGCGCCGCCTATCGCGCGCTCACCTCGATGCTCGACAGCCGCGAGGCGCTGCAGAAGGAATCGCGCAAGTGGCGCGACGTGGCGCTGGTGGTCGGCCGCCTGGAGCGCGACCTCGGCGCCGCGCTGCCGCGCCGCTCCTGGAGCGCGTCCGGGACACCCCTCGCGCCGCTCTCCTCCGCAATCGACGCCGGCACCGGCCCCGAAGGCCTCGCGCTCACCCGCGCCGGCAGCGCGCTGATGGAAAACACCCTCTCGGCCCCGCAACGCGTGGCGTGGCGCCTCAAGGACAGCCGCGTCGAGCGCCTGACCTGGTCGGGCGCCGACGCGGCCCCGCGCGAGGAACCGGTTGCAACCGCGGTGCTTTCACCGGTCGCCGCCCTCGCCTTCCGCTTCCTCGATCCAAAGAGCCTCGAATGGCGCCCGTCCTGGAGCCTGCCCGGCAACGACGAGGGCCTGCCCGCGGCGGTGGAGATGACGCTTACGCTCGCCAGCGGCGAAAAAATCGTGCGCCTGGTGGATCTCCCGCCGCCATGAGCGCCCTGCGCCAGCGCGGCGTCGCCGCCGTCACCGCACTGCTGATCGTCGCCGTCGCCGCCTCGGCGGCCACCCTCATGCTGGCCCAGCAATCGGCGATGCTCGACCAGGCGATGCTGGTGGCCTCGCGCGCGCAGGCCGATGTCTACGCGCAAGCCGGCCTCGACTGGGCGCGTGGCGTGTTGCTGCAGGACGGCAAGTCCGGCAGCAACGACAACCTGGGCGAGGGCTGGGCGCAGCCGATCGCGGGCATGCCGATCGAACGCGCCGTGGTCGCCGGCAGCATCACCGACGAGCAGGGCAGGTTCAACCTCAACAACGTGATCAACGGCAACGCGCGCAGCGAGCCCGACATCCTGGTGCTGCGCCGCCTGCTGGCGCTGGCCGCGCTGCCGCCGGACCTCGCCGACGCCGTGGTGGACTGGATCGACGGCGACGACGACCTCGCCAGCGGCAGTGGCGCGGAGAATGCGTATTACCTTTCCCTGCCGCGCCCCTATCGCGCGGCCAACGCGCCGATGGTGCAGGTCGACGAGCTCTACCGGGTGCGCGGCTTCGACGCCGCCGCGGTCGCCCGCCTGCGTCCGTACGTGACCGCGCTGCGCGAGCGCACCACCCTCAACGTGAACACAGCCCCGGCCCTGGTGGTGGCCGCGGCACTCGATACCACGACCGAAAAGGTCGCGCCCCTGCTGGCCGAACGCGTGAAGGCGCCCTTCGCCGACAAGTCCGCCTTCGCGAACCGGGCCGGCGCCGCAGGGTTCGCGCAGGTGGGCGACGTCGACGTAAAAAGCGCCTGGTTCTCGGTCGACATCCAGGTGGCGCAGGACGGCGTGCAACTGGCGACGCAGGCGCTGGTGCGGCGCGACGCCGCCAAGGGCCAGACCGCCATCACCTGGCGCCGCCCGCGCTACTGACATGAAACTGCGCATCTTCCTTCCCGCCACCGACCGCCCCGAAGCGGCCGCGCGCTTCGCCTGGAAACTCTTCGACGCGCGCGGCGCGCTGTTGCGCGACGAGGCCACACTCCTGGCCGACATGCCGCGCGCGGGTGACGTGGAATTGGTGATCCCCGCCGAGCGTGTGCTTCAGGCGCGCCTCAAGCTGCCCCGCGTCAACGCCGCCACCATCCGCGAGCTGCTTCCCTACGCGGTGGAGGACCGGCTGCTGGGCGATCCCGCCCTCATCCACGCCGTGGCCGGCGCGCGCAACACGAAGGGTGAAACCGTGGTGGCGGTGGTCGACCGCACCTGGCTGCAGGGCATGCTCGACGCGTTGGCCCAGGCCGGCCTGCGTCCCGCCAGCGCGTGGAGCGAAAGCGCGCTGCTGGCCGGCGGCCGCGGCGACTGGCACGTGGTCTGGGGCCCGGCGCGCGGGATGCTGGTCGACGACGAGGGCGTCGCGGCGACCTTCGATCACGGCGGCGCATTGCCGCTGGCCGTGCGCCTGGCCATCGACGAGGCCTCGCAACGCGGCGACCGCCCGCAGAAGTTCCGAGTGCACGATGCGGAAGGCGCCGTCGTGCCGGACCTCGCGCCGTGGAGCGACGAAACCGGGATCGCCTTCGAACGCGGCACGCGCTGGGAAATCCTCGCTGCCGGCCAGCCCGCCGCCGGATCCATCAACCTGCTGCAAGGCGAGTTCGCCCCGCGCTCGGCCACGTCGGGCTGGCGCGTGCCCCGCGCCGCGTTCTGGCTCGCCGGCGCGATCGCCGCACTGCAGCTGGGATTCACGGCGTTCGACACGTGGCGCCTGCAGCGCGAGCTCGCGGGGCTCGACGCCCGCCGCGAGGCAATTTTCCGAAGCGCGTTCCCGCAGGCGCGTGTGGTGGTGGATCCCGACTTGCAGATGGCGCGCAACCTCACCGAGCTGCGGCGCGAGCGCGGCCAGGCCGGCGGCGACGAGTTCCTCCTGCGCATGACACAAGCGGCGCGCGCGGCGCCGGGTGGTGTGCGCCTGGTGGAATATTCGAACGGCAAGCTGGTGGCGCGATGAGCATCACCTCTGCCTGGCAATCGCGCAGTCGCGCCGAGCGCCGCAACATCACCCGCGGCGCCATGGTGGTTGTGGTGGTCC
>Ga0163150_10006021_pt1 | contig 15110 bp, 10 predicted proteins | sample OliLakLV19P2IB_FD_148628 | JGI IMG/M metagenome (GOLD analysis project Ga0163150, IMG submission 148628) | Freshwater microbial mat bacterial communities from Lake Vanda, McMurdo Dry Valleys, Antarctica - Oligotrophic Lake LV.19.P2.IB | ecosystem: Environmental > Aquatic > Freshwater > Lake >...
CGATGCTCGATCTGCCGATCGAGCAGGAAATGAAAAACAGCTACCTGACATACGCCATGAGCGTCATCGTCAGTCGTGCGCTGCCCGATGTGCGTGACGGTCTGAAGCCTTCACAGCGGCGCATTTTGGTCGCGATGAACGACCTGAACCTGACACCCGGTGCCGGGCGCGTGAAATGCGCCAAGATCTCTGGTGACACCAGCGGTAACTATCACCCTCACGGCGAGAGCGTGATCTACCCGACCTTGGTCCGCATGGCGCAGGAATGGAACATGCGGCATGTCTTGATCGACAAGCAAGGAAACTTTGGCAGCATCGCCGGGCTACCCGCCGCCGCCATGCGATATACCGAAGCGCGCATGTCGTCGGTCGCGGCAACCATGCTGGACGATCTGAAGTTCGACACCGTCGACTACATTCCGACCTACGACGAACGCAACACCGAGCCAACCGTGCTGCCGTCGAAGTTTCCCAACCTGCTGGTCAACGGTGGCAACGGTATTGCCGTCGGTATGGCCACCTCCATTCCGCCACACAACGCCGGCGAAGTTTGCGACGCATTGGTCCAGTTGATCGACAATCCCGATATTTCGATTGACGAACTTCTGGAGATTATTCCCGGCCCTGATTTTCCGACGGGGGGAATCATTATGGGGCGCAGTGGCCTGCGCCGCGCCTATCACACTGGGCGCGGAACGGTGACGTTGCGTGCCCGTGCGCGGATTGAGCCGCATGGCAAGAACCGCCACCGCATTGTCGTGACTGAGGTACCGTTCCAGCAGGCTCGCGACCGTGTGGAAGAGCGTATCGGCGAACTGATCAGTGAAGATCGGATCAAGGATATCTCCAATGGTCGCAATGAAAGCGATTTGAAAGAGCCGGTTCGGTTGGTGTATGAGCTGAAAAAAGGTGCCGACCCCGATGTCGTGCTGAATCAGCTCTATCAGTTTTCGCCGCTACAGGAATCGTTTTCGATTATCTTTTTGGCGCTGGTCGATGGCAAACCGCGCGTGCTGTCGCTGAAGAGCATGCTCGAGGAATTCTTACGGCATCGCGTCACAGTCATTCGTCGTCGCACGCAGTTCTTACTGTCCAAAGCACGCCAGCGCAAGCACACGGTCGAAGGGCTGCTGCTGGCATTGGCCAATATTGACGAATTGATTCGGATTATCCGCTCATCGGCCACGCAGGCCGAGGCCAAGGCTCGCCTGATGGGTCTGGAAGTGCCGGCGCAAATGATGCAACGTGCCCTGGGAGATTCCGGGTTTGCAGTGTTTCAGCAGGAGCGCGGCACCGCACCGACTTACACGCTGACCGCTGTACAGGCAGATGCCATTTTGCGAATGACGCTCGGCCAGTTGGTCAATCTCGAACAGGAAAAGCTCAGCGCCGAGCATGCCGAGTTGCTGGCCGAGATGCAGGAGTACCTGCGAATCCTGTCCAGCGACGAAAATGTGCGGGCGATTGTCCGTAATGACTGCCTGGAAATTCGCAAGAAGTACGCCGACAAACGGCGAACCGAAATCAGCGGCGAGGAATGGGGCACCATCGACCTAGAAGACCTGATCACCGAAGAGACGATGGTCGTGACCATCACGCATAACGGCTACATCAAACGGACGCCGGCCAATGTTTATCGCTCGCAGCGTCGCGGTGGTAAGGGGCTGACCGGTGCCAAGGCCGACGATGAAGATCCAGTACAGCATCTGTTTGTGGCCAGCACGCACGACTATTTGCTGTTCTTTACGAATCAAGGCAAGGTCTACTGGCAAAAGGTCTACGATCTGCCGCAGTTGGGTCGCGAAAGTCGCGGGCGAGCCGTGGTGAATTTGCTCAACCTGGCCGAAGACGAAAAGATCGCCAACTGCATTGCCATTCGAGATTTTTCAGCACCGGATCATTTTTTGGTGATGGCGACTCGCAACGGGCTGGTCAAACGAACGCCGCTGGCACAGTATGGCCGGCCAATGAAGCGTGGGATCATTGCCATCAGCCTGCGCGAAGGAGACGAGTTGGTCGAAGTGGCCGTGGCCAATGGCACCGACGAGTTGGTCCTATCGTCGGCCACCGGTCAGGCGATTCGCTTTCGTACTTCGCAGGTTCGCTCTTCCGGGCGTAACTCCAGCGGTGTCCGCGGCATCAAACTGCGTAAGGATGACAGTCTGGTTGGTATGGTGGTTGCCGATCCGGATGCTTCGCTGCTGACCGTTTGCCAGCGTGGGTACGGCAAGCGAACGCCGTTTGGAGCCAATGGCCCTGCCGTTGCCGATGAGGGACTGGACGATACTTTGGAAGGTGCCGCCGACGGTGATGTGCCGAACGGCGCTGCCGATAGTGCCGCAACTCCGGTTGCCGATGATACGACTCTTGAGAATGGCGCTGATGCGGCAGGTGGCGATGATACCGATGAAAACGGTGTCGACGAAAATAGCTCATCGGCACAACGCTATCCTACCAAGCGCCGCGGGGGGCTGGGGGTTCGCGATATCAAGACGACCGAGCGCAACGGGCCTGTCGTGGCGATCGTGCCCGTGCAGGAAGACGACGAAGTCCTGATGATGACTGCGCGAGGCAAATTGCAACGTGTCGCAGTCCGCGAAATTCGCGAGACGGGGCGCAATACCCAAGGTGTCCGCATCATGAACCTGGGTGACGACGACACATTGGTCGCCGTGGTCCGCGTTCCAGCGGAAGAGAAATCCGACGGCAGCGATGAAACTGCGTCAATTGAATCTGTGCCAATCGAAGGTGCGGCAATCGAGGACGCTACTGCTGGTGATGTCGCTAGTGGCGAGACTGGTAGTGACAATGTGTCCAGTGATGCGACAGAATTACCGCCACCATCGGACGTGCCTCCGCCAGAAGCTTCATAAAGAAGTATAGGCCGCTGTATTCGCGGCAAGTTGGCGTGCGTGGGGGATTTGGCACACAGGACTTGTCTGTTGAATCGCTGCCGAGGCTGCTAAGATACATGTGCTGCCGTGCAATTACGTTCGACTATACTTGCTAGAGGATTTTTTACTTTGTCATTCACTTCGACCGATGAAGCGTCGACCACGAGCGCGCAGCCCCCGGCGGAATTGATCACCATCGATCTGCGCAATCGCTGGTTGGCGGCGCTGTTGGCCTGGTTGTTCCCCGGTGCGGGCCACCTCTACCAGCGTCGCTACGGCAAGGCGATGCTGTTCATGATCTGCATTCTTGGGACATTCCTTTACGGGATTCTGCTGGGATCCAACCGCGTGGTGTATGCGTCGTTTCGCAAAGCCAATAACAGTGCCCCGATAGTGCAGGACGATATCCGCTATGCTTTTCTGTGCCAGATCGGCATCGGGTTGCCCGTCCTGCCGGCAATCATTCAGGCCGAGCGAGTGAAAGGCCCCGACCCCAAAGCGCCGCTTTGGGGCGGATTCATGGCTCCCCCTGTCTTGCGCGGGCAGTTGGTTCCTCGCAAGTGGGTTGAGGAGCAGGTGGCCCTGCCAGAGAACGAGCGGGAATTTACCGACGCCGACTTTAGTCCAGACACTGGACCCTATCGTACGTACCTGCCACCATTGGTCAACGATGGCCCGGACCCCAACGGCGAACCGAATCAGTACAGTCGCTGGCAAGATCGCTACGGCGCGGCGTACGAGCTAGGGACTGTGTTCACTATGATCGCCGGGCTGTTAAATATCCTGGTCGTATTTGACGCCTGGGCTGGCCCAATGATGGCCGAAGTGAAAATCAGCTCAGATATCGGTTCCAAGAGTAAGGCAGAATCCAAAACGAAACCGGCCAAGATTTAGTCCGGCATCGTGCATTGCACGCGGCTACAGCTTTCCACTCCAGAGCCTTTAACTGACCTTTACGACTGGTCACCTTTTTCCATGACCCATCAGTTCTGGTATGCAATTCCGCTAATCGTCTCGGTCAGCCTGGTCTATGCGGCGACTCGGCACGAATTGATGCAACCCATCCTAGGGCATGCAGTGCGCACGGCTGTTTGGATCAGCGGCTTCATGCTGGTGGTCTTTCTGGTTCTGCAGTGGATGAACTGGATGGTCTAAGAGAGAGTAGTAATTGGAAAGTAGAGAGTAGAAAAGCAGTTGGTCTGCCCGCTGCGGAAACTAACCAGGCGTGACCAGCGTACTCGCTTTGCTTTCACTTCCCAAGCAGCGTGCAATCTGCCGCACAGACTGCCGCAAGCGGTTTTCGTTTTCGACCAAGGCCAGACGCAGATAGCCTTCGCCCGCCGGGCCAAATCCGCTCCCTGGGCTGACCGCCACGTTCCCCTCTTCAAGCAACTTGGTGGCAAAGGTCATTGTGTCCATGCGGCTAGCCCACGGTTCGGGGATCTTGGCCCAGATGAACATGCCAGCGCGCGGCGGAGTAATTTCCCAGCCAATGCGCCGAAGGCCATCGACCAGCACATCGCGGCGTGCCTGATAGATCAGGCTCTGCTTTTCCACGGCGGCATCCGTGTGCCGCAGGGCCATGATCGCGGCGATTTGAATCGCTTGAAACATGCCGTAGTCATAATAGGTCTTGATCGTACCGAGTGCGCGGACCATTTCGGCATTGCCAGCGCAAAAGCCAACGCGCCACCCGGCCATGTTGTAGCCTTTGCTCATCGTCGTGAATTCAACACCCACGTCGCGTGCGCCGGGTGCCGCCAAAAAGCTCGGCGGTTGATAGCCATCAAAAGCCACATCGGCGTAGGCAAAATCGCTGATCACCATAAAGCCATAACGCTTAGCCAGCTTCACCAGATCGACATAGAACTCTGGATCGATCGTCACCGCCGACGGGTTGTGAGGGTAGTTGACAATGCACAACTTCGGCTTGGGATAAAGATGCTGGCAAGTGTAGGCGATATTCGACAGGTACTTTTCGGTATCGGCCACTTCCAGCGAAATCACGTTTCCGGCCGCCAGCGCCACCGCGTAAACATGCACCGGAAAGTACGGGGCAGGAACAATCGCCGTGTCCCCCGGCCCGATCAAGGCCAGGCACATATGGCTGAATCCTTCCTTGCTTCCCAGACAGACGATCGTCTCGGTCTCAGGATCTAAATGCACACCGTACTTTTTGAAGTACTTGGCGGCCACCTCGCGACGCAAATTCTGAATGCCAAGGGCTTTGCTGTACCCGTGATTTTTTGGGTCGCGTGCGGCCTCGGCCAGCTTCTCGACAACCAGATCCTCTGGGGGATCGGACGGATTTCCCATTCCCAGATCGATCACGTCGTCACCGGCGCGGCGCTTCTGATACTTCACCGCGTTGATCCGCGCAAACAGGTACGGGGGGAGTCGTTTGACCCGGTCTGCCAGATCGATCTGAAAAGGGCGGTTGTCGTCGCGTGGATTATCGGTTTGCATGAAAGCGAAAAACGTGGTGAATGGACGGCTCGATCAAAAACGGGCGGAGTTCAGTCCGTGTGCGGCCCGCGGCGAGTTATGCCACCGGGCCATTCTGTTCAGAATACACTATTCTGGCGGGATTTGGGACTGGTTTGTAGCGCTGCCACCGCGCGCAAAGGGACCAAATGGCCCGCAAAAGAGGTGCTGCCGGACCAGCATGAGGTTCGCGCAGCACAGGTAATTCTCGAACTTCCATCTGCTGCGAAGCCGTTGCAACGACAGCGTTTGGTAGCGGAAGCGATGTACGCTCGGCCAGCCAAGGCTAGCGGCGAGTTGCTGGCTGGCGAATTGATTGCTCGTTTGGACGACCTGCCGTTTGGCCGGCAACCGGTGGGGTGGTCGCTGGCCGATTTAGCGAAGCGCGTTTGTTTGGTGTCTGGGTGGTGCCTGCCAGGAAGTTGTCGATTTGCGCCCCATCCTTCAGGCTGTTGAATTTTTCGGCCATAGCCAGACGCTGCTTCTTTTCGTGGATGTCGGCGCGGATGGCCGCTGCCACCTCTTCAAAGCGGACCTTGGTTGGCTGAGTGTAGCCTTCGCAGAGCAGGATAATGTACTTGTCGCCGACCTGCACAATCGAGGAGAGCTCGCCCGGCTTCAGGCGGAATGCCTCGGCTTCCACCAGCGGCTGGCCCCCGTGCTTCTGAATCGGTGGGACCTGGCCTTGCAACGATTTGCTGGCCGCTTCAATCGAATACTGCTCGGCTAGCTTGCCAAAAAACTCCGGGGTCGGGTTGTTGCTGGCTTGCTCCCAGACCTCTTGCGCCTTGCGTTGATTGGTGAGCACGATGGCACGGCAGCGTACGCGCTGACCGTAGTTGGCTTCAAAACCTTTTTGCATGTCAGCTTCGCTGATCGCGACCTCGCCGGTCAGCTTCTTCAAGGCGACCGATGGCCAGACCGAATCGCGGAAGTAAACTTCCTGTGGCAGACCTTGCTCTTCGGTCACCATTTTCAACCAGCCATCGACATCTGCCGTACCATCGGCGTGAACTTTGCCCATAGCGATTGCGGCGCGAGCGACTTCGGTTTCCATCTCCTGCTTGGTCACCTGCAGGTTCTCACGCTTGAGCGCTTGCTCCAGCAGACTGCGACTGATCGTCCCTTCCAAAACTTCCTTGCCGTGGCGTAACACACATTCTTCGGCCAGGTCGCGGACCGATAGTTGTTCATTGTTGATCAAAGCGACGGCACCAGGAATACGCTGCCGCAGTTCTGGATCGTTGTAAATGTTGACGACCTTAGTCTGCTCTTGCAGTTGCTGAAAGATATCAGCAGCAACGGTGCGCAGTTTTCGTTCGACGATCGATTCTCTTAAGCGTGGTTCGATCAGCTCGCGATTGACTTTCATCGGGTCCATCCGTCCTTCGCATTTCAAGATCACGTACTGCGTGGGAGCCGCAGCCGCATCGGAGCCTGCACTGGGTTGGATCGGAATAACTGGCGAAATCTCATTTTCCTGCGTCATCTCAAACGCGGCCGTTTCAATGGCCGGGTTGCCGATGTGGCGGCGAATCGGTTGGATCATGCCGCCGACACTGCGGCTAGGATCCTGCGAATATTGCTTCGCCAGTACGGCAAATTCCTCTGGATTGGCGGCAATTTTTGCACGAATTTGCGCGGCCATCGTAGGCTGATCGACGACGATCAAGCGTGCCTTCACCGCTTCGCCATATTGCGATTCAAAGGCTTCTTGCACTTCGGCAGCCGTCGGCACAATCTTATCCTTGGCTAGCCGGCGCAAAGCCAGCATCGGCCAGACGATATCGTTGGCATATTGATCTGGCTTGATCCCGCGCTCTTGCTTCAACATGCCCAGATACTGCTCGGTTGGGATGTTGAACTTTTTGGCCATGCGGTCGATTTCGTCACTCACATCCTTGGCCGTGACTACGATGTTTCGCTCTTTGCAGCACTGCACGATCAGACGTTTGTTGACCATGCTTTCCAGGACTTCCTTGCCATAGACGGCCATGCACTCCTGCCCAAGCTGCTGGCGGCTGATCTCTTCGCCATTCACGGCGGCGACAATCTGCACCGGGGTCTGTGGTCCTGCAATGGGTGCCGCCTTGCCGGCTGGTGGAATCCGTGCTGGTGCCTGAGCGCCGGCTTCTGGACGGCCGCCAATGTTTTTGATGGCAACGCACGCGGCCACCACGGCAATCGCTCCAAAAATAACCGGCAGGCGACGTTTCCATCGCAGCCAACGAGAATTTGCGGAACCGTTGAGAGCTTCCTGCTCAGGCATTGCGGTATCTCCATCCACCGATAAGAGTTTTGTTTGTTTTCTGCCGCGGTGTGGTCAGAGACCTTCCAACGCGGGGGCGGAGTATAGAAGGGACCGTCAAAGCGGGTCAAGGTGAGTTCGTGCTAGCGAACAGTTGTGCTAGCAGGAGAAATGCGGATCAATGTCAGCTTTTTACAATCCGCTTACCCGAATCAGTGAATTCCTCGGCGGGGATTCTCTTGATCTGCCCATCTTCCCAAATTATCACCGGTGTGCCGGTTTGCTTGGCAACTTTGACGACACGAATGGCAACTTGTTTAAACGCTGCGTTGACCTGTTCCATCGTCGTACCGTTGTGCTTTGCACGGTCAGTCATTTAGATCACTCCATATTCCATTTGCCGAAGTCAACTGTTAATTGAAGAGCTGTACTCTATTCCCCAGGAAGGTTTGGTCGAGAACGGCCTGGTAACGCATTCGGTGGTTCCGTTTTCTTACTCCGATCATCGGCCGGTTCCGCTTTTTCCTGCAGAGACTCGGTCAGCACCTTATCTAAATCTTCGATTACTTTGCCGTAGTGAGATCGCGGAACAATTCCAATAAATTTGATCGATTTTATCTCAATCACCTCAACCTTAGCCGCCGGGTCAAAGGAAACTCTTCCCTCGATTTTCATTAGAACGTCGGTCTTGATCGCCATTGCCCCCTCTTGAACAGACCTGACGTATTCCGGAAGTGATCGATATGTCAATAGTTCACGACTGGCGGGCAGGCCCGGTTTCGTTCGATCCAAAGCATTAACTCTGATGTTTTGTTTGCTTCGTGCATACATACTTGGTGCCTCTACCCAAAGTACTTCTGCGGTAGCTGGACTCGACAAGGTCACTACGGAAATTATTCCGACTAAAGCGGCCAACAATAATGGCCTTTGCATAGTTTCGGCTTCCTTGGAGTTATGGGGTACACCTCACCCATCCATGACCTCGGCCTCTTTCGCGCTGGCCACCGATCCCACCAGATTCTCAAACCGCTTGGTCAGTTCCTGAATCTGCTCCTTGAGGGCATCGCGATCATCTTCGGTCAGCAGCTTGTCTTTCTGGGCCTGATCGGCTTCTTTGTTGGCATCGCGGCGGACATTGCGAATCGAGACGCGCGATTCCTCGGCCAGATCCTTGATGCGCGTCACCAATTTGCGGCGAACATCGGTCGATAGCGGCGGAATGTTCAGCCGGATGACTCGTCCGTCACTTTGTGGGTTCAGACCGAGGTCGCTGCCGCGAATCGCTTTTTCTATTTCCTTGATAGTGCCGGGGTCAAACGGGCGGATGACGATTTGTGTCGGTTCCGGGGCACCTACCTGGGCCAATGCTTTGATCGGCGTGGGGGATCCATAGACCTCCACGCGCAGCGAATCGACCAGGCCGGGGTTAGCACGACCTGTGCGGATGCCTTGCATGGCGTGTTTGAAGACAGCAACCGCCTTTTCCATGCGGTCTTCACTTTCCAACAAAATATCGTCAGCAGACATATTCTCAGCTCTCAATAGTGAGTTATTTTCTATTCTTCCCGTTTTATTTTTTACCGCAGAGGACGCAGAGGACAGACGCAGAGAGTGTTCTTGTCGACCAACCTACTTCTACCTCAATCTAGATCGATGCTTTTCAAACCAAAATCAGGAAATTAGTTAGAATGGAATAGGATAGACGGGATGAATGGTAGTAAATGTTGACTCACAATCTCTGCGCGTCCTTGGCGCTCTCCGCGACCTCCGCGGTGAACCAAAAAATCGCAACTTCAAAACTGGCGGCGAGGGTTAGCATAGCTTCTTCTCAAATTAACCCGACTCGGTAGCGAGGAAATCGCACTGGCGGAGCCAGTGGCACACCGTCAAACGCACTGCGCCTCGCTGGCGCTTCGAGTTAATATGACCTACACACTCTCCTCAACTCGCTGACTACTGATCAAGGTGCCGACTTTTTCACCTGCCACGGCACGTTCGATATTTCCCTCGGTGCGGTAGTTGAAAACCAAAATCGGCATGTCATGTTCCATACACTGCGCAATTGCGGTCGTGTCCATGACGCGCAGGTTCTGCTCGCGAAATGCATTGTAGTGCAAATCGGTGTACAGCACCGCGTGCGGATTCTTCTCCGGATCGTCGCTGAACACACCGTCGACGCGCGTCGCCTTCAGCAGGATATCTGCCTCTAGCTCCAAAGCGCGCTGTGCGGCGGCCGTGTCGGTGGTGACAAACGGACTGCCGGTACCGGCGGCCAGAATCACGATGCGCCCTTTTTCCAAATGCCGACGAGCACGGCGGCGAATGTACGGCTCGGCCACGCCATCCATCCGAATCGCAGTCAGTAGTCGTGTCTCGCAGCCGAGCGACTCGATGGCGTCTTGTAGTGCCAGACCATTGATCACCGTGGCCAGCATGCCCATATAGTGGGCCGTCGCTTCTTGAATGCTGCTGTTGCCGGCGGTGAACTGTGCTCCGCGAAGGATGTTCCCTCCGCCGATGACGATGGCGATTTGTGCCCCACTTTGCGCGGCACGAACCGTTTGACGCGCGATGTGAACCACTTCCTCCATGCTGATGCCACGCTCGCCCGGCCGCGTGAAGCTGGCCCCGGAGAGTTTCAACACAACGCGTCGAAAAAGGGGCGTCGCGGGTTCGTCTTCTGAAGACATGGTGAATTGTTCCTTGCTGAGGATGGTGCGTGCTTCCTGCCTATTCTACATTAGCATCGAAAAAAAGTCGCGAGGCTGAATGCAGGGAAAATCGGCGTTCTGGCACGATTCGCTATTTTTCTACACTCTCGCCAGCGGCTGATACCGCGACCTCTCCCGCTCAATCCTCATCCTTCCTTAGTTCTGCCAGGACGTTGTAATCCTCCAGTGTGGTCGTATCGCCGACGGTTTCCTTGCCACTGGCAATATCGCGTAGCAGCCGGCGCATGATCTTGCCGCTCCGTGTCTTGGGCAACGTGGCCGCAAAGCGAATATCGTCCGGCACGGCCAGCGCGCCGATCTCCTTGCGGACATGCTTTCGCAATTCGTTGCGCAGGTCATCGCTCGGCTTGCCGTTCTTTAACGTGACAAACACCGCCACGGCGTCGCCCTTTAACTCATGCGGCCGGCCAACCGCCGCCGCCTCGGCCACGGCCGGGTGACTGACCAGCGCGTTCTCGATTTCGATCGTACTGAGACGGTGCCCGGCGACGTTCAGTACGTCGTCGATGCGGCCCATGATCCAGTAGTAGCCGTCGGAGTCGCAACGTGCATTGTCACCCGCCAGATAGCGATTCGGAATTTTGCTCCAGTATTGTTCCTGGTAGCGAGCATCGTCTCCCCAAATCCCGCGCAGCATGCCGGGCCACGGTTTGGCCATCACCAGCCAGCCCCCGTTGCCGGGCGCAACTGGCTCACCTTTGGCGTTGACAATGGCAGGCACAATGCCGGGAAGCGGTTTGGTGCAGCTACCCGGTTTTGTGGCAATGGCCCCCGGCAGTGGCGACATCATGATGCCCCCCGTCTCGGTCTGCCACCAGGTATCCACAATCGGACAGCGTTCCTTGCCGATCTTGCGGTGGTACCACATCCAGGCCTCGGGGTTGATCCCTTCGCCGACCGAACCAAGCAGTCGCAGGCTCGACAGATCGCGTTTGTCGACCCACTCGTCCCCCCATTTGATGAACGAGCGAATCGCCGTCGGTGCGGTGTAAAAAATCGAGACACGATACTTCTCGATCAGTTCCCAAAAGCGCCCCTCGTCGGGCCAGTTGGGTGCCCCTTCATACATCAGCACGGTTGCGCCGGCGGACAAGGGGCCATAGACAACGTAGGTGTGCCCGGTGATCCAGCCGCAGTCTGCCGTACACCAGTAAACGTCCTCATCGCGGTAATCAAAGACCCATTCAAACGTCTTTTTGGCGAATAGGTTGTACCCGGCGGTGGTGTGTTTGATCCCCTTTGGTTTGCCGGTCGATCCGCTGGTATAGAGGATAAAGAGCGGTGCCTCGCTATCCAGTGGCGTGGCGGGGCAGTCCTGACTGGCATCGTCCATCAGCCGGTGCCACCAGTGGTCGCGTCCTTCTTGCATGTGAATATGCATACCGGTGCGTCGCAGGACGATGCAGTGCTCCACGGTGGGAGATTTCTCTAGTGCCGCGTCGACGTTGGCCTTCAGCGGAAGCTGTTGCCCGCGCCGCCAACCGCTATCGGAAGTAATGATCAGCTTGGCACCGGCATCGTTGTTGCGGTCGGCAATGGCCGTACTGGAGAAGCCTCCAAAGATGACGGAATGTACGGCACCAATGCGTGCGCAGGCGAGCATAGCGATGGCCAGCTCCGGCACCAGTGGCATATAGATTGAAACGACATCTCCTGGCTTGATGCCTAGCTTCTTCAGTACATTGGCAAACTTGCAGACTTCGCGATGGAGTTGGAGGTAGGTGAGCGTTCGTTCTTCGCCCGGCTCTCCTTCCCAGATGATGGCCGCTTTGTTGGCGCGCCAGGTGTTCAGGTGCGCGTCCAGGCAGTTATATGACGCGTTCGTCTGACCGCCGACGAACCACTGCGCAACCGGCTCCTTCCATTCGAGAATCTTCTTGAACGGTTTGAACCAATGCAGTTCGCCAGCCATATCTCCCCAAAATTTTTCCGTATCGGCCGCGGCCTCGTTCCAGACCTTTTCGTAGTCGGCCAGTGACTTGAACTGCGCACGGGCGGAGAACTCCGCTGGCGGGGGGAAGAGCCGCGATTCTGTCATCACGGAACTGAGTTGTTCCGAAGACGAACCGGTAGAGCTAGACGAGGATGATGAACCGGACTGTGACATAGCTGGCAAACTTTCCTAAACGGGAGAGAATCGACACTGGGCGGGGAGCCTGAATTCTAGATTGCCAAGCGGCGGGGTGTCAAAGCGCGGAGCCGGTTGTGGGGTACGTCGTGTACGTTGCGCACATCGAATTTTGCGTTTTTTTGGTCCTGTAGGGTTCGTGAAACGCACCACACACCACGCTGGAGGTAGCGCAACCATATCGCCTCAACATCGAGCGGTCGTTTGCAGCCCAAAAGGCCGGTGCGTGGAACGTACCAGAATTTTAAAAACGGCTGAACAATGTTAGCCGCGACGCGACAGCGGAGCGCGTGAATCAACAAGACGCCCCGCTACTGACCAAGTGAGGCGCTGTGCAGTCCACTCTTCATCGCGGTGCTGGGAATCGCGAGTTGTAAGCGCGCGATTCGTGAGTTCACCCTAGCAGAGGTGGTGGCTTTTTTTCAAGAAGGAAAGCAGGCGACAGGCTTCAGAAAGATTTGAGAAGTTGGCTTGGTGTTGACGTGCTGGAGCGAGAAGAGGCAAATTGATTACCACGGTGGCACGGAGGACACGGAGTAGATTCGTCCGGAATAGAATAGGATGAACGGGATGGTGATTGGGGAGCAGGGGATCAATCAATTGTTATCAATCGTTGGAGAATAGTGAGACGCAACTTACACTGCTGGGGAAGCCAGCAGTGGCGCCCGGCGGGGGCACAACTCTGCTAGCGGGCTTTGCCGGGTGCGGCGTTTTCCGATGCGGTGCCCGCTGCTCCGCGATCGATCACCCGCACGTCATCGATCATGAAAGTTTGCCCCTGGCAGATCGGTTCAAAAGCGCGCTGACGGATAAAGACGGTGATCTGTTCTCCTTGCGATACGGCTTCGGCAAATCCTTGATTGAACACGCCACCCTTCTGCGGCGGAGATGGTTCGTTCTCTTGCCAAACCGTCCACTGCACTTTGGAAGAAGCTGGGTCAGTTCCGCCCGTCGGGTCAATGCCGATGGCATGCTCGACCGCTTTGGCATTTCCATTGGGGGTGAATTTCATCGCCGCTTCTACGCGAATCTTGTGCCCGGCCGGCACCTTGGCGGTCTTGTAAATCACACCAACACCATTGGCACAGGTGAGCGTCAGCTCTTGCGAACGATTGCCGCGATAGACATTCTCGCAGTTCTTGTTTTCATTGAACGAACAGGCTCCCCAATAGCCGTTTATCTTCCAATCAGGGAAAGAGGCCCAGTGCTTCCAGCCGACCGCGACTTGTGCCTGCTTGTTGTCGGGAACGGTGAAGACGTTTCCTCCGGTTGGTGGTCCTTCACTCTTTCCGGCGAGCATGTGTTTGGTGAAATAGAAGCCTTTCTCAAAATCCCATTCGCCGCCACAGTGCAGCGCACCTTGGCAGTCGGCCGCCGGTCGATTGCAGGTCTGTGCGGTAGCCTTTGATTCCCACAACAGACCAAGTACCAGCGACAAAGCGCTGAAGCAGCAAGCACTTCGAAAAGCTAATTCACTCCGCGATACAATTCGGTACCGTTCCAGCGAACGGTTGGAACTCTCTGGGCAACTCTGGATTGCGAGTTCGATAAGCTGCATTATTTCGAGCGATTCAGGGTTCGACGAACAAGATTGGAACTTCCCATTATGGTCGCCCCTGGGCCACGGTTCCACCGGAAACGAACAGGCGCAAGGATCGCGCTGTTTCACAGCGTACATATCTGAATCCCCGCCAAATACGCAAGCACGCGAGATTATTTTGGGAATTCAGGGCTGGGCAGGGAACTTTATTCACACCCCAGGACTCTAAATACAAGGAAAATGCTGGATTCTGCTTTCCCGACTGCTAGAATGCGTAGACATCTCTCGGAACTTCACCTAAATACCACGGGGCGTTCATGGCTTCTTCCACTTCCACGACGAATCAGACGAATCACCTGACCGCTGGTTCCAACCATACGGGTGCTAATCAAACAGGTCTCAGTAATATTGACCTGAGCGACAACGACGTGCAGGCCATTGATCGGCTGCAGGAGTTGTATGCCCGGCTTCGCAAGGAGCTAGGTCGCGTCATCATCGGCCAGCACGATACGATCGAGCGGCTCTGTATCTGCCTGTTTGCTCGGGGGCATGCCCTGTTGATGGGTGTCCCTGGTTTGGCAAAGACACTGCTGGTCAGCAAGCTGGCCGAGACGATGTCGTTGAATTTCAGCCGCATTCAGTTCACGCCCGACCTGATGCCGATGGACATCACGGGCACAGACATCCTGCAGGATTCGGCGGATGGCCGACGCGAGTTTCAGTTTATTCGCGGGCCGGTTTTTGCCAATATTGTTCTGGCGGATGAAATCAATCGTGCCCCGCCCAAGACACAAGCGGCCATGCTCGAAGCGATGCAAGAGCAGAAGGTGACCGTGGTTGGCAAGACTTCGCACCTGGAGCCGCCGTTCTTTGTGCTGGCGACGCAAAATCCGGTTGAGCAAGAAGGGACGTATCCTCTGCCCGAGGCGCAGCTCGATCGCTTCATGTTCTTGATCGAGTTGGATTATCCATCGGAAGAAGAAGAGATCATGATCGCGCGGACCACGACCGGTGACAAACTGCCAGACCTGGCGCACTTGTTGTCGGCCACCGAGATCATCGATCATCAGCATCTGGTCCGTAG
>Ga0163150_10006023_pt1 | contig 15108 bp, 11 predicted proteins | sample OliLakLV19P2IB_FD_148628 | JGI IMG/M metagenome (GOLD analysis project Ga0163150, IMG submission 148628) | Freshwater microbial mat bacterial communities from Lake Vanda, McMurdo Dry Valleys, Antarctica - Oligotrophic Lake LV.19.P2.IB | ecosystem: Environmental > Aquatic > Freshwater > Lake >...
GCTCGGGATTGCCACGCGGCGGCCATGGAAGCAGGGGGAAGCGCCGGGCTCAACAGGGGAGGTCCGGCGCGACCTCGGCTTGCGGATGGAACGCCCCTTGCGGTTCCCCGGTGTGTGGAAGTCGTCCAGACCAAGCCCCGCGTGCTGGTGATCGAGGACGAGGAGTCGATCCGCCTGGGCCTGGCCAAGGGCCTCGCGCGCCTGGGCTTCGAACCGGTCCTGGCGGCCACCGGCAGGGAGGGCGTCGATCGGTTCACCGCCGGCGGCTTCGACGCCGTGTTGACCGACGTGCGGCTGCCCGACCTCTCGGGTCTGGACATCGTGGCGATCTTGACCGAGATGGACGCCGACGTGCCGGTCGTGGTCATGACCGGCTACGGCACGCTCGAGACCGCGCTGGAGGCCCTGCGCCGGGGCGCGAAGGACTACGTGCACAAGCCCTTCAGCGTGGAGGACGTGGGCCGTCTGCTCACGCGTTCGATCGACGAACGCCGTCTGGCGCGTGAGAACCGGCGGCTGCGGGCACTGGTGGAGCGCCGCTTCGCCAGCACGGGCTACGAACACGTGGATGCGGAGCTGGCGGCGCGACGCACGGCCGATCAGCCCGCGGCCACCCGCCTCGCCAGCGCCGCCGTCGTCAGCCGCGGGCCCGGGACCAACGCCCACGCCCGCGCCGCCGTCAGCACGCCGCCTGCGGTGCCCCCCGGTCCGTTGCAGCTGCGTGAGGCGCAGCGACGCTTCGAGGTCGAGTACGTCGGCGATCTGCTGGCCCGCACGGGGGGCAACATCGCAGCCGCCGCGCGCCTGGCGGGCATCAGCCGGCCCAATTTCCACAAGAAGCTGCGCACCTTGGGGGTGGACCCCGCCGCCTTCAAGCAGGCCGCCCGTCGAGGTCGGCACGTGGATTCCTAGCGGCGTCGTATCCTCGGGGTAACGAAAACGTAACCCCGGCGAAACGGGGGGAGGCTAGAGGTCTCATGCGCTGGACGATCATGATGACCCTGGTGGTGGTCGTGGGCGTGTCCGGCATGGCCCTCTGGCTGGCCTGGCCGCCCGTGGCCGCGGATGTGGTCCTTTACTGCTCCGTGGACCGAGATCAGAGCGAGCGCCTGGTGGACGTCTTCCGCCAGGAGACGGCCCTGAGCGTGGACTTCCAAGGCGACTCCGAGGCCGACAAGAGCCTGGGATTGGCACAGCGCCTCTCGCGTGAGAAGGCCAGCCCGCGGGCGGACGTCTTCTGGGCCAACGAGATCCTGAACACCGTCTGGCTGGCGGAGGCAGACGTGTTTGATCCGCTGCCGCCCGATGTGCTGGCGCTCTTCCCCGAGCGCTGGCGCGATCCGTCGGGACGTTGGGTGGCCTTCGGGCTGCGCGCGCGCGTGCTGCTGGTGAACACGGCGCTGCTGCCCGACAAGTCCGACTGGCCGACGCGCGTGAGCGACTTGCTCGATCCGAAGTACGCGCAGCGCGGCCTCTTGACCGCGATGGCGGCGCCGCTGACGGGGACGACCTACACGCATGCCGTGGCGCTGCTCACGCAGGACGAGCCGGCGACGATGGCCTTTCTCGAAGCGGTGATGGTCGCGGTGCGCGAGGGCCGCATGAAGGTCACGCCCGGCAACGGCGCCGCGATGTCGTTGGCCAAGGACGCCACGAACAAGGTGGCCTTCTGCCTGACCGACACGGACGACGCGTGGATCGCCAAGCAGGAGGGCTTCCCGGTCGAGGTCGTCTATCCCGACCAGGGCGCGGGCGAGGTGGGAACGTTCGTGATCCCCAACACGCTGTCGCTCGTGAAGGGCCGTGCGCATCCCGAGAACGCCGAGCGCCTGCTGCGCTGGCTCGCCTCGCCCGCCCACGAGGCGCGCCTCGCCGCGGGCCCCTCGGCACAGATGCCCGTGCGCGAGGGCGTGGCGATCCCGGCCGACGGCCACGTCAAGCGCCCGGGCATCGATTTCCGGGTAGCCGTGAGCGACTGGCTCTCGGTAGGCCGCAACCGCGACCGCTGGCTCGACAAGCTCACGCGCCTGTTCCGTCCCGCGAACTGAGGCGCTCCCTAGAAGCGCTGCTGTCGCGCCGTCCTTGACAGCGCCAGCGCGGGGGCCGACTCTCGGCGCGCGCTCGCTCACGCCCCTATCGTCCAGCCTGGTCTAGGACATCGGCCTTTCAAGCCGGTAACACGGGTTCAAATCCCGTTAGGGGTACCAACCCGGTACGCGACCGCAGGCGGCACGTCGGCCGTACGGGACGCCTCTGGCGCTCTGGACCTGGGGCCGTGCCCCTGCTTCCTGAGATCCACGGGTCCTACCCCCCCAGGGTCCGCCTCCGGCATCCAAGCATGGTCATCATCCCTGGAGCCTCCATGCCCACGCCCCACATCTGCGACCTTGGTCTGCGCTCGCGTATGAAGCCCGTGGGGTGGGCGGCCGTGGTGTTCCTCGGCCTGCTGCCGGCGGGCCTCGCCCGCGCGGAGGACCCGGTGGGTGGGCCGGGCAACGCTGCGCCCGCGCTGGGGGCCCCGCCTGCATTCCAAGGCGGGGCGGATGAGTTCCTGGCACCCGTCAGCAACGGGGGCCCGCAGGAGTGGCTCACCGCGCTCCATGGTCAGCTGTTGCGACTCAAGACCCCTCCCCCGCGCAGCTCACAGGACGCGCAGCTCCACAGTGCCTGGGAGTCGATCCTCGAGCACCGCATCGCCACCATGCTCGGCCGCCTCGAGAAGTGGCAAGACAACGCCCGCTGGGTGGTCGTGGACGGTGAGCCCGGACAGACCGTCCTCAAGCAGGACCAGTGGCCGGGCTTCGTGCAGAGCATGGCCTTCCTGGCCGCCGAGCTGCATGGCGCGTGGAAGCAGTACCAGAACGTACAGATCAAGCGCAAGAACGTGACGGTGGACCGGCCGCGCTACCTGGCGGGTCCTTACACGGGCCGCCTCTCCTACCCTGTCTCGGGTCTCTATCAGAGCATCCTGCAGCGTCAGGCCGCCGCGCGCCAGCTCGGCTTCGTTCGCGGGGGCTCACACTGGCACCTGCTCGGGCGCTTCCGCACCGCGTGGGACTGGTCGTGGGATCAGTCTTCGACGTGGGCCCGCTACCTCGAGCGCAAGGAGACGCAGGAGGCGCGCGAGAACCTCGAGCACGCCCTGCAGGTCGCGCTCGACGGCACGCGAGACACGCTGAGCAACACCCTCTTGGGCTTGCAGGCGTTCGTGGCCGCCGTCCAGGACGCGGAGCAGGATCGCCTGCGAAGCATCTGCCTGGCCTGTCGGACGGACGACTCCACGCTGCGCGAGATGGCCGAGACGGCGTTGCGCGACATGGAGCTCGTCCAGATGGAGGCCGAGCGCTATCAGGGACTCTCCTACTCGGAGTACGGTACGCGTCTGCGCACCTGGTCGCGCCGTCAGCGCGCGGCTGTGAGCGTGCTGGACATCACCGAGAAGCGCCTCACGGACGACGCTTCCGAAGAGGCGGGCGAGGCGCCGCCTGCGCCGCCCGCCGCGCGCTAGGCTACGTATCGATCGCACAACGCGCGGGATGCCGCACGGGGCCGTCGGCTTTGGCGCGCTCCTCGACGATGTCCGCAGCTTGGGTCTGGGACGAACGGAATCGGCAATCCTGTTCGCCGCCGAGCTCCAACACTTGGAGTGAGCAGGTGCGAGGGACGGACCTGCGACGCTCCCGGGGCGCCCTTGGGCTACCCTGACGGCATGCGGCAGGCGTGGCGTTTGGGATGGCTGTGCGCGATACCGGCCGTAGCCGGCGTGGCGGCTTGGCTCATCCTGCGCGCGCCCGGGGCGGAGAAGGAGACGGAAAACATCGGGCAGCGTGCGGCCGAGGCTTTAGGTGACGGGCCTACGCTGCAGGGGAGCCAGGGGGCCGGGCGCGCGCCCATGACACGTGGAGCGCTGGCCATCCGTGGCCGAGCTCTGTTGAGCTACGGCAAGCCCGCGGTGGGGGCGTTGGTGCGCGTGATGGTGGACAAGGTGGGCTTGGTCGCGCGGGCGGCAGTGGGGGCCGATGGGAGCTATGCCCTCGAGGGGCTCGCCAAGGGGCTCTACGGCGTCGAGGCCGTCTGGCTCGACGGCGAGATCGAGTTCGGGGCGCGGGGCTTCGTGAGCTCCGGCGTGCACGACTACGACATGACGTTGACGCGCCGTCCGCGCACTGTGGCGGTGCGCGTGCTAACGCCGGCCGGCGAGCCTGTGCCCCGCTTCGACGTGCGGCTTCTGTGTGCGGCGGGGACGCGCTCGCTGGGCGTGCGTGGTGAAGGGCGCCTGCAGCTGGAGGTGGGCCTGGGCTCCTCGCAGGAGTCGGTCATGGACCTACGAGGTGCGTGCCTCGAGATCTGGGCGGCGCGCGACCTGGACGACCGGAGCCTGGGCCTCGCGCCTCAGCGGGTCGGCCCGCTGGCGGGCGACGAGCGTGAGCTCGAGGTGCGCCTCGCGGCCGGGCCGCTGGTCGAGGGTCGCGTGCTCGGCCCCGAGGGTCCGCTGGGCGAGGTCTCACTGGAGCTGTCCGTTCCCGAGCCGCGCGGCCGCGGGCAGGTTGACGTCGAGGACATCCTGCAGCAGATGCTGCCCGGCAGCCTGGGCGGGGCGGGCCAGAAGCTGACGCCTGCGGCCCGCCCGGTTTTCGAGGGTCTGAAGACGCGCGTGAAGACGGACGCCGAGGGTGCCTTCCGCATCGCCCTGCACGGCCGCGAGAGCCCGCATCGGCTGCGCATTGAGGTGCCGGAGGGCTTCCTGACGCCCCGGCCCCTATCCGTCCCGGCTGGCTCCCCGCCGCTCGAGATCCGGCTACGCACGGCCGCCGTGGCGCGCATCACCGTGATGGGACCTGAGGGCAAGCCTCGCGCGCATGCGTCTGTGTCTGCTGAGCTGCAGCCCTCGGGGGAAGCGGAGTCGGAGGAGTGGGCGCGGGCGGCGCGTGGTGAACACGATAGCGAGCACAGCTGGAACGGCGCGGCCGCGACAGCCGACGCCACGGGCGTAGCCTTGCTCGGCGGGCTGGACCCTGAGCGCACATACCTCCTCAGAGCGCTTCCCATGGGCAAAGAGACGGGGTGGGGCTTGGCCTGCGGGGGCGGCGATCCGTCGGAGGCCACGACGCGGGCAGGTGAGTCCGAGCTGTTGCCGAACGCCGGTCCGGTCATGCTCCGGGAGTGGCGTCCCAAGGACACCGTCGTGGAGCTTGCGCAGGCCTTCTCGCTCAGCGGGATCGTCGTGGACACCGACAACCGCCCCGTCGCCGATGCGCAGGTCATGCTGAGCGGCACGGGCGGTGAGGCCGATGATGTGAACGAAATGCAGTTGGAGCGCAGTGACGAGGAGGGTCGATTCCAGTTTGGCGCATTGAAGCGGGGCATGGTGCGCGTCTCGGCGCGCCACGGCGGGGCGAGCGGGGCCGCACAGTGGGAGCAGTTCGAGCAGTCGATCTTCGAAGTCCCCGGTGCGGGTCCGGAACCGCCGGTCGCCGTGCCGCCTGCTTTGGCCCACCACATGATCCAGGTCAAGATTGCAGGGGACGTCGCAGGAGTGACGCTGAGGGTCCCCAGGGCCTACACGGTGACGCTGCGCCTGGGCTCGGAGCCCAAACCTGCCGTGAGCCGGCCGGCCGATCTGCTCCGGAGCCTCTTCGGCTCGATGCAGGTCGCGGTGCTGCGTCGGACGGAGCGCGGGTGGGTCCCCGTCCACATGGCATTCATCGACCCCACTTCGGCCCTGCAGGGCGGGGAGCGGACCACGGAGATCAGCGGGCTCGAAGTCGGCGTGCGCTACGCCGTGTGGATGGAGCCCCTGCACGGGCGCTACGCCTACGAGGAGTTCGACGCCAAGGTGGGCTCGCTGCTCCTCACACGACGCGAGGGCGCCTCGATCGCCGGCCGCGTCCTCGACCTGCCTTCGGGCGCGCCCCATGCGCTGGTCAGCGTCCACGACGAGCGCGGCCTGAGCGTGGACGACATCAAGACCGATGCCGAGGGGCGCTTCGAGGTTCGCGGCCTTCCGCCCGGTACATGGACGGTGAATGCCACGCACGAGACCCCCGGTGCTCCCGCGCTCGTCGCCCAGGGCCAGGCGGCCACGGGGGGGAGCGTGGACCTGCGGCTGGTGGTCAAGCGCGAGCGCAGGAACGATGGCGCGCTCGATGGCGATCGTTGAGCGCGTGTCGCCTGCAGCGGGACTCCTCCTGGCTGCGCTCCTGACCCTCGCGGCCTGTCGGGGCGCGGTGGTGTCCCAAGCGCGTGTGCGCGTGCTGAGCCTCAACGCCTGGATGCTGCCGAGCTTCTCGAAGCTCATGGCGGAGCGGCTGGCACGTCTACCGACGGCGCTCAAGGCACAGACGCCGGATGTGATCTGCCTGCAGGAGATCTGGACCCCCTCGGCTCGCGCGCAGATCGTCGAGGCGCTGGCTCCCGACTTCCACGCCAGCAGCGCTGTGCGGGGGGGCCTGGTCACGCTCTCGCGCTCTCCCATCGTCGAGCAGGAGTTCCTGCCGTTCCCCGTCACGAAGGGGCTCACGCTGCAGGAGCTGATCGCCGGCAAGGGGATCCTGCTGACCGTGCTGGAGGTCCCCGGTGGGCGCTTGCGCGTGGCCAACACGCATCTCGCCTGGGATCCGAAGCCCGACGGAGCCCGCACGCTCCAGCTGGCCTTCCTGCGCAAGACGCTGGCGCCGCTGACGGATCTGCCGCTGCTGCTCGCGGGCGACCTCAACACCGCGCTGAGCCGGGACGATGGGGCGCCCACCGCAGACGGCGCCGCGCTGGCCGCGCTGGGTCTTGCGCACGCCGATCCCCTGGCCGGCCAACGCTTGGGCGACCTGCCCACCGCTACGGCGCGTTCCAGCCTGGTCCCCACGCGCGTCGGCTGGCCGCCCCGGCCCGAGAGCGGCTGGGCTCCCGACCACATCCTCTTCCGGGACGGTCTGTGGCGCACGGTGCTCGCGCGCGACTACCGCGTGCTCTTCGCGACATCCGACGAGGCCTTGTCGGACCATCGCGGCCTGTGCGTGGACATCATGCTCGCGCCTTGATGCGCCTCCCCGAGAAGGCGGATCACCACAGGCCGGGGATCAGCCGGCGCGTGCGGCTCCGGTACTGCTCGTAGGTCGGGCCGAAGGTCTCCAGCATCAGACGTTCCTCGGGGCCCAAGCGCAGCGCCACCAGCAGCACGAAGGCAGCCAGGTAGCCGGGGCCTGCGAGCCAGTTGGGAACCACCAGCGCCTGTCCCAGGGCGTGGAGCAGCAGCGCCGCGTACATCGGATGACGGATGCGGCGGTAGACACCATCGGTCACCACGCGGTGCCCCTTGCGGATCTGCAGCGTGTTCGACCAGTCGCGGCCCAGGTCCACGTGCGCGCGGTACAGCAGCCAGAGCCCCAGCGCGTAGGCGAGCAGGCCGCTGCCGAGCGCCCACGCGCACGGCCTGCGATCGGCGAATGCGAGCAGTTCGGTCGTGAGCCAGAGCACGGGCAGCAGCAGCAGGCCTACGGCGACCAGGCTCACCAGCAGCACCTCACGCGGTCCGATCCGGCTCTGCGCGACCGGGACCTGGATGCTCCGCCGGATGAAGGGCGCACGCAGCACGAACATGGCGAGCGTGCCGGCGAGGTAGGCGGCGGGGGCCAGCCAGGAGGGCATGCGCGACTCCTCAGCGGCGTGTGATGGGGCGCGTGGCGCGCGCCAGGAAGAGGAGCGCGAAACACGTGTCGGCGGGCGTCAGGTAGCTGGGCCGCGGGCTCATCGGACCGGGGCCGTCGGCCCAAGAGCCGTCGGAAGCCTGCGCGCCGAGCAGCCAGCGCGCGCCTTCGGCGTACCACGGGCGCTTGCCGAGCGTCTCCTGGTTGAGCACGCGCCCGACGCGCTCCAGCGAATAGAGGTGGTAGTACTGCCACAGCGAAGGCCCCAGCACCTCGCTCTGTTCGATGCCCGCGTTGCGCGTGAGATCGAGGTGCTTGTCGAGCCAGGCGAGCGCCTTCTTCATGCCGGGGTCGGAGCGCACGTCGGAGGTGCCCAGGGCGTTCAAGCAGATCGCTAGGCTGCAGATGCCCGCGCACGTGAGCGAGGCGTAGCTGGCGCCGTCCTGCAGACCCTGCACCACGTAGCCCCAGCCGCCATCGGGTCGTTGGAATGCGCGCAGATACTCCAGCGCGCCCTTCCAGGTCTCCTTGGGCAGCTCGAGGCCGGCCTCGCGGCAGGCGCGCAGGCCCAGGATGGCGACCTGCGTGTTGGAGAAGTCGCCCTTCATGATCGTGTCGGAGGTCCGGCTCGAGCGGCGCTGGATCACGATCTTGGTCGACGGCATGCCCGGCTTCACGGGCTTGGCGGGCTTGGCGCCTGCGGAGGCCTCGGGGGGCGGGGGGGGCGCGACCTTCAGGCCCTCGGGCATGTAGCCCTCGCGGCCCACCGTGCCGGGATAACCCCACTCGCCGCCGGCGAGCTGGGTGTCCACCAGCCATTGCGCGCAGTGCGCCAGCTGCTGCTGGTAGAGGCGCGGGTTGATCTCCGAGAGCGCCATGGCCTGCAGCGCCGTGCGGTAGGTGAAGCGCGGCTCGGTCGTGGCCAGGAACTCCACGCCCAGGGCAAAGAGCTTGTCGCTCAGGTTCCCACCCGTGTGGGCCAGGGTCAGCATGACCAGCTCGCCGACGTCGTGGGGCTTCGCGTCGTGGAAGCCCGCCGCGTGCTGCTCCGCGAGCCAAGCCTTGCCCGACTCGATGGCCTTCTCGACCTCAGCCGCCGTGGGAGGCGCTACGGGCGGAGCGGGGTCCTCTGCGTCGCTGGGCCCGGCCAGGGACAGGCTCAAACAGAGCAGCGAGGCACACAGGAGGCGCACGGGCGCGACGGTACCAGAGCGGGTGGAGCGAAGGCCCCGCCGCAGGTCAGCGCTGGCGGCTGGGTCCGCTGCCGCGGCGGCGGCGCGGGGGGCGGGAGCTGTCCCAGGGACGGTCGCCGCGCGGACGCGGGCCGGTGAAGATCGGGGAGACGGGCGCTTGCGGGCGGTCGTCGCGCGGCCCGCGGGAATCCTGGCTTGCAGGCGGCGCGGGAGCGCGCACCTCCCGGTGGCGGAAGCCGCCGGAGCGCTGAATGCCTCCGCCCTGCCGGCCGCCCTGACCTCCACCGCGGGGCCCACGCTGCTGCTCACCCGGCCGCTGCTCACCCTGCCGCTGGTCGCGGCGCGGTCCGTGGGGGCGACGGTCCTGACCCGCGCCGGGGGGCGCTTCGTCGGTGGAGTGCGTGGGGGGGCGAGCCGGCGCACGGGGCGGCGCGCCCTCGATGCGCGGCGGGCCGCCCTCGAGCACGGGGATGCGCATGCGGATCTCACGCTCGATGTCGCGCAGGTAGGCGCGCTCGGTGCGGTCGCAGAAGGAGATGGCCGCGCCGTCGGCGCCGGCGCGTGCCGTGCGCCCGATCCGGTGCACGTAGGACTCGGGCACGTTGGGCAGATCGAAGTTGACCACGTGCGTGATGCCGTCCACGTCGATGCCGCGCGCGGCGATGTCGGTGGCCACCAGCACGGCCGTGCGACCGGCGCGAAAGCTCGCCAAGGCGCGCTCGCGCTGGCTCTGCGACTTGTTGGCGTGGATCGCCTCAGCGCCGATCCCCGCCTGAAGCAGGCGCGCTACCACTTTGTTGGCCCCGTGCTTGGTGCGCGTGAAGACCAGCGTGCGCGCCATGGCCGGGTCGCGCAGCAGGCGCTCGAGCACGTCCTGCTTGGAGGGCTTCTCGACGAAGAGCACCGACTGGCGGATGCGCTCCACCGTCGTGGCCGTGGGCGTGACCTCGACGCGGGCGGGGTCACGCAGGATGCCGCGCGCCAGCTCAGCGGGCTCGCCGGCCATGGTGGCCGAGAAGAAGAGTGTCTGGCGCTGGCGGGGCAGCATGGCCAAGAGGCGCCGCACATCCGGCAGGAAGCCCATGTCGAGCATGCGGTCGGCCTCGTCGAGCACGCAGACCTCGACGCCTGAGAGGCGCACGCAGCCCTGACGCAGCAGGTCGATCAGGCGGCCCGGCGTGGCCACGAGGATGTCCACGCCGCGCGCGAGCGCCTGCACCTGCGGCCCCTGGCCCACGCCGCCGTAGATCACCGTCGTGCTCAGGCGCAGGTAGCGCCCGTAGGCGCGGAAGGCCTCGCCGATCTGCGAGGCCAGCTCGCGTGTCGGGGTGATCACCAGCACGCGCACCGGCGGGCGGCCGGAGCCCGCCGGCAAGGTGCTCGGCTGCGTGACGAGTCGTTGCAGGATGGGCAGCGCGAAGGCGGCCGTCTTGCCGGTGCCGGTCTGCGCGATGCCGAGCAGGTCGCGGCCCGCCAGCACGTGCGGGATGGCCTGGACCTGCACCGGGGTGGGGGCCGTGTAGCCCTCTTCCGCCAAGGCTTTGAGGAGCGGCTCGATCAGCTTGAGGTCGGCAAACGACATGGAACGGCTGACCGTAGCACACCTCCCCCGCGGCCCCCTGGGGATACGGATCGTAGGCGTCCCGCGCCCGGATTCCTGTCGATCCCGAGCTGCGGGCGGCGTCGGGGCCCATGCTGGCATTCGTGGAGTCTCTCAACGCCGAGTTCTTCAAGATCGCCCCCTCTTGGGTGACGCTGCCCAAGAAGGCCTTGTTCCGCCTTAACCGCGACACGCGCTTCAGCGCCGACAAGTCGCCCTACAAGACCGAGCTGGGTGCGCGCTTCGGCACGGCCCAGGGCCCGGCAGCGGAGTCGTCCGGCTTCTACGTCAGCATCTCGCCCAAGGGGGTGGGGGTGGGCGCCGGCCGCTACATGGCCGACACCCCGCAGCTGGCGGCGCTCCGCGCGCGGATCGCCAAGGATCACCGCGCCTTCCGCCGCCTGGTGGAGGAGCGCGCCGTGACCAAGGCCCTCGGCGCCTTGCAGGGCGAACGTCTGGTGCGCGTGCCCAAACCCTTCCCGGCCGAGCATCCCGCTGCCGACCTGCTGCGCTTGAAGCAGGCCTATTTCCTGGTCACCCTAACGCTGGCCTAGCGTCGCGAGGCGCGTGCGGCTCGCACCAGGGCTGCGTTGAACGCGTCTCGCGCCACGTACCAAGTCCGGCTTTGGTTCACCCAGCGGAAGTCGTGTTGGGGGTCGTCACCGCGACAGACGCGGCCGTAGAACTTCGCGTAGGCGCCGACGCACCCGGCCCAGAACTCTGCGCGGTCGGGTTCTGCCCGCCGTAGGAGTCGAGCCGCCTCCCGCGTGCGACAGCCTCCCAGAGCGTAGACGGCGTCGGCGCGCACGTCGGGGCTGGGATGCTCGAGCAGCAGGCGGCCCACCGCCGTGCGCAGCGCGCGCGCCGTGCGCGTGCGGTGGTCGAGCTTCCAGAAGAGCCCCTGCAGGCCCTCGACCACGCGCCCCAAGGTGCGCGGATGGATCTGCCAGACAGAGAGAACGGGAAGGAGGGCACGCGCGAGGGCGATCACCTGCCGACGTGTCAGAGACTGCCCCTGGGTGCCCCAGAAGACCTCCGCCGCCATGCGCGCGCGGCGCGGTTGGCGCGTGTCGAGCAAGGCGCTCACCACCGGTCCCGTCGTGGAGGAGGACCAGGCGCGGTCGCTCAGCGTCAACAACTGCGCGTTGCGGTCACGCCGGGTGCCATCGAGAACCTCGCTGACCAGGCGCCTCGTCGGGCGCTTGCCCTGCGCGGCCAGGGCCCGCTCGAAACGCCGAGCACGTAGCGACGCGTGGGTGGGCTGGGGCAGCGCCTGATCGCCCGGCGGGCCGGCCTGCACCGGACCTGCCGCACGGCCCTGATCTCGTCGCCTTCGCGCGCGCCGGCTCATGCAAGCATCCTCGAGGTGAAACGGCGTATAGACATGCGGGCGCTCGCGCTCCCGGCCTCAGCGCCAGGGCGCGACGCTGCGCGTGTCGGCGCCGCTCGAGCGGGCCAGCCGGGTCTCGAAGGGGGCCCAAGCCTCGTAGGCGGCGCGCAGGCGGCCGTGCAGAGCCAGGGAATCGCGCCGATCGGCGCTCAGCAACGACGCCATGAGGTCCAAGTAGGCCTCAAGCTCGGACGCGCCCTCGAGGCCCTTGACGTCGGCGGCCGCGCGCGCCGCGTCGAGCCTGTCCCGCAAGGCCTCGAGCCTGGTGGGGCTGGGACTCTTCACGTACTGCTGGCCGGCCAGATCCGCGGCCGAGACCGCCTTGAGCACCTGCCGCACGCGACCCTCGTCGAGCGCGCCCAGTGTCGTCTTCACCTGCCAGCCCGCGGCGCAGAGCAGCAACGCGAGCGAGGCCCATGCCAGGGCACGCGTCGCGGGGCCCGGGGGGCGCAGGAGGCGGCGCGGCCCCAGCAGGGTCAGGGTCAGCGCACCGGCGACGAAGCCCACGCCTTCGCCGACGTAGTGCGAGGTGGACGTGCCGGGCATGGCGTAGGCAAGCAGTGCCGAGAGGGCGAGAAAGGCGAAGGCGCTGCTGACCAAGGTGCGTCCCGCCGGGCCCCCGAGGGCCAGCCCCAGGGGGATGCGCGCCCCCACGACGCCCAGCACCAGGTCCCAGCCGGCCATGTGCACCATGCGACTCTCGGGCACCCAGGCGACGCGCGCGAGCGCGCCGGCCAAGGCCGCGAGCGTCATCACGATCCACGCGCGCGACGTGCCGGCCAGGCGTTCGAGCGCGCGGGCCGAGCTCAAGAAGATCCACAGGGCGAGCGCCAGCGAGAGCGCGCCCTGGCCGACCACGGCCGAGCCCGTGAGCAGGCGCTGCCACTCCCCAGCGCTCACGCGTGCGGGTACCAGCGCCCCGTGCTTGAGCAGCTGCTCCTGGGGCACGCCCGCCCAGGTGAAGGCGTGATCGCTCGCGAGCCGCCCGCCGCTCGCGACGAGGCCCGCGACATGCAGGCCCAGCCACAGCAGCGCCACCGCCGCCGTCGCCCAAGCGTGGCGGGAGCCGGCGCCGGCGGCGCTGGCATCGGGGCGGGGCTCGAGGGCGTCCATACGCTGAGCCTACCCGCGCCGGTCCGCGGGCGGGGACGCCTCGACGCGGCGACCGGAGCGCGGGTGGGCCTGTTCGTAGATGCGCATCAGGCGGTCGAGCGTGAGGTGCGTGTAGATCTGCGTGCTGGCGATGCTCTTGTGGCCCAGCAGCTCCTGCACCTCGCGCAGGTTGGCGCCGGCCTCCAGCAGGTGCGTGGCGAAAGAGTGCCTGAGCGTGTGCGGGCTGACCTCCGCGGGCAAGCCCGCCCTGGCCAGGTGGCCGGCGAGCAGCAGCGCCATGCCGCGCGTCGTGAGGCGCCCGCCTCGCGCATTGCGGAAGAGAGCCCGCTGGTCCTTGGGTGGACGGCGTAGGTCGAGCGTGGCCCGCGGGAACGCGGCGAGGTAGGCCTTGAGCGCCGCCAGGCACGGCCGCCCCAGTCCGGCGATGCGCTCCTTGCGTCCCTTGCCGCGCAGCAGAGCCGTGCCCTCCTCGAGATCCAGGTCGGCCAGGTCGAGTGCGGCAGCCTCGGCCACGCGCGCGCCCGTGGAGTAGAGCGTCTCGAGCAGCGCTCGGTCGCGCTGCGCGGGCCAGGCCTCGCCCTGGGGCGCGCCCAAGAGGCGTTCGATCTCGGCGCGGGTGAGCACGTGCGGCAGGCTGCGTCGCCGTCGCGGCAGTCTCAGCGCCGCCGCCGGGTTCGTGGGCACGCGGCCCTCCGCCGTGAGCCAGCGGAAGAAGGCGCGCGTGGAGCTGATGCGGCGCGCCAGCGTGCGCGGATCGAGGCCCTGGTCCTTGAGGCTCGCCAGATGGCGGCGCAGCGCGAACAGATCCACATCCTCCGCCTGCGTGATCCCGGCCGCCTCGAGTCCCGCCACCACGCGCATGAGATCGCCCGCGTAGGCGCGCAGGGTGTGGGGCGAGAGATCGCGCACTGCTTCCAGGTGGTGAAGGAAGGCCTCCAGGTCGGCGAGCAGGTTCTCGCTCATCGCCCGCGCCGCGCGCCACCCGCCGCCTCGCGCCCCGCCAGCGCCGCGAACAGCCCGCGCCCCTTGGCCAGGGTCTCCCGCCACTCCGCCCCGGGGTCGGAGCGCAGCGTCACGCCTCCTCCCACCCGGTAGGAGGCCCGGCGACCGTGCACGATCAGCGTGCGGATGGCGACGGCCAGGTCCATGTCGCCGCCCACGTCGAACCAGCCTAGCGCACCGCAGTACGGGCCGCGGCCCTCGCCCTCGAGCGCGTCGATGACCTCCATGGCGCGCACCTTGGGCGCGCCCGTGACGCTGCCGGGCGGGAAGGCGGCTTCGAGCAGCTCCAGGCGCGAGCGGCCGACGCGCAGGCGACCTTCGACGACCCCGATGGCCTGGTGCACGCGCGCGAACGCGATCAGGCGTCGCGCCACGCGCACGCGCACGCTGCCGGGGCGACAGACACGGGCCAGGTCGTTGCGTGAGAGGTCCACGATCATGGCCAGCTCGGCGCGGTCCTTCTCGCTCGACTCGAGCTCTGCCGCGAGCGCGCGGTCGCGCGCTGGGGAGGTGCCGCGCGGGCGCGTGCCCTTCATGGGGTCGGTGGCCACGTGCTGACCCTCGACCTGGAGGAAACGCTCGGGCGAGGCCGAGAGCAGGGCGCGGCCCGAGGGCAACGAGAGGAAGGTCATGTACGGCGCGGGCTGGCTCGCCACGAGCCGTTCGAAGAGCGCGACCGGATCGCCCACTCCGTGCGCGTCGAAGCGCTGCGAGAGGTTGGCCTGGAAGATGTCGCCGGCCCGCACGTGGGCACGCACGCGCGCCACCCGCGCGCGGTAGGCGGCGGCCGACACGCGTGCGATCGGCTCGCGCAGCGCGGCGGAGACCACCCTGCACGGCTGCGCGCGCGAGACGGCCGCCCACAGGCGGGCCGCGGCGCGGGCCGCCTGGGCGCGATCGGCTCCCAGGCCGCTCAGGTAGGCGCGGCCGCGGGCGTGGTCGAAGGCGATCGAGGCCGGAGCCCGAGCCAGCCACAGCACGGGAAAACCCAGCGGCGCCACCCGCGGCGCGGGGGTGCGCTCCACCCCGCTGCGCGCCTCGTAGCCCAGGTATCCGACCCAGCCCGCGCCGAACGGTACGCGCGGACCCAGGTGCCGGACGCGTCGGGGGGCCAGGGGGGCCAGCAGCTCCGCCAGGCGCCGCCGACGGGGCCAGCGCTTGGGGGCGCCT
>Ga0163150_10006024_pt1 | contig 15108 bp, 11 predicted proteins | sample OliLakLV19P2IB_FD_148628 | JGI IMG/M metagenome (GOLD analysis project Ga0163150, IMG submission 148628) | Freshwater microbial mat bacterial communities from Lake Vanda, McMurdo Dry Valleys, Antarctica - Oligotrophic Lake LV.19.P2.IB | ecosystem: Environmental > Aquatic > Freshwater > Lake >...
TGCCGCTGCAGCAGCGAAGCCTCGCCGAGAATTACTACTGGGCCATCTGCCGCAAGATTCAGAAGATGGCGAAGGGGCTGGATCCTTATCCTGAAGAGCTGGAGCCGCTCGATACGCTGCTGTCGGAAACGTATTTCTGCAACTTCTCACTGTTCCAGAGCATGCCGGATAGCTGGGCGGTGAAGCAGCTATTCCCCATTATGCCGATCCACCGGCTGGACGAAGAGCCTTTCAAGCGCGGCGTGCTCGGCGATATCTCGTGCGACTCCGACGGCAAGGTGGATACATTCATAGACCGTCGCGACGTGAAGCGCACTCTGCCGCTTCATCCCGTCGCCGACGCACCGTACATACTCGGCGCGTTTCTGGTGGGGGCTTACCAGGAGATTCTGGGGGATCTGCACAACCTGTTCGGCGACACCAACGCCGTTCACGTTTCGCTCAACCCGAGCGGCGAAGTGATGCTCGATACCGTGGTTCGCGGCGATACGGTTCGCGAGGTGCTCGATTACGTGCAGTTCAAAGCTCAGACACTGCTGGAGCAGTTTCGCGTGGACGTGGAGACGGCGTTGCGTGAAGGCAAGATCGGCTACGAGGAATCGGGCCGGCTGCTGCGCTTCTATGAAGACGGCCTCAACGGCTACACGTACCTGGAGCAGTAAACCGCTAATCATGATGCGAACTGAATACAGGAGACAGGAGATATCAGAATGGAGGACTGCGGACCTGTGAAAGAGTGAGCACGCGAACAGCGCGTTAGAGGTGGTCTCGCGGTTCTAACTAAGCTTGTCATGCGCAGCCGGTCCGCCTCGTCCATCAGAGGCGCGTCGTTGGATCTGCGACATTTAGCTCGGTGGTGCACTCACGGGAAAGCTGTGGTCCAGAAGATAGCTATGAAAAATAGCTATAACTGATTTTGCATGGACGTCTCTATTGCCGAAGCCAAAAATCGCCTTCCCGAACTGATCCGCGCAGTTGAGGGTGGCGAAGAGGTTATCATCACGCGCCACGGCAAGCCGGTTGCCCAAATCACGCCGGCTCCGCCCTCTCGTCGCAGCGTCCAACTCGGCGCCATGAGAAATCGAATCAAGCTCCTGCCCGGGTGGGACGATCCGATTGACCTCGATCGGTTTCTTGAAGGCGATCTGTGAGTGGCTACCTGCTCGACACAAGCGCCGCACTGATCGCCCTCTCGGCCCCCGAGCGGCTTTCGCCCGCCATTCGAGACGCAGTCCAAGCCGGGCCGAACGTCCTGAGCGTGATCTCCTACTGGGAGGTCCTCCTCAAAACGATGAAGGGCGCGTTAGACGTCGGCGATCCGCGCAATTGGTGGATTGACGCCCTCGATCAACTCGCCGCGATTCCCCTGCCGTTGCGGCCTGAGCATGTGACGGGTGTCGCGGATCTGCCTCCCATTCATAAAGATCCGTTTGACCGCATGCTCATGGCTCAGGCCGTGGCGGAAGATCTCGAACTGGTAACGACCGACCCGGAAATCCCGAAGTACGCCTCCGAGCGGCTACGGATCCTCTCATGAGTACCGCAACTGCGTACGGGCTGCATTTCTGTCCGTGGGCCGCTTCGCGTCCTGTAACCGAAAGGCGCTGAATCATCTCGAAATGACCACGCATCCACCTCGACGGATTCGTTCGGCCTCCGCTGTTCCGCGAGTGCGGGCAGACGCCACTGACAGTCGCGGGGCGTGGCTGGCAGATGCCCCCGGAAGCCCTTCAGAAATTCTTCCGGACCGGCCCGCCCTCGGGTCGGCGTGTGCTTGCACTGCTGATTGAGAATCGGCTACAACGCTAGGCTGCCAGCTTTTCCACGTTCGCAGCCAAGGTGCAAGTGTGCGTTTCATTTCATTTTGGAACGCGTGTTTCATCTTGGTGCATGGGCGCGCGGCGTGTTTGACTGTTTAAACGCCTCAGGCTGAATGGGGAGTAATCAAGCCACGCTAAGTTGCCGATTCTTTAATCTGAAGTAAGCTGGAATGCGGGTTTGATCCGACTACGAATCAGCCGTCTCTAACCGGCTGAGCTAACCGCACTTGTATGCTTACACCGAGAGTCCTACGCCTGCAAAGGTTGAGGCACTCGCTACAAGTGCATTTTATCACTGAACGCCGGTGCTTGAAAAACCGTTACGAGGAAGATCGATTCGCGGCCGCGAAGGGACTGCCGATCCTGGACTGTTTCGGCGTTCTCAGCCTTCCGGCCAGAACTTATTGCTGGATAGTTGCGCGAAGGACTTCAGCTCCGGCGGGAGCTTTCGTGTTGGGGTCCGACTCCGCCGTGACAAAGACGGCGAAATTCTTCAGGGGCGTCGTAGTCTTAAACGTTCCCTTTAGCTTCTTGTCAACGCGCAACTGGCCCTGGGTTGCCGGCTCGCCGCCGATCTCCTGAAACCAAATGATATAGACAGTTCTCGCGGGCGTCAGCATTTCTGGCGATGCGAGATGCTCGGTCTCGAGTTTCACCTTAAGATTTCCGTTCGAATCCTTGCTGGTCTCCACTTGGCCGCGCGCCGCTGGAACGGCGGGAGATGCCGTCAAGGGAAACTTTTTGCCGTAGGCCGTCGTACTTAGGGCGAACGCGGCAACCAGCACGAAAAAGCTAAATCTTGATTTCATCCCATCCTTCTTGCCGCAAGTCTCCGCTGAAGTTGGACTCGCGGACATGAAAAGAGTGTCGGCGGATCTCCAAATTGTTTGGCGCGACATCTTACCGGCGAGATGGCCGCGCCGCTGGTATGGGCTCCCCCACCGCTCATGGGGCGGCTCCGGCGCTGAGCACCGGCGGCACTTTGACGATCCACAAAACGTCTCCCAAATTCTCCATCCCCGTTCGGAAAGCCTGGTCTTGGGGCGTGTTCCGGTACTCGAACAGACTCCACCCACCGTCGATCAGCCAAACGGCATTGTCTGAAGGCAGGCGATAATCCGCGCGGAACTGTCGCAGGTCATCAGCGATCTGGGGGATTGCCTGGTAGCTAAATCTGTAGGATACGAGGCGGTAGTCGCCGGACGCCCATTCCCGCGCCTTCTGCTGCCGAGGCACGCGCGCGGATCCGCGCGGGCCGGCGTAATAGTCCACCAGAAGCCGGGTCTCCCCATCCATCAGGATAGCGGCGCCGGCGGGAATGCGCGTACGAAGGTGCTCGATGGCGGCGAGCATCCGGCGCCGCTGGTGCCGCGACGCTGCGATGTTGTTCTGATCCTCGATCGCGAAGAAATGCCACGCCGGCAGCAGTACGAGGGCCGCCGGCAGGAGCATCCCCGGGCGGCGGCGCAGCACCCTTTCGAGCGCAATCGCAATAACGGCGGCGATGAAGATTCCCAGGAAGCCGGTGTGCCGGGAGCGGCCAAACGGATGGAAATGGAACACGGCCGCCGCCGCCGCCAGCACGAACATGGTCGCCGTAAGGGCGATGACGAGGCGGCTCGGAAGTCGTTCGGCTGGAGATTTTCCCTTCCAGAGAAACCAGAGGCCGGCCACGAAAGGAAGAGTCATCAGCGTTCCGGTCGAAATCGACGCAAACAGCCAGGCGAACTGCTTCACGGCGCCGGACGCCAGAAAGACGGCAAGGTTGTCTCCCGGCCACGGGAACGCGCCGTGCAGCCAGCCCTCGTTCTCCGCGTCTCCCATGGGGCTGGAGAGCATGGGCCGAATCTGCGTGACGAAGAGGAACCCATAGAGAGCGACCCCGCACGCCTGGCCCACCGCCCACGCGATCCAGAGCCGGCGAGATGGCGCCTGTTTCCAGGCCCGGAGGAGGAAGCCGACGCCCGCCGCGGCGGCGAAGAAGGCCACATAGTACTCGGAGACGATTCCCAGACACAGCGCCGCGGATGAGACGATCATCCAGCGGGACGACGACTCCCGAAGGGCCCGTTCCTGGAAGTACAGGCAGGCGCAGATCCCAAGGAACGCGAGGGTGTAGCCCCGCGTTTGCGCGCTCAACGAGATCAAGTGCGGCGCAAACGCGACGAGCAGCAGCGCCAGCAGCCCGGCGAGCCGGTTCCAGACCAGCGACACCCAGCGGTAGAGGAACCACGGGAAGACGGTTCCGGCCGCGATCGCGACGCTCCGCAACGCCACCTCGTGCTCGCCGACCTTGCTGAGCCAGTGCATCAGGACGACATACAGGGCGGGGTGTTGCGTGCCAAGTGCGCTCTGGTAGAGCGTCCGGATCCCGCTCGGAATGGACATCTGGAAGTAAAGGACCTCGTCCGGATTGAGGTAGGTCTGCGCGGCCTCATTGAAGCGCGGGATAAACGAAACGACCAGAGCGGCCAGCGCCACGGCGTCGGGGTGTTCGGTGACGATCCGGTCCAGCGGCTGGAGGATTCGCCGCAGTGTGATCAAGAGGGCAGTATACATGATCGCCCAGGGGGGCGGCGGCGTTTCCGCAGTCGCCCGCGGCAGGCGAATCGGCGGCTGGTGTAGGCTGGCAGGGTCAGTCGGGGATGGCGGAAACTGGCCTGGCCGAGTGAGATCGGATCGCTGTTGGTCGACACATGGGAGAATGGCCGCGGCCACGATCGCATCAGTCAAGTCAAAAGCGCACAGGCCGCGAAGGCGTCTCCAAACGATAGAGAAACACGCCGTCCCATAGCGCCGTAGCGAGTCCGTTGTGCGCGTGGTCCTTAAATTAAAAGCGGCGTTCATACCTTGCACAGCGTCACCCTCCAGCCCGCCTCGATTGACTTTCCGCGTGCTGGAGCCCGCCTTCCGATCGTGAAACCAGATACCCGAGACGGTCACCATGATTCTGGACTACGGGGCGACGGTGTGGGGTGGGCGACCGGCAAGTGTGACTGAGGTGGAGCAGGTGCTATCCTCACAATCAACCTATGGGGCGCCGCAACGCTTTGTACCTGTCGGTTGCCACGCTGGCGTTTATCGGCTCGATCTACGCTTTCCAACAGCCGTTCCGTGTTTATCGGAGCATGGAGCCTTACGACAATGTGGACCTGCCGCCGAATCACCTCGAGAAATCGGAATGGATCTTCGGGCGGTTGATGTATCCGCCGCATCCGCTGGCGAGGTTCGGCCGATATCGTGGCGGATCGATGGACTGGCGCGAGGGCGGTACGAGTTGGACTCAGGACTATCCGCGCGGGGACCGTCACTTCGCATCGGCGCTACGGCGGCTGACGCGCATTCACGTGCGTCCAGTTGAGCAGCCCGTGAACCTCGACGATGGTGACGACGTCTACAACTGGCCCTTCCTGATGGCGGGCGAGATGGGCGACTGGAAACTCACCGAGCCCCAGGCGCGGAAGTTGCGCGACTACCTCGACCGGGGCGGGTTCCTGATGCTCGATGATTTCTGGGGCACCGAAGAGTGGGACCGCTTCATGGAGAGCATGCGTATGGTCTATCCGGACCGCGAGATTGTGGATCTGGGGGATGGCGACCAGATGTTCCACACGGTCTACGACATCAAGGAGAAGATCCAGATTCCCGGGCAGTGGGGGATCCGGCGCGGGACGACGTACCGTAATGACGGCTCGGCGCCGAGGTTCATGGGGATGGCTGACGAGAAGGGCCGGGTGATGATGATGGTCTACTTCAACAACGATGTCGGGGACTCCTGGGAATGGGCGGACGATCCAAACTATCCAGAGAAGTATTCATCATTGGGCATCCGGCTGGCGGTAAATGCGGTGGTGTATTCGCTGACGCACTAAGCAGGCAGCCGGAGGGCATGGTTCGGGTGCTGGAGGCGCCTCGCGCTTACATTGCGGTGGGCGCCGGCGCCGGCATCTCAACGGCGGATGCGGCCGACGTGCGGGCTGATCCTGGCGCCGGTGTCGATGACCTCGCTCGCGTACCTCATGGTCAGACTCGTGCGGCGGCTCGGGCGGGCCTGGAGGCGGAGGGATGATGGCAACTCCTGTCCAGCAGGGACTGCATGAGGCAGTCGCGCGTGTCGTGGTAGTGCCGCTCAGCTTCGGCGACGCGGTGGTGTGCCGCCGCGACGGATGCATTGGTTGACAAAGGGTTGGTTGCTTGTAACTGGAGTGAGGAAATCTCGCGCGACCACGTGGCGAACGCTGCATCGTAGTCGGCGCGGAGGCGGCGGGCTTGATGATTCAGTGAATGACTGGCCACGTAAGTAAAGACGATGGAGCCGGGTCGAAGATCCAACCAAATCGCCCAAGCGCGGAAAATGACCGGCGGGCGGCGCTCAGTGTGGCCAAACGGAGGTAGTTTGCGTGACTTGCCATTAAAATTAAGATGTCAGCCTTATTAAATCCCGATTGACGTAAATCGGGGTAGAACGGGCCCATCCGTGGCGAGACGGCTATGGGCGTGGTGCAGCCTTGGAGGCTGGGGTGAATCGGGACACTCATAATGAGGAGGGCTACTTCTAAACTGCGCCCGATATCGTATGGTTAGAGCTACTTACTCCCTTTTTCTGGAGTTCATACGGCAACTCCCAGTTTTTGTATCCTTAGGCGCCTGCGAAAAATCCGATTCGCCCTGGAATTAGTCACTTACGCCACTGTGAACTTGTGGTTACGAACTTGCAGTAGGTTGCTCAGAATGAAGACCAGAAGCTTGCTGCTTTTTCTCTGTCTATTGGCCGCTGCTATAGTAGGATTCGGCCAGATAACGTCTCAGTCCGGCGCAATAACGGGTACAGTGCTTGATCCGGCCGGAGCGGTAGTTCCCGGCGCGAAAGTCACCGTTAGCTCGGCGGAACGCGGTATTACATCCACTGTTACTAGTAACTCGACTGGTGACTTCACCTTTCCATTGCTGACACCGGGCACCTACCGAGTCGCGGTGGAAGCCACAGGTTTCAGCCGTTCGGTAGTGAACACCGTCCGTGTGCAGGTTACCGAAACGACGCGGGTACCGGTGACACTGGAGGTGGGCGCACTTACCACTGAAGTTACAGTAGCCGCCGAGGCCGTGTCGATCAACACCACCAACTCGAGCGTCGGCAACACCCTACCGGGCAGCGAAATTGAGAATCTCCCCCTGGCGACGCGAAACTTCACCAACTTGCTGGCATTGAATGCCGGCACGTCGAGCGCGCTCCCCGACGCCTCCGCGGTGGGCCGAGGCTCTGCGACCGTCTTTGTAAACGGCCAACGCGGGACGGCCAACAATCTCGTGATCAACGGGATCGACGCGAATAACATCGCCAGCAATAATTTTGGGAACGTGCCGATTCCCTCGCCGGACTCAATCGAAGAGTTCCGCGTTCAGACGAACCTTTACGACGCCTCGCAGGGCCGGACATCCGGCGGGAACATTAACGCCCTGACCCGCGGTGGTACGTCGGAGTATCACGGCCAGCTTTACGAGTTTTTCCGCAACGAGAAGTTGAATGCCAACGATTTCTTCTTTAACAAGACCGGGCAGCGGCGGCCGGTGCTGCGACAGAATCAGTTTGGCGGCAACTTTGGCGGCCCGGTGCCCGGAATGGGCAAGAAGACGTTCTTCTTCGGGTCGTATATGGGCACTCGTCAGATCAACGGCCTGTCGGGTGCGATCAACGCCGCCTTTCCCGTGCTCCCGGCGCAACGAACCCGTGCAAACCTGGAACAGGCCTTTAGCCTCGCGGGCGGAGCTCTCGATCCGGTGGCGCTTCGCCTCCTGAACGCCCCAGGCAACTACAACGGCTTCTTCATTCCTAGCGGTGCGGGCGCACCCGGAACCTTCGGCCAGTTGAGCGTTGCCGCACCGACATACTTTAAAGACAACCAATTCAACGCCAACGCCGATCACATGCTCACCGACTCAAACCGGTTGCAACTCCGCTACTTCTCGGCGCCGGTGGTGGAGACGAAGGATCCACTGGGCGGACAGGGCGCTGGCGGCTTGGGCTCGGGGCAGACGACGCCGATCCGGAATCACCTCGCTTCAATCAGCGACGTCTGGACCATCAACCCGCGGCTGGTTAACGAAGCACGGTTTGGCTTTAACCGCATTCAGCAGACCGTGCTGGCGCAGGAGCCTGTTTCTCTGGCTGACGTGGGGATGACGCGATTCAACCAGTCGTTGTATTCCGGTGTGCCGCTGCTGATCACCAATGACCTCGGTCCCGTGTTCGGCGGAATCAGCACCAACAACGATCAGGCCTCGGTTGTGAACACCTTCCACCTGGCTGACACCCTTGCCTACATCCAGGGCAGACACAATTTCCGGTTCGGATTCGAGGCGCGGCAATACCAGATCAACACCTATAACAACTTCGCTTCACGCGGGTTCCTCTTATTCAACACCTTCAACGATTTCCTCACGGGAAACATCCTGCAGTCGTTCGCCGGCAGCGGACAGACCTACCGCGACTTCCGGGCCGAAGACGTTTCGCTGTATGCCCAGGACGACTGGAAAGTGACGAACCGCCTTACGCTGAACCTCGGCTTAAGATACGACTATCTGGGACCGGCAACGGACAAGCGGAACCGCGTGGGCAACTTTGACCCGTCGCTGCTTGATGCGAATACGCTTGCCAACGGCGGCCCTGGGCTGCGCGCGGGATTCGTGATTCCGGAGGCGTTCAATGCATCCGGCATCACGGGTACTCCGGGCGTTAGCCGGTCAACTTTAACCGAATCGAACAAGACCAACTTCGCACCGCGTGTCGGCTTTGCCTACGACGTGTTTGGTAAAGGCAAGACAGCCGTTCGGGGCGGCTACGGAATGTACTATGTTCGTATCTCGAACCAAACGCTGTTGCAGTTGCTGACGGCGGCGCCGTTCTTCCAGCTGTTTGCGGTCAACAATCCGGGACTGCCGCTCTCGAATCCTTACCCGAACCTGCCGCTGCCTTCGCAGTTCCCAATCTTCCCGACACTGCCCGCTCTGACGGCGGTGAATCCAACAACCGGGGCAGGCACATTCTCATCGGCGCTGCTGGCAATCAATCCGATCCAGCGGAACTTGAGGACGCCCTACGCCCAGCACTACAACTTCACGATCCAGCAGCGGATCAGCAACAACACAACCGTCGAGCTGGGCTATCTCGGATCGCAAGGGGTCCGTCTGCTGCAAAGCATCCAGCTTAATCAGGCACGGTTGGCGAACCCGCAGAACCCGATTCGTGGAGGCGCCGCGAACTCGAGCGCCAATGCGTCGGTTCGAACCCTGGTGGCGGGCTTTAGCACAACGGGTCTGAACGCCGTTACCAACAACGGTCATTCGACCTACAACGCCTTCATTGCGACGTTAAATCACCGTTCGGGGAATGCGTTTCTGCAGACGTCGTACACGTTCTCGAAGTCGATCGACAATAACTCGGGCAGCGCCACCCAGGACCTCGGCAATGCCGGCGGCAATCAGCTTGTACCGGAATTGCAGCGCGGTCTCTCCACCTTTGACCGGACGCATCGTTTGCAGGTGACGTACCGCTACGAGATCCCCGGCTTCCGCAGCGGCATGCTGAAATATGTTCTGGGCAACTGGAACGTGGGCGGACTCACCACTTATCAGTCGGCGCTCCCCGTCAATTTCGCACAATGCGCATGCGGTTCAACCAACGTCTACGGTATCACCGGCACGTTGTATCCCAACATCAGCGGCGACCTCAACAAACTCCAGAAGGACGGCAACCCCCGCAACTTCGTGGATGCCGGCACGTCGGTGTACAACTCGGGTATTCTCACGGTTCCCACGCCAATCGCCGCCGGCGGCGTCATTGGCAATGTCAACAGGAATGGCGGTCCGGGTACGGAGACATTCCCGGTGGGTCCCACCGGCTCCGGTCAGCTGTTCGGCACGCTGCCGCGCAACGTCAACGTTCGCGGACCTTTCCAGCAGCAGTGGGACGCTTTCGCCGAGAAGCGATTTCCGATCAAAGAGTCCATGATGTTCTCGATTCGCGGGGAGTTCTTCAACTTGTTCAACCATTACGTATTCGCCGCTCCCAACGCTCAGGTGGGCGGTTCCGCATTCGGCCGGTACACGGCCGGGTCGACAGCTCCGCGCATCATCCAGTTGGCCGCAAAGTTCCAGTTCTAACGAAACACGAGCTTCAAGCTACATTCCAGCCCCCGTCCGGTTCACGCCGGCCGGGGGTTTTCCTTGGTGTGCGCTTCCATCGTCTGCACCACGGGAAAACGCATGGCCCGATTGCTGTCGATACTCGTCATACTCTCCTTTTGCATGCAGGCGCAAGAGCCGGATGCCGCCACACGCGAACTGATCCAGAAGCTGCTCAACCGCATCGACGGCCTCGAAAAGCGCGTGGCTGAACTCGAGGTGAACGAGCAGCCCGCACTCAGACGCCGGTGGAAGCCATGCACGCGCAGCACGACGTTCATAGACCTGCTGCGCAAAGTCGGCTCTAGTCGAAATAGGGTACCTGCTACCCTATTTCATCCGCGCGCACTCCATTCACGTAAGTTGATGATTCGGCGTACTTCCGCCAGCCAGCCGAGCCACAACAGTCGAAATAAGGTGAAATAAGGTAGCAGGTACCCTATTCCACCGGCGCACCCTCAATTCACGCAAGTTGAAATCGTCTTCATCACAACAAGGATCGAAAACATCCCGGTCGGGTGGCGCGCTCGCGAGTCCTATCGCATCGTTTCTCCCGACGAGATCCTCGAGACCTTCACGCTCGCCCAACCGGGCAAGGATTTCTAGCTGTATTCGGAAGCCCGCCTCAAACGCGTGAAGTAGCACGCCCCTTCACCCAATGGCGAGAGTGACCAATGGCCGCCGTTTGTGCGTTTTCCCCCACCCAATTAGTGGCATTATCCTCCGGTGTATAGAGGATCCCGGCAACGGGCATGCTTCAAGTAACTGAGAATAAAGGATCTACAAATCTGAAATCACTTTGGCTGCCTGGTTGCTTTCCTAGGGTGGGGTTCACTCCATGCGGATGTCTCATACAGCTAACAAACTAATCAAACTCAGCGCCCTTATCCTACTCGTCGCGATCTCCGTTATGACCGCGGGTTCGAAATCGAGCGTTCTCACCAAGCACGATAAGGCCTATTACGCGGATGCCAACCTGGTAAACTTCGTGCGTCCCGGCCTGGTCGTCAAGATTGTCAGCGGCGCTATCGCCAATGACGGTAGTATCACGGCGAAAGTCACTCTGGCCGACCCGCGGGGCCTGCCACTTGATCGTGATGGAATCACGACTCCCGGCGCAATCACCGTCAGTTGTATGGCGGCATACATTCCGAAGGGGCAAACTCAGTACGTGTCCTACACAACAAGGACCAAGACGAGCACCTTCCCGGGCAGCATCGGTAAACAAGCCATCCAGGCCGCCACGGACACCCCGGCCGGCACGTGGACTAAGACGGCGGAGGGCGAGTACACCTATGCCTTCCGCACCAAGGCTCCGACGACTTTCGACAAAACGGCTACGCACAGCATCGGGTGCCAGGCCAGCCGCAACTTGACGACGGATTTCGAACTCCCGAACAATTACGATACCGACGTCTTCACGTTTGTGCCGGATGGCTCCAAAGTCATCGTCACCCGCGACGTGATCAAAACGGAAACCTGCAACGCCTGTCACGATCAGCTCGCGTTCCACGGTGGCAGCCGCCGCGGAATTGAGTACTGCGTCATGTGCCACACGCCGCAGACCATCAATCCGGAAACGGGCAACACACTCGACATGCCGGTGATGATCCACCGCATTCACGACGGCGCCGAACTCCCGAGCGTTAAAGCCGGTAAGCCATACCAGATCGTCGGCTTTGGCAACAGAGTCAGCGATTGGTCGACGGTTGAGTATCCCGCCAATGTCCGCAATTGCGAATCGTGCCACAAGCAGGACACCGGAGCCGCACAGGCCACGGCCTATTTCAAGCCCAGCCGCGCCGCTTGCGGAGCCTGCCACGATAACGTCAACTTCGCCACCGGCGAAAATCACGTGAACTTGCCGCAGGTTAGCGACAATCAGTGCGCCACATGCCACACCCCGCAGGGTGAACTCGAGTTTGATGTTTCTATAAAGGGCGCACACACCATTCTCACCAAAACGACAGCCGCAACCGGCCTGAATTTCACGCTGATTAAGGTTGAAGACGGTAGCGCCGGAAAGAACCCGACCGTCACCTTCCAGATGAAGGACAACGCGGGCAATCCGATTACGCTCGACCAGATGAAGGCTCCCCACCGCATCGCGCTGGTGATCGCCGGCCCCACTGAGCCCGACTACGGCAACACGAAGTTTACGGGTCCGGCCTACACCTCCGCCGGCTATGTCTCTGAAGACCCGTCCACGACCGGCAAATGCGACGCCGGCGGCACGTGCTCCTACACCTTCCTCCACGGCATCCCCGCCGATTCAAAGGGAACGTTTACCATCGGCATTGAAGGCCGTCGCTCCGTCACGGTCCTCGGCGGCACCACTCAGTCTCGCGTCACCAACGTCGGCGCCGACAATAAAGTGATCAACTTCTCCGTCGACGGCTCCACGCTCGCGGCCCGGCGCCAAGTGGTTGTGATCGCCAAGTGCAACCAGTGCCACTCGTCCCTGTCACTGCACGGTGAAAACCGCAACCAGATCGAAATGTGCGTCCTCTGCCACAATCCGCGGGAAACGGATGCAGCCCGCCGCGCGGTTGCCGTCAATGCCGACGACAAAGCCAGCCCGCCCGAGAACGTCAGCTTCGCTTATATGATTCACCGCATTCATACCGGTGAAGCGCTTCATGCCCAGGGCGCCGGCTACACCGTGGTCGGCTTCGGTGGAAGCCACAATGACTTCTCTGAAGTCCGCTATCCTGCCTTCACCCTCCAGGGTGGACCCGGCGATCTCCGCAACTGCTCCATGTGCCACGTCAACGGTTCGGAGACCAATCTACCGACCGGAAGACTTGAGCACAACAACCCGCGCGGTCCGCTGAATCCGATGGGCAACGTCGCCGGCGCCTGCCTCGGCTGCCACGCGAACCTGCCCGCCGCGTCCCACGCGCTTGTGAATACCACGACCCTCGGCGAAAGCTGCTCCGCTTGCCACAGCAGCACGTCAACGTTCTCCGTGACCAAGTCGCACGCCCGCTAACTTGGGTTCATAGAGCCCCGGAGACGGAAAGGTTTGGTCAGAGATGAATAGGCCGTTACGAGTGTACGCTTGGGCTGTACACCTGCTCGATCCGCGAACACACTCCTCCGCGGGACGTGCGAAAAGGTGGGTCCGCCTGATGCCCTCCGTAGCGGCCTTTTTCCTCCTCATCTCGGCAGGCCTTTTCGCTTCTGGACAAACACAGTCTTCGCCTCCCGCTGAGAAGACCGCGGCGCAGCAGGAGAAGGAAAAGGCGGAAACCGCGCCATCCCCCGGTCCGGCAACCTTCATCGGCACCGAGATGTGCCAGGCTTGCCACGAAGATATCTCGAAAGCCTTCGGCCGCAACAAACACCACACGCTTGAAGTCGATAAGAAGCGGGGCTGGTCTGAAAAATCCTGCGAGTCCTGCCATGGGCCGGGCAGCAAACACGCCGAGAGCATGGCCGCCGTCGACATTTTGAATCCTTCGAAGATGTCGCCGCGGCAAGCCGACAAATCCTGCCTGAAGTGCCACTTGAATCAGCCCTCGCATGTGGGGCGCATCCAGGGCGGCCACGGACGCGGCGAAATCTCCTGCGTCAGTTGCCACTCCGTTCACAAGCCGGAAGCAACCTCAATCGTTGGAGCCAAACCGGCTCGCGTCAACCAGCTTTGCGCCGGGTGCCACAACGACACTTGGGCCCAGTTCCAGAAGCCTTTCAAACACCGTCTGCCCGAAGGCGCAATGTCCTGCGTCGATTGCCACAATCCGCATGGAAGCCTCCTGCCGAAGATGGCCCGTACAGTCAATGCGAACGAACCCGGCTGCAATAAGTGCCATTCCGATAAGCGCGGCCCGTTCACCTTCGAACACCTGCCCGTGAAGACCGACGGCTGCGCCGCCTGCCATGAACCGCACGGCTCGGCGAATCCGCGCATGTTGACGCGCCACGAAGAGCGCTTCGTCTGCCTGGAATGCCACGCCAACCTCGGAGCCCCCGGCGCCGCGCGTAGCGGGACCCTCGGCGGAGTACCACCGGCCTTCCACGACCTGCGCAATCCGCGCTTCCGGACCTGTAGTACGTGCCACGTTAAGATCCACGGGTCGCACGTGGAAAGGTCTCTCACGCGATGAAGCTCTTCACCCTCATCCTCGCACTGGCGCCGTTCGCCGCCATCGCGCAGGAGCCCGCCAAGCCTGTCGAACAGGTGAAGCCCGTTGAACCGGCCAAGCCTGTGGAAGAAGCCAAGGCGACTGAAGAGACTGCTGCCGCGCCCGCCGAAAAGGCCGCCGTGGAAAGCAACTTCAGCGGCTCGGCCGATGTCGGTTATCGCTTTCGTTCCGACGTCGGGGGCAACCTCGCCGCGTATCGTACCGTGGTCAACCTCGGCGAAGGCGTCAAGCTCTTCAACTTCGATCTCCGCTACCAGAACCCGGCGCGCAAGTACTACGACAAGATCACGCTCACCGGCCTCGGCTGGGGCGACGAGCCTTACACCACGGCCCGTCTCGACGTCTTCAAAGAACGCCTCTACGACCTCCGCCTCGACTATCGGAACATCGCCTACTATAACTTTCTGCCGTCATTCGCCAACCCGCTTATAGACCGCGGCGTTCTCACTCCACAGCGCGCCTACGACCTCCAGCGCCGTATGTTCGACGCCGAACTGCGCTTCCGCCCGGGCGCCAGCATCATCCCCTACGTCGCGTTCAACCGATCGTCGGGCGATGGCCGCGGCATCATCAACTACGTGCAGAGCGGCAATGAGTATCCGGTCTCCAACACCCTGCTTGACAGCAGCAACACCGCGCGCGGCGGCGTCAGCCTCCAATACCGCAAGTTCCACGCCACCCTCGAGCAAGGCGCCATCTGGTTCAAGGACGACACTACCTCCTCCACCGATCAGCGCAATCCCGGCAATCGTACGACGCCGATCTTCGGCCAGACCCTGGTGCTCAGCACCCTGAATCAGGCTTACCGGATTCGCGGCGATGGCTACTTCAGCCGGGCCCTCGTCACCTACACGCCCACCGACTGGATCGACCTTCAGGGCCAGTTTCTCTTCAGTCAGCCCAAGACCGATGTCCGCTACTCTGAAGCCGCCACCGGCAACCTGGTTGACCTCACCACC
>Ga0163150_10006031_pt1 | contig 15090 bp, 17 predicted proteins | sample OliLakLV19P2IB_FD_148628 | JGI IMG/M metagenome (GOLD analysis project Ga0163150, IMG submission 148628) | Freshwater microbial mat bacterial communities from Lake Vanda, McMurdo Dry Valleys, Antarctica - Oligotrophic Lake LV.19.P2.IB | ecosystem: Environmental > Aquatic > Freshwater > Lake >...
CCCCCACCACCTTCCCCGGGAACTCCAGCACCGGGAACAGGGGGAATGGCCGCAAAGAGACCAGGCAGTGACATGAGCCTAGAGATGAACTCATCGAGCTTCTTGATCAAAATTTCAAATTCAGTTTCGATAGGTTTCGCAAACTTGATGTTATCTAAACCATCGAGCTCTTTCCCGTTTTCATCTACGAGCTTTTTTGTATCTTTGAGTCTTTCAATCCAGGGTTTCATGTTTTCAGGGATGGTGGTGCCAAACTTGAGCGAATCTGCAACAACCTTGCTGATTGCCCCACTCATCCCATCAATGATGGCGTTAGCGTCGGCCCCTCCCCTGGTCAGGATATCAAAGTCGTTAATGATTTGCTTGGCCGCATCATTACTCTTTGCCTGCTGGAAGACCTGCCCCAAAGCAGAATCTGGGATCTTATAACGATCCGCAGCCTGCTGCATCTTTTTCCAGTCGACTTCTCCCTGGGAGAGCATCGCATGGAACTTCCTAGCAGTTTCGTCTGTGAGGATGCCGAGATCGGCCATCCTGAGAATAGCCAACTGAATGCTATCGGGGAGACCAATACCTAGATCATTCGCCTCATCCAGAAGATCATTGAGTCCCTTGTTAAGGTCGTCAATTCTTTTCTTGAGAGTTTCCAACTGCTGATTAAGCAGAGCAAGCTGCCATTTTTCACTGATGTTTGTATTCATGGCAACCATCCCGAAAGCTGCCATCGCCGATGCAAGATTACTTACGTTGGGAAGAGCTTCTCTTGCTAAGCTATTAAACTCAGCAATCTCTCGTCTAAACTGTCTTTGTGCCTCCCTAGCCGCCTCCGCTCCTCGATAGAATCCAACGAAGGCCCCTGCGAGTGTAGAAAGAACTGCCACATAAGGATTTCCGCTGGCGACACCCATCCTGAAACCGACGGCTGCTCCTTTCATAGATCGTTCTGCAGTAGTCCCTCTTTCTGTGACTTGAGCGAGAGCAGCGGCCACAGCTATAGCTCCAGAAGCCACCTGCATCAGCCCTTGCCAGGCTTCCCCGTTAGCTTTATTCAGCTCCCCGTATCCAGATTTGATGGACCCAATTGCCTCATCCAGCAATCTCCAGGTGGAAAGCGCAGCACCAGCAAACTCCGCTATCTCTCCAAGACCAGAGCTACCAGAAAACCTCCTCAGCATGTTGAGAGAGCTGATTATGGAGGTAATACTCTCATTGAGGTTGTCCCTGGCTACCTTATGGCGTTCCGCAACGTCGATAGCGACTTCCTCAGCAGCATTGTTGTCTTCCATCCCTTGGCGATACTCGCCGCCAAGATCGATGAAGTCCTGCCATTCTTCCTTGAACTCCTCTACCTTTTTTTGATAGATGTGGAGCTTTGCGGCACTCAAGGTGTAGATAGGAATTGAACTTGTAAAAACCTTGTTGATATTTACAAGCTTTTCCAGAGGGATGTTCTTAATCCCATGAGCAAACTTCTCCATATCAGCAGCGAACTTAGCCGCCGCCTTGTCGTCTTTTATTGCTTCTTTCGCAGAGGCTTTGACAGCCTCCGTATACTTCTTGACTGCCTCAGCACTCGCAAAGACTTTCCCGGCAATCTCGTCGAAACTGTCCCCTTTTGCCTTGAGGACAGTGATCAGGTTCTTTTGCAGAGGAGTGAGCTCTTTAACCTCTTTGATGATAGAAGCGAGCAACCCCTTCTCTGCTGCGAGGGTTCTCTGCATTTGCTGAGTTTCACTCAGACCGTTGGTCAGACTCGTCCTGTCCATCCTAGGTAACTGAGGTCCAGCCCCAGTTCTCGTCATCCCCATTACCGCAGAGGTATTGAACTTAGAGGGAGCAATACCAGAGGTTTCTGTACGAATACGATCCAAGTTCTTCGAAAAGTTATTTAGAGATTTTATGCCCGCCTCGTCCATATTCTTGGCGAATTGCGCGGCAGGAGAAGGATTGGACAGCCAGTGGTAGAGAAGGGAGATCGCTCCGATTGTTCCAATGATCGCCGCAGTTACGGGGAAAGCAGTCACGGCAAAGAACGCTGTGATTTTGAAGAAAGCAAGCATCCTCGCGATGTTGCTAAGCGCCGTAATGAGCTGACCTAAGATGATGATAGAAGGTCCTAGGGTAGCAATCCCAAGGACAATAGTCATGAAAGCGGCTCTGGAGATAGGCCCCAGCTCGTGGAACTGTTGGATCCAAGTTTCGATCTTCGGGATCATCGTGCTAGCAAGCCACCCTGCAAATTGAGTGAGCATTGGGAGGAGCTCGTTCCCAAGCCTGATCTTCACAACACCAATAGCCGCGTTCAACTGTTTGAGCTTGTGTTCGTAAGTCTCACTCATTTCAGCTACGGCTTTTGTCTTAGCTCCAAGATTCTCCGAAGACCTCGCTGAATTATCGAGATTTTCAGCATAAGTCTTAGCCATCGGCCCAGTGGTGCCTAGGATGTTCTTCAATCCCTCGATACGCCCGACAACATTGAATAGCTTGCCGTCTTGCATACCAAGCTTGTCATTCATGAATACAAGAGTCTCCATTAACCCCTTGTTCTTGAGCATGTCATTGAGCTTGTTATAGCTCATCGCAGCCCCGTCGACCGGGTCTTTGATAGCAGCTAGAGCCTCCGAACCCCGCTTTGTTTGACGTGTGAGTGACGCAAACACGGATGCGAGAGACGTAACAGCTTCCGATGTTGGGACACCAACCTGGGTGATAGTCGAGAGGTTAGCAATAACCTGTTCGAAGGACACGCCCAATTTCTGGGCAAAAGGGATGACTTTACTGAGAGTGGGTGCGAGCTCGCTCGCTTCTGCACCGCCGTCTTTGACACCCTGTGTGAAGATGTCTGCCGCGCGAGCAGCAGTGATGCTTTCTTTTCCGTAAGCGTTGATCACTGTGGTAAGAGATCGTGCGATAACCGCGGTTTCCCCCATCCCAGCAGCGGACAACTCCGCTGAGACTGTGAGGATTTTCATTGCAACTTCAGTGTCCCTCACAGTAGACGAAACGGCATACATGCCCTTCGCCAACTCTAAAGGACCAACACCAACCGCAGGAGACATCTTGAGCAGGGCTTGCCTGACCCCCTCTAGTTCGGACTTAGAAACGCCCGCGAGTGCAACAAGTCTTTGTGTGGTAGCCTGAAATTCTCCTGCTAGTTTTACGGATGCGACAGTGCCGGCTACGATTGGAACTGTGAAAGCCGCAGTCATCAACTGCCCTGCTTCACGCAAACCTCTTCCGAGGAGGTTCACGTGATACAAGGCATTCTGCGCTCCGCCGCCTATTCCTCCACCGCCCCCACCGCCTCCGCCCGCGCCTCCGCTACCGCCGCCTAGAGCTTTTCCGGTTGCGTTTGCGATAGGAGTGATTTTTTGGGCTGCTGAAGCGACGTTGGCGAGGGCGGGATTGAGCTGGCCGGTAATCCTATCAGCAGTCTGCGCCGCCATAGTGCTCAGAGTATTGAACATCTTGGCGGCAACAGGAGTTGCCTGATCTTGAAAACGTAGAACCGCCAGCAAATCCCCTACTTTGATCATTTTGGCTTAGCTCGCTGTTCGTAGTCTTCTTTCATGATGTCCCCGGCTGTATCCGTCACTCTGTCTATAGCCGGTCCAGATGGTCTTCTTGATGAGTCTGTTTCTCTTGCTCCCTCCTGATACGCTCGGTATGCTCTCGAATACCCGCGTAGGTCAAGAATTTTGAAAAGGAGCCCATTGTAGTCTCGCTCTAACGCATCGATGGCTTGAAGCGGTAAACAATGGAACTCCTCACAAACTTGGCTGATTATCCACTCGTACAGAACCTCCACAGAACCTGGGGTCTCCAGGTGTCGATGGAAGTTCTTTATGCGTTTTTTGCTTCGGCCTTCGTTTCCGAGCGGCTGAAGAGAAACACCTGGTCAGCGAGGAACTTGGCCGTGGGCTCGTCGAGCTCGTCGGTTCCTTCGGGAAGCTTCTCGGAGTACTCCCAAGAAACGATCCCCTTCTTCAAAAGAACATCACGATCGTAGTTGGTGACGTCAGCTTCCTGAAGATCCTGAAGCTTCTTGACCTTGTCACCGTCAGCATCGCGCAGAGCCTTGAGCAGTTCCCCACCCATCTCACGCATGAAGCTAACGCCTTCGGTCTGACGGGCCTGAGCGGCCTCCTTGAGCTGCTTGTGATTCAACTTACGAATGACAACCAGAACACTCTCACCAGGAACTTCTACCGACTTCGTGATGGTCGAAACCATTGCCATGACAAATCTCCCGTTAAATCAAAACCCGTATACGGCCCTATAAACGGCCAGGGAACCTAGGGCATACCTTACACCTACCCCCAGGTCAAAACAGCACCACGGGCCGTGTAAGTGGGTCAAATAGCCTGCCTTGCAAGCCACCTTGCGCCACCTACACGGCCCAGAACATTACGACCAAACACCCGTGGACATCTGGCGAACCAGTGCTTCGTACTTAGTGAGAGCGTCCTTTTCGAGGACCACCATATACTTCACCAGATGCACCGTGATGGTGAAAGTGCGCCCAGTTGCCGCCAGGATCGTGAGGATGCGCCCCACGCTCGCAGGAGAAATGTCAGCCGCTGCAATCGCGAACACAACATGCGGACCCACCGTCGCGATGGAATCGAAGAAGCCTGCGATCGCGATGTCGGGAACCTTCGTGATACCCACAGGGGTATGCGATTCGGTGGTAACACCGAACGGATTCGTCTGCTCCGTGATAGCCTCAATACCAATTGAGCCAATCGACGTGACGTAAGGGGTGATGATTCGTCCGGTACCTCCGGGCGAATCCGCGAACGTAACAACGACTTCTGAAGGGGAATGACGGGGCATGTGAGTATCCTCCTAGTTAGTAGCGGCTGAATCCAGAGAACGGTGTAATGCTCCCCGATCCCGTAATGGTGCCAGTTGAGCAGAGATAGCGATCGACGGTGCCCGCCACTACAACACGCTGGGAAGTGATCCCGGTGACTGTGGTGAACGTAATCAAATCAGCATACGTAATGTCATCAGGGCTATGACGAATTCTAACAACCACATTCGTGAACCCGGAGTAGGCTGCCACCTGAAGATATCCTGCCCCACCCGCCACCGTACTCGCTTCAGTTACGGTGCCTCCGGTGCCTGCAAGAGCCACATTCACAGGAACTGAAAATGTGGTGGCACTGATGACGGTTACTGCGCGAGACCCGTTGATCGTTGGACTGGATGTTGCAACACCAGCGATAATGACAATCTGCCCTGTGACCAGTCCATGGGGGGCAGGGCAAGTCACAACCGAGGGGTTAGCAATTGAGTTCGAAGTGATGGGAATCGGGCGATTGGCCTCATAGACCGAAAAGTCTACAGGAGCATCCACTGCAACAGCCCCGCCAGTTTGCGTTGACCACGTAGCCACGAAAGCTGTTTGGTCCTGGACGATCTGCCCATTGTCTACTGCCCCGGACACCAGATAGGTGACGTCAGCTTTTGTCAATGCGTCTTTTTCCGTCTGAACGGAATACTCTAGTGAAAACGCACCTTCAAACCCCAGGAAGGTTGCTCCAGGAATGTTGCCAATGATCCCTGCACAGACCACTCTGGAGATCCCTACAACAGTCGCAATAGACCTGTGCAGAACATCTGTAACTTCATCAAAGATACCCCCGCCAGCGACCAGGATACCCTTCTGAATTCCAACAGGAGAATGGGCCTCGCTAGCAACCCCAAAAGGGTTCGTCTGCTCCGTGATGTTTTCCCACCCCATCGAAACGCTGTCTGTGATGGATGCAGCGAGATTGTAACCACTGACGAGGAGTAGCGTAAACGAGGCACCTGAAAACTTAGGCATTGGTCACCACCTTGGGAGCATCCACATACTCCTCGATACGCCCCGCTTCGAGGAAAAGAACCAAAGATTCCTTGGGCATGTCGGAGCAGTCCTCACCGGGCTGAACCGTTTTGAATTTGAGCTTGCTCTTCTGCTCTTCGGTCAGGTTGCTCAGCCCCTGTGCATCCTTGATAGCCCGGAGGCTAATAGGGTCCGCAGGGTAAGTCACCGCCCCAGAGTAAATCAAGCGATAGGTCTTAGGCATGGAAGTCCTTTGAATTCGTAACCGCAAAGACAGATTAGGTAGGTCACCCCAAACCCGCCGGAAGGAACTCGAACTTCTGGCCCCCTCAGGCAATTAGGGCAGTTCGCGTATTTCTCTGACTTGACTTCTTTACCGTCAGGCCCAAGAATCATTACGCTTCCTTCTCGAGGTAGTAGTTGCACGCAATCTCAAAACGATTGTTTGCATCTTTTCCTAGGGAAAACGGGGACTGCTGAGGTTGAATCCTCAGGTAAACATCCCCACTTGCCAGAGCACCCGGCTGAACACCTGCTAGAGCCGCCCAGGCTGCTCTTGCTTTGATCATAGGGGCAGCATAATCGTTAGGAGCCCCTCGGAAGACTACCTGGATAGAGGGCTCTTCATAACCCACCCCTATCACCCCCAAACGACCTTGGGTTGGAAGACCGCCATACTCATAAATGACTCCCATAACGTCTGGGGACCCGTCTATGTAACCCACACGGATATCACCGAGGGTACCCAGTGCATCGAGGACCCCTTTGATATCAACAGCGGGTGAACTCACAGCCGAATCTTTCTGCCAATGTCATTTTCGTAGTGGTAGGTGCGTGACTGGATTGTACGCTCCATGAATTTGTTCTTCCCGATCGGGTGCTTGTTAGTCAGATTCTCATGCACGATGATCGCGTAGTCGACTTTATCGTCACCAAAGGACAGAATGATCTCTTTTTGGTTTACCAGATTACCAAACTCAGTGACCATGCTGTTGGTCAAAGGATGCACCTGCGCAGATGCTCTAAGAGCTCCAGTATCCAGAGGTGTGAGCGCCAGCATTTGATCCATGTAACGAGACGCAACCTCTTCCAAAGCTGACCCAGCTGCTTCGTTGAGGTCACGAAAAATCGACATGGTGTTACGGTGCATCTCCGCCAGCCCGTAGATCACAAACTCTGAATCAGCCAAGAACCACCTCCAACGTATAAGGTGAATCCGCGAATTTATTGGCGAGACCTTCAACGAGCTTCACAGGCCCAGTGTAACCGTTAGGAAGTGTGAACTTGTCTCGGAGGTCAATAGGCTCCAACCTGTTTACCGCCCCGTTAGCCGTGATCGGCCGCAGGAAGGTGATAGAAGCCTTCTGCACAAAATCTTGTCCATCCGCGGTCTTAAGAACTCGCTGCTTCAGTTCTACGAGCGCTTTCCGTGTGACAGCAACCGCATACTCAGGGGCACCGTAAGTAGAATCAGTTCCAATCCACGCGTAATGAACGACATCCACTTGCAGATCAGCAGTGATCTTATCTGCAAGAGCGACCGCACTACGAATGGTCTTGGAAAAGCTCATTAGCCGTTAGTTCCTGTCACGGTTACATCGAGGACACTGTTGGTGCCGATGTTCCAGACAACCAGAGTTTCTCCGGCCTGGAGCACGATGCCTGCGCCAAAACCAAGATCGAGCACCCTACCGATAGCCCCTTCTACGGAGTCCCTAGTGTAGAAAGACGCAGGAACCGTTGGAGGAGTTGCCCATCCCGTTGCAATCCTGATATCAAACCCAAACAGATCCCCACCGCTCAGACTAAGAAGTCGAACAGGCGTCGTTGGGGTAATCCCCTTTGCGGCAGGACGCCCAACACTGATCACTGACGCCGTGGCAGCGACAAGGGTCATACGGAGTCTAAGGATCTTGCAACCGTTTCCACCAGCGGCTGCAATGATCTCGAGGGCAGCAGCTGATGCTGTTCCAATAGACGTCCGAACTGCAAGTTGGCCCAAATTCATGTTATGCCCTCTCTAGCTCTCGATTACCAGTGACCTGACCCGTTATCCCGAGATACCAGGAAGGCACGAGAAGATCCCACACAACAGACGTGAGGACTTTTGCACTCAGGTCGCCAAAGTCGCGGAACTTCATGGTGACAGGCCCCGCACGAAGATAAGTCAAGCCCGTGGCAGCACCCGAGCTCTCTGTAGTTCTGTCCTCAAGCACCAACAAACGAGCTAGCTCGAATTGAGCCGCCTTTACTTCTTCAGGAATTACGTCTGAAGCCACAAAGGCAATTCCATTCCGCTGCATCATTCCTGTGCGAGGCCAAGGAAGACGTTGGGTCGAGGAAGTAACGTAACCCATCCAGTCGACCAAAGATGTTAGCTGCTGAGCAGCCATAATCAGGGCAGGCAATTTCGTTTCTTCGTTGAAAGTCCCGCCAGAGAAAGTCTTAACTGTTGTGACTGGAATTCTAGTGGAACCAGTGCCGCTATAGCTCGCAGTCACTCCAGCTAACGCGGTGATCACCGCCGCAACCAGGATGGCCTTGTTCTTTGTGTCGTCTGCTACCGAGGAGGCATCCGTTCCCAGTGTAACAGTGATAGCGTTAACTACGAGCGCCGCTGATAACGCAACATTCGCCCCGGAGCCGAGCACAGCAACGAGGGTATACACATTGCCACTAGTCCCAACAACATCCACCACAGCGGTGACAACCCCATTTGTCCCTGATCCCAACGTAGCTGACGATGCAACATTACTCGGCCAAGGAGCATCAGCATGAAGGACGGTATCAAAATAATCGTCTGCTTCCTGTCGAGTCCCGAACGAGTTTGCGGTTGCACCGCCTACCGTTGAGATCAGGGTTGGGATCGCCATGTTTAGGCGGGTTCAGCGGTGTAATCGAGGGACACATCAAAGTGAGTTGCCACCGTGAGTGCCGATCCACCTGACTGCTTAGCTACAGTCACGGCAGTGTTCATGTCGTTTGAAACGAACGAAGCCCCGTTCGCAAGGATGACTGCGTTAGCCGCTCCCGCACGAACCAGGGCACTCTGAGTGAGTGCTGCCACAGCAATCACCAGTGGCCGAACTGCGGTAGCTGCCTGAGTGGAGACTAGATCGAGGGAGGTGCCACCGGCCGCTGCTCCGCCAACTGAGATCACTCTACAGTCAACAATGCGCCACCGGACACCGGGGAGAGCGGGGAGGAGGACGAATCCGGCATTGGCCTGAGCCAGCGTAACGCGAGTTCGCTGGTTCTTCTCAATACCGAAGTCAATGAGGTTGCCCAGGATGGGCCGGGATCTGGTACCGCCTGTTCCCGTGGGGTACATCCGAGAGTCTGCCATGAGCTTCTCCTTCTTTTTGAGGAGCCGGACTAGGCCCAACCCCCCACCTGATTATCAGGACACGAACAAGTCGTGGCGGGTGAATTCCCGCCACGACCTGGGTAGTTATTCTCCGGCGAGGATCACGCCGAACTGAGGACGAGGTGCGCCGACACCGCAAAGGATGTCGTAGCTCCAGCGCGTGCGCTTGTGCTGACGGGTGACTTCCAGCCGGAGCGCCAGACCCGAAACCGGATCAACAGCCGACAGGTAGGTGCCGAGGCCCATCGGATCAGCACCGGCGAACGGCCGCGACGCCAAAGCCAGAGCATCACGATGGAACATGATGTTCTGACGGTGACTGGCTCGGACAGTGACAACTTCCGAAGCCGACTTGGCAGTCAGAAGGGGAGGCTGAACGGTTACAACAGTCGTTGGGGCCGTTCCCGTAGGAGTAACCACAACGTAGACCGTGGTATCCGCGCCCGAGAAGCTGATCTTATCCCCGGCCAGAATCGAGCCCGTGCCGCCGGTGAGGTTCACCGTGGTAGCAGCCGCAGCATTCGTGCCACTCGCGGTACCAACGTTGGTCCACGTGCCCGAGACGTGACGGCTCAGATTCTGGTCCATGAACCAGAAAGCTCCGAGCTTCTCACCGATCTCGCCCTTGAGGATACCCTGTGTATCACCGCGGAACGCAGTATCCGTGAACTGCCGCAGACCCATCGCAGCGGCCTTCGCACGCGAGGAGATCGCCATGTAGCGATTATCCGGGGGAGTCAGCGAATCATTGAGCTGCTGATCCGCATCGAGGAACTCGCTGAGGTCGTTGAGGAAAGGCACCGTGCCAGCGACACCAGCGTACTGGTAGAAGCTCGCTTCAGCCTTGGCGATGAGCAAGGTGTCAATCTTGTTAGCGAGCGACTTGACTGCTTCGCTTGCCTGCATCGGCAACGTGCCGGACATTGCCTCGAGCATGTCCTTGTCCGTCATGAAGAACGGAGCTTCCCACCACTGATCCAGAGCGATCGAGATCTTGGTGGGCACAAACCCGGCGTCATCCGGCGGAACGTAGGAGGGAGCAACCGCCACAGCGGTGATGGCCGAAGGAATCGGCACATCGATTGAACTACCGTGCTCCCCGGCAAGGGCTTCGTAGCCTCGATTGACGTAGCGGGGAAGAACGGCCATCTGGCGGAGGGCGAGCATCCCCTGCGCCAGCAACTTCGGCATTACCTGTGTGAGAGTATTGTCAGCCACTGAGGGCCCCTTTCAAAGTTGAAAGATTCGGGCCCTCAGGGCATCGCCTCAGACCTCTCAGAGGTCTTACGCAATCGTGGCTGAAGAATATGCGCCCACGCACGCGGTGATTGAGACTTACTGCTGAACGAGAATGTCACCCTTTGCGATTGCTTCCAGATTCAGGCCAAATTCACGTGCATCAGCCTGAATAACTCTCCGCTGCCCCTGAGCAGGCAGAGGACGCCCGTTTTGATGAGCACCACCTCCACCTGAGGTCTTGAACAGGAACGGTGCGTCACTGAACAACCCACCCGCCCACTCGTCCATCGAGAGCTCCTCGGCAGGACGCTCCTTCGAGAAGATAGGCTTGTCACCGTCACGAGCAGCGGGCTTACCGTCGACCAGCCGGAACACCTGAAGACCACGGTTCACGTAGTCGGGAAGCGCCCGCTCGTCGATGCCGACCTTACTCCCTACTTCACGAAGCTTGTTTTCCAGACCAGTGCGTGCCAGAGCTTCCTGGGCAGCTCTTTCAGACGTCTCGCGTTCGAGCAGTTTCACTTCGAGAGGGCTCACGGCTGCTTTGACGGCTGCTTTGATGATTTCAGCAACGTCGTTCTTGTCTTTGATGCCACCCTGCTCAAGATCAGTGATCTTGGTCTTCAGCGCCTTGTATTCCAGTGCATCCACACCGTCAAACCCTTTGAGCTTGGCGGTGAGGTCGGTAACCGTAGAATTCAGTGACCGATTGTTGTCTCTAAACTCTGCGAGGCGGGCATTGGACTCTGCAAGTGGTGCAAAATCCCCCTCAGTTTTGAGGTGGAATTTACCTGCACGAGCTTCGTATTCGCCGCGGAGCGGTTCAGCAACTTCTTCAAGCGAGCCAATGACAAACTTCATGATTACCCTTTCAGTATACTACAAGTGTGGCTATCTAGCAAGGACTTTGTTCTGTGAGCGCCTAAGATTTATTTGGTCGTTAGCTTCTCCACCGGACCGACTGGCTTTACAGCTCCTCCAGTCTCCGGGATGACCTTCGATAGAGGCGAAACCCCGATCAGCGGCGGTTGCGCCTTAATATCCGCCAACTCCTCATCTTCCGTAATACCCTCACGCATCCAGCCAGCATTCGACAGGCGCATGTAGAATGTTTTGTAAGAGATCGAATTGGACTGAAGCGCAAGGAGCAGCGCCCGCAATTCGTCCGCAGTGATCGTTTGATCATAAAAGATCTTGTTCAACTCCACATTGGCTTTGATGCTAGTAACCAAAGGTTCGGTCCCGAGCCACCAAATGTGAACTTTGAGAGCCCACGTGATTTGCTGCTCAACGATCTGTCCCAGAGTGCGAAGACTTGCGTAGTCCCCCGAGTGACGCATACTCACTGCGGTTGCCGTCTCGGTATACTTTGGTGCTTCTTCGAGGAGACGAGCACCTAGAGTTGCCATGACCCGCTGCATGTCCTGAAGATCGTTACGAATTGCCCCGAGCCCTTTCCCGGTAAACTCGAGCATCCCCGCTCTGCCTTCTTTCTCGAGTACCCATGCAGTTCCGCTGCCAATCTGGAGTGCTTTCCCGGATGCATCCGTATTCCCTGCTACCCAGGGAGTCGGAAGAGCAGTGAAGTGCAGCCCGTGCTTGAGGTCTGCATACCCACGGTAATGGCTCAGATTGACATCAACCAGATCTAGGATAGGTGGAGAAGAGATCGCCCAAGGAAGCGCGAAAGGTATGAAGTTGAGAGGAATCCCGCGCCTCGTCGGCACAATCAGTGGGTCTGCAATATACGTCTTTTGATTAGCCCCGATTGGGCTGCTCACCTCCTTGTAGATTTGCTGGGAGTAGACGCCTTCAGTCGAGAGACGCAAGACCCGATACTGAACCTTTGGAGTGACTTCGAACTCATCCGCAGGATCCGATTCATCAACCCCTTCTCGCAGCACGACTAGAGACAACTCCTTGTCCCCTCCCATACTGTTGAAGCGCCAATTGATGATGTCCTCGGTGCGGTATCCTACCCAGTAAGGCCGCGTAGTGACCGCTTCCTCGCCTGCCATGTCCACCAGAATACCGTATCTGCCAGTGGTGAGGTGCTCCTTCGTTGTCTTCAGAGCAAACATCTGGAGCGGCTCCCCCGTAAGGGTGATGTCTTTGATATGCTCCAAAGCAGGTCCTGTAACCTCTTCGATGCCGGGTGCCTTCTGAAAGATCCCTCCTGCGAGACCTTCAACAGTGCGCCCTGTCGCATTGTAGAACAGTGCCCTCAACTTGTAGTTGGTATACTTCTGCCCATTATCACGCAGATGGCTTGGAAGCATCGGCAGATATTTCGTGCCTTGCTCTTTGACAGAGTCACTCCCCGCGACGCAATCCCGGCAACGCTGCCACCGTTCTGCGAGGTCTTTGTAAGTATCGTGAAGAGTATCTACGGGCATTTAAGTAACCTCGAGTCGCTCTGCTTCCAGTTTGAGAAGATCTTCTCGATCCCCTCTTTTGACCACATACCCTTTATCGAGGAGGGTATAATGGGTCGTGCTCGTTATGATAACGAATCTCCCGGAACGGGAGGTAAGAATCTCCCCTGCCCCGGTTCTCACAGGACTCCAGAAAGGAACTATCCCCATTCTACCTCCACCTGTGTGACAAGTTTGGTAAACCTTCCGGGAGCCGCTGCCAACATCAAGGATTCCGCCCTGTTGGGACTTGCAACAATCTTTCCAGAGGAATCTTTGCGCTTGTCCGAGATCTTCAACTTCCCATTACTACGACGTTCGTAACGTATAGAAAGGAGCTCTGCGGCAAGATCGTCATCGTTTGCGTCAATGTCTATGAGCCCGCGCTCGAACAAGTCTCGAACGTTCCACCACAGTTCTGCTTTGAGGTTTAGAAACCTCTCATCCGACGATTCAGAATCTTCCGACGCACCCTCGCCAACATTGATGCCGATGAAGGGCTTATTGAGTTCTTGCCCGCGGTTGACAACACCCCACCCAATCCCGATTTTATCAATCTTAACCCGCGCTGCCCCGGTGGTACGTAAGTCGTTGATGATCTTTCCACACTGGGACATGGTGTCTGGGTCGTTGTCACTACGTATGATCCGGAACACGAAACCGTTTCGGTGGCATATTGCAGTATCGTCCCCTCCTGCCCCGATGTCTGCGCCCAGCTCATTCGGCCCATCCTTTATGGTCGAGGAAAGATCACGGAGTTGTGCAGATTTGATCCAACTGATCGGGATGAGTCCATCTGCTTCCGATTTCTCAGGGAACACCCCGAGGATCTTTGATTTCCAGTAAGGGTTGGAGTTTGCATCCGTTGCAGGGTCCACCCCTTCTGGAGGAAGACACCTACTCCCATCCTCGGTCCACTTCCAGTGAGGAGCCCACTTCCGCCTCTTCTCCTCAACATAGACCTTACCAATCAGCTGCTTTGCGACTGCGAGGGGGATATACTCCCCCGTAAAGTTCGGGGAGTCGAAGGCCGAGATCGTAACTACTTTCCACCCACTCCCGGGTTTGGAAGCTTCGAAAAATTCTCCTGCTGGGTCATCCGGATTCCCAATCATGACAATTTTGGAGTCGTCATTGGCGATCAGAGAATCGGCTGCCTCATGCAGAGGCCCACGAACACCATTTGCCTCGTCGATGAGCACCAAAACCCGAGGGGCATGGATCCCCTGGAAAGCTGCCGGATCATAGTCATCCGGTTTGCGCCCGAATGCTACGAGCTCCTCTTTCCCGTTCACTTTCATGTACCACTCGGTTTGGTTGACTCGTCCGTCGAGTTTCCCCTTCACGAATGCCCGGCCTATTTCCTTCCACAGAATCGCTTTAATCTGCGGGTTCGAGGGTGCCGTTGTAACCACGAAGGCTGTGCCTGCTACCCAAGCATCAAGCCACCATGCTGCGATCCGCCCTGCGAGCCAGGATTTCCCTACTTCGTGACACGATTGCACAATCGTTCGTCGATTGGCTTCCACGGTTCTCAGAACTTCATTCTGCTTCGACCATGTATACTCGTCCAGGCGTTCTTTGATCCAAAGTTCTGGATTGACCTGCCACCGACGGCGCTTTAGTTCTGCCTCGATAGCGAGGAGCTCTTCCTGTGGATCAGGGGCTCTCATTGAACAGTGACTGGGGTCACATTGATTTCAGGCAGATGAATCTGCTTGAACTTCGTAGCGAGCTCCGCTGCGCGCTGCGAGAGCTGCTCGTTTGTGAGGTTGGTAAGATCAATGTGGACGGAGTTGACATCGACCGTGGACTTCGGTCCGAATCCGGTTCTATCGAGGATAATCTGAGCAGCCTTGATAGCGTTACCAAAATCCGCTTCTTCCATTGCCGTTTCAAGAGTGGCAAAGGCCGATTCTACCATCTCCATCAACTTCTTCTGGCCCGCACGAATTTCCCCAGTGCTGAGTGCCTCTCGAGTACGAGCCCGCTTCTTCGGCTTATCGAGGGGAGCAAGAGGTGGCGGAATTGGAATTTGATCGAAAAGGTTAGCCATCTTACTGCTATCATATTACACTATTTGGGGGCTCAAGAGCAAGATGTATTTTTCGAGGGGCTGTTTAAAGAAGGAAGGGGTGGGATAAATTTTTTTGGGAGCCTAATCAGTTTTTAAGGGACTCTGGGTGGAAATATCTGGGGCGTGGGTGATTCGGGTTGGGCACCTGCCCTATTAGGGG
>Ga0163150_10006032_pt1 | contig 15087 bp, 13 predicted proteins | sample OliLakLV19P2IB_FD_148628 | JGI IMG/M metagenome (GOLD analysis project Ga0163150, IMG submission 148628) | Freshwater microbial mat bacterial communities from Lake Vanda, McMurdo Dry Valleys, Antarctica - Oligotrophic Lake LV.19.P2.IB | ecosystem: Environmental > Aquatic > Freshwater > Lake >...
TCCGCGCCGGCAAGCCTTGCACGGAGGTGGATTGTCCCTCGATCCCGCGCGAACTGTTCGAGAGCGAGTTGTTCGGACATGAGAAAGGGTCCTTTACCGGCGCGGCCGGCAGGAAATGCGGACTGCTCGAACTGGCCGAAGGCGGGACCGTCCTCTTCGATGAAATCGGTGACTTGCCGCTGCCACTGCAAGCCAAGCTCCTCCGAGTGCTGGAAGAGCGGACGTTGCGCCGCGTCGGAGGATCGGCCACCATCCCTGTGGATGTCCGTTTCATGGCGGCGACGAATCGCGACCTCAAAGAGGCGGTCGCAAAGGGCGAGTTTCGCGAGGATCTCTACTATCGACTTAACGTGGTGACCCTGACCGTCCCGCCGCTCCGCGAACGAGGCGACGAGATCATTCCCCTGGCCGAGCAATTTCTCATGCGTTCTGCGCTTGCGCTCCAGAAACCGGTGCGCACATTGGGAGAGAGCGCCCAGGCCCTCTTGCGCCAATACCGCTTCCCCGGCAACATTCGTGAGTTGAGTAATCTGATGGAACGCGCCGTCCTGTTCTGTCAGGGCCCAACCCTCGAAGTCACCAACTTTCCATCCGATATCCAACACGCGCGTCCGCCGTTCAAAGAAAAGCCCGCTGGAGACCTGCCTCCCTCAGCGGATTCCAACGATCCAATGACCGTGCAGATCGCCTTTCGGGTCGGAGCAAGATCCCTCGCCGATCTGGAGAACCAGATCATCGACGAAGTACTCCAGCGGTCAGACGGCAATAAGACCCTAGCTGCCAAACACCTCGGCATCACGCGCTGGATGCTGGATCGACGCCGGAAGCCATGAGTCAGTCCAGGGACTCCCTCTCACGCATTCTCGCTGTTCGCTTCTTCCCTCCACTTGTTCCGACGAGACTCGGGATTGCCCTGCCTCAGCTACCGTCGTGCGAACCACACGGTGATTCGTGGTTCTGTGCACGGCATCTGACTTTGCGCCATGGCTTCACAACGAGCGCACTCTAAGCATGGTTCGGCATCAAGATAAGTTTATTGAATTCTTTTAGCGGTTGCGTTCTCTCTCCAAATGCAACAGGTTAGGCCTGATCGGCTATCGAGAAAACCCGCTATGTATTCTGAGGGACCAGCGGCACAGAACGGCGGATATACGGTGACGAGCATTCCCACCGGGATGGAGGCAAGCCAAATGACGAGGTTCGGGTCTTTATCACGAAAGATGGATACGCGGCCTAGATCCAAAATCTGGAACCGTAGAGAGTGTGTGAACCGATCGCGACCGGGATTAGGAGTACTGTTTCCGAGTCTTGCTCTCTTGAGGTTCTTACTCTCCCCCGCTATTGGTCATTGTGCACGGCCGCACTGTGTCCGGTGCAGCCGTGCATCCGCTTACGACCTGTCGGCATTGAGACAGAGCCTTGCCCAAACATCGACACTCACAATTCCAGATCGTGTGTGCGTTGGTGACGAACATTCCTTGGGTTATGGGGGAAGCCCACTTCCGTCATCAAAGTCTGGCCAGATGTGGAACCGTCTTTGCATGTTTTGATGCAGCGGAGGAGATGTGGTGGCATCCGAATGTGCTTCGAGGTTGCAAAGATTTCAGAGGCGACCCGAAGGCCTCGGCCTGAATGACTGAACGAAAGGAAAGGAACGGCGTGCCCGACAATCGCAGGAGTCAAGCCGTCACACGGGGAATCCACCGTTCTCCCAATCGAGCCTTGTTGAGAGCGGTCGGCTTCGCCGATGAAGACTTCGACAAGCCGATCGTGGGAGTGGCCAATAGCGAGAGCAATATCACACCGTGCAATGCGGGGTTGGGAACGTTGGCCGATCGGGCGGAACAGGCGCTCAGGGCGGCTGGCGCCATGCCGCAAGTCTTCGGCGTCATCACGATTTCCGACGGCATCGCCATGGGTACGGAAGGCATGAAGTACTCGCTGGTCTCCCGGGAGGTGATTGCCGATTCTATTGAAACCGTCTGTAACGGCCAGAGCATGGACGGCGTGCTCGCCCTTGGCGGCTGCGACAAAAACATGCCCGGATCCATGATCGCCATCGCCCGCCTCAACATCCCCGCTATCTTCGTCTATGGCGGCACCATCAAACCGGGCCACTATAAAGACCGCGATCTCACCATCGTGAGCGCCTTTGAAGCGGTCGGCCAGTACAGCGCCCAAACAATAGACGAACAGGAGTTGATAGAGATCGAGCGCCGCGCCTGCCCGGGTGTAGGCTCCTGCGGCGGCATGTATACCGCGAACACGATGGCTTCGATTTTTGAGGCCATGGGCATGAGCCTGCCGTACTCCTCGACCATGGCGGCGGAGGATGCGGAAAAGGCCGACAGCGCGGCGCAATCCGCCGAGGTGCTGGTCGAGGCGATCCGCCGGCAAATCCTGCCGCGCGACATCCTCACCCGCCAGGCGTTCGAGAACGCCATCGCCCTGTTGATGGCGGTGGGCGGCTCCACGAACGCTGTCCTGCATCTGCCCGCCATCGCGCACGCCGCACAGGTGAAGCTGACGCTCGATGATTTCGAGGCATTCAGCAGGCGCGTGCCAGTGCTGTGTGATCTGAAACCGTCCGGGCGCTACGTGGCGACGGATTTGCACCGCGCGGGAGGCATTCCACAGATCATGAAAATGCTGCTTGCACACGGCCTGTTGCACGGTGACGCGCTGACCGTGACCGGTCACACCATCGCCGAGGGGCTGAAGGACGTCGCTGATGAACCGCGCGCCGATCAGGATGTCATCCGGCCCTGGGTCAGGCCGCTGTACCCGCACGGCCATCTGGCCATCCTCAAAGGCAACCTTGCCGAAGAAGGGGCATTAGCCAAGACCAGCGGAGTGAAGATACCCAGGATCACCGGCCCCGCGCGCGTGTTTGACTCGGAAGAGGCCTGCATGGAGGCCATTCTTGCGCGCAACATCCAGGCGGGCGACGTGGTGGTGATCCGCTATGAAGGCCCCAGGGGCGGCCCCGGCATGCGCGAGATGCTCTCACCCACCGCCGCCCTCGTTGGCCAGGGCCTGGGCGATAGCGTGGGGTTGATTACGGACGGCCGCTTTTCCGGGGGCACCTACGGCATGGTGGTGGGCCACGTCGCGCCCGAAGCCGCGGTGGGCGGGACCATCGCGCTGGTCAAGGAGGGCGACTTGGTGACAATGGACGCGGAACAGCGCTTGCTGCAGCTCAATCTACCCGACGAAGAAATCGCGCGCCGCCGAGCCGCATGGCAACCACCCGCGCCGCGTTACACGCGCGGTGTACTGGCGAAGTACGCCAAGCAGGTGTCGAGTGCCAGCACGGGAGCGGTAACGGACTGACGGGTTGACCTGATGGGGAAGGGTGGCGTGCCGGCAGACGGGAAGGAGTTCCGCCTCTTTGTGGCCGGGACCGATACCGGCGTGGGTAAGACCGAAGCGGCTTGCGCGGTCCTTTCCCTGCTGGCCGCTGCCGGGCTGTGCCCGGCAGCGATGAAACCCTATGAGAGCGGCTGCGCCAACTGGCGTCGGCCTCCTGATGCCATGGCCTTAAAAGCCGCGGCCAGGTGCGACGATCCGCTGGACCGCATCTGCCCGTACCGGTTTCGCGCGCCCTTGGCGCCGGGTGTGGCGGCGGCGCGGCGCAGGGAAACGCCGTCGTTCGCGCGCGTTGTCGCGCTGGCCCGCTCCTTTGGCGCGCGCCCGCTGGTCATCGAGGGCGCAGGAGGGCTGTTCGTGCCCATCAATGCGCAACGCGATATCATCGATCTGATCGAGGCCTTGAACGTTCCGGTTCTCCTGGTAGCGCGCGCCGGGCTGGGGACTTTGAACCATACTGGCCTTTCACTGGAGGCGCTGGCGCGGCGGGGCATCCCGGTCCGCGCGGTCCTCTTGACGAAGATTACGGAAGCGAGCGATCCGTCTGAGCGTGACAACGCGGAGTGGCTCCGGCGACGGCATGGGGTGTCGGTTCTCGGGCCGGTTCCGTACGTGCCGGATCCTGTCCGTCGGCGGGCCATCTATCGGCGGGCTCTTCGTCCGCTTCTGCCCGCCTTGGCACAGGGGCGAGGCGCTGCTTCACGGCCACGGCCGCGCTCGCAGACCAATGGCTGAGTCCCTGTTCAAATTCAAAATGTGTCTCGCGGTGTTGGCCACGATGCATCGCAAGGAGCAGGCAATTGCTCCTGTCTTGGAAGAGATGCTCGGGCTCCGTGTTGAGGTGCTCCAGGGGTTCGACACTGACCGCTTTGGCACCTTTACGCGGGAGGTGCCTCGTCCTGGCACGCAGCTTGAGACCGCACGCCTGAAGGCCCGCGCGGCGCTAGCCGCCGAACCTCAGGCCGCCTTTGGGCTCGCCAGCGAAGGCAGTTTCGGGCGGCACCCATGGATGCCGTTCGTCGCCGGCGGGCGCGAGCTCATCGTATTGGTGGATCGGGATGCGGGACTCGAACTCGTCGGAGTGGATCTCACGGCCGAGACCAACTGTGGGTCTCGCCTTGTCGGCAGCGTGGCGGAAGCCCTGGCGTTTGCCCATGACATCGGGCTCCCCTCGCACGCGGTTGTCGCGATGGGTGTGCATGCCGGCCAACCGGAGCCCTCCCAGGGGCTGTACAAGGGCCTGACGACGCCCGAGTCACTCGAGACCGCCGTACACGAGCTGCTCGGCCGGGGCGGCATGGCGCACATCGAGAGCGACATGCGTGCGCACGTCAATCCCACACGGATGCAGGCCATCGAACGCGCCGCCCGAGATCTGGCGCGCCTGGCCCTGAGCGGCTGCCCGCGTTGCGACAGACCGGGCTTCGACATCGTGGAGCGCCGCGAGGGACTGCCGTGCGCCGCATGCGGGCTGCCCACGCGCCGGATCTGGCTGGAGATTGTGGGCTGTGTGGGCTGCGGCTTTCGACAAGAACGCTTCCCGGCCACCGGACAAACTCCGGCGTCCCCGAGTGAGTGTGACGTCTGCAACCCCTGAGTATGGATTGGAGTGAACATGGATGTGCCCCAACTGCAGAATCTGCTTGAGCGTGTCCGTGCCGGTGGCGTGAGTCCGGAGGAGGCGCTTCGCGAGTTGAAGGATCTCCCCTTCGCCGATCTCGGCTATGCCAGCGTGGACCATCATCGTGCGCTCCGGCAGGGTGTGCCCGAGGTGATATTCGGGCTGGGGAAGACGCCGGAGCAGATCGTGGGGATCGCCCAGGAACTCGCGCGGACCGGCGAGAACGTGCTGATCACGAGGCTCGATCAGGAAAAGGCGGTCGCGGTGACACAGACATTGCCCGTGCTGAGCTACAACGAGCTTGCGCGCATCGCGACCTGGGAGCAGGCGCCGATTGCACCGCTCGGCAAGCTCCCTATCGCGCTCGTCTGCGCAGGCACGGCCGATGTGCCGGTGGCAGAAGAGTGCGCCGAGACGCTGCGCATGCTGGGCATTCGGGTCGAACGACTCTACGACGTGGGGGTTGCCGGCATCCACCGGCTTCTCAGCCGCCGTGATCTCTTCGACCGGACCGCCCTGGCGATTGTCGTCGCCGGCATGGAAGGGGCGCTTCCGAGCGCGGTGGGCGGTCTAGTCTCCATCCCGGTGATCGCCGTGCCGACCTCGGTGGGGTACGGGGCCGCCTTCGGCGGGTTGACGGCGCTGGCCTGTATGCTGACAAGCTGCGCCTCCGGAATCACGGTCTGCAACATCGACAACGGCTTCGGCGCCGCCTTCGCCGCGGCACGGATTCTACGGACAGCGGCGCGACTCTGAAACCTTGCGGGCACAGCGATCGCCTGATGGTTTTCATGCGTCTCGTTCCCTCCGCGGCGTCTCACGCCATACCGCTTGCGGCGCCGGAGTTCTCGCGCAGGCGGTTCCTCTCAACCTCCATAGGATTGGCAGAGCAGGCTAGCGGTGTCGCGCGTGTATTTCTCGTTGACAGTGGGCGAGTATTCGGCGTCCGATCTTGAGGATCAGATCATCCAATCGGTGTTGGACGGGCCAGGGCAACAAGACTCATACGGCTAAGGATCTGGGCATTGTCCGGTAGATGCTGGAGCGGTGCCGCCGGCTGGGAGTGAAGCCAGGGCCTCCCTCTCACGCATTCTCGCTGTCTGCTTTTGGCCCACTTTTCCAGACGAGGGTTGTGATCGCTCATCCCTGGTGCCGTGCGAGGGCACACGAGCATGAGTGCAGTCCGTGTGTGCACGCACGGTTTTCTTGGCCTGCATCCTGAGGTTTCTCCTGTTTCCTTCCGAGCCATGACGGGCTCTTCGCCTGTTTGATGAGTCACTGCGCGGGGTTATGCACTCTCTGCGCACAGGACCATCGTGCGGTCATAACGGGGAACTCCATTTGCAAGGCTTTTGCTTTTCTCCCGAGACCGCAAGGTCACCCCTATACAAATGGTGTCATCAGTCTTCGTGCTGATTCCGACAGGGTGGATCCTTCTCAACGTCGGGGGCTCAGGCTATCTCTGTTCCAGTGCCAGGTCGCCTTGTCAAGGAAGGGTCTGTGACATGAGTATGATATGGCAACGGTCGGCAATCGTTTTTCTCTTCATCGTGTGGACGCTATTTCCGCTGCAGGTAGAGGCAAAACAAGGAACGGTGAAGGGAGGCAATGAAGTAGGTCGACTTGTTATGCAGTATGCCGAAGCCCTGTCCAACTCACAGGTTAAACAATGGGCGGCGGTCGATCTCGGTTGTCTCGCCAGGCAGCGGGCCCAGGCCGGCGGTGCGCCACGCCCGCTGTCTGCGGACGCGGCGCAACAGTGTTGGGATGAGACGCTCAAGGCCCATGCAGCAATGGTCGCCCAAGAGGCGGAGACGGGAGTCTTTGGCGCAATCGGTCAGGGTGTGGGATTTGGAATGCTGCATGATCGGCATCGAGCAACCGAAACATGGAAAGAGTATCCCCCGGCCCTCTTCGTTTCACCCGCCGTCGTCCGACGTGATCATGGCCCAGCTCCTCAATTGACGCTGGTCCGGGTGAGTCCGGTCCAGCCGATCGCCTTGACCGGTTTGGCAGGACTTGACCCTGTAGGCCTTAAGGGCCAGGCCGTCGATGTGACGGTGGTCTATACAGATCCGCTGACCGCCCCACTCGCACTGAGACCTGAAGAAGTCTGGTGGGTGAACGGCGCGCAACGGCGATTCGGTCCGATCCGTGAAGTGATCGCCCGGTTCGTTGTGGTCTCCGGCCTCCGCAAGTTCGGATATCCGGTAGATCAAGCTGTGATGAACGAAGCGCTGTCCGACGCTCCTCGGATTCCGACCGCACACTACGGCATGCGCCCCGAGGCCGGACGAGTCTTCGAGCAATTGTCCTCCGATTCCCCTCAGCGCTTGCTAAAAGGAGAGCTGGTGATGGGCTCCGCTCGGTCGTGGGAACGGGCCGAGGCCGAGGGACAGTTTCACGATGCGTTGCAGCGGGCCGGTCAACTCTCGGGTCCCGACCGTGCGGAGTTGCTCTCGCGTCTGTTGCTGCTCGATCCGACCGATCCTGAGGCGAACGGATTGCGCGGCGACGACGCCTATCTGGCCTTCCTTCAACAGGGCGTGCTGAAGGGTGGGTTGGCTGCGCGTAACGAGGCGACGCTCTGGCAACTGGCTGAACTGTATTGGACGATTCAGGCACAGACTTGGCGGCAGGAACTCACGGCAGTGGCTGAAGGGCACGAGCCGGCGGCAGACGCGCTCTATAAAGCCGTGGGTGCCTATGATGTCCTATCTTCACAGGGCCGAGCGAACGTGGAACAGCGCCGCCGCCTTGGCGCCCTGAATCGATGGAACAACGACCCAACGTTGGCCCTTGCCATTCATGAGCGGTTGCTGACCGAGACGCCACCCAACTCCTCCCACTACGGGCAGGTGTTGACCGAGATCGCCTGGGACCGCATTCAATGGGTCTCCTGGGAGCGCCGCTACGATCACCCCTGGTTGGTGCAAGCGAGTGCCGATGCCACACAAGCTGCTGCGCTCGTCGAACAGCCGCATGCCAAACTCATGGCCGACTATGCGTTGGTTGTGGTGGAATCCTTGACGTTTCCACGAAATCTGACGGGACTTCAGCAGCGCCTGCAACAGGTCAAGCAGGATCTCGATAACATTCCCGGTGCCAAGGGGCTCTGGAGCCATCTGGTGGCCAACGAACTCGTGAAGGCGCTGATGCCGCAGTCGCAGACCGTGGTGTTGCCAACCCCCCCACGCTCTTCCGAAGTCCTGGACGTGGCTGTCCACGCGAATCCTCCACGCCAGGAGATCGTGTGGCAGTGGAATTTTGATCAGGATACTCCGAAGGCCATTCCGTCTGGATTCGTTGCGATCAGTACCCAGGGGGCAGAGGCTCCGGATTGGCAGGTGCTCGTCGACGACAAGGCTCCGACACCGAGGCAACTGGTCGCCCAAACCCGGCCTTGTTCGATATCCGGCTGTGCGCATCTTCTGGTGGCCGATCATGTCCACGTCACCTATCCGGACGTGGTGGTGCAGATAGAAGATGTGTCGTCGGACGGCCACGGTGAAGCCGGCATCGCGCTGGCCATCCTCGACAACGGGACATTTTATGCTATTACGCTCAATGCATCGACCGGAGTCGTGACGACCCGCCAGATCAGCAACGGGCAGACCACGGTTCTCGGAGCAGTGCCGGTCAAACTCGCAGCCCGTGCTTGGCATAGGCTCCGTGTGCAGCGGATCAATTTTCTTCACCTGGATAAGGGACGGTTAGGCGTGTTCGTCGACGGCGCGCAAGTGGCGGCGGTCGACGATGTTGTCCTTCCGCAAGAAGGACGGATCGGACTGATCACGATCGGTCCCACCGCCGCCAAGTTCGACGGGTTGCATGTATTGGATCTGGTCTCCAATCGTCCGTTATCCGGACCGGCAGCCTATTGATCAGGTCGTGTGACCAAGGAGGCGTCATGAACCATCTGCGAGCGTTGGAGGACCAAAGCGTCTACATCCTGCGCGAAGCCTACAAGCATTTCAATGAGCTCGCCATGCTCTGGTCGATGGGCAAGGACTCGACTGTGCTCTTGTGGCTCGCGCGCAAAGCCTTCTTTGGCCACGTGCCCTTCCCATTGGTCCACATCGATACGGGTTACGAAATGCCCGAGCTGATCGAGTATCGGGACCGGCTCTGCCGGGAATGGCGGCTCAATCTGATCGTCGGCCAGAACAAGGATGCGCTCGCCGGCGGGATGGGTCCCGAGCAAGGACGCGTCACCTGTTGCACGGCGATGAAGATCGAGGCGCTGAAGCACACCATCTCCACACATGGCTGGAACGCGGTCATTCTCGGCATTCGTTCAGATGAAGAAGGCACGCGGGCGAAGGAACGCTACTTCTCGCTTCGGGACAAACATGGGGAGTGGGATTTCCGCGACCAGCCGCCTGAACTCTGGGATCAGTACAAGACGACGTTTCCCGCCGGTTCTCATATCCGCGTGCATCCGTTGCTTGACTGGACCGAACTCAATATTTGGGAGTACCTGGAACTGGAACGGATTCCCCTGCCAACTCTGTATTTCGACCGCGGCGCCGGCACTCGCTATCGTAGCCTCGGGTGCGTGCCCTGCACAGGGACCGTCAACTCCTGCGCAACCACGATTCCTCAAGTCATCATCGAGTTGCAGAATACAACGGTCGCCGAACGCGCCGGTCGGGCTCAAGACGAAGGCCGCGGAATGGAAACGCTTCGGAAGTTGGGGCATATGTAGTACCGCCTCGATTCCTTTGGGCTGTCTGTACATTCCGACCTGAAACGTCCGTTCATTCCCTCATCCGGTGTCTCTCATTCGCTGCGTCTCGATCGTGCGCCGATCGTCCCTATGTGATGACACATCGTATTAATCTATCGAACATATCAATATTATCTATTTGCCTATGACGCCATGAGATTCATATGCTGATCATCGAGGAGACACAGAAGAAATTGAGGGGAAGTATTCATGAAAAGCGACGGGCCACACAACCACCGAATTCTCATCGTGGATGACAACGAAGATATTCGAAACGTGTTGAGCGATTCTTTGACCCTACGGGGATATCACTGCGTAAAGGCAGATCATGGAGAGGCTGCCCTCCGATATTTTGACACCGAACAATTTCATCTTGTGATTACAGATTATCAGATGCCCATCATGGACGGAATTCAACTTCTTGAGGCATTGAAGAAACAGCGAATGCCTTTTCCGCCGGTGATCTTGTTGTCCGGGAGTGTGAGTGAAGAACTCCAAAAGCAAGCGTTTGAATTAGGTGCATATGCGGTGAGCCTCAAACCCATTGCTCCACAGGAATTGGCATTTTTGTCGGCACGCGCAATAGAGAGCCGCAAGACCAACCAGAACGGATTCGCGAAATGAGAGCCCATTGAAGTTGTCACGTGCCAAGCCTGATGTATCCCTATAACAGGAGGTAACCTATGAGCCGAAAGGAAAAGAACGGTCAGATGAGAAAAATGGGCGCCGTGAATGGCACGCTGTTGCCGGACCAACTGCTTGAACGGATCAGCCAGCGCGCCTTCGAGCTGTATGAGCTTCGCGGAGGAACTCATGGGCACGACGCGGAGGACTGGCTCAAAGCGGAGGGGCAGATCAGAGCGGAAGTTGTAACCGGATCGGGAGGGAAAGATTGATGTTTCACGCGGTACTAAGGCCACGCATCGTGCGTGTGAGTCCAAGCGAATCTCGACCGCTCGGTCAAACCTGAGATGCTCGCCACGGTGTATATCCCTCTGGCTCAACGTTGCGGAAGCCTCCATGTAGTCCCGCTGCGGAGGCCGGTCTCCACGCAGGAGCCGTGGATGTTACGGTGGCCGGCGAGCCCTGGATGATGGGGGGAGATTTGATCACCTCCCTCCAAGACCGGTCGATTCGAAGCATTGAAGATTTCATTTTGGTGAAGAAGTCCTTGAAAATCGGAGAGACCGTCTCCGTCGAGTTTATCCGTGACCGGATGCGAAGGCGGACTTCACTGGTCGTCGTCGAACGCCCTCAAGGGCTCTCCAGTCTGGTCTCCGGGCCTTCGGAAACAGGTTCGCAAATCCCTCGGTCCTGGTCGCACAAGAACTTGCCGTCGACGAGAGACCGAATACCGTGAGATGCATGAATTGACAAGGTAACGACCTAAAACAAGTAGAGAAACATCATTGTCCTGATGGAAAGAAGGCCACATGGTTGATTTGATGGACGATGCGTCGATGCGAGTGAGACATACTTTTCATCCGTACGATTTTTCTCCGGCCAGTCCGACGTCGTTCGGGCAGGCGTTGAAACTCAGCCTGGGCATAAGGAGGGACGACCGATGATGGATCTCGTCGAGGACATGCCGTGTGAGATGAAGCATATTTTTCACCCGACAGATTTTTCTCCGGCCAGCATTGCGGCATTTGGGTACGCGCTCAAACTCAGCCTGGGCATGAGGAGTGATCTGACGATCATGCATGTGGATCCCGCGCGAGCCGATCCGGACTTTGAAGAATTTCCGCGGGTGCGGGCCACGCTCATCCGATGGGGTCTGCTCAAAGAGGGAGCGACCAAGGAAGATCTCTTAGCGCTTGATATCGGCGTGCGCAAGATTCGCGCGGTGGCGGAAACTCCTGTCCCGTCGATTCTCCAACTGCTCTGGCGTAGGCCCGCCGACCTGATGGTGTTGGCGACGCATCCGCAGGACCATCTCGCTCAATGGCTGTCTGAACCGATCGGCGAATCTCTGGCCCGCAAATCACGCACCATGAGTTTGTTCGTGCCGGATCAAAGCCGTGGGCTCGTCTCTCTAGACACCGGAGCCGTTGGGTTGCATCGGATCCTTATCCCGGTCGATCATCGACCGCTGGCGCAAGCCGCGGTGGATGCCGCGTGCATGATCACTGCCGCGCTTGGCGTTCAAGCTGCGACCTTCAACCTCTTGTATGTGGGAGCGAAGGCGAACATGCCGAATCTGCAGCTGCCACGGCAAGAGGGATGGACGTGGCAGCAGACTGCTGCCACGGGCGTCGTGGTGGACGAGATTTTTGACGTTGCCACATGGCTCCAGCCGGATCTGATCGTGATGGCGACTGAGTGGAGACATGGGTTTCTCGATGCTCTGCGTGGCAGCACAACCGCGCGGATCCTGCGCCGGACCACCTGTCCGCTTCTGGCGGTACCGTCCGGCTAAATTGGGGAACCTGGGCTCAGAGAGTCTGCAGCTGCAGTCATGATGCCGGATCTCCTCATAGCCCAATCGTTGATGGCGGCGTCCGTTCGAAGCTGTGGACAGGTTGCGAAGTCGGTTCGGGACCAAAAGGAGGCATTCGATGACCATGTGCTACGATTTCGATCTGCTCTGCATCGGCAGCGGCCCGGCTGGCCAACGGGCGGCGGTACAGGCCACCAAGCTGGGCAAGCGCGCGGCGATGGTCGAGCGGGGCCCTGTCATCGGCGGCGTCTGCGTAGATACCGGGACAATCCCGAGCAAGACGTTCAGGGAAGCAGTCCTCTCGCTAAACGGCCGAGCCTTTCCAGATAGCCGCCAGGTACAGTCGAGATCGGTCATCCGTCCGACTGCGCAAGAATTGCTGGCCCGAGTTGAAGAAGTTGAGCAGCGCCAAGGGGACATTATCGCAGCCCAGCTTCAACGCAACGATGTGGCGATCTTTATGGGAGAAGCTAGCTTCAAGGATGCACACACAGTGGTCATCGAGTCTGACTATGGGTCTGCGTTGTTCACGGCGGCCAACATCCTGATCGCCGTTGGCACGACTCCTGCTCCGCCGCCCGGTGTGTCCAGTGAACCTGGTCTCGTGGTGACCAGCGATGAATTGCTGCAACTCACATCGTTGCCGCGTCGGCTTGCCGTTGTCGGAGCAGGGGTCATCGGCATCGAATACGCCGCCATGTTCGCCGCGCTTGGAATCGACGTGACGGTCATCGACAAGCGGGATCGCCCGTTAGAGTTCCTGGATCGTGAGATCGTGGACGAACTGCTCTCGCAAATGCGGAATGCTGACGTCACATTCCGTCTAGGAGAAGCGGTCGAGCGGCTGGAGATTGTTGAGAGATCGTCTCGGCGCGTCGTGATGTTTTTGGAATCGGGCAAGCGGTTGGTCTCCGAGCTGGTGCTCTTCTGCGCCGGGCGACAGGGAGCCACCGCTCGCTTGAATCTTTCTGCAGCGGGCCTGAAGGCGGATGATCGCGGGCGTCTGACCGTCGATCGGGAGTACCGCACCACCGTGCCCCATATTTTCGCCGCCGGCGACGTGATCGGCTACCCCAGCCTGGCGACCACCTCAGCTGAACAGGGACGGCTGGCTGCCTGTTACGCGTTTGGAGTGGCTGCCAGGCCCATGGCGCATTTTCCCATCGGGATCTATTCCATTCCAGAGATTTCAATGGTCGGTGAGACAGAGCACGAGTTGACCGATCGGAAGGTTCCGTACGAAACCGGTACGGCGCGCTATCGGGAAATCGCGCGGGGCCACATCCTCGGCGACGACAGCGGCTTGCTGAAGATGCTGTTCCATCGAGACGACCATCGTCTCCTCGGCGTCCACATCATCGGCACCGGCGCCACCGAGTTGATCCACATCGGGCAAGCCGTGCTGGGACTCGGCGGGGGGCTGGACTACTTCTTGACGACGGCCTTCAACTATCCCACTCTGGCCGAGTGTTACAAGGTGGCGGCACTGGATGCGTACAACAAACTCGCACGTTTAGAGAGCGCCGGTGCCGGGCGTATGTCGTGACAGTGACGGGCCGGATAAAAATGAAACGAACCGAAAGAGGCAAGCATCCACAGCCGTCACCTTAACCAGGTGGTGTATTGCGACAACCTGACGACACGGCTCACTGCCGCGCAGTCAGAATGTCGCGAGGCGCCACTTAAGGAATGGAACATGCTGTCCAGCCAAACGAGGCCAACGTCACTTGTGCCAAGTGTGCCAATTCGCCGTGTCTCAATCTAGGGAGTCAGTCCAATGCCATGCGCCCTTTGCGGGACAACTTTTCTCTCAACAGTATCCACAGTGGATGCTAAATCGCAGGAAACTTTACATGTGGCAATATGCAAAGGATGTGGGCTTGTACAGCAAGATCCTATTCCTTCTGAGCAAGAACTTCACCATTTCTATACTCACAACTATAGAGTCGACTACAAAAAGACGTATACACCCAAGCCCAAACATGTTTATAGGGCCGGCATGGCCGGTCTTGATCGGCTCCGATTTCTAAAACGTAACGGACTTGCGGGTGGCAAGCTACTTGATATTGGAGCAGGTTGCGGTGAGTTCGTATACCTCTCCAAGCGCAGTGGCTACCGATCCGTAGGTGTGGAACCAAACATTGGCTATTCAGAGTTCGCGAAGAGTCAATACGGTGTGCAAGTCACAACCGGCGATTTCAGGGGGGGGGGAGTCAGTGATACAACATATCACATCATTACTATGTTCCATGTCTTGGAGCATCTGCCTAATCCCGCGCAGGCGTTCAAGGCACTTTGGGCCCTCGTTGATAAGGGAGGATACGTATTTGTCGAGGTGCCCAATATTCATGCAACGAATGCATCTCCTCACAACATCTATTTTAAAGCGCACATATTCTACTTCAGTTCCGCTGCTCTGATCGCTTTTGCAAGCCCATATTTTGAGCCGCTCAAAATAGACGACAGTTCAAATCTCCGAGTCCTGCTTAAAAGAAAACCTCAAGAGTCGCCCATCAGTCTTCCTACTAAAGAAGAGATGTCCTATACAGCTGAACGGCTCCGGAAAAAAGGATGGCTTGAATACCTCTTCATCGGCGGTGGAATATTCAAATCGATATTGAAGCTAAAGCAATTAGTTCAGGAGTCACAATTACGCCACAAGAATGCTAAGGATATAATCCATAGCATTGAACTGCGTTACCGCCCACACACCGCCCAAGACAGGTAAGGAGATACAGCACAGTATCCTCGGCGACGACAGCGGCCTGTTGAAGATGCTCTTTCATCGAGAAGATCATCGCCTGCTTGGCGTTCATGTGATCGGCACCGGCGCCACCGAGTTGATCCACATCGGGCAAGCCGTGCTGGGACTCGGCGGGGGGCTGGACTACTTCTTGACGACGGCCTTCAACTATCCCACTCTGGCCG
>Ga0163150_10006033_pt1 | contig 15083 bp, 13 predicted proteins | sample OliLakLV19P2IB_FD_148628 | JGI IMG/M metagenome (GOLD analysis project Ga0163150, IMG submission 148628) | Freshwater microbial mat bacterial communities from Lake Vanda, McMurdo Dry Valleys, Antarctica - Oligotrophic Lake LV.19.P2.IB | ecosystem: Environmental > Aquatic > Freshwater > Lake >...
TCATCAATGCGTGCGCTGCACGCGCATCGGCGTCCGCGTTGGGCGGCAACGTTGCCGGGAAGATTTCTTCGCGATAGCCGGGATTGGCTTCCAGCGTGATCTTCTGCGCCCGCCGCCATTCTTTCAGCCGGTACGCGCCCGTCCCCACCGGATTGGCCATCGCCCAGCCGCTGGCGTCGCCATGGGCGTCGATCACTTCGCGGGCCACCGCAGCCAGCTGCGTGGCGGTGAGAAACGGCAGGAACGTGTATTCCGGTTCGACAAAGCGCATCTCGATCGTGTAGCGGTCGAGCGCGCGCAGGCCTTCGACGGGCGCGTCGTAATCAAACTTGCTGTCCTTGGCCTGCACGGCTGCGGCGTCGAGACCGACGAACTTGCCGCGCACGATGAAAAGGTTGGGCGAGCGCACCTTCGGGTCCACCAGGCGCTTCCACGAATAGACGAAGTCGTGCGCCGTCAACTCGCGCGGCTTGCCCTTGAATACCGGGTCGTCGGAAAAGAAGATGCCCTTCCTCACCTTGATTTTCCATATCCGGCCGTCGGCGGAAACCTCGGGCATGCCGTCGGCGACGCGCGGGATGACCTGGTGCGGACGCGCCAGGTAGTCGTACTGGTACAGCGCCTCGAAGATCGCCGAGTTGATCACATTTGAGTAGAGATCCTGCGCTGCCTGCGGATCGAAGCCCGTTTCCGCGATGATGATCGTGGTGCGCAGCACCTTGGCCGGATCGGCCCCCTTGGCGGTCCCTTGCGCGCCCAATGGTGCGGTGCATGCGGCGGCAACGACGAGGGCGAGAATTCGGGTCAGCATGACTACTCCACAAACTTGCGCGGCATCACGGTATCAATGTCGAGGTATTGCCAGGCATTCTGGTTGAAGCCGTTGTACTTGTATCCGATCACCCATGGATACGCGACGAGGTTCTCGTAGCGATACGCATTGATCTTCCATGGCAGGTAGGCGGCCACCAGCTGCGACATCTCGCGCATCAGCTTCGCGCGCGCCGGGCCATCCGGCATGCGCCGCGACGCGTCGTACAGGCGGTCGAAATCGGGTTGTTTGAACCGCGACAGGTTGGCGAGGCCCGCATTGGGGCCGTACAGCAGGCCCAGCACCGGATTGCCCGCGGTGGTGGACGACGTATTGGCGAGCTGCCAGATCTGCAATTGTCCGACGCGCGCCATCTTGAGGAGGTCAGGCCACTTCTGCGTGACGAATTCCATCTTCACGCCGATCGCCGTCATGTTCCGCAGCCACAACTCGTCGTACTGGCGCTCGAGCGCGCTGGGCGACGTGCCCTTCTTCAGCACCAGCGGCTTGCCATCGGGCAGGTCGCGCCAGCCGTCCTTGTCGCGATCGATGTAGCCGAACTTGTCGAGCAGCGCCATAGCACCCGCCGGATCGAAGCGCGTGCCCATGTCGAACGCGGCGTCGTAGCCGGCCAAGCCGGGCGGCAGGATCTGGGTGGCCGGCGTGCCCTGGCCCTGCCGGATGATGCGGATCTCGTCCGGCACGCTGTACGCCATGCCCACCGCGCGGCGCAGCGCCACCTGTGCGCTGGCATACCCACCCACCACCGGATCTTCCATGTTGAAGTAGGTGTAGGTGATCGACGGCTGGAGTCCGCGCTCGAGCAGCACGCCCGCCTTCCGGAAGCGCGGCTGCAGCTTGTTGTCCGGCGTCATGATGTTGGGCACCAGTTCGTAGGGCACTTCGAGCAGGTCGAGCTCGCCCTTCTCGAAGGCCAGCACCCGCGGGTTGCCTTCGTCCAGGATCGCGATCTCGACCTTGCCGATCAGCGGAAATTTCTTGCCCTTGAAACGCGCGTTGATGGCGCGGTCGGCGGGGTCGTTGCTGTCGACGTACGGGATGCCGCGAAACGTGGGGCTTGCCACCAGCACGATCCGCTGGCCGCGCCGCCAGTCCTGCAACCTGTACGGGCCGGTGCCCACCGGGTTGGCCATTACCCAGCCGTTGGTATCGCCGTAGGCTTCCACCACTTCACGCGCGACCGCCGACGTGGCCATGCCGGTGAGTTCGGCCGGCAGGTCGAACCACGGATAGTTGAGCTTCAATTTCAGCGTGTAGCGGTCGACCACCTGCAGGCCTTCGACTGGCGCGTCGTAGTCGAGCTTGCCCGCCAGCTTCGCCTTGGCCAGCACCGCGTCCATGCCGACAATGCGCCCGTCGAATACGTCGAGGTGCGGCGAGCGCATCCGCGGGTCGAGCGTGCGCTTCCACGAATACGCATAGTCGGCCGCCACCAGCTCGCGCTTCTGCCCCTTGAACGCGGGATCGTCGGCGAAATAGGTGCCCGGCTTGACGCGGATGGTCCACTGCGTGCCGTCGGCTGAGCCTTCGGGCAGCGCCGCCGCCGTGTTGGGGACGATCAGGTGCGGCCGCGACCGGTAGTCGTAGCGCAGCAGCGGATCGAACACCGCGCGCGCCACGTAGCCCGAATAGATGTCGGATATGGCCTGCGGGTCGAATCCCGTCTCCGCGGCACGGAAGGCGACGCGCAATTGCTTGTTAGGGTCGGCCTGCGCGGCAACACCCGTCGCGAGCACGGCAGCGAGCACCGCGGCGACCATTCGCGCCATGATCATCACTCGACCTCCGTTTCCACGTCCACGTTGTAGGCCATGCCGATCGCGCGGCGCAACGCGATCTTCTCCGGCGTGCAGCCGCCGACCACCGGGTCCTCCATGTTGAACCACGTGTAGGTGGTCCCCGGCTGGATGCCACGTTGCACCGTCACGCCGGCCGCCAAGGCGCGGCGCCACGACATCAGAGCACCTTTTCGATGTCGGCGGCGATCGACTCGGGCGTGTCCTTCGGCGCGAAACGCGCGATCACGCGGCCTTCACGGTCAACCAGGAACTTGGTGAAGTTCCACTTGATGCCTTCGCTGCCCAGCAGGCCCGGCTTCTCGGTCTTCAGGTATTTGAACACCGGGGCCGCCGCATCGCCGTTGACATCCACCTTGGCGAACAGCGGAAACGTGACGCCGAAATTGAGCTCGCAGAATTCCGCGATGGCCTTCGAGTCCCCCGGCTCCTGTTGGCCGAACTGGTTGCACGGGAAGCCCAGCACTTCGAGGCCCTGGTCGTGATACTTCCTGTACAGCGCCTCGAGGCCCTTGTACTGCGGCGTGTAGCCGCACTGGCTGGCGGTATTGACGATCAGCATCGGCTTGCCGCGGTAGTGGTCGAGCTTGACCGGCTTGCCCTTGATGTCCGTGACGGAAAAATCGTAGATGGAGGCCATGGCAGTTCCTGAGGGATTGCGGGCGAGGATGCCCGCCGAAAAGGGCGCAATTATGAGGCACCGGCGCGGCTTTCCGCCACTCTCCAGCCCGGTGCCGCGGTTGGACCGCGAAGCCGGTCAGCGGATTCGCGGCGGCAGCAGGAAATCGCGCGGCGACAGGAACAGATGGGCCGGCACGGCCCGGCGCCGCCGACGCCGCGAGACCAGGCCGCGCGGCCATCATCCGGCGGGGCTGCCGTAGCCGCCGCCGCTTGGCGTCTCGATGACGAAGATGTCGCCGGGTTGCATCTCGACCTTGCACGTGGCGCCGAACTCCTCGCGGGTGCCGTCGGTGCGCTCGACCCAGTTGCGACCCAACGCGCCGGGTCCGCCACCTGCCATGCCGAACGGCGGCACGCGGCGATGGTTGGCCAGTATCACTGCCGTCATCGCTTCGAGAAAACGCACGCGCCGGACCGACCCATCGCCACCTCGGTATTGGCCCGCGCCACCGCTGCCACGGCGGATGCCGAAGGATTCGAGCCGCACGGGGAAGCGCCACTCGAGCACCTCGGGATCGGTCAGCCGCGAATTCGTCATGTGCGTCTGCACGACGCTGGCGCCCGCGAAGCCGGGGCCCGCACCGGCGCCGCCGGCAATCGTCTCGTAGTACTGGTAGGTCGCGTTGCCGAACGTGAAGTTGTTCATCGTGCCCTGCGATGCGGCCATAACACCCAGCGCGCCGTAGAGCGTGTCGGTCATCGTCTGCGAGGTCTCGACATTGCCCGCGACCACGGCGGCCGGATAGCGCGGGTTCAGCATCGAGCCCTCCGGGATCACGATGTGCAGCGGTTTCAAGCACCCGGCGTTCATCGGGATCTCGTCGTCGACCAGCGTGCGGAACACGTAGAGCACCGCCGCCTTGCACACCGCCGAGGGCGCGTTGAAATTGGTCGGTTGCTGCGCGCTGGAGCCGGTGAAGTCGATCGTCGCCTCGCGCGCCGCGCGTTCGATCGTGATGGTGACGACGATCTTTGCTCCGCTGTCCATCTCGTACTCGAAGTGACCGTCGTGCAGCACGTCCAGCACGCGCCGCACCGACTCCTCCGCGTTGTCCTGCACGTGCTGCATATACGCACGCACCACGGGCAGCGTGAAGTGCGTGACCATCCGGCGCAACTCGTCCGCACCCTTGGCACATGCGGCCACCTGCGCGCGCAGGTCGGCCAGGTTCTGGTCCACGTTGCGCGACGGATAGCGGCCGGCGGAGAGCAGCGCACGCAACTCCGCTTCGAGAAAGCGGCCCTGCGCCACCAGTTGCACGTTGTCGAGCAGCACGCCCTCCTCGTCCACATGCGAGGAGTCAGGCGGCATCGAACCCGGCGTAATGCCGCCGATATCGGCATGATGGCCGCGCGATGCCACGAAGAACTCCGGCGTCGGATCGTCCATGAACACCGGCGCGATCACCGTCACGTCAGGCAGGTGCGTGCCGCCGTTGTAGGGCGCGTTCAGCACGAACACATCGCCGTTCAACATCGTGCCCTCGCGCTTGTCGATGATCGTGCGCACCGACTCGCCCATCGAACCGAGATGCACCGGCATGTGCGGCGCGTTCGCGATCAGGTTGCCGTCGCGATCGAAGATCGCGCACGAGAAGTCGAGGCGTTCCTTGATGTTGACCGAGTAGGCGGTATTGGCCAGCGTGACGCCCATCTGCTCGGCGATGGCCATGAAGAGGTTGTTGAAGACCTCGAGCAGCACCGGGTCCGCCGTCGTGCCGATCGCATGCACGCGCCGCAGCGCCTCGACGCGTTCCAGGATCATGTGGTCGCGCGGCGTCAGCGTGGCCTGCCAGCCGGGTTCGATCACCGTCGTGGCGTTGCGCTCGCGGATCACCGCCGGGCCCGCGATCGCGTCGCCGGGGCGCAGGTCCGCGCGGTCAAACACCAGCGCGTCATGGAAGCGGCCGTCCGTGTACAGCCGGTGCGAATGCAGCGCCCCCAGCGGACCGGCGCGCGACGCGAACACCGGCGCCTCGTCCGCCGCCGATTGCGTGCGGCCGATGGCCTCGACCGCCGCGGCTTCGATCACCAGCGCCTTGCCCGGCATCAGGAAGCCGTATTGCTTGCGATAGCGCCGCTCGAACTCGGCGATGATCGGCGCGGTGGCGAGTCCATGCGGAATCTCGAGCGTCGTGTCGGTGCCGTCGTACTTCATGTGCAGCCGGCGCTCGCGCGCGATGCGCTCGCGCGGGATGCCCTGGCGCGCCACTTCGTCGACGGCATGGCCTTCGAGTGTCGCGCAGGTACTTTCCGCCTCACGCAATGCGGCTGCCGACAGCACCGATTCCACCGCCTGCTGCCGCAGGGCCCGCACGTCGGCCAGCCCCATCCCGTACGCGGACAGCACGCCCGCCAGCGGATGGATGAAGACGCGCGTCATCCCGAGCGCGTCGGCCACGAGGCACGCGTGCTGCCCGCCCGCACCGCCGAAGCAACACAGCGTGTACTCGGTGACGTCGTAGCCGCGCTGCACGGAGATGTGCTTGATCGCGTTGGCCATGTTCTCCACCGCGATCTTCAAGAAGCCCTCGGCCACTTCCTCGGACGTGCGAGGATGGCCGGTGCGTGCGGCGACAGCGGCGGCGAGCTCGGCAAAGCGCTGTCCTACGACGGCGGCATCGAGGGCCTCGTTGCCCTCGGGACCAAACACCTTCGGAAAGAGTTCCGGCACGACCTTGCCCACCATCACGTTGCAATCGGTGACGGTCAGCGGGCCGCCGCGACGATAGGCCGCCGGCCCCGGATTGGCACCCGCCGACTCCGGCCCGACGCGAAAGCGCGCGCCGTCGAACCCACAGATCGAACCCCCACCCGCCGCCACCGTATGGATGCTCATCATCGGCGCGCGCAACCGCACGCCCGCAACCTCCGTGACGAACGCGCGCTCGTATTCGCCGGCCCAGTGCGTCACGTCGGTGGACGTGCCACCCATGTCGAAGCCGATGATGCGGTCAAAGCCCGCCAGCCGCGACACTTCCACCGCGCCGACGATGCCGCCGGCCGGCCCGGACAGGATCGCGTCCTTGCCCTGGAACATCTTCGCGTCGGTAAGTCCCCCGCTCGATTGCATGAACTGCAGCCGCGGGCCGCCGGTACCGGTACCCCCGGTGAGGTCGGCCTCCACCTGCTCCACGTAACGGCGCAGGATCGGCGACAGGTACGCGTCGACGACGGTGGTATCGCCGCGCGACACGAGCTTCATCAGCGGGCTCACCTCGTGCGAGACCGACACCTGCGCGAAGCCGATGCGCCGCGCCAGCGCCGCCAGCTGCTGCTCATGCTGCGGAAAGCGATAGCCATGCATCAGCACGATCGCGACCGCGCGGATGCCGGCCGCGTAGGTCGCAAGCAGGTCGCGCTCGGCCGCGGCGAGATCGAGTGCCTGCACCAGGTCACCGCGCGCGCCGATGCGCTCGTCAGCCTCGATGACCTGCTCGTACAGCGGTGCCGGCAGCTCGATCCTGCGCACGAAGAGCTTGGGGCGATTCTGGTAGCCGATCTGCAGCGCGTCGGCAAAGCCGCGGGTGATCACCAGTGCGGTGCGTTCACCCTTGCGTTCCAGCAGTGCGTTCGTGGCCACCGTGGTGCCCATCTTCACCGCGTCGATCACATCCGCCGGAATGGGCGCGTCCGGTGCCAGTCCGAGCAGCGCCCGGATACCGGCCACGGCGGCGTCGGTATAGCGGCCGGGGTTCTCGGACAGCAGTTTGTGCGTGACCAGCGTCCCGTCGGGCCGGCGCCCGACGATATCGGTGAACGTGCCACCCCGATCGATCCAGAATTGCCAGCGGAGTGGCGAGGCCATTGCGTTTTCCATCCTGCGATTCTAAAGCGACGACGCCGCACGCGTGCGACACTCCGCTACGGCAGGGGCGATTTATGGTAAATATCCATCCATCCGCATGGCTGGCATGGGCCCGCGTGCGAGCCACAGGAGATTTTCGATGAAACAATTGATCGCCGTCGCATTCGGCCTGGCGTTCGCGCTGCCTGCCCTCGCCCAAACGAAGTGGGACCTGCCCACCGCCTACCCGCCCACCAACTTCCACACGGAAAACGTCATGCAGTTCGCCGCCGACGTCGACAAAGCCTCGGCGGGCAAGTTGAAGATCCAGGTGCATCCGAATGCATCGCTCTTCAAGGCGCCGGAAATCAAGCGCGCCGTGCAGGGCGGGCAAGCGCAGGCGGGCGAAATCCTCCTCGTCAATTTCGAGAACGAGGACCCGATCTACGGGGTCGACGGTATCCCGTTCCTGGCCACGTCATACGGCGAATCGATGAAGCTCTACAAGGCGTCGCGCAAGGCGCTGGACGACAAGTTGGCCAAGCAGGGCATGAAACTCCTGTACACGGTGCCATGGCCGCCGCAGGGCATCTACACGAAGAGGACGCTGGCCAATGTCGGCGACATGAAGGGCCTGAAGTGGCGCGCGTACAGCCCCGCGACGGCGAAGATTGCCGAACTCGTCGGCGCGCAGCCAATGACCGTGCAGGCGGCCGAAGTGTCGCAGGCGCTGGCCACGGGGGTGATTGACTCGTACATGTCGTCGGGCGCCACCGGCTTCGACTCCAAGACGTATGAGCACATCAAGAACTGGTACGACACGCAGGCCTGGCTGCCGAAGAATGCCGTGATCATCAACGTCAAGGCCTTCGAAGCCCTGGACAAGCCGACGCAAGCCGCTGTGCTCAAGGCCGCTGCGGACGCAGAAACGCGCGGCTGGAAGCTCTCGCAAGAGAAGAACCTCTGGTATGTCGATCAGTTGAAGGGCAAGGGCATGAACATCATCAAGCCCAGCGAACAACTGACGGCTGACCTGCGCCGCGTGGGTAACTACATGCTGGCCGAGTGGCAGCGCAAGACGGGTGACGAAGGCAAGAAGGTCATCGACGCCTATCGCGCCCAGCAGTAGTCGCGTGCTTCTCGCGCTCGACCGCCTGTACAACGCCGCCGGAGTTCTGGCGGCGTTGTTCTTGGTGGGCACGCTGGCGATGGTGCTGCTCGGGATCGCCGGGCGCATCCTCCACTTCCACGTGCCGGGTACCGATGCCTATGCGGGCTATTGCATGGCCGCCTCCGGGTTTCTGGCGCTTGCGTACACGCTAAAGCTTGGCGCGCACATTCGCGTTACGCTTTTGCTGGAACATCTGGGCGCGCGCGCCGGTCGCGCGCTCGAGATCTGGTCACTGGGTGTCGCCACCCTGCTGTCCGGCATATTTGCGTACTTCAGCATCCGGCTTGCGTACCAATCCTGGGACTTCAACGACATCTCCACCGGTAACGACGCCACGCCGCTGTGGCTGCCGCAACTGTCGATGGCTTTCGGCGTCACCATTCTCTTCATCGCCTTCGTCGACAACTTCATCCGCGAACTGAAGGGCGAGCGCGTCGCCAAGGTGCCGGCCGAGGCCATGCGCAATGAATGAAGCGCTGATCACCACGTTGCTGGTCGTAGCACTTTTCCTGCTGCTCGGCAGCGGCGTATGGATCGGTCTCGCGCTGGCTGGCGTCGCATGGATCGGCATGGAACTCTTCTCGTCGCGGCCGGCGGGCGATGCGATGGCCGTCACCGTCTGGGGTTCGGCATCGTCGTGGACGCTTACCGCGCTGCCGCTCTTCGTGTGGATGGGCGAGATCCTGTTCCGTACGCGATTGTCGGAGGACATGTTCAAGGGACTGGCGCCGTGGCTCGAGCGCATTCCCGGCCGCCTGCTGCACACCAACATCATCGGCTGCACGATCTTCGCGGCCGTGTCGGGTTCGTCCGCCGCCACCTGCGCCACGATCGGCAAGATGACGCTGCCCGAACTCGCGCGCCGCGGGTACCCCGAAGGCATCACGATCGGCACGCTGGCCGGTGCAGGTACGTTGGGCCTTCTCATTCCGCCATCGATCATCATGATCGTGTATGGCGTCACCGCCAATGTGTCGATCGCCGAACTCTTCATCGCCGGCGTGCTGCCGGGTGTTCTCCTCGCCACGTTGTTCTCCGGTTACATCGTCGTCTGGGCGCTGCTGAACCCCGCGGCGATCCCGGCCATCGCCGAGCGCACGACCTTGCTGCAGAAACTGCATGCGTCGCGGCACCTGATCCCGGTCGTGTTGCTGATCATGCTGGTGCTGGGATCGATCTACGTCGGGATCGCCACCGCCACCGAAGCCGCGGCCTTTGGCGTCGTGGGCGCGCTGTTCCTGTCGTGGACGCAGGGCTCGCTCAATCGCACCACACTGGTGTCGAGCCTGATGGGGGCCACCAGCCTCTACTGCATGATCGCGCTGATCCTGTCCGGCGCGGCCTTCCTCACGCTGGCGATGGGCTATATCGGGTTGCCGCGGCATCTGGCCGAATGGATCGGCGGACTGGGTTTGAGCCCGTTCGTGCTGATCATCGCCCTCACCGGCTTCTACCTCGTGCTCGGCTGCTTTTTGGACGGCATCTCGATGGTGGTGCTGACGATGGGCGTGATCCTGCCCACGGTCGAGAAAGCCGGCATCGATCTGCTTTGGTTCGGAATCTTCGTTGTGCTGGTCGTCGAGATGGCGCAGATCACGCCACCCGTGGGTTTCAACCTCTTCGTGCTGCAGGGCATGACCGGCAAACAGATCACGTGGATTGCGCGGCACACGATCCCGATGTTCGCGCTGATGATGGTCGCCGTCCTGTTGGTCTGGTTCGTCCCGGAGATCATCACGTATCTGCCGCAGAAAATGAAGGTCGGCTAGGCGCGCCGGAACGGGATGAACGCGACGGATGCAGCGCTGATCGACGCCTTCTGCGACCAGTTGTGGCTGCAGGATGGCCTTGCTCCCACGTCGCTCGACAGTTATCGCCGCGATCTCAACGCATGGGCCGCGTGGCTCGATGGCGGCGGTCTGCTGGTCGCCGATCGCGGTGCCGTGGAAGGCTGGCTGGCGGCGCAATACGGCGATGGCGCGAAAGCCACCTCGGTGGCGCGCCGGCTCTCGACGTTGCGCCGCTTCTACCGGCTGCAGATGGAGCGCGCCGCCATCCGCGACGATCCCACCCTGCGCGTGCGGGCGCCGCGCAAGCCGCGACGATTGCCGAAGCTCTTGTCCGAAGCGCAGGTCGAGGCCTTGCTGGCCGCGCCAGACGTCAACACGCCATTGGGCCTGCGCAATCGCGCAATGCTGGAGACGCTCTACGCCACGGGATTGCGCGTGTCGGAGCTCACCAGCCTCAAGATCGCGCAGGTCGGTTTGTCCGCCGGCGTGGTCCGCGCGCTGGGCAAGGGCAGCAAGGAGCGCCTGGTACCGCTGGGGGACGAAGCCGTGGCGTGGCTGCAGCAGTATCTCGACACGGTACGGCCGGGTCTCGCCGGCGAGGGCAAGGACGATCACCTGTTCCTCACGGCGCGGCAGGGGCCGATGACGCGGCAGGCGTTCTGGGCCTTGCTGAAGCGGCTGGCCGCAGGCGCGGGCATTCCCGCCGCGGCGCTGTCGCCGCATGTACTGCGGCACGCCTTTGCCACGCATCTCCTCAATCACGGCGCGGACCTGCGAGTGGTGCAACTGCTGCTGGGCCACGCCGACATCACGACCACGACGATCTACACCCACGTCGCGCGCGAGCGCTTGAAACGGCTGCACGCACAACATCATCCACGCGGTTGATGAGGGCACGCGTCGAGTACAATCCGGGCGCATCGCGTCCCCCTCGACCACATTCATGAGACCCCTCGCCGCCGCTTCGCGCTTCGCCCGGCGCCAGATGTTGCGCTGGAAGGCCCGCCCGCAAGCGCTTGACAGCGATACCGACAGCGACGGCGGCGATCCGGCGGCCCTCGCGCCGGGCGCGGTCATTGCGTTCCGGTGCAACCTGTGCGGCACCGCCAACAGCGGCACGCTGGTGCAGTTGTCGCGCGAAGTTCCCTCCTGCACGCATTGCGGATCCACCGTCCGCTTTCGTGCGATGGCGTACCTGGTGACCCGCGAGGTGCTGGGCCGGCCTGCGGTGTTGACGGCGTTGACGCTACGTCCGGACATCACCGGCATGGGCCTCACCGACGCCGACGCGTATGCGCGGCCGCTCGCCACCGCCTTTGCCTACGAGAACACGTGGTATCACACGGAACCTCGCGTCGACATCACGCAGATCGACGCGTCGCGCGAACATCGCTACGACTTCGTCATCGCGAGCGACGTGTTCGAGCACGTGCTGCCGCCGGTGGGTCGCGCCTTCGTCAACGTGCGCCGGCTGCTGAAACCCGGCGGCAAGTTCATCTTCACCGTGCCGTTCAGCCTCGAGCCTGCCACTCGCGAACATTTCCCGGACCTGCACGACTGGTCGCTCGCGGAAGTGGACGGCCGCTGGATGCTCGACAACACGACGGCGGACGGCCGCGTGCAGCAGTTCGACGATCTCGTTTTCCACGGCGGCCCCGGCTCCACGTTGGAAATGCGGCTCTTTTCGCTCGACGCGTTGCGGCAGGAATTCGCCGCGGCAGGATTTGCGCGCATTCGCGTGGCTGCCGAGCCATGGCTACCCTACGGCATCCACTGGCCGGAACCGTGGTCGGTGCCGATCGTCGCCTACGCCTAGTGGCCGGTAACAGAGCAAACGGGCCGCATGAGCAAGGAACGCTTCCCCACCACCAACGCGGTGCGCGTGCTGCGCGATCACAACGTTGCGTTCACGCACCATCCGTACGACTACGAGGAGCGCGGCGGCACGGCGGTGTCCGCGCGCGAGCTCGGTGTGGGCGAACATGCGGTGATCAAGACGCTGGTGCTGGAGGATGACGCGAAGCGCCCCTTCGTGATGCTGATGCACGGCGATCGCGAGGTGTCGATGAAGACGCTGGCGCGCCTGCTGGGCGTGAAGTCCGTCGCACCCTGCGTGCCGGCGGTGGCGGACCGGCATTCGGGCTACCAGGTGGGCGGCACCAGTCCCTTCGGCACGCGCCGCGCGATGCCCGTTTACCTGCAGGCCAGCATCGCCGATCTTCCGATCCTGTACATCAACGGCGGCCGGCGCGGCTATCTCGTGGGCATGAAGCCCGCGGATCTCGAGCGCGTGTTGCGGCCCATTCGCGTGGACGCGATGGCCTGAGCGTCGCGCAGGTCAGCGCGAGCGTTCAATCTCGATGCCGATCTCGCGCACGCCGGGCAGCGCCCCCAGCTTCGCCACGCGAACCTTGACCCACGGCGCGCCGAACTCCACCAGCACGAGTTGCGCGACGTCGTGCGTGAACCGCTCGAGCAATGGCGCCGGCGAGTCCTTGGCGAAGGCCACGAGGCGCCCCACCACGGCACTGTAGTCAAGCGCGTCGGTGAGGTCGCCTGACGTGAATGCCTGCGCCGACGGCATGCCGATCTCGAGGTCGAGGCGGATCGTCTGCGGCAGATGGCGCTCCCACGCGTAAACACCGATGCGGGTCTCGACGCGCAGGTCGTGGATGAAGATCTTGTCCATGGCGGGAAAATGGGCGGGAGATGCCGGTCGGGATGACGGCGCCGCGGCGTGGTGGCCCTACCTTGAAACCCCATCGCCGCTTCGCTGTTGCGCTAGAATCGTTGCGGATTCTACCCTGCACCAACGCTCCCACGGACCCGCCATGACCGTCGCCCTCCTGATCGTAGCCGGCGCCTATCTCCTCGGGTCCGTGTCGTTTGCGGTGGTGGTCAGCCGCACGTTCGGACTTCCCGATCCGCACGAATATGGGTCGGGCAATCCCGGCGCCACCAACGTGCTGCGCACCGGCAACAAGACGGCGGCGATCCTCACGCTGGCCGGCGACGGCCTGAAGGGCTATGTCGCGGTCGCGCTGGCGCAATGGCTGCTGCCGCACGCGGGGGGTCTGCCGTGGGTCGTACCGGCGGCGGCACTGGCCGTGTTCTTCGGCCACCTCTTTCCGGTATTTCACCGTTTCGCGGGTGGCAAGGGTGTTGCGACGGCCGCGGGCATCGTGTTCGCGCTGCATTGGCCGCTCGGTCTTGCCTTGCTGGTGGTGTGGGCAACGATGGCTTTCGGCTTCAAGATTTCCTCACTCGCGGCGTTGACCACCGCGGTGCTGCTGCCGCTGGGCGCATTCTGGGTGTTCGGGAACGTGCTCATCGCGTGGACGATGGTGCCTATCTGCGTACTGCTGTTCTGGCGGCATCGCGCCAACATCCGGCAACTTCTGGACGGCAAGGAGCGCTCGATCGGGCGCACCTGACGGGCACTGCATGGCCACGTTCGCGCATGGTGGCGTCGACCTCTATTACGAGGTGTTCGGGCGCGGGAAACCGCTGTTGCTGATCGCCGGGCTCGCCGCCGACAACACCTTCTGGCTGCCGGTGCAGGCAACCTTCGCGACAACGCGGCAGGTGATCGTGTTCGACAATCGCGGCTGCGGCCGTACCACGCCGCTTGATGCCGGCAGCAGCATGCGCGCGATGGCGGACGACACGATGGCGCTGGTGCGCCACCTTGAACTGACAAAGGTCGACGTCGTGGGCCATTCGATGGGCGGCATGATCGCGATGGCGTGCGCGGTGCACGACCCGGATCTCGTCGACAACCTTGTGCTGGCGGCCACGGGACCGGTGAACAGCAAGCGCAATGACGACCTTTTCGGCACATGGGTGCAGCTCTTCGGCACCCTCGACCGCGCCACCTGGTTTCGCAACCTGTTCTACTGGGTGCTGACCACGAAATTTTTCGACAATGCGGCAACAGCAGAGGCCCTGGTCAAACTGGCTGCCGGATATCCGTACCAGCAGACGACCGTGGCGTTGCGGAATCAGGTGGCGGCCATTGCGGCGTTCGATGCGACGGCCGCGCTACCGGCGATCCGCGCGCGCACGCTGGTGCTGGCCGGCGCGCAGGACCTGCTGTTTCCGTTGGCTTCCTGTGCCGCGTTCGCGCAGACGATCCCGCGCGCCACGTTCGCCACGATTGACGAGTCAGCGCACTCGATCCCCATCGAATTCCCGGCAGTGTTCACGCGCCGCGTGCTGGATTTCCTGGCGACCGCCTAAGCCGCGCTCAGCGACGACAATTCCCAGCGCGGGCGCACACTGAAGCCCGCATCGCGCGGGGTCGCGTGCAGCAACCGCAACGCGCCCACCAGCGCGATCATCGCGCCGTTGTCGGTGCAGAACACGAGATCCGGGAAGTACACGCGGGCGCCACGCGCGCCTAAATCCGTCACCAGTCGTTCGCGCAGGCTGCGGTTGGCGCCGACGCCCCCCGCCACCACCAGCCGCGCGCGTCCGGTGGCCGCCAGCGCGGCCATGGACTTCGCAACCAGCACGTCGACGATGGCGCACTGGAATTCGTGGGCGATGTCGGCCTTCCGCGCGTCGGCCAGCGACTCGGGCGCGTCGCCGCCGGCTTCGCGCCGCGCCAGCGTGGCCACCGCGGTCTTGAGGCCGGAGAAGCTGAAATCGAGATCGCCGGAATCGAGCATCGGCCGGGGCAGGCGCACGGCCCCCGGCGTCCCGCGCTCCGCCAGCGCGGCCAAGGCGGGTCCACCGGGATAGGGCAGCCCCAGCATCTTGGCCGTCTTGTCGAAGGCCTCTCCCGCGGCGTCGTCGAGCGTATCGCCCAGCAGCCGGTAGCGCCCCACCCCTTCGACATCGAACAACTGGCTGTGGCCGCCGGACACGAGCAACGCGACGAACGGAAACGCCGGCTTGTCCGCCGCCAGCAGCGGCGACAGCAGGTGGCCTTCGAGGTGATGGACGCCGATCGCGGGCTTGCGAAGCGCCATGGCCAGTGCGGACGCCACGCCGGCGCCAACCAGCAGCGCGCCGGCGAGCCCGG
>Ga0163150_10006034_pt1 | contig 15083 bp, 16 predicted proteins | sample OliLakLV19P2IB_FD_148628 | JGI IMG/M metagenome (GOLD analysis project Ga0163150, IMG submission 148628) | Freshwater microbial mat bacterial communities from Lake Vanda, McMurdo Dry Valleys, Antarctica - Oligotrophic Lake LV.19.P2.IB | ecosystem: Environmental > Aquatic > Freshwater > Lake >...
GCTCTCCCATTCCCAACACTTGGAGCAGCCTTAACCGAAGTAGGCCAGCTTAAAAATCAGCCCGATCGAAAATACTTTCCACTGGCGTCAACTCGGAGATGCACCCCCTTCCCTCCCCGATCTCCTTTCTCCCATCTTCCGCTACCGGCCGCCCTACCGCCGACGGTTTCCACTCTCTCACTTTCAGCTCCCATCGTTCCCGGTCGCACCCATGCCCAACGTCTCGAACCTCGTCAAAACCATCCAGGACATCATGCGCAAGGACGCCGGCACCTACGGCGACGCCCAGCGGCTGGAGCAGCTCGGCTGGATGTTCTTCCTGAAAATTTTCGACGACCGGGAAAAGGAAATGGAGGTGCTTCGCGACAATTATCGGTCACCGCTACCCAAAGCGCTCCGTTGGTCGACCTGGGGCACCGATGACGAAGGCATCACCGGCGAGGCGTTGCTCGATTTCGTCAACAATACCCTGTTGCCAAAATTGAAGGGGCTCACCGGTGGGGGTGACAAGATCGCCGGGCTCATCCGCATGGCGTTCGAGGATGCCAACAACTACATGAAAAACGGGACGTTGATGCGGCAGGTCATCAACAAGATCAACGGCATTGACTTCAACGCCTCCGATGATCGCCACATGTTCGGCGACATCTATGAGAAACTCCTCAAAGACCTGCAAGCCGCGGGCAATGCGGGCGAATTCTACACCCCACGCGCCGTCACCCAGTTCATCGTGGAGCAGGTGAATCCCCGCCTCGGCGAGACCATTCTCGATCCCGCTTGCGGCACCGGTGGTTTCCTCGTGTGCGCGATCGAGCACCTGCGCAAACAGGCAAAAACGGCGGCCCACGAGCGCACCATTCAGGACTGTTTCGCCGGCATCGAGAAGAAGCACCTCCCGCATGTGCTGTGCATGACCAATCTCCTCCTGCACGGCATCGACGTGCCGTCGAACGTCCGCCACGACAACACCCTCGCCCGCCCGCTGCGCAACTGGGGTCCGAAAGAACGCGTGGACGTCATCGTCACCAATCCACCCTTCGGCGGCATGGAGGAGGACGGCATCGAGTCCAACTACCCGGCTGAATTCCGCACGCGCGAGACCGCCGATCTGTTTCTCGTGCTGCTCATGAAAGTCCTGAAGCCCGGCGGTCGCGCCGGACTCGTGCTGCCCGACGGCACGCTCTTCGGTGAAGGCGTCAAAACGCGGATCAAGGAAGCGCTCCTCACCGAGTGCAACCTGCACACGATCGTCCGCCTGCCCAATGGCGTCTTCAATCCCTACACGGGCATCCGCACCAACCTGCTCTTCTTCACCAAAGGCGCGCCGACGCAGGACGTCTGGTATTACGAACACCCGTATCCGCCCGGAGCCAAAAGCTACAACAAAGGCAAACCGATCCGCATCGAGGAGTTTGAGGGCGAGCGCGCCTGGTGGGGTTCAGAGAAAGACGGCTTCAAGGCGCGGGAGGAAAACGAACAGGCTTGGCGCGTCTCCATCGATCAGATACGGGCGAGCAACTTCAACCTCGACCTCAAGAACCCGCACAATTCCGACGCTGGTCCCGGAGACGTGGACCACCTCCTGCCGGAATACGAAAAGCTGCTCGCCCAGATCGCGGAGACGCGAGCGAAGTTGAAAAGCGAACTCCACCGCGCCTTAACCGCCACCGCTGGGAGCGACGTATGACGCTCGAAACGTTCTTCGACCAGTTCGCCGACGCACCGGGGTCGGTGGCGAAGATGCGGGAGTTGGTGCTAAGGCTCGCGGTGCAGGGAAAACTGGTTAATCAGCTTCCAAGCGAAGAACCCGCCACCAAGCTCCTTGATCGAGTTCAGAAGACCAAAGAGCGGCTAATCAAAGAACGCGCAATCCGCCGACAAGAAACCGACTCGATTAGCAACGACATTGCTCCTTTTCCGATTCCGCAATCATGGGTGTGGACTCGCCTCGGAGAAATTGGTGATTGGGGTTCCGGTTCAACTCCCCCACGAGGAAACCACGACCTTTACGATGGCGAAATAACTTGGCTAAAATCTGGAGAACTGAAAGACGTCCCGGCTCTCGCCGGCTCTTCTGAAACCGTCACTGAGCGGGCATTGAAAACTGGATCGTTCAGGCGCAATCAGCCGGGCGACGTTCTGTTCGCCATGTACGGAGCAACCATTGGGAAGGTCGCGATTCTCGCCGAACCGGCGGTGACCAATCAGGCGGTTTGCGGATGCACGCCATTTGAAGGCGTTTCAAACCGCTACCTGTTCAACTATCTGATTTCGCAGCGAGCCGCTTTCCACGAAGCAAGTGAGGGCGGAGCGCAGCCGAACTTGTCAAAGGTCAAGATAGTAGCTTTTCCCTTTCCACTACCGCCCCTCGCCGAGCAAAAGCGAATCGTGGCGAAGGTGGATGAGTTGATGGCGTTGTGTGATCGGCTGGAGGCGCAGCAGCAAGAACGGGAAATTCGACACGCCGCCCTCTCCCGCGCATCGCTGGCCCGCTTCGCCGAAACGCCTATCCCGGCCAACCTCAAACTCCTCTTCCACCCATCCTACGCGATCCCGCCCGCCGACCTCCGCAAATCCATCCTCACCCTCGCCGTCCAAGGCAAACTCGTCCCCCAAGACCCCAACGACGAACCGGCAGAACAGTATGTCGGACAAAACGAGGAACTACAAGAAAGCGCACAATTCGAGATTCCTGAAGAATGGACGTGGACTCAGTTGAGCCAACTTGCAGAAATCAATGGTGGCTTCGCATTCAAGAGCACTGACTATACGGATGAAGGCACAAGAGTGGTTCGCATCTCAGATTTCGACGAATTCGGCTTCAAGGATCACAGAGTGGTTCGACATCCCTACTCGTCTGAGCTGAAAAAATTCACTCTCGCCGAGAACAATATACTGATGGCTATGACCGGCGGAACAGTGGGAAAGAGCTACTTCGCCAAGTCACTTCCCGAGCCAATGGTCGTTAATCAGCGCGTTGCTGCGATCAAGGTTTTGGCGCACGCGATTCCAAGCTATATCGACATCGTAATCAGGTCCGAAATGACGCAAGAGGTCATCCAATTGGCCAAAAATTCCACGAACGACAATATTTCGATGGGAGACATCAAAAGATTTGCGATCCCCCTCCCGCCCCTCGCCGAACAACGCCGAATCGTAGCCAAAGTGGATCAACTGATGGCGCTGGTTGACCAACTCGAGACTCAGCTCACCGCGTCCCGCGCCACCGCCGCGAATCTCCTCTCCGCCGTGGTCGCCGAACTGACCTGATCGTCATGCCCGTCGCGATCCCCTGCCTTTCCGCTTCGCGCTGGATTGATTTCAAGGGTTCAGGTCGCACTCGTCCGGCACTCATCGCATGCGAACTTCCCGACGGGACAGAAATCGAGTGCGTGGTGAAACTCGGCGGTCACAAGGAATCATCGCCGCACCAGCCCGTCTGCGAAACGGTGGCAGCCCTGCTGGCGGTCGATCTCGGTCTGCCAATGGCCGAACCCCTGCTCGTGGAAATCACGCCGGAGTTCGCCCACCAAGCCGTACCGGCCCATCAGCCGGAAGCCCGCGCCCGCTGTGAAAAGGCGCTGGGTTGGGCCTTTGCCACCAAGCATTTGCCTCCCGGCTATTCCCTCCTCCCAATCGGCAAATCTCCAGCGCGGGCTTTGGTTCCTGCCTTGGCTGAACTGTACGCCTTTGACGGCCTCATCCAAAATGCGGACCGCGTTCCCGCGAATGCCAATTGCCTGATCCGCGGGAATGAACTGCGCATTTTCGATCACGACCAAGCCTTCGGCTTCCTGCTCGATCTTTGGGGGGCCAAACCCGTGGATGAGATCGACTCCTATTCTTTTCTCTCAAGGCATCTCGCCTATCCCCACCTCGCCCGTGATCGCGCCCATTTTACCCGACTGGAAGGCGCGTGGCAGGCGATAAACACCAAGACCGTCGCCGGCTATCGCGATTTGCTGCCCGATGCATGGTCTGGCAAAAAACGTATTTTGCATCGATCGAGACCCACCTTAACAGTCTCCATGCGAAACTCGCTTCCGCGCTGGATGCGATTACTCTCTCCTTACCGCCGTCCCCATGAAAACCGCTTACACCTACACGCTCCTCCGCTACGTTCACGACGTCGCTTCCGGCGAGTTCGCCAATGTCGGCGTGGTATTGCTGGCGCCGGATGCCCGATATGCCGGCGCGCTCTGCCGCGATACCCACGGTCGCATCAGCCACTTTTTCCCCGACATGGAGCGCGAGGGTTTCAAGTCCCTCATGCGTTATATCGAACGCCGGATCGATGAACTCGGCGAACGCCTGCGCGGCGAACTACCGCTCGATCAGGTCCCGTCCGATGCAGGCGTGCTCGCACGATCCGTGCTACCTCACGACGACAGCTCCCTGCAATGGAGCCCCGTCGGGGGCGGACTTTGTAATGATCCAGGGCCCAAGCTGGAGGAACTTTTCGGCCGCTACGTGACCCGCTACGATGACAAGACAGGCGCCAAGGGACGGGATGACGGCGCGGTCTGGCAGCAGTTCAAACGATCCTTTGACGCCCAAAAAGTTACCAGCCGACTCCAACCGAAGAAGATCGCCGGAGCGGACGACGAGGTGGAATTTGCCCACGCTTACAAATACGCAATGGCACTGTTTCGAGCCGCTCTCCCTCGATCTCACACAAGCCGACAGCATTCGCGAAAAAGCCCACCGGTGGCTCGGTCAAATGATGGGCGTGCAAGACTCTAGCGAAGACTTCCGCATTTATTTTCTCGTGGGTGCGCCGCGCGATGAGCGCCTGCTCGATACTTACCACAATGCGCTCAAGCTATTGGGCAAAGCTCCCGGCCAGGTTGAAATCGTACCCGAGGAAAATGCCGATCGGTTTGCCCATCGCATAGCCCGACTTGTCACCGAGCACGAAGCAGACGGAAGCTAGGCTCAGACATCCTGATCTCCACTGGAATCAATCTGAGCCCAGTTGACGATAAACGAGCCTGAGGTCGGTCGTCGGGAAACAGGTTTCGGTGGCGGTGAGTTCCGCGCATAACTTCAGACCTCCTGACATAGCCGGCGACGTTTTTCGCGTTTTCTAGAGGGAGAATGCGTTTTGGTGCAATGGACAGGGGGTGCGAACCAAAACTGTCCGCTTTTTCGGACGTTTATCACTTTGGGGTTGGGCGAAGAAACGGCCGGTTCCGTATCTACAGATAGGATACACAAGTGACGCTGGACGCACCATGCGAGGCGCGCAGCCGGGTTCCGTCGGAGCCGCATCGAGATTCTTCCGGCGAGCGGGACACCGCCGCCGGAATTTCCGGACTGCGAACCAAAACTGGCCGCTTTTTGCCATCGAGCGTATGACCGGCGGCGATGTCAGACCTCCAAGAACAGGACGAGTTGTTTTCCATCCCGGACGCTCAGGATGGTTCGCGGGTGATCAACGATCGGTGTCTGCTGCGCACCAAGAGCGGTCGCTGCATGGTGATCGTCTCGGGACCGATCTACGGGGTCAAACTTTGCACTTTGCACTTTGTGGCCGCCATAAATTTGTCACGCATGGAGCATGGCACGGAAACGCCGGCTGGAAGATGAAGGCGCGGTCTATCACGTTATCAGCCGCGGCAACGATCGAGCGGATGTATTGGGTCGCGACAGCACCAAAGTGGCTTTCCTAAAGTGCCTCGGGGAGACGGCAGAAAAAGCGGCCTGGATCGTCCACGCGTGGTGCGTGATGCCCAATCATTACCATCTCTGTCTCACGACTCCGCGGGCGAATCTGGTGGAGGGAATGCGATGGCTGCAGGCGACGTTCTCCAATCGATTCAACCGCGTGCGCAACGAGCACGGCCATGTATTTCAAGGCCGCTATAAAGGACTGCCCGTGGAGCCGGATGCCACCGGAGCGGTTTGCCATTACCTTCATCTCAATTCCGTGCGGGCCTACCAGCGCAAACTTTCGTTGTGATAATCCTTTCGGCGGCACCCATTCGTAGTTAATCTCCTTCTCATGAAGTCAGCTCTTGTCGTCATTACTCTCCTGAGTTTCGTAGCACCCGGTCGGGCGCAGGATGGATTTATTCCGCTTTTTAACGGGAAGGATCTGAGCGGCTGGGAGGGCGATCCCAAGCTCTGGAAAGTGGAGAACGGAGTGGTGACCGGCACCTGCAGCGGTCCGGATAGCTTCAAGCAGAATACGTTTCTGATCTGGCGGGGCGGCCAGGTGCGCGACTTTGAGCTACGTGCCACCATTCGCGTGCTCGGCGATAATAATTCGGGTATTCAGTACCGGAGTCGCCCCTCGCCGGGCGGCGGACCTTGGGGTATTATGGGCTATCAGTGCGATATCCATCCGGCGTCCGAGCATCTGGGCATGACGTATGAAGAAAAAGGCCGTGGCATTTTCGGGCTCAACGGCCGGAATGTGCTGCTTGATCCCGACGGTGCGCTCTGGCTCCGATCCGAGCACGCACCGGTTCAGGCCGATGTTTCAAACTGGAACGAGTACACGATTATCGCCCGCGGCAATCGGATGGTGCACCAGGTCAATGGGAAGGTGACATCGGAGCTGATTGATCATCACGAGAAGGGACGGGCGCTGGAAGGCCTGCTCGCTCTGCAGCTGCACTGGGGCAACCCGCACACCGTGCAGATCAAGGACCTGCGGCTAAAGCAACTCCCGCCCGCCCCAGCGCTGGCATTTGATTCCGCCAGTCTGCAAAACAGCGCGACAAAAATCGAACGACCCCGCACCCGGAATCCGCAGGGAACCGGCCCGGCTGCGCCTTCCAAAAAGTGACCAGGCTGATGTCGGCCGCGGGGAGCGAGGCCTATGCTCCCGGGATTAGCCGCCGCCGGCGCGCGTGAACGAGCCGGCTTGTTTCGCGAACTGCTTTTCCAGGCTGCCGCATACCAACTCGCACAGCTTGAAGATCGAGGGGTCGGCAATCGCGCAGAAGACTTGCAGCCCGTCTTTTCGCCAGGAAAGCATGTGCGCCTGCGGGGGCCGTGAAAACCTCAGGCTTTACCATTTACCTTTCGCACTCACTCCATCGCGGAGGTAAATGGGAAGGCCTGAGGTCTTCGGCCTGCTCCAGTCGAGGTGTTCGCTGGAGTGGTGGACGGCGTGGAAGCGCCAGAGAAACGGCAGGGTGTGACACCCAACGGTGGCCCCAGTAGGTGCCGAGTTCGTAGATGAAAATCGCGATGAGAAACTGCGACCAACGCGGGAGCGCGAGCAGGGTTTGCTGGAGCGACGGATAAACGAGGAAGCCGATCGCATGGATGAGAGCGAAGGCGACGAAGAGCGTGAGGAGCTTGCGGATGCCGCCGGTGACGAAGAAGTGGGTGACAGTGACGTCGGCCCCGATGCCGGGGCGTTGCCAAAACTGCCGACGCGCAATCGGGAACAGCGTCTCGAGCGGGACGAAGAGCACGACGAAGCCGAGGAGGAGGCGGGCGGGTTACGCGGTCGAGAGGTGGGCGAACAGCCGGTGATGGAGTGAGAGGAGCGGTTAACGGCGGGTGAGTTTCGTGAGCCGGGCGGTGGTAAATCGGCCGTGGGCGGCGCCACTGGCGTGTTTGAGCCAAGTATCGACGAGGGCACGGCGGGTGGGTTTTAGGGGACGAAGGACTATGCCGCCGCGCTCCACAAAAACTCTACGGCGGTCCCCGGAGTCAGTCCGTAGCGCTCGCGGATTTCGTGAGGAATGGTGACCCGACCTTTGCTGGTAATGACCATGAGCGTGCCATAGCTGCAGGTATCCACGCTAACAAGCGGAGGTTGAAGAAAACACCGCTTTCACCCTGCAACGACAAAAGCACTTCCCTAGCCGGGAGCGATAATTGTCGCTGGAGGGCGCATTGCCTCAGCTGAAATCTTACTATCGGCTGTCGTTGCCTCACCAAGTTTCTTACCGACCTCACAGCGTGCAGTGGCCGCTTCCTCCGGTAAGCTGTTCGCACGTGTCCTCGGAAGCGGCCACTGCACTTCTGTTGGCGATTGTCGGCTGAATCACATTCTCGGTAAGATCCGTGGTGAGGCAACCGGTAAGATAATTACGTGAGGCAATGCGGAGGGCTTTCACCGCTTTCCTTGTTTCGGGAGGGAAACGCGCTTCATGAAAGGTGAGTGTGCAGGTGTTGGCATGGATGGATCGGTGCGCCAGCGTAAGATGTTGATTTTCTCCTGATCGAGATACGCGGTGCCGTGGCGCAACTTCGCTGTGCCCGCAGGAGTCGTCGTGTAGGTTTCGGTGCGTTGGCTGCCGGTATCTTTGTTAACCGTGCTGCCGACGTATTTCCAATCTGCTTTGGGGCGGCCGTGTCCGACCAGATCGGCGAACATCACGTGCGCGAAACCAATGTCGCCGGTCGCGGCGTCCAGCTCGTAGCAGGCGATGACGTGCCATCCGGAATGGCCGTTGTGGCTTTCTCCGCCTTTGCCGGGCCGGATCGTGGTTTTTACTTCAAGGCCTGCGGGATGAGCTGCGTTCCCGGGTTGGCGGATTAGGTCCGGGTATTTCTGGTGATGGTTATGTTTGTAGGGAGTCAGGCGGGAGAAGGAGTCGCATAGAATATTGGAGACGATGCCGCTGAAATTATTGCCCTGGATGTAGGAAGACAGCGGGCGATCCGCGACTTTCGTCAGTGTGGTATTGATGAGTCGGATGATGCGCTGGGTCTCGTTGAGGGCCGATTCGACATGGGCGAGAGTCAGGCCCGGAGGCAGGGCGGCGTTTTTGATGAAAAACCCGGATGCCACGAGCGGCAGCGGCTTGGGGCTGGCATAAGCGGCTTCAACCAGCGCGGGCAGATCGAGGCCCAACGCGGCCGACATGGATTCCAGCACGCCAATACTGAAATTCTGCTTTCCGTTCTCAACATCCGAGACGTATTGATAAGTGATGTCTGCCTTCTCAGCCAAATTTTCCTGCGAAAGACCGCGTGATTCCCGAAGAGTCTTGAGGGTGCGGCCGATGGTGGTTTTGGCGTCCATGAGCCTCAAGCATAGCAATTGACGTAAAGTTAGTCTTTCAACTATAGTCGAAATCAATGAAGGCCCCGGTTTTAATTCGCGGAGATTGCATGGCTGAAATGGCGCGGCTGGACGACAACTCGTTGCACGCCGTATGCTCCGATCCGCCTTATGGATTGGTGGAGTTTTCGGCGGGTGAGGTGGACAAGCTGCGTTCGGGCAAGGGTGGGGTGTGGCGCATTCCGCCGGCGATGGACGGGTGTGAGCGGCGGCCCTTGCCGCGGTTTTCCATCCTGACGCCGGTGCAAAAGCAGAGCATCGAGACCTATTTTCAACAGTGGGGAACGGTGTTGCTGCCAAAGCTGCGGCCCGGCGGGCATGTGTTACTGGCGGGCAACCCGATGCTGCAGATGTATGTCCAGGCGGCGTTGATCGAAGCGGGCTTTGAAAATCGCTCGACGATCATGCGGGTCTATCACGGATTTCGAGGCGGAGATCGCCCGAAAAATGCGGAGAAGGAGTTTCCCGAGGTCTGCGTGCAACCGCGCAGTAATTATGAGCCTTGGATGCTTTTCAGGAAGCCCATCTCGGAGAAAACCGTGGCGGAAAATTTACGCCGTTGGGAAACGGGCGGATTGAGAATGCTGGCGGGGGGCAAGCCGCTCCCGGATGTTATCCAGAGCTTTAAAACGCCGGAGAATGAGCGAGCGATCGCCGACCACCCTTCGCTGAAACCACAGCATCTTTTGAGGATACTGGTGCGGAGTCTTTTGCCGATGGGAAAAGGCATGGTACTCGATCCGTTCATGGGCTCGGGCTCAACATTGGCGGCGGCTCAGGCGGTGGGCTACGCCAGCATGGGAATCGAGCTGGACGCGGATTATTTCAAGCTGGCTCAGGGCGCGGTGCCGAAGTTTGCAGCGCTGTATCCGGGCGCGAAAGGTGCTTTTTTGGACGACGCGACGGCGGCGGGCGGAGAAGCGATTCGGGAGGATCAGTCGCTGATGTGGGACGAATCCAATGCCGAGACTGAATCGGCTCCGAACGGGACAGCGGTGCTTGGGGTCGGATTAGGGTAAATCACCGCACTTTTTGCGCGGGTGATGCGTGCCTATGATGACGGGCGCTCGGCGAGGACGCGGGCGACGCAGGCGGTGAGGTCGCGGAAGGGGGCCGTAAAAACCTCAGGCTTTACCATTTACCTTTCGCACTCACTCCATCGCGGAGGTAAATGGTAAGGCCCGACAGTCTTCGGCCTGCTCTGCTCGCCCGCTGCACCCGCCGCCTGGCCGACGACTGGCGCGCCGCCATCTCTTCATCGCGCCTCCCGGGCCTGTCGCTCACCACGCGATTACCGCTTCACTAACACCGCCGTCGACTTTAACACTGCTCTGGATAGGTGACGTCGTCGTCCTTGAGGACGTTGCAAAGATTTCAGAGCTTGGCCGACGATGTCTTGGATCTTGGGGGCGGGCATGCGAGCGAGTGGCACAGGCATTCCTGCCCGTGCGGTTGGTGGATTGGGCGACGAGGACGAAGCCATCAAGGCTGCACAGACAGGAATGTCTGTACCACTCAGGCGGCGATGACATCGACGCCGCGCAGGCCGAAGCGCGGAGCGGCGGCGAGGAGGTGGCGGTCGTTCGAGAGGATCTCGGCAAAACCCGCCTCGGCGGCGCTGGCGAGGTGCAAGGCGTCGGCGGCGCGCAGATAAACCGTGGCCGGAGCGTGACGGAAGACGACCTCGACTCGCGCAAGATGGGCATCGGTGATCGGGAGCCAGCGCAGCGCCCCGGCGGCCTCGTCGGCGGCGACCTGAGCCAGCAAGGCTTCCAAGTGGGCGGAGGTGGCGCTGCCTTCGCGAATCTTCCGATGGGCGGCGGCGATCAACTCCGCCCGGCCGACGCCGACGATATCTTGCAGGAGTGCAAGGTCGTGATGGGGAAGCAATTTTTCACCTTCGAGTCCGGCACGAACTTCCGCGCCTGGGCGCGCACCATTGCCCTGCATCAGGTGCTCAATTTTCGCCGCTCGGAAAAACGCCGCCCGTACTCGGCCCCAGATGCCGCCTTCCTCGAAGCCATCACGGCGGGAGGTGAAGCGGCGCTCGGATCACTTTGATCGCAAGGCCGACGGCATGAAACTCTGCTTGCGCAAACTACCCGATCCCACCGCGCCATCGTGCTTGGGCGCTATTACGAGGAAACCAGCCTGACTTGGGTGGCTGCCCCGCGTCGGTCGACAATGGCCTGCAGCCTGATCAGACGCGCCGGCTGGCAAAATTTTGGCTGCCTCGCGGCGCCTCCGGAGCGCCCTTTTCCATGCGCAGCCCGGAAATCGCCGCCTTCTTGAAAAACGACACCAATGGGATCGCCTCCTTCGTGATTGTGCGCGAGACTAGTGAATCCGACCCCTCCGGCCTCGTCCATGCTTTCGCCTCCAAGGAACACCCTTCTGCCCGGCCCCCCACGCTGCGCGTCCGCTGAATCCGTATCCGTTTCCCGATGACGTCACCCCTGCCCTCGTCCGCCATCCTTTGTCTGCTTCTCCTGCTGGGCGTGATGCCGGCTGACCGGCTCGCCGCCGCCGAGTCCACCTCGAACAAAGCCGAGTCGGATCGCGCGAAACTGGAGTTTTTCGAAAAGGAAGTGCGCCCCATTCTCGCGACCCATTGCTACGAGTGTCACGGGGAGGAGAAGCAAAAAGCCGGCCTCCGGCTCGACAACCTCGCGGACATCCTGCTCGGCGGCGACACCGGGCCTGCGATCGTCCGGGGAAAGCCGCAGGAGTCGCTCCTCATCGAGGCGGTTCACTATACCAATGAGGACCTGCAAATGCCGCCCGAAGAGCAGCTCGGCTCCTACGAAGTGGAGATGCTCGAGAAATGGATCGCACTCGGCGCGCCCTGGCCGGCGCAGGCATCGACCTCCGCCCGCCCAAAGTCCGCAAAGGATGCGTATGGATTCACCGCCGAAGATCGCGCCTACTGGGCCTTCCAGCCGCTCGCCGCGGTCACGCCTCCGGCCCTGGAGGATGATGCCGCCCGCCAATGGGCCGCGACTGCGATCGATCAGTTCGTGTCCGCGAAGCACGCCGAACACGGCCTGAAACCCGCGCCCGCCGCGGATCGCAGCGAACTCGTACGCCGCGCGTATTTCGACCTGCACGGGCTGCCCCCAACCCGCGCGCAGAGTGAAGCGTTCGTGAGTGACTCGCGACCCGATGCGTATGCGCGCCTGGTTGATTCCTTACTGGCCAGCCCGCGTTATGGAGAACGTTGGGCGCAGCACTGGCTCGACCTCGTCCGCTACTCGGAAAGCGACGGCTATCGCGCGGATTTCTATCGTCCCGGCGCGTGGGCATATCGCGATTACGTTATCAATAGCTTCAACACCGACAAGCCCTACGATCGCTTCGTGCGTGAGCAACTCGCGGGCGATGAGATCGCGCCTGATGACCCGGAAATTTTAATCGCGACCTCATATTTGCGGAATCCCGTCTACGAGTGGAATCAGCGGGATGTCCACGGTCAGGCCGAGCTGATGCTCAACGACATGACGGACAACGCCGGCGAAGTCTTTCTCGGTCTCAGCATGGGTTGCGCCCGTTGTCATGACCACAAATTCGATCCCATTTTGCAGAAGGATTATTTCAGTCTGCGCGCCTTCTTCGAACCAGTCCTGTGGCGAACGGATCTGAAACTCGCAGCCGCAGCCGAATCCGCCCAACACGCGGAGAAGCTCAAGGTGTGGGAGAACGCGACCGCCGACATCCGCGCGGAAATGGACGCGCTCACGAATCCGGAGCTCGAGAAGCTGGTCAAGCGGGCTTACGACCGCTTCTCCGCAGAGATCCGCGCGATGATCGACAAGTCGTACGCGGAGCGCGCGCCGCACGAACGGATTCTCGCCGCGATCGCGAATCGACAAATTGAATACGAATACGAACGGTTCGATCCGCTGAAGGCGTTGAAGACGCCGGAAGCCAAGGCGCGCCACCGCGAGTTGGAAGCGAAGCTGAAATCATTTGAGCACTTGAAGCCCGCGCCGTTGCTGGAGGCTTTCGTCGCCACGGGCGCCGGACCGACCGCCCCGGTCACGCGCATGAAATCACGCAAGGGCGACGTGGAGGTCGCACCTGGTTTCCTCAGCTTACTCGATCCAAATGCGCCGGTCATCACGCCGCAGCCCGAGTCCACCGGCCGCCGCACTGCGCTCGCCCACTGGATTACGCAGCCCGACAATCCGCTCTCGACCCGCGTGATCGTGAATCGCGTTTGGCAATATCATTTCGGCCGCGGCCTCGCGGGCGTTCCCAATGATTTCGGCCGTCTCGGCGAAGCGCCCACGCATCCCGAATTGCTCGATTGGTTAACGCGTCGTTTTGTCGCCGGCGGCTGGAGCATGAAAGCGTTACACCGGGACATGCTGCTGTCCGCCACCTACCAGCAGACGGCCCGGCACACATCCGAGCACGCCGCGCTGGTCGATCCCGACAATAAATACCTCTGGCGTTACAGCCCACGTCGGCTCGATGCCGAACAGGCGCGCGATGCGATCCTCGCGGCCACGGGCGAACTCGAACTCACCGAAGGCGGCCCCTCCCAAGAGGCCAACACCTCAGCCCGCCGCTCGATCTACACGATTAAGAAGCGCAACAATCAGAACGAAATCCTGCGCAGTCTCGATGCGCCCGCGGGGTTCTCGAGCATCGCCGAACGTCAGCGCACCGCGACGCCCTTGCAGTCGCTGCTCTTCCTGAACGGCGAATGGACCATCGCTCGCGCGCGTCAGCTTGCGAGCGCCGCACCCACGCTCGACAACACCTGGCACGCGACGCTCGGCCGCCCACCTGAACCGGAGGAACGGCAACTCGCCGAAGCGTACATCGCCCAACGCATCGCGAGCGACCAGCCACTGCCTGATGAGCCCGCGCTCCCGCTCGAAGCCTCCGATGTGGGCGTGTTTCACGAGAACACGCCGCAGGAACGCCTGCTCGCGCGCGCTGCTCCGCGTGAAGGGGATGACTTCACGGTCGAGGCGATCATCACGGTCGAAAGCGTCGATGCCGGCGCCTCCGTACGCACGATCGCCTCACGCTGGAACGGCGACAAGAACGCGATCGAATCGCATGGCTGGAGCGTCGGCGTCACTGGCGCGAAGTCGGCCTTCAAGCCGCGGAACGTAATCGTCCAACTCGTCGGCGAGGATGAGAACATGAACACGACCTACGAGGTTCTCGCCTCGGGGCTCCACCTTGATTTGCAACGCCCGTACCACGTTGTGGCCACCGTTTCCTGCACAGATCACACCGCCACGTTCATCGTCCGCGATCTGAGCGATCCCAATGCCCCGGCGCGCACCGCCACCGTCAAACACGGCGTCGTCGGCAAGCTCGGGATCGGTCAGGGCCAGCCGGTGATCGGCGGCCTCTCGCGCCGCTCGCCGCACCAGTTTGACGGACGGATTGAAGCGGTTCGGATTTATTCCGGAGCGCCCACCGTTGCACCCGAGGCGTTAGCCTCGAACCCACGCGACTGGTCGGCCTTTGGACTTATCTGGCGCGCGGCGGAAACCCTGCCGGAATCCTTCAGCTGGGCCGGCGGCACGAACAACGCTGAAAGCCGCGACCCTCGCGTCCGCGCACTGGCCGATCTCGGACATGTGCTGCTGAACTCCAACGAGTTTATCACCCTACACTGAACCTCTGGCCAATGCCGGATTCGAAGGATCGAGTCTCGCGGGCTTGAATCTTAAATTTCCCGACCCAACCGACCCATGCCCTGCCACAATTACACCCCCGTCACCTCGCGTCGTGATTTTCTGCGCACGGCTGGCTGTGGCTTCGGGGCCGTCGCCTTATCGGCCATGCTCGGGCAACCGATGTTCGGGGCGAGCAGCGCGCTTCCAACCGGAGCAAAGCGGCTCCCGGCGCGAGCCGGCCGGGCGAAGAATGTCATCTTCCTCTTCATGGAGGGCGGTCCCAGTCATCTGGATACATTTGACTACAAGCCGCTGTTGAACGAACTGCACGGCCAGAAGCTGCCTGCCAGTTTTAAGGAGCCGGTGCTCGCGATGGGCGAGGCGGGCAATCCGATCCTCGGCTCAAAGCG
>Ga0163150_10006036_pt1 | contig 15080 bp, 11 predicted proteins | sample OliLakLV19P2IB_FD_148628 | JGI IMG/M metagenome (GOLD analysis project Ga0163150, IMG submission 148628) | Freshwater microbial mat bacterial communities from Lake Vanda, McMurdo Dry Valleys, Antarctica - Oligotrophic Lake LV.19.P2.IB | ecosystem: Environmental > Aquatic > Freshwater > Lake >...
CGCAGTTGCTTTCGCCTAGTGCTTTGACAATCGGAGTTTTCATTTGGTATACTGATCTCCTTGAGACTCCCAGTCTCGCACAGGGGACTTCAACCCCATTAACTCATGCCCATGACGGGCGTACCAAATCTCAGTCGATCGCAATATTGCATCGCTAGCAAAATGCGTCAGCCGGTATTCGTCGCATCCGATCGTTTCGGCTGGTAGAAAGCCGTCGGATTATGGAGAAAAATAGGCTGTCGCCGTGTTTAGTTAGTCAGAGTACAATGAGTGAGCGTTTCTGGGAGATTTTTTCGCAAGCAATCGATGAATATGACTCGAGAACGAAATTCTAGCACTGCTTCTGATCGGACTCGTTCTGCTGAACGCGAGGATTTGACCAATCAGACGATCAATGGCTATCGAGTTCTGCACCAGCTCGGTTCGGGCGGAATGGCCGACGTGTACTTGGCGTTCCACGAAACGTTGCAGCGGCACGTTGCTTTGAAAGTAATGCGGACCGATCTTGCGGCGTCCAAGGACCATCTTCAACGATTTCTGCAGGAAGCCCGTTCGGCGGCTTCGTTGATTCACCCGAACATAGTTCAAGTCTACGATATCGGAAACTGGGGAAAGATTCATTACATCGCCCAGGAGTACATTGCGGGAAATACGCTGAGGGCTTTCGTGCATCGGCGCGGTTCGTTGCCACAGCCAGAGACGATGTCGATCATGCTGCAAATCGCAGCCGCCCTTCAGAAAGCGGCTTCGATCGGTATCGTCCATCGCGATATTAAACCTGACAATATTCTATTGACGCCCGATGGCGAGGTGAAGGTCGCCGACTTCGGACTGGCTCGAGTGCGCAGTCAGTCGAATGGACTGACTGAAATTGGCGTCGCTTTAGGAACACCGACCTACATGAGCCCCGAGCAAATCCAAGGTCAATCAGTGGATGCCAGGAGCGATCTCTATTCGCTGGGTACCACGGCCTACGAAATGCTGGCTGGGCGTCCGCCGTTTGAAGGCGAAACGGCCCTTGCTTTAGCTCTGCAGCATGTTCAAACAAATCCGCCCGACTTGCAAGCGATGCGCCCTGATATCGATATTGAATTGATACAAATCGTGATGCGTTTGTTGTCGAAGAATCCAGACGATCGATTTGGTTCGGCCGCCGACTTAACGCGATCGCTTAAGAAAATCGCCGAACGACTATCGTTGACAATGTCCGTCGACAATCCAATTCCGCTCTCCGGTATTTTCCTGACGGATGCGCCGGTCATCGGGCCTCATACCACGCACCTTCAAACGGCGATGTTTCGAGAGGCGAAGCCAAATTCGCGACTCCGATTCCGTTGGTTAACGCCGGTCGCGTCGTTCGTCGGGGTTGGAGTTCTGTCGACAGTCGTGGTTAGCAATTTACGGCGCGAGGCGCTGATCGAAAAACCGATTGCGAGCAACGTCGATTCTGTCAAAAGAGAGATGAGTGTCGAAAAGCAATTCTTCGTCGCTCTAGTAAACAACCGAGCTGCGGAATGGCGAGCTATCGAAGCCCAATTTCCTCCGACCGACCCCGCAAATGTCAGTTACAACATCAAAGCTTGGCTTCATTTGGCTTGGTTAGATTTAGAACATAAGAATCTTACTGAAGCCCATCAAGCTGCCGAAAAAATGTTGCAGCCTGAGTATGCGTTGACTCGCGACAAAGCCACTGAAACGCTAGCGATCATCGTTCAATCGATGGTCGACTTGTACACCGGTCGGCAAAATGCATCCGATGAAAAAATGCGCGCCGCAAAGCAGATTTATGAAAGCCTTTCTCCCGAAGGAAAATCGGTTGTCGAAAGGGCTATGCCTTCCTTTGTCCTCGATCAATGGATTCTTCCGATCAGCGACGATTCTTAGCCAATACAGCAGTGGTCGATGATCTTGTCGGGGGTCGTGAGGTAGCCGGTATAAAACGGCCCGAATTGACCGAACCTTGCACTCGCTTGATCAAAACGCATCGTATAGACGATGTCCTTGAGGTATTGCGGGTTCTTAGCCCACAAGGTCACTCCCCACTCCCAGTCATCCAAACCGACCGAAGCGGTGACCAATTGCGTGACGCGACCGGCAAACGACATACCGCTTTGAGCATGCTCGGCCATCATCTCGGTCCGCTCGGAGAACGGCAAGAGAAACCAATTGGCACCCACGTTGCGAACTTTATTCATTGGATAAAAGCACATCGCTGGCCATTGCGGGAATTCGGGAGCCAAGCGGTGAGCGAGCATGGTCGGCAATCGCGACTCGTACGAGTTTACTTTGGCTTGAAAGCTTGGTGAACTGGGATCTTCGCCGCTTCGAATCAATTTTTGGGCATATTGCTCGCGATTGGGAAGGTACTCGCTGACCTCGGAAACCGACACAAACGAATACGTCGGCTCGATAGCCGCCCCGAGGACGCTGCTGAGTAGACGCTGGTGAACTCGATCGATTTTGAGCGGATCGGGGTCCATCATCACCAAACCGAAATCGGCTTTGTGGCCGCTGATAATAAAGGCTTGGAATCGCTCTGGACGAAGTTCGTCGCCGGGCGACAAAGCCTCGATAAACTGGCCAATGCCGCGCTGCATTCGAACTGGATCGGCAGCGATATTTTGAAGTTGCCCTCGATTCCACCGGTAGAAATAGTGTCCACAATGCAGTCCTTGGATCGGGACTAATGAAGGTTCTGGGATTTCTGCGTGTCTCGATTGATGTGCGTTCATCGATAATTTTCCGGTCGAAGTAAGGCTGGAGCTTAAAATCGCTAAATTCGATATTGTCTCAAGTTTTAGCAAGATTCGGCGCGTTGGCCATCGGTTATCAGAGCGTAATATTTGACGAGTCGGGCTAATCTATCTAGACTCAAAGTATGAATTTCGTTGTCCATGCGATCGCTCGCAGGTCGGCGGCAGCTCGTAATCCTACATTCCCGAGTCAGCATTCGATCATGGCAAACTACGGTTTACTCGTTCCGACAGGTGGCGGCGAGGATGTCCCGCTCAAAAAAGATCGAATTTTGATTGGGAGACGAGACAATTGCGATATTGTTTTGCGGTTTCCCAATGTATCTGGCCAACATTGCCAATTGACTTTGGAAACGGGATATTGGTTCGCCAAAGACTTGGATAGTCGCAACGGGACCAAGGTCAACGGATTTCGAATTGCAGGCCGAAAGCGGCTCGATCCAGGCTGTATTCTCTCGATAGCCAAGCATCAGTATAAAATCCACTACAATCCAGATGCTCTCGGAGCCAGCGGATCGCTGCCAATGGACGATGATAGCATCGAAAATATGATGCGATCGTCGCTGATGGATCGAGCTGGCTTAGATCGTCGAAGTCCAGAGAACGACGGCGCAAATAAAAACGAACTGGAAGAGTAGCGATCCTGAATGGCGTCGTCTATTTTGCCGACGGAGATTTGCTAAACTGGGGGCCGATCGCAAACTCGCGATCAGCATTGGAATAGACTTTCTTTCTCCTCGACACGGATTTGCTTCATGCCTTCAGCCGGACTTGCCCATCTTGTTTACTTCTCGCTCACGGATAACTCGGCGGGAAAGACCGACGAGCTTATCGCCGCTTGCAAAAAATATCTCGACGATCACCCTGGAGTTACCTATTTCTCGGTCGGTCGATTGAATCCTGATTTATCGCGTCCGGTAAACGATCGCGATTACGAAGTCGCGTTGCATGTTGTCTTTACCGACCGAGCCTCTCATGATGCATACCAAATTGCACCGAGGCATTCGGAGTTTATTGAAGAACAGAAATCGAACTGGAAGAGAGTTCGCGTTTTTGATTCGGACCTCGCATAGCCCAAACTGTCCCACATTTTCACCAACACGTTCCCCTCAAAAAATTCGAGACCGGAGAAGTTTATATGAGCATGTCATTTCGCTTGAATTGGAGTCCGCTCCTCGCAGTAATACTGGTATTTAGTAGCGAATCGCTTAATAGTGCAGAACCGCCTAAACCGATTCGCGCGCTTTTGATCACCGGCGGATGCTGCCATGACTATGCCGCTCAGAAAGACATTTTGAAGAAAGGCATCGAAGCTCGCGCCCATGTCGTGGTCGATCAGATTCACACCGACGATACCTCGACGGCTCCTCCTTTGGCGGTTTTCGGAAACCCCGATTATGCCAAATCGTACGATATCGTAATCCACGATGAATGCGCTGCGGCGATCAGCGACCCGGCTATTATTTCAGCCGTTTTAGCTCCACACAAAAAAGGAATTCCCGGAGTGAATCTTCATTGTGCGGTGCACAGCTATCGCATTGGTAACGCAAAGGAAATTGCCGAACTGGGAAGCGAGCGAGGGATGTGGTTTGCGTATTTGGGTATTCAGTCGAGTGGCCATGGACCGAAGCTGCCGATGGCGATTAAGACCATCGATAGCAAGCATCCGATTACCGTCGATCTCGGTTGGTCGAACTGGACGACAGGAAACGAAGAGTTGTATAACAACGTCGAACTCTTAAAAACCGCTTCCCCGATTCATCATTCGACTCAGATCGTAACTCAGAAAGATGGCTCGACCAGCGAAGCGGAAGCGATTGTAACTTGGGCTAATGATTTTGGTGGGACGCGAGTGTTTACCACCACGGTCGGACATTACAATGAAACGGTAGCCGATGATCACTATCTCGATTTAGTGACTCGCGGCTTGTTGTGGGCCTGTGACAAACTCAATCCAACCTATTTGAAGCCATAATGCATCATCAAAACAAGGTCGAATCAGAAAGCGAAGCAACGATCGCGCGCCGGACTCGCATCGGTTTGATTTTGTTGGCTGTTTATGGATTGGCGTATTCAGTATTCATCGGCCTGTGCGCATTTGCGTCCAAGTCGATGGCTGATTTTTCGCCGTGGGGAATCCCGTTTGCGATATGGTATGGAATGGGATTGATGGTAGGTGCAATCCTGATGGCGCTTCTCTACGGTCGACTTTGCCAAGCAAAATTCAATCCGAATTAGCTTGGATCATTCATTCTATGAATTGCCTACCCGATGATTTATGAAACCAGTTGGCTAGCCGTTGGGATTTTCTCGATTATCGTCGCCATCACCCTTGGCTTAAGTTTTTATCTCGGTGCCAAGGCCCAGTCGAGTGAAGGGTATTTTGCGGCGGGTGGTTCGATTCCATGGTTCATCAATGGCATCGCCTTCGCCGGCGACTACTTATCGGCCGCTTCGTTCCTCGGTATTTGCGGGATGATCGCTTTTTATGGCTACGACGGATTCCTATATTCGATCGGATACCTTGCGGGATGGGTCGTCGCCCTGTTGGTGATTGCCGAACCGCTCAAGCGAATGGGTAAGTATACCTTTGCCGACGCGCTGGACAGCCGATTTCAGTCAAGTGGTATCAGGTTGACCGCTTCGCTAAGTACGCTCGTCGTCTCGATTTTTTACTTGATACCGCAGATGGTAGGTGCCGGTTCGCTCGTCAAGCCGCTGCTCGGTCTCGACTATTGGGTCGGTGTGGTCATGGTCGGCACAGTTGTGATCGTGATTGTCGTAACCGCGGGGATGGTCAGCACGACCTACGTCCAGTTTCTTAAAGGCGGTTTGCTCGTTATTTTCTCGTTAATTCTCACCATCTTAATTCTTTATCGCGGGTTAACGGTCGTGCCGACTGACCCGACGATCGCGTCGGCACCGCAAACAGTAGAGGTTCGCGACGATAAAAAGTGGATTGATGGAAGCCCGCAAGGGCACGGACCGGGCGAAAAGGACTTGCGTCCAGTGGGGCGGCTGGTCGAGCTTCCTGATGGCGCATCGAGTACGGGACCGCTTGGACCGATCGCTTTTTTGCAAACGATGAGTCGATCCAAAATCGAGATTTGGTCTTCGAAATCGGAGAAGGTCGATGGTGTTTCAACGACTGTTTATTCTCCTAAGGTCGTCGACGGCATGCAGTTGCTTCAGCCAGGGAACCATCCAACATTCAAAGGAATTCGCGGTGATCGATGGGTTGAAAAAATTGATTTTATCTCGCTGATGCTCGCATTGTTCGGTGGTACCGCTTCGCTACCGCACATTCTCATCCGGTACTATACGGTTAAAGACCAAGCCTCGGCTCGTAAAAGCACGATTGTTGGTATCGCGGCAATCGGATTTTTTTACGTGCTGACGTTGTACATAGGTCTCGGTGCGATGGTGAGCGGGACGCTAGACGTTACAGATACCAACATGGCAGCGCCTCTTCTCGCTAAGAGTTTTGGGAATTGGCTGTTCGCCATCATTTCGGCGATTGCTTTTACCACCGTCCTCGGAACAGTCAGCGGATTGATAATTGCAGCCAGCGGAACAGTCGCCCACGACCTTATCGGCGGCTTTATGGGAGTCGAACTGAATGGTTTTGCTCAAGTTCGAGTTGCAAAAATCGCGTCGGTCGTGGTGGGAGCCATTGCGATTGGGCTTGGTTTGCTTTTCGAAGGCATGAACGTTACCTACTTGGTCGGATGGGCATTTAGCATTGCAGCTTCGGCAAATCTGCCCGCTTTGGTGATGCTGCTTTTTTGGAAGGGAACGACCAAGGTCGGCCTGATGATCGGGATTTTAGTCGGCTTGTTTTCATCGCTTTCTTGGATACTTGTCTGCCCAGATACGTTTTCGAAAGTCTACGGTTTGCCCGCATCGGATGCCTGGATTCAACTTAGTCAGCCCGGAATCGTTACGATTCCTTTAGGTTTTTTCGCGATATACGTTGCATCCAAGTTCTCCGGTGCCGAAAACGCGAAATTGTCGAATTAAACTGCGCCCGCGAAACCCTCAGGCCATCCTGGGGTTTTCCATTCCTAGGTTCCCTTTTTCCCCTCAACTTGTCGTCAGGAGTGCGTGTAATGCGATTAAGAACTTTATTATTCGGATTGGCCGTCTTTTCGTTGACGGCAGGTTCAATTTGCCAACTTTCATATAGCCAAGAAGATGGGAAACAAGGCCCTCCCGGTGGACAACGAGGCGGTGATCGCGGACGCGGTGGACCTCCTGGTGGTTTTTCCGGAAGAGGCGGCGGCGGTGGAATCACAAGTTTGATTCGGATGGATGAAGTCCAAACGGAACTCAAACTTTCCGATGAACAGAAAAAAGAGCTAACGGCAATTTCCGATCGCATTCGGCAGTCGTTTAGCGGCGGCGGACCTCCTGGCGGTGGACCTCCCGGCGGTGGTCGTCCTGACGGGGGTCGTCCTGACGGTGGTCGTCCTGACGGGGGTCGTCCTGACGCCGGAGGTGGTCGACCAGAACGCGGAGCTGGATCTACCGAACAAAACATGAAAGAGTTCCAGGAGCGCGCTGCAAAGCAAGTTGAAGCTCGAGATAAGGCCGAAGTCGAAATCATGAATATCTTGGATCCTGATCAACAGGATCGCATTCTCGGTTTGCTGATTCAATCCGAAGATGGTCGGTCGCTACAATCGCCTTCTCTAACGGATGCCCTAACACTCGCACCGGATCAGAAAGCAAAAATCAAAACGGTTTCCGACAAGTTAAGCTCGGATCGTTATGCGCTCATGCAAAAAGCCTTTGGCGGTGGACAGGGCGGACCACCCACAGGAGTGATGGAAGAGATGGAGGCGCTTGGCAAAAAGAGCAACACCGACTTGCTTGCGGTTATGAACGCCGAACAGAAAGCCAAATTTGAAGCGATGAAAGGCGAGAAGTTTACTTTCCCTGAGTCGCGTGGTTTTGGCGGTGGTCCTGGCGGCGGTAATCGCACTCCAGGTGGCGGCGGTACTCCTGGCGGCGGTCGCCCTGGTCGCCCCGCAACTCCCGGTACCTAGCGATTTCCGCTAAGCATTTTTTGCACCCACTGCCTTGCGATTTCGCAAGGCAGTTTGCATTTAGCCGCGAAGCAAGTTTCACTACAACCGCTACAATTGATGGATAATGATAAGTGACCTACATTTTTAGGCGGCGTTCGGCAAGCTGGAAGTAGGTTATGACCTAGATTTGACGATAGAAATCACATTGTCTTTTCTTGTCGTTTCTTGCCAAAGGTTCTCATGTCGCATTCGAACCCGCCAACAGTCGTTGGAGCAAAATCCCAAAGCGTACGTCTCGGACCTTCGGTTGATGATCTCGTCGATACGAAGCTCTTGCTGGGTCGACTAGAAAACGTTTCTGACGTTGTCGACGCAGAGATCGTTAGAGACCATCGCCCGTATGATCGATGTCCCAAGCTAACTGTCGTGATTCCGGCCTTCAACGAAGCCAAGACAATCGAGAACGTGATCCAGAATGTTCGACGTCTCGACATTGACAAGCAGATCATCATCGTCGACGACGGAAGCACCGATGGGACTCGCGAAATTCTACTCGCGATGCAAGACTTGCCAGATGTCGAAGTCTTCTTTCATGTTGAGAATCAAGGTAAAGGCGCAGCCCTTCAGACCGGCTTTCGGCTCGCTGAAGGCGAGATCGTCATCGTTCAGGATGCCGATTTAGAATACAACCCAGAGGATATCTTGCGGGTTATCGAACCGATTGTTCAAGGCACATCTTCCATCGCCTACGGTTCGCGATATCTCCAGAGCAATCACCAAAATAGCTCGTACTTTCATCGTCTTGGAAATTGGACGCTCACTACGCTTAGTAACTATATGAACGGCCAGCAACTGACCGATATGGAAACTTGCTACAAAGCCTTTCGCCGCGACATCCTCCAAAAGATTGTCATTGAGCAGCGTCGATTTGGCTTCGAGCCGGAAATCACCGCGAAAATTGCTCGAATGGGAATCGCAATTCCGGAAGTCCCCATTCGCTACAACGCCCGTTCATGGACCGAAGGCAAGAAAATTGGGATTCGAGATCTTATAAGCACGCTCTATTGCATCGTTCGATATCGATGGTTTGCTTAGAGTCGAGTAGCTTTTGCTGAGAAAAATGTAGCGGTGCGGCGCGAGCCGCCCAGTGTTACGTTAGGTTTTCATCGCTTTAAACATTTGCTTTCAACGCTTTACCGGACGGCTCGCGGGCTGTTGATTTAGTAACCCGACGCGTACGCAAGGAATCGAAAGCAGCCACTCGCTTACGCTTCGGGTTATGATTTATCCATTCAATCTTTACAAAACACTAATTCAACAGCCCGCTCGCGCCGTTCCGCTACAAACTATGAAGGGCTCATTGTCGCTTGAAGGCGGAACTACGAACGGGGAGATCGTATCTACAGAAAAAAGCTAATCGAGATTAAAATGGTGCTGATGGCAAAGCTCTATTTTTATTACTCAGCAATGAATGCAGGGAAATCGACGATTCTACTGCAGTCGAATTACAACTACCGCGAACGCGGAATGCATACTTTGGTGCTCACCCCAGAACTGGACAACCGATTCCAAGCAGGTGTTGTCGCGTCGCGAATCGGATTAACCACCCAAGCCGAGTCTTTTGATCAAGCGTGTGATCTTTTCGCGATTACGTCGCTTGGTCACAAAGAAAAACCGATCCATTGCGTCTTGGTTGATGAAGCACAATTCTTAACGCGGGCTCAAGTTCGACAGCTCAGCGACGTTTGCGATCGACTCGGCATTCCCGTCCTCACCTACGGTATTCGGACTGATTTCCTCGGCAATCTTTTCGAGGGAAGCATGGAGTTGCTAGCCTGGGCCGATACGCTGGTCGAAATAAAAACGATCTGCCACTGTGGTCGCAAAGCAACGATGCAACTTCGATTGGATAACACCGGACAGCCGGTTAAACACGGAGCTCAGGTCCATATTGGCGGCAATGATCGATACGTCTCCGTTTGCCGCCATCATTTTAAGGAAGGCCTTGCAACCAGGACCACCGACGAACTCCCTTTTGATACACTCTTTTAAATAAAGCATTGAATCCATCGATTGCAAATCAACTGTTTAGAGCCAAAAGGCCCGTCGAATTCGAACGACCTTGAGCTACCCACCTTCACCGAAATATCCTGCGAGATCGCGATGCGAAAAATCCTGGTTCTTTTTTTCTTGGCTTTATGGCAGACAGCTCTCATCGCCGAAGAGTTCGTTCCGCGAAAGCAGACGTCTGTTCCAGGACCACCTTTGTCCCCGGCCGAGGCGCTGAAAAAATTTCAGGTACCCGATGGTTTTCATGTTGAATTAGTCGCGGCGGAACCTGACTTGTTGAATCCCGTTGCGATGGCCTTTGATGATCGAGGGCGAATCTACGTTACCGAAAGTTTCGAATATCCTCGCCGCGAGCCGGGACCTGGACGCGACCGGATCAAGATCCTAGAGGACACCGACGGTGATGGTCGCACCGACTCCGTAAAAATATTCGCCGAGGGGCTCAACATTCCTTCTGGAATCGCAGTCGGACATGGCGGAGTTTGGGTCGCTAACGCACCAGATATTCTTTTCATCGAAGACACCGATGGCGATGACAAAGCCGATCGCACGACCGTCGTGGTAACCGGATTCGGTCGAGCGGACACACACGAGCTACCGAATGCTTTGACTTGGGGCCCGGACGGTTGTTTGTATGGCCTTAACGGCGTCTTCAATCCTTGCCACGTGGAACAAGATAATCGCGTCTTGGATTTTACTTGTGCGATGTTCCGAATCGATCCGAGAACGCGAAAGTTCGATCTGTTTTGTGAAGGCACCAGCAACCCTTGGGGAATCGCCTTCGATCACGAAGGAAGCGCCTTTATCAGCGCTTGTGTGATCGATCATCTTTGGCATTTGACCGAGACAGCTTATTACCATCGCCAAGGCGGCCCTTATCCACCGCATACATGGAAAGCCGAATCGATTGTCAAGCACTCGCATCAGATGGCGGCCTACTGCGGCATCGAGTATCTCGATTCAGACGTATTTCCACCTGCTTACCGAGATAAACTTTGCATGGGCAACATCCACGGTTCGTGTATCAACGTCGATCGAGTCGAACGGGCAGGAGCGACGTATACCGGTTTCGGCGAGCCCGATTTTATGACCGCGAACGATGTTTGGTTTATGCCCGTGGTCCAGAAAGTCGGACCCGATGGCTGTCTCTACGTCCTCGATTGGTACGACCGCTATCATTGCTACCAAGATGCCAATGCCGATCCAAAAGGAGTCGATCGCGGTCATGGTCGCTTGTATCGCGTCGTCTATGGCGATCGGCCGGCTGTAAAAATTGCCGATTTTTCGAAACTACCCAGCGACCAGTTGGTTGCGATCTTAAGCGACGGCAATATCTACAATCGACGCCAAGCACAGCTCGAACTTTCCGAACGCCAAGTTGCGATACGCGAGATGCCGATCAGCGAAAAGCTGATGGCCATGTCGCTTGATTCGAGCAAACCAATCAAAGAACGCATGCATGCCGTCTGGTCCATTATCGGTTCTGGACCGGTCCCCGATGATCGATTGCAGAAATGGTTGGCGTCGGAAAGTCCCGAGCTTCGAAGCTGGTCGATTCGCACGGCAGGCCGACAACAGAACAAGTCGCCCGCTCTGATCGAACAAGTGAATGCGATGGCGAAGGATAAGGATCCTCGCGTTCGAATTCAAGTCGCCATCGCCTCGCCAAAAATCGATATGAAGAATGCGACAGCGACGTTACTCGACGTTCTCAAACATAGCCAACCCGACGCAATTTTGCCGAATGTCGTTTGGCAGAATTTATTACCGCTCATTATATCCGAACGATCTCAAGTAATAGCCGCACTTGAATCGACCGATGGTTCCAGCAATGACTTGCTGGCATCGATGGCTCCTCGAATCGCTACCTATTGGACATCGGAAATCGAAGCATCCCTAGAGTCCGAAGATGACCGACAAACCATCGAAACGGTGCTCAAGATGACCGAGTTGCTCTACGCGAATTCGGAAAGCGCAGCTCGGGAAACCTTGAATTCTATTATTGCGAAAATCGAAATAGGAACGATCCGAGGTCCTTCGATACAAAAGATTCTCGAAGCATGGTTAAAAAGTACCGCCGCGCAGAAATCGGCAACGAAGCTTGCTCGATCGATTTTGCAATCGAACGTCGACAAAAGCGAATGGTCGCAGACCATCGAGCAGCTCAAAGTCTTGAGCGGTGATACCCAGGCGATCGAGCGTGCGGAAGCCAAAATACTAACAAACGAATTGGCTGCGAAACAACGCATCGCCATGTTGAGAACCGTATCGGTGAGTTCTCCGGCAACGCTTTCAAATGCGTTGAATCAGTTGCTATCGCAGATCGAAAGCGGAAAAAAGTTCGACAAAAGCTACTCGAATCCACTCTTCGAATTGGCGATCGGCAAAGCGTCCGACGCCGATCTAGGTCGACTAGTCAAGACAGTATCGAAGCTCGATGGAAGTTCTCAAGCGACACTTGCCGAGCGTCTTTGCCAGCGCCCACTGACGGCAGAGATGCTTCTCGATGAGATTGCGGCTGAAAAACTCAAGAAGGATATTGTCAGTCCGAATCAGATTCGTTTGCTTGCGAGCAGTCGTTCTTCGTCAATACTTGCAAGCGTCAAGAAAATATGGGGGACAGTAAACACAACCAGTTCAGCACAGCGGCAAGCTAAAATCCAAGAGCTTGGGAAATATCTCAATGGCGCCGCCCGCGGGAACGCTCAGCGCGGACTAGTGGTTTATGATCGAATCTGCGGTCAATGTCACGTGATGCATGAACGAGGCTTCGAAGTCGGACCGAATATAACCGCCAATGGTCGCGGAAATTTTGAGCAGCTTATCGTGAGCGTCTTTGATCCGAGTCTCGTGATCGGTGAAGCGTTCAAGAGTGTTACGCTGCGTACCGTCGACGGGCGCGTCGTCAATGGAATACTTGTCGAGCAATCACCACAGCGAACCGTTTTGAAACTTCAAGGGAATAAACAAGAAGCTTTTCCGGCAAGCGAGATTGAAGAGATGAAGCAGAACGAAAAATCGTTGATGCCAGAAGGACTAGAAGAGCAAATGACACGACAAGAAATGGCCGATCTATTCGCACTCTTATCGATCGAAGGCCCCATCGATCGACCCGAGAAAACAGTCCTCAGCGGAACGCCAAAAAATCTTCATAAGCCTTAGAGCGTTGATAAACACCTTAAAGTATTCTTGTCCCGTTCCTCAAAGGAATCGTCCAATTGTAATTTCCAGGTCGTTCTTAAGCCTCGGTCGAATATCTCGAACCCGAGACACTTCGTTGCTCCGTCGGCGCGGTAAAAGGACGACGGTTTTTTATAGGCAGCTTTGGTTAGAGGAATTGGAAATGCGCCTGGCGCTGACTGGTGTGCTCCCGGTCTCCGACGCTACGTACGCGGGTATGGTGACGCAGGGATCGCCGGAGAGTATCCACGGCAATGCCATCATGTCGGGGCTGACCACTTCGGAAGGGACTTTCGCGAATCTTCGTGGAGCAGCAGCGAATGCGGTCGTTACAACGAACCTGCTCAATTCGGTCGGAACTGCGCCGGCGAACGCCAATGCAGCCGCGTCGGGCCTCACCGCAAACGATGCGATCAACAATCTTCAATCAGGCAATTTTCAATTTCCGAATGGTTTCGATGCGAGCACGCGGTTTTTTATCCTAGATACCACCCCGCTTTCATCAACGGTCGGCGATTCTACGACGGTGACTTTAATTGATGCGGCCAATAGCGATGTTGGTACATTGACGCTCAATTTGGTCGCCTCGAACTGGACGTTATCACCAGCCAATACGACAAACACTGCCCTCGCGACGGTCACTTACACTTCCGGCCAGGGGACTCTGGCACAGAAACAGGGGGCGGTGACGTTCTCGCTGGCCGACTTTGCCGGCGCGGGAAATCCAAGCCTTGCCTCCGGGATCAGATTGTCAAGCGGATTCCTCGATCCAGTTGTAGTTGGGATTTTCTCGATGTCGGGATCGTTCCCGCCACTCCCTCCTCCGCCAACGCCGGTCAATATTCTTTTCGTCGGCAACAGCTATACGCACGGCAGTATCCCGGCCGTCATCTCGTATAACAATGCGGCGATTGTGGACGCGAATGGAACTGGTTACGGCGGCGTTCCAGGTATCTTCAAGCAACTGACAGTCGATGCCGGTCTCAATTACAACGTGACCATTGAAGCGGTCAGCAGTCAGTCGCTAGCTTGGCATCTCTCCAACAAAACTTCCATTATCTTTCAATCGGGATGGAACAAGGTGTTCCTGCAAGAACAAAGCACGCGTCCGCTTCCGACGAGCCGCGGTGGGAATCCCACCAGCTTTCGGAACGCAGCGAATTCGCTAGAACAGGGAATTCGTGGCGTGAATCCATTCGCTGATGTTTATCTCTACGAGACGTTTCCCAGGGCGGACGTCACGTATCCCGCCGGTCAGGCATACTCAGGCGAGCCGATTGAAACGATGGGCAATGATCTGCACGACGGCTATTACGGTGCACTCGCTCTCAATCCGAATTTTTCCGGTGTCTCGCCTGCCGGCGACGCCTGGTTACGAGCTATCGTCGGGGGAGTCGCCGATCGCAACCCCTATGACGGCATCGAAGTTGGCAAAGTCAGCTTGTGGGCGAGCGACAACCATCATGCGAGCATCTACGGCTCTTACCTCAACGCGCTCGTGCATTTCGGATCGGCCACCGGCCGGGATCCTCGCACGCTCGGATACGAGAAGGCTGCAATCGATTTGGGAATCTCTTCCGCTTTTGCCACCAGCCTCCAGCAGGTCGCATTCGAGACGCTCAACAACGCTCCGCCGACGATCAGCTATGTTGTCAATCGTCAAGTTTTCTACAATCGTTCGACGAACAGCAGCTTTGGTAATGGGACGGGAAATCCGGTCACCGCGATCGATTCGACGAAGTCCGCATTGTTGCCTGGTCAAGTAGCGTCGTTTGCCAACTATACGAACTACGTTCGAGGACTCAACGGATTGATCGTCGATATCGCCAATCCTTCGGGTACGATCACAGCGGCCGATTTTCAGTTGGCAACCTGGAAAGGGATTAGTGTCGGAGGCTTTACACCGCTTGCCGCTGTACCGACGATTACGACTATTGCCGGAGGTGGTATAGCGAACACAACGCGCATTAAGATCGAATTCGCCGACAATGCGATTCGAAATACATGGCTGCGTGTCACATTGCTGGCCAATGCGAATACTGGTCTT
>Ga0163150_10006037_pt1 | contig 15079 bp, 14 predicted proteins | sample OliLakLV19P2IB_FD_148628 | JGI IMG/M metagenome (GOLD analysis project Ga0163150, IMG submission 148628) | Freshwater microbial mat bacterial communities from Lake Vanda, McMurdo Dry Valleys, Antarctica - Oligotrophic Lake LV.19.P2.IB | ecosystem: Environmental > Aquatic > Freshwater > Lake >...
GGGGGCCGCTGATGGCCATGCTCGCCACGTTCATGCATCTGTGCACACACGAGGGATTGTCGCATAACATCATGTTTGCTGCAACTGCAGAGGAAGAAATAAGTGGCAACGATGGCATGGCGTTGCTAGCGCGTGAAGGTGTCATCACGGCGGTAGCTTCAAACGAGAACACAGCGTCGCATAAAAACTCAGCACTTGTAGCACTTGCGCTTGTTGGCGAGCCGACACAGATGCACATGGCCGTTGCTGAGCGAGGACTAATCGTGCTCGACTGTGTTGCGCATGGTCGCACTGGACATGCAGCGCGAAGTGAAGGCCTGAATGCGATTTACGAAGCTATGCGTGACGTCGAGTGGTTGCGCACGTATCGATTTGAGAGATCTAGTGCATTGCTCGGTGAAATTCAGATGACGGTTACACAGATCGAGGCAGGATCGCAACACAATGTCGTGCCCGATGCATGTCGTTTTGTTGTCGATGTGCGAGTGAGCGATGCATACACCAACGAAGAAATCGTCGAACAGATTCGCGCACACGTGAAGTGTACCGTATCACCAAGAAGCATGAGATTGCGTCCGTCGTCGACACCACACGATCATCCGATAGTAAACAACGCAATAAATATGAATCTGCCATTGTACGGAAGTCCCACGATGTCCGATCAGTCGTTGCTGCCCTCAGGCATTGCATCGGTGAAGATTGGTCCGGGCGACAGCGCGCGTTCACACACTCCCGACGAATACATTGGCATTGAAGAACTGCAGCAAGGCATTCACACGACTATCGAATTGTGCGAGCGGTATTTAGGAGTACGAACATGAGTTCAAACGAGCAAACTGAGTGCGCTAATCCTAACGTGACACTTTTACAAGGATCGTTATGAAGCTTTGGGATAAAGGCGCACCTGCAGATGCCATGATGGAAGCATTTACTGTAGGCAATGACAGAGAGATGGACGTCAGGCTTGCACGCTGGGATGTGGTTGGCAGCATAGCACATGCTGAGATGCTCGCTTCTGTCGGCATTATTTCATCGGACGAACGCAATGCACTTATTAATGAGCTGCAATTATTGCTCGAAGACATCGACAACAATGGTTTTGTCATTGAAAGTGATGTAGAAGACGTCCATTCGCAAGTCGAGCACCACCTGACGCAACGCCTAGGCGACGTTGGGAAGAAGATTCATACCGGACGCTCTCGCAACGACCAGATTCTCGTGGATATGAAGCTCTGGCTGCGTCACGAACTACGCACCATCCGCTCGTCGACGCTCGACACAGCTTCGATGCTGCTCGACAAGGCCGAACAACATCGCAATGTGTTGTTGCCTGGGTACACACATTACCAAGTCGCAATGCCATCGAGCTTTGGGTTATGGTTTGGCGGTCATGCCGAGGCGCTCATCGAAGACATCGCAGTGCTCGACATGGCAATCGATGCAGCGAACGCCAATCCGCTTGGCTCGGCAGCAGGGTACGGTTCTTCGTTTCCACTAGACCGCGACATGACAACACGCGCTCTGAATTTCGGTCGCATGCATGTAACAAGTACGTTTGCTCAGATGTCCCGCGGACGCACTGAAAAACTTGCAGCCATTGCAATTGCGCAAGTGGCCTCAACGCTGGCACGTTTCGCATCCGATGTTGTGCTCTACATGAGTCAGAACTTCGGCTTTATCACGTTACCAGAAAAGTATACTACCGGCTCGAGTATCATGCCGCACAAGAAGAACCCCGACCTCTTCGAAGTGTTGCGTGCACGATGCAATCGCCTACAGTCCCTGCCCACAGAAATTGCATTTGTGCTCACAAATCTTCCCAGCGGCTACCATCGCGATCTTCAATTCGTAAAAGACCGTATTATACCCGCAATCGATGAGGTAGGGGTCTGCCTTCAAATTCTTCAGCACGTTGGTCCCCACATCACGCCCGTCAATGATATTTTGTCCGACCCTCGCTACTTCTACGCCTTCAGCGTCGACCGCGTGCACGACCTCGTCATACAAGGCTTGCCATTCCGCGACGCATACCGAGCCGTAGCCGAATCAATCGCAAACGGCACATTCGAAGGAAAGCCTTCTGCTGCATCAGATCACACCGGACACATCGGAAGCATCGGAAATCCTGGACTCGAAGTGCTACGTCAGCGACTCGGAGAAAAGCGGCGCTGAATCTCTCGCGAAGTATTCACGTGATTCCAACGGACCGCTCATCGGAATCTCTCGCGAAGTATTCACGTGATTCCAACGGACCGCCTCGGAATCTCTCGCGAAGTATTCACGTGATTCCAACGGACCGCCTCGGAATCTCTCGCGAAGCCAAAACTCGAGATTCCTCATCGCTCATCGGAATCACGCATAGATCGCGAGATTCCTCATCGCTCATCGGAATCACGCATAGATCGCGAGATTCCTCATCGCTCATCGGAATCACGCATAGATCGCGAGATTCCTCATCGCTCATTGAAATCGCATATGAGTGCTCTAGGGTCAGTTATCCTTGTAATTCTGTGCGGACTTTACTCTTCAGGTAAACGATTACTTCTTGGGCACTATAACTAAGGTTATTAGGCTGAAGAAATTGACCTAGAAGCACAAGATCATCGCCGGCAGTTAGCAAAGGCGGTTCTACATAACCACGTTCCTGTGTCTGTGCGAGGCCAATGTTTGCCATGAGTGCATTGCAGAGGCATTTGCGGTTGAAAGTGTCTTCGACCTTGCCGCCTTTCTTAACGTATTCTGCGACTGGTTCGGCTGGACACAAATAGACTAGCGTTCCATCAGCTTTGACAGATATCTGGCGTAAATAGCTGAGATCGCATTTGCGAGGGCGTGCCTCATACACTGCTGACTCTGAAAGAGTGTCGGGTAGGGGAACTACTTTAAATGGGAATCCCGTAGGTGAGGCCATAGGGTCAGTAAAAACAGGTTCGACCGCATGCTGACCGCCAGAAGCCCACCGCTGAAGTACTTGATCGCGCAGATGTTGTGACATGCCAGAGTCAGCACAAAACGCAAAGGCAGTTCCGACCTGAATCCCAGCGGCACCAAGCTCGAGAGCATCATTAAGTCTGTCTGGTGATCCGTACGATCCTGCTAGCCAGAAGGGGAGCCCTAAGTCGCGAATAACATCCAGGTCCACTTTATCCTTTATGCCATACACAGGTTCGCCGCGCTCGTCAAGAGTCATCGGACCTCTTGGTGGCGCGTTGTGTCCACCTGCGAACGGACTTTCAACAACTAGTCCTTGAACGCTGCCAGTAGATTTGTTTACTAAATGGGTGGCAAGTGTGCTAGAGGAAACGATTGGAAAGAATTTCGGACGTTTTAATGTCAGCGTGTTTTCATCCGGAAATGCAACACTAGGTTCGAACGATGTCACCAGATCGGTTGTAGCGTCTGCACCTTTAACAGAAATCTTTAGCGACACTTTCTGATGATCTGCTAATCTATCAAGCACTCCAGGAATTTCACGAGGGACACCAGCTCCCATCAGAACAACATCAACTCCAGCCAGCATAGCTCCGTAGATACCCAGCAGATTACACGTCTGAAGTTTTTCTAGGAAGTTTATTCCCACCATGCCATCATGTCCGTCCTTCGCCAACCACACCTCAACAAAGCTTGCTGCTACAAGGAGTTGTTGTAGTGCCAGCGAAGGATATACCGTTGGTACGGGACTTAGCTTCAGTCGCTTGCCTTCTTCAATTCCACCCTCGACGAAATAGGTTTTCAGGATTTCCTCGGCAACAACTTGATTCGGAAAGTGGGCAAGAGCGCGACGTAGAAACCCATCACTATCACCACGTTGCAGTCTTCGCACCAACGTTGAATTAACGCCAGTACCCGAGACTACACCGAGTTCACCCTGTGTTGATACAGCCCTAGCTAGTTGCCAACTCGAGACGCCAATTCCCATTCCTCCTTGAATTATCAGTGGTAATCTCTTCGCATGCATTGGAACTCCAACAATCAATGAAGTAGGGTCAGACAGAAAACAGATAACGGACTCCGTTATCCGAAATTGTAGTCAAATCTACGACGGGCTGCTTTAACAACTCGACGAGAGGTGGAGTCAGCCTCGATTATCCTTGTAATATTAACAACATATGTTAAATTTGCAAGGATGATAGAACGATTTGCACATAAAAAGGTCGAGGATTCCCTAAAGCGTCAGGCGGCAGTCGCATTGGTTGGTCCGAGACAAGTGGGCAAAACAACCCTGGCTTTAGAGGTAGGTAGGCAGCATAATGCCATATATCTAGATCTCGAAAACGACTCCGACCGAGCCAAGTTGAGCGACCCACGCGATTTTCTTTTGCCGAATGCGAAGCGGCTCGTTATTCTCGACGAGATCCATCGAGTGCCCGAACTCTTTTCACAGCTTCGTGGAATCATCGATGAAGGTCGTCGGCAAGGGGCTGGAAAGGGTCGGTTTCTACTGCTTGGATCGGCTTCGTTAGATCTGCTAAAGCAGAGCAGTGAAAGTCTAGCCGGACGTGTTGCCTATATCGAGATGACTACGTTGTCGCCGTTAGAGGTAATGTTAAAGAACGTTAGTAACCAGCCCGCGGAAGGCAATACTCGCAAGCCCGCCGAAGACAATACTGGCGTGTCAGATAAACTCTGGCTCCGAGGTGGCTTTCCAGACAGTTTCCTTGCAGAAACAAATAGAGACAGTTTTGCATGGCGAACAGACTTGATTCGCACCTATCTCGAGCGCGACGTTGCAATGTTTGCGCCACGCGTACCGGCTGAAACGATGCGGCGTTTGTGGACCATGCTTGCGTACGGACAAGCAACAATGTTGAACGCTTCGAACATTGCGAGGAGTCTCGAAATAAGTTCGCCTACGGTGCAGCGCTACATCGATTTGCTTGTTGACTTACTACTGGTGCGACGCCTTCAACCCTACACGGTAAACCTTGGCAAACGGCTAGTGCGCACACCAAAAGTGTTTATTCGAGATTCTGGTTTGTTGCACGCTTTGTTGGCAATCGATGAACGAGAACAGCTTCTCGGCCATCCCGTTGTAGGAGCGAGTTGGGAAGGCTTCGTAATCGAATCGCTTATGTCGGTTGTCCCCGAGCGCACTGTTGCTGGTTTTTATCGAACCTCAGCAGGAGCAGAAGTCGACCTCGTGCTTGAACTCCCAGGCGGAGATCGCTGGGCCATAGAAATCAAGCGATCTGTAACGGCCAAGCCTTCACGCGGGTTTTATCAATCGATTGAAGACCTAAAGCCCCAAAGAGCTATTGTAGTACACGCCAACTCCGACAAATACGCGATGGGAAATGGCATTCAGGTCATCGGATTTGCCGAACTCAGTCGAGAGCTCAAACATTTGTAAATCGATATAGATTCGTTTGCAAAGCAGCATTGTGCACAATGCATCTAACCTTTTAATTGTAAAATATTATGAAGCAGTCCTACATCATTGTGCTTTTACTCTTATCGACAACCGCACCTGCACTTCACGCGCAGTGCTTCACATGCGCAGATGCTCCACCTGGCACGTTCTTCTGCGATGACTTCGAAAGCTCTGAGCCCCTTACCAATCGGTATTTCGAAGTAAACTCTAATGGCGGTGATCTTGTTGTGCGTGATACGATTGGGCGAGGGGGCACGAGGGGGCTGCGTGTACTATTTCAGCAGGGTGAAGTTGGTGCGGGCGCCCTTAGTAAATCTTTTGGTAAGATTCCTGGTTCGTACATAGCACGGAACGCTGAGCGCACCGACACTTCGTTTACCGAGATCTACTGGCGCATGGACGTGCGGCACCAGCCGGGATGGACAGGTGGAGGTCCGGCAAAACTCTCACGTGCGTTGGTGATGGCCAACGACAGCTGGGCACAAGGCATGATGGCGCATTTATGGTCCGGCGGTCCGGACAACACCCGCCTCATCGCCGACCCCGCAAGTGGCATCGACGCAAATGGCACATTAAAAGCAACGAAGTACAACGACTTTGCAAACCTCCGATGGCTCGGCATCCGCGCAGGCACCACACCAATGTTCGCGGACGAAAATGCAGGCAAGTGGTACTGTGTTGTAGGGCACGTCAAGCTGAACACACCTGGACATTCTGACGGCGTGTTCGAGTTCTGGATTAACGACACGCTACAGGCATCGGCAACGACCCTAAACTGGCACGGCAACTACAACGCCAACCCAACAAACATGACCATCAACGCCGTCTTCTTCGAGAATTACTGGAACTCCGGCTCACCAGTCGAACAGGAACGCTACTTCGACAACCTCCTCATCAGTACACGTCCGTTGCCCTGTGCGTGCGCATCAACAACGTCAGTCGACCCGAGCTTTGAGATAGGTAATGAGAGAGTCAATGGGCGAGAAACAAGGTCTCTTGAAGGTGAAGATGTTTTAGTCCGGTACTTCGATATGCTAGGCAGGGAACTACAATTGACCAGCGAAGACGTTTGTCTACCGTGCATTGCTGTTGGGTTCAGGAATGGGAAAGTGGCATCAACTGAATTGCTCATCATGAAACTGTCGCGTTGAGTAATCATGTGTTGAGTTTATTTGCCTTAACACATCTTGTAGACTAATTAGTGGGTCACATCATGTTGTAAGAAGAGTAGGGAAGAAATGGCTACACGAGCGATGTAGCATCATCATCCGGAGTCGTTGGCAATGCTTGTGCAAATTCTATAGCTACTCTGAGCCCATCGTAACCTACGGCTTCTGCACCAAGGGTTCTCAGTCCCCCGAGGTTGATACTTTTACGTCCTGCGAATTTTTCCTGGATGACCGACGTAGGCACAACATAAAACTCCCAGTGCGTGAGGTCCAGCACGTTGATGGTCTCTTTATCTTGGTTGTGGAGCAGCGCGAATACGTAGACTTCGGAGTTAAGGGTCGGCCCAGTGGAGTACTCGCCAGTCGGGTTGTCACATGAAAGCGAAGGACGAATACTGAACGAAATCGGCGATAGTCTTTTCTGATGCCATGCCTGACAGTATGCCGCTGACTTGACCTCTATGCGAATACGATTTGACGACAGCACGTCGTACGAATCCCATTCAATGCGATAGTTTTTTTCTGCAACACCGAGTGCCTGAGCAACAATGAACTCTGCAACTATGCCGCGCATTCGGTTGCTTAGTACATCAGATGAACTCCAGGCCCAAAAATCTCTGAGTGTGAATGAGGGAGTCTCGGTGTGACCTATAAAGGGCTCGTCCCCTGTTCGCCTCTGTGGTTTCATAAGCGCTCTTTTGCCTCAACGCGACCGGAAAAAGTGAACGCAAAGTAACGTATGCGCACCGTCTTTTGTTTGCCTAGCTGAATGTCACCGAAGTCTGCGAACAAAATCCGGAAGCAGCACCTCTTAGGCTGTTGCTAAGGGGTTGCTGTATTCGCCGCACAGCGCATAGATTAGTCGTAACCTCTTTGAACTTGAGTTGTCTTAACTGCCGTTCACGTACAATTCTCTATCCAGGAATCCCCATGGCTCGAATCCTAACCGCTCTGATTCTGCTGCTGTTGTTGTTTCTGACGTCGTGTCAGCCGTCAGCCGGACCCGAGAGGATGAAGATGATGGTGTACACACCCGTGTATATGTCGCTCGATGCTATGCGCTCGGGCGTAGAGGTGAAGACCCCACAGTCCTTGCAGGAGCCGGGGAAGATCTATGTGTTCGGACGTTACCTCTTCGTTGCCGAGCGCATGAAGGGCGTGCACATCATAGACAACCAGAACCCTGCGTCGCCGCAGCCCCTTTCCTTCCTCGCAATTCCGGGTGCCGGTGATATTGCGGTAAGGGGCAACGTTCTGTATGCCGACTCATACATCGATCTGTTAACGTTTGATATTTCGTCGCCGACAGATCCGCGCCTGGTTGATCGCATCGAGAACATTTTTCCGCAGCCGCTGCAAGGTGACGGCTGGACGCAAGTCGACCCCGATAGCGGAGTCGTGGTAGAATGGAAGCAGGAAGAAATTGAGGTTGAAGCGGTTGACAATCACTTCTTAATTGATGTGATGACAGCAGACGGTCCGGTGCGTCGCGAAGCTGCGACGTCCAACCCATCTGCATCAGGTAAAGGCGGCTCGATGGCTCGCTTCACAATTGTAGATCGTTATCTCTATGCGGTCACACAAACAGACATTCAACTCTTCGACATTGCAAATGCATTGACACCACGCGTGTGGTCGCGAGTAAACGTCGGATGGGGCATCGAGACAATCTTTCCATACAAAGACATGCTTTTCATCGGCTCGAACGTGGGCATGTTCATCTTCGACAACAGCAACCCATCGAGTCCAACGCAGCTCTGCGAATTCAGTCACGCCCGCTCCTGCGACCCTGTCGTTGCCGAAAACACAACAGCATACGTGACACTTCGCTCGGGAAACACATGCGCAGGTACACAGAATCAGCTCGACATCATCGACATCACCAACATCACAGCGCCTGTGCTGCTTAAGACGTACTTCATGCAAGAGCCTCACGGCGTTGGCATCGACGGGTCGACGCTCTTCGTTTGTGATGGACGCGCAGGATTAAAAGTCTACAACGCAACAGACCCGATGAACATCGTCCTGCTAGGACATTTCCCAATGCCAGACTGCTACGACATCATCCCGCTAGGCAAGACCGCAATTGTCGTTGCGAAAGATGGCATCCACCAACTCGATTACACGAACCCTGCAGCGATCACCGAACTGAGCGTTTTGAAAGTATCCCTATAGATGCATAGGCCGACAGTGATCCCAGCCAGATCCGATTGGAAACATGGCATCAAGCGAGGACTGATTCACACCGGCAGACGCTGCCCTCGATAGATTTGTTCATACCGTTTACGTTATAAATCTCTTAGGTCATGGCAAGCGCAAACGAACGCCTGCAATGACCTTCCTTGACAAACTCACGGGCGATCATGAGCCGCTCCTCATGCGTAGTTCCGTTTTTTTTTGAAGGCTGTCCTTGATCCGTAAAGCCAGGGTCTGCTCAGCGATCATTTCCTTCAACGCCTGATTCTCCACACGCAGCCGATGCGTCTCAGGGTCCTCCTTATACACGTAACCCAACAGACCAGCTTCACCCAACAACTGGTGCTTCTTCTTCCAATCGTGTATCTGACTGGCCGCTATACCATGCTTGCGGCTCGTCTGCGCGATACCGTTACCTTCTGCTTCTGCTAGGATCGCAAGCTTTGTTTCCTTGCTCCAGCGGCGATGTGTTCCCATGGTGTACTCCGTTGTAATTCGAATCTACAATCAGGAGTCCTCCTACAGCTAATTGGGGGGCTAGAAAGATCCACACCGACTTCGGCAATTTTTGATGCTTTGATCGGCCACGTACAAAGCGTTCCGGATGTTTTGCGTACGCTTTAGCCAACACCTTTTGCCGCTTCCTGATCACGCGATTGGCTTCTCCATCATGCACCACTGCCGGAATGAGCATCGCAATACCCGAGTGATACATGCGATGGTTATAATCCTCCATCAACGAAGCGATGAATGCACGTGCTGCTTCCATGCTATCAAATCGCTCAGGATAGCCCGCTGAGTATTTCAATGTTTTGAACTGACTCTCGCTGTAGGGGTTGTCATTGGAGCAGTAGGGTCTCGAGTGACTGCGCCTAACCCCGAGCTTGTCGAACAGTTCGGACACCGTCGTGGATCGCATCACACCACCATTGTCAGCATGGATGGTGAGTTGATCACGACAAATGTTCTCGCGTTCACATGCTGCGTCGATCAGATCTCGTGCATAGTCGTCTTGCTCACGCTCGGCGAGCATCCACCCCACGACCAGGGCGGCGACTGAACATGTCGAGCACGACGTAGAGATTATACACTACACCCTTGCGTGGTCCTTTAAGCTTCGTGATATCCCATGTCCATACCTGACGCGGCTTTGTTGCCATCAGCTCGGGCTTACGATAGGGTGTTGCACGCTTCGTATTGCGACGGTCACGCGCCGTTGTCATCATGGCAAGTAGGCGATAGAATGTACGCGTGCTGCACACATACCGACCTTGATCCAGGAGGCCTGCGACGATACTCGCTGGTGCTTTGTCAACAAATGCTTCACTCGTGAGAACCGCCAACGCTTCGTTCTGCTCTTCAGCGCTCAGCGCACGTGCAGGACGAGGGCGTGGCCGTATGACCGTTGGTGTGGGTGGGCGCAAGCACGCATAGTAGCTCGAACGAGCGACTTGCAACTCCGTGCATGCGAGCTTGACACCAACATGCTTCCGTAACAACGTGACGTGCTCCATCAGCGCTGCTCGTCGTTCTGGTCCATCGTCGCCATCAGCGCTGCGACTTTTTTTTGGACATCGATGATGATCTCCGCCTGCTTGAGCTTGCGCTCCAGACGTTCATTCTCGCGCGTGAGACGTGCCAGTTCCTTGCGCACATCACTACTCGCTGAGGGCTTCGGTCCACGCTTCGGCGCAATACCTGTTACTCGCTGCTTTCGCCACTGCGCTACCTGCTTCGCGTACAATCCTTCACGACGCAGAATCTTGCCGATCTCTCCATGGCGTGCGGCATCCAATTCCTTCAGTACGGTATCGATGTATGCCGCTGTAAACCGGCGACGACCAGGCTTTGCCACGACTTCCGTACTGCGTGCTGTGAGAGCATCCATGTGACCATTCACTTGCTTAGATTCCTGCTTCATCTACGACTCCTCTGCGCCCTCAATTAGTAGCTTAAATTACACTACGAATTGTGTCCATGGAATCGTTGGCAGAGAGGGTTTGACCGCGGCGTTCCACAGTCTGAGGAGTTTGTCTACTGAACGAACAGATTGCTCACCGTTGTCGGCGTGGCTGTGAAGTGCAAGAAAGGACTGTCTTGTCACCAAGACTGGTCCGAAAACCGACTCGACTCAGGACGATCTAGTAGCTCTTGTGCCTGCTGATATCAAGAGCGCAGCGTAGTTGTCGTTTCATCCTTGCGAATGTGCGCTCTTTTAGATATTGTTGCTATCGTCATGTCCATCTTACAAATTCTATGAGGTGGTCGGTGAAAAAGTTTTGTCAATCATGTCCGTTCTTGTACTGTTAGTACTGGCCTCCAGCACAATGGTCGCAGTGCCTACTTGTGTCACTGAGGACTTCCAATATCCCGGATCTGCTGGTTGTTGTACTTTTCGAGTCGAATACTGCTATGACCTAGTTGGCGGGATTGTTAATATAACCTTCGGTACGATCACTTTGACTCAGGGAGATTGCCCACTAAGTCCGGCGGTGTTCAATTGGTTGCGAAGGAAGGTGGTATACAAGAATAGGACTGCATTAGGTCTGACCATCCCAAACTGCCCCACCACATCGACTGTTGTTGTCCACAGCTCGGTTTCGTCATGCTATTTCCTGCAATCAACCATTAACGGAATCATTGTGTGGGAACCATGCGGTACGACTGTTTGTGAGAAGACATGCCAGATGTGTATTTCGCAAATTGAAAATGACCCTTGTACGGAGGAGGCCATGATCGCTTACGTATCATGCTCGTACACAGTCATAGAGTGTACAGGTGTGAGTCCCAATTCATGCAGAATCAACACTTGTGATAGCTTTCCGTAATTGTTCAATGTCCTCCCATTAGGTGTTATGGTAAACAGGCTCCTACTCGTAGTCTCGATTCTCGGTGTTTGTTTTTCCGATTGCCTAGCACGCGAATTTCCACTCGTGAGTGCTGTGTATTCCCAGCCGATAGAACTCATGGAGTGGAATGGAGGATACCTCGTTGTGACGCGCAATGGACAGGTGTCGAAGCTTGACGCCGCGCTCAAAGAACGCAAGACGATTGCATCTCTGGACGGTTGGCACGTTGAGCGTGTATTGAGGGTGAAAGATCGATTGTTCGCTGTAACAAGTGCAGGATCGATGTTTACGACACTTGATGGGGATACTTGGGAAACTGTTTCGACATCGTATGCCCGTCTGTTTGTTGATGCAGATGGGCAACCGATGCTGATGACCACGAGGGAGTTAGTAGCCTATCGCAATGTAGGCCAGACCTTGGAAGCTGATACACTACAGCGGTTCGGTTTTTCAGTGCTACCATACGCGTTTGCGTTTCGGAACGACACAGTACTTACTACGGACGAAAACTCCGACAGTGTTTTTGTGTACGTAAGTGGCAGTTTTGTGCATGCATCTCGAATCCCAACTGAAAGTGTGTCAAGATTCATTCAACTCGCAAATGGCACGATACTCGGACTGACAAGATTTGGAGCATTGTATGCTGAACCGTCAGCAGGGATTTCCGGAAGTACTTGGCGGTCGTTGAGCGTTGATTTACAGCGAGTCCAGTCCGTGAGCCGCTGTCGTGACCAAGTGGGTGAATGTGCACTTGTCGTCGGAATAGATCTCGAGAACAAACCCGTCATTAAACGTATAGGATCGGTGCCGATGGACATTACGGCGGTTCCGATTGCTGACAGTATTCAATCGCGATTCGCAGTCGCGATTGCTACTGAGTCCGCAATAACTATTGCGTCCGAAAGTGGCATGATTACGCGTATTGGCCAATCGGGCGTAAACAGAATGCTTCCCACCCTCCCTGACGTGTTCCGTCGTCTGAATCGCGAAGTAACATCATGGCGCGGACGACCAGCGATATTCGCCACACTAGTACACGACTCAACCAATGCGCGGTCATTTGCGATCGTCCAGGACGATGACACTTACATGCCGCTGGCAAATGAGGCGCAAGGTCTGCGGGACTCCCTAGGTGAATTACGGTATTTTTACGAGACACCCGATGGTGCTGAAATCGCTGTGTTTTCAAGTGCGGTCGTCAGGCGTGCAAGGCAAACTGATGGATGGTTACGCGTCCATACATTTCGTGCTCGGGTCTCAACGCTGCCGAATGGAATTGTATTAGACGACTCGATGATGGTCCTACCACATTCTGGACGTACAGTAGCAATTAGCCGCAACCAGGGTAGAACATGGACGACACACACCCTGCGAGGCTCCCTTGGATACACTCAATGCCATGCCTCAAAACTACAGATTGTCTTCACTAGCGACTTTAAAGTTAGCATCATTCCTAGAGTCCCGATTGCGGATACGATTCAGCCGCTGGCGTACGAATTCGGCTTTGTAAGTAGCCTACAGACTCTTGCTGTCGACACGTCTTCGATCACTGTTGCATACTGCAGGTCCACATTCGACACTACACTGTTACAAGTAGACCGCGTTTGCATGCTTCAGCTCACACCCAATGCGACTGCCATCGATTCCATTGTGGTTTCAATATCGCCGCCATTGAAAGGGAGGTCTATGATGAGCCTCTTTGGAGACACTCTTGCGATTTGGTGCCGCGATCAAGACAGGTTCTTACTTGTGCGAGACGGATCTGTATTACGAGATATCCGCATTCCAGTTTTTACTGAACCGTTTCGTCAGAATTTCACAACGATTGCAACAATCGAATCGACCAATAGGCTCACATTGTCAAGCCCAATATTCGATGCAATAACAACTCTTGGTTTCGCTGGTGACTCAGTAACCAGTGTTACCATCAGTAGCAAGTCGAGGCAAACCGCTTCCATGACGGTCCAACCTAATCCAGCAACTGATGTCGTATCAATCCGAATTGCACAAGGGGCGACGGACCACGTACACATGAAACGGTTAGAGTTATTTGACATTCGTGGTTTTGTTGTAAGAGATTTCTCGAGTCTGTTGCAATCGGCAAATAGTGGATCTCAGTATCAGCTGATTGAAATCCATGTTTCCGATATTCCAGCCGGCACTTTTTTCGTCGTGCTAAAGGATGGCAGGTCGATGCACGCACAACGCATTACGATTTGTCATTGATAGACCTACTTGCTACTAGTGAGCCTAGCTGGTTGCTATGCCATGCTGGCGACACGCTGGTGCAATACCGTTACGTTCTGCTTCTTCCAGAATCGCAAGCTTTGTGTCCTTCCGATAGCGGACCCAAGTAGCTTGTTAAGATTTAGCGCCCATGTCTCAATTGTCGCGCTGTGAGATTTATTGAATCGCCAATGCGGTCCTCCAGCGATTTACAGGGGCATAGCCTTAGCATAGTATACTTTTGTCGTATCCACCCGAACAAGTACATCTTTCCTGCGTGTATAGGGCTCGCTAGATTTCCGCATCACAACAGGAGTGGATGCGATGACAAAGACAGAGCAGATGTATGGCGTTGTCGAAGCATGGCAATGCAGCGGAATAGGAAAGCAGAAGTATTCCAAACCGATGGGTATGGCGTACGCAACGTTGCAGTACTGGTGTAAGCGTTACCGCGAGCGCGATCAACCGACCGCGAATCCCGCATTTGTAGCACTGGAAATTGCTGACGCACCACAACAAGAGAACACGCACGCTTCGATCGTGATCGTCCTGCCGAGTGGTGCACGCATCGAAGTAGGCTGATGCATCTGATGCCGAGTCGGATGCGCCACTGGTTCTGCACCACACCGACGGATGACGCCGGCAAAGGGTTCGATGGATTAAGTGGCTTGGTTCGTAATCATCTGTCGCAGGAGCCGATGAAAGGTGCTGATTTTTTGGCAAAAATCGTGAGCCCATCATGTGACGACTTCTTTCCAAAAGTTTCACCTGGTAGCAATGAGCGTCCGAATGAACAAGATGAGACCGGTCGCGGCGGTTATACTTCCGCCGAGGTGTTGACGATGCCCGTGGTTGTTGGGCAACCGAACCCGATGGTTGTTTCGGCTGATATAAGGTACTCAGTATTCGTTGATGGCTTAGTAGAAATCACATTATGCAATGCGTTCGGCGCTCGTGTTGTGACACTCGTGGGGAACCAGTACCAAGCTAAAGGCTATTACCACTTGCCGCTTGTTAAGAATGAGCTGAGCTCGGGTATTTATTAACCCGGATCATGCAATAGGGAGTTGAATTGGAGGCCGAATATCGACCAAATCGTCGAATAGCTTCCTAAATGCAGTCCTCCTTTTTTCGGGCAAGGCGAGCTTTAGAATCGTATGGCGACCTGAATGGACAATCCACGATCCTATTGCAATGCATTCAAGTGTGATGCGACGCATGGCAACGTGCGTTGCGCTGTTGAACAGTACGTGCTGCAGCAAGCTCAT
>Ga0163150_10006038_pt1 | contig 15076 bp, 11 predicted proteins | sample OliLakLV19P2IB_FD_148628 | JGI IMG/M metagenome (GOLD analysis project Ga0163150, IMG submission 148628) | Freshwater microbial mat bacterial communities from Lake Vanda, McMurdo Dry Valleys, Antarctica - Oligotrophic Lake LV.19.P2.IB | ecosystem: Environmental > Aquatic > Freshwater > Lake >...
TCATCAAGGCGAGCGCGACCGCCTCCGGTGATCCGACGCAGTGGGAGTGGAAGTTTCCGATCGGGCCGCCGGTCTCGGGGACCGCGACCTCCGCGATGAGCATCACGTTCAAGACACCCGGCACGTACGATGGGTTTGTGCGGGCTGGCAATTCGTTTGGCTGGAGTAAGTGGAAGCAGTTCAAGTTTACAGCGACTCCTAAAGGTGGCGTGACCCCTCCGCCCCCGATCCCGGAGCCGATCCCGGAACCGATCCCGGATCAGGTACTGCCGGTCATTTCCCTGGTGACTCCGACCTCATTTGCCTGTGGGATGCCCGCCGATATGAGCGTCACCGCGAGTGTCGTGCCGAGTCGCTGGGAATGGAAATTCGACGCCGAGGCGCGCGTCGAACGGAGACTCGGAGCCAAGCCCACGGTCACGTTCGCGGCGGCGGGCACCTATGACTGTGCGGTACGGGTGGGTGATGAACAGGGTTGGAGCGAGTGGAAATCGTTCCAATGCGTGGTGGGACCGTGTGCGCCGAAGTCGGCTCCCCCCAAGATCGGGACGCTGACCATCGCGCCGGTGCTGGTGGGATCGCCACTCACTTTTGCTCCGACCATTACGGGGAAGGCAGCCCGCTATGCCTGGACCATCGGGGGCGGATGCCCGGCAGCGGCATCGAGCTCGGCCAGTCACGAGTGTGTGGCAAGCAAGGCCGGTTCGCATACCGCGACGCTGCAAGTCTGGTCGGAGTCCGGCGAGGAGGTCAGCGCCACTTTTCCCTACCTGGTGCTGAACACGCGCCTCGATGGGGCTCGGGTGCAGACCGACCCGAATGAGGCAACGGGCACGTATGAAACCGCGATCCAGTTCGACGTCACCGGCAAGCCGATGGTGGTTCGCCCGGGGTCGATGCAACTGCAGCAGAATGACACGTTGCTGAGCTTTGTGGTCGAGTGGGCGGCCCCCGGTTCCGACTCGAACCCCGATGGCTGGGCCAAGCGCAGCATGATCATTTCGGTCGGGAGCAGTCCGGTTCTGAACGAGCTGAAAATCACGAAGCAGAGCGATGGGTCGGCGCTGGTGGAAGTGCGGCTCCACGCCTCGGCGCGACTGGAATCGCAGCGCCTGCCGGGATCCGGGGAGGGCATGGAGAGTCGGCTGGTGGTCGTCTGTCGCCGGTCGTGAGCCGACCGTCGGTCGCTTCGCCGGACGGGCTTTTGATTGCACTGACGCCCCCTGAGTACGATGCTTCACTTTACGTTGGGCCACCAGCTAAGACTCGGGTTATGCTAGGGCCTATGTCTTCCCAAACAACCAGCAAGCAGACGACCAAATGGGCAAGGTCGTTCTCCGAGCGAACAGGCGAGTTCCTACATGCACTCCTTGTGGAGTTGAAGCGTGTGGGAGGCGAGTCTCGATCTGGGCCTCTCATGGATGCGATTGCAGGTCGGTTGAATCTGAATGAGTATGAACTCGAGCGAAACGCAAAAACTGGAGAGGAACGCTGGCGCATCAATATCCGTTGGTACTCGATTAATCTGGTCGTGAGTGGATGGATGCTCAAACGGAATGGTCTCTGGATCCTCACCCCGGAAGGGGAGGCGGCATTAGCTTTGTCGCCCGACGAACTCTACCGCGAGTCTCACAGCAAGTATGTCGAATGGGACAAAGCTCGTAAAGCGCGGGAAGGGGCAGAGCCAGATACTGCCGATGAGCTGGAATCCGCTGTAGCTGAGGAGCCTGGGGCTCGACTCATTTTGGAGCAGGCCGAGGAGCAAGCCCGTGGGGAAATCGAAGCCCGGGTTCTTGAGTTGGACCCCTACGAGTTTCAGGATTTCGTAGCCCACCTCCTCACCGGCATGGGGTACCACGTCGCAGACGTGGCAAAGCCGGGAGCCGATGGGGGTATCGACATCGTTGCCTATCGCGATCCCCTCGGGGCGACCGCCCCCAGGATCCGCGTGTCCGTGAAGCACCGTCAGGCGAAGATGGGCGCGAAGGACGTACGAGAACTGGATGGTTTGCTTCGGAAGGATGGGGACATGGGCCTCGTTGTCTCAAGCGGCGGCTTTTCTCCGGATGCCGTGCGCGAGCTCCGCGCATCGCGCCTGCACATCGAACAAATCGACCTACGAAGATTGATAGATCTCTGGATTCGCTTTTATGACTCCATTCCGGAGGAGGGTCGTCGGATGCTGCCCCTAAAGCGGGTCCACTTCCTCGCTCCGGACGAAAACTAGGCCGCAGATTGCACCGCGAGCTATTCCATCCATCTCCAGCTTAATTCAGCAGTTACTACGTGCCGGTGGCGGTAGTCAAGTGTTGCAAATTCAAGCTGAGCTCAGGATTCAGCGCGCACTATGCCTGATCAGCTCCCGGTGGCTCAGGGCGGCCCTCCGCATCGCTTCGTTAGGTGCTGGTGGATTGTCGAGCAAGTCCAAGAACTGTATCGCCTGGGCTTCGCTGAGGCAGAGATTTGTGGGCTCGGCTATAAACGACTCCGAAATCTCCGCTGAGATCGCTGTGCCCGCGATAGATTCGCCGATCTCCGCCCAAGTGTCCCGTGGCAACGCAGCACCAACGCTCTCCACGCTGTGAGAGTGTGGAGCCTGCGAACTTTCCGTGCGCCGCTTGGGCTTGGCAGCCATCGTTTAGATACCTCCTGAAAGAAGTGTACCCGATCCCATGGTACCTGAAGTTTCGAGACAGAGGTTAAATCCAGGGCTAGGCGCAACTTCAGGGAGGATGTTTACGGGTCAAGCCTGTTACTCGCGTGAAATGCAGAGCCAGGAGGTCAGTCTGCCGCTCATCCGCAGCCTCACCTATAATCCACCGGTTGCGACGTCGCCGGTAGTTGGCGACGTTTCTGCCCACTTGGGAGCACAGATGCCCGTCCTGAAGAAAACCCACGACGAACTGGCGGAGATCGCGCGGCAGATCCGCAAGGATGTCTGCGTGATGACCTACGCGGCGAAATCCGGCCACGCGGGCGGACCATTGTCTGCGGCGGACTACACGACGTATCTCTTGTGGAACGTCATGAACATCGACCCGGACAACCTCACGTTGCCGGAGCGCGATCGCTTCATCCTTTCCAACGGTCACTGCTCCGCGCTCAACTACGCGCTGCTGTCTCATCGGGGATTCTTCAATCGGTCGTATCTGCTGACGTTCCGCTCGACCCCCTCCCGCCTCCAGGGACATCCCAATCGTCTGAAGGTGCCGGGCCTCGAAGCGAGCACGGGTAGCCTGGGGCACGGACTCTCGATCGGCCTCGGGATCGCGATGGGGCTCAAGCTTTCCAAGTCGCCGGGACGGGTCTACGTGAATGTCGGCGATGGCGAACTGCAGGAAGGGTCGTGCTGGGAAGCGATCATGGCGGCGGGGCATTACAAGCAGGACAACTACTGCATGATGGTCGACTGGAATGATGCCCAGATCGACGGCAAGATGACCGACATCATGAACATCGAGCCGATCGACAAGAAGCTCGAGGCATTCCACTGGCACGTGATTGTCGCCGATGGCCACGACTACGACGCCATCAAAGCGGCCTTCGATGAGCAACAAACGATCAAAGGCAAGCCGGTCGCGATTGTCTTCAAGACGATCATGATGCAGGGAGTCCCGAGCTACGCCGATGACTACAAGTGGCACGGCAAGTTCCTCGATGCCGATGCGCTGACGGTGGCGCTACGCGAATTGCACTTCAACGAGACCCCGGACGAGGCCATCGCCTCCTATGGAGAGGTGAAATGGCATGGCCGTTAAAGACTGGCAACTGGAACTCACCCGCGAGGCGTACGGGCGCACCCTGGTCGAACTCGGCCAGGAGAATCCGCGCATTGTCGTGCTGGATGCCGACCTCGCGGTCTCGACGCTCACGAAGTACTTCCGCGACGCGTTCCCTGATCGTTTCTTCGAGATGGGGATCGCCGAACAGAACATGGTCGGTGTCGCCTCCGGACTCGCGCTGGCGGGGTACATCCCGTTTCTCTCCAGCTACGCGATGTTTCTATCCGGGCGCGCGTATGACCAGATCCGTCAGGACTGCGACTACCAGAACACCAACGTGAAGCTGGCCGCGGCGCACGGCGGGATTAGCGTCGGACAGGATGGCCCCACCCATCAGTCGATGGAAGACCTCGCGGCGCTGTCCGCGATGGTCAACATGACTGTCGTGGTGCCCGCTGATTTTCACCAGACGCAAAAATTAGTCCGATGGGCGGCGGCGTATGAGGGTCCGGTCTATTTCCGGATGGGACGCGAGAAGGTCCCGATGGTGACCGACGCCGACACGCCGTTCGAGTACGGGAAGATGATCCAGCTCACCCATGGCGGCGACTGCACGATCATCGCGACGGGACTCATGCTCTGGATGGCGATCGAGGCGCAGCGCGAATTGGCGACGGAGGGGATCGGTGTACGGGTGCTCAATGCGCCGTTCATCAAGCCCATCGATGAGGCCGCGATCCTGCAGGCTGCCGCAGAGACCGGGTGCCTGGTGACCGCCGAAGAGCACAATGTCTGGGGCGGCCTGGGGTCGATTGTGGCCCGGGTCGTGGTTGGCTCGGAGCATCTGGTGCCGATCGAGATCGTCGGCATCAACAACATGTACCTGACCTCCGGTCCGTGGACCGATCTGTTGGAAGTCGCGAGTCTAACGACGACGCGACTCAAGGATGCGGTGAAGACCGCGATCCGTCGCCGCGATGCCCGGGTCGCGACCGCCTCGCGCTAGATCGACCTACGGCGGCCTGAACCGCCGCGCGGCGAGTCCGGTCCTACCGGCATCCGCGCATCAGTCTCAACTTCTGTGACTCGCCCGACTCGCCCTGGAGGCTGCCTCATGCCCGCGCTCCGCTCGCTGCTCGCTCTCTCCCTACTTGCGCCTCTCGCCCTGTTCCTCGCCGCCTGCAACGGCAAGGGAGGCAGTCCCTTTTCGACGCCGACTCCGCTCATGGCCCGCTCGCTGGATCAGCCCTATGAGTGGGATTCCACGTTGTCCGAAGAGGACTGGACCGCCTGGGTCGCCAAGCAGCCGCAACCGGATCGTCCGCTGAATGTCGTGACCAGTGTCCCGGAAGTCTGGGTCGTGGCGAAGTACACCGGTCGCGAGGCGCTGGCCTCGCTCTACACAGTGATGCCCTTCCCCACTCCGCCGAGCCTCGATGTCGGCAAAAAAGTGCGCATCATTTCGACGCAATCCGAGGGCACGATTTCGGCGTACGCCGAAGGTAACGCCAACATGGAAATCGATGTCGATGGCACCAAGAGCGATCACCCCCTGAGCGACCTTGAATATGTCCTCAACGGGCAGGTCTATGGGACTTTTGACATCGCGAAAGCCAAAGATGATGCCGGGACCGGCGATCGCAAGGTCGAGGCGCTGGCCAAGCTCAAAGCTGCCGACCTCGTCGTGCTGGCGGGTGAAGGCATCGATGACTGGATGGAGCCGCTGATCAAAGAGAGTGGCTCGACCGCAGTCGTGGTCGACCTCTCCGAGCGGATGAATCACCTCATGACGCAGCGACCGGTCAGCGCGGAAGCCGGCTCGCCGCGTGAACGTCACGGCGTGAAGTACGAGACCTCGCAGTGCAGCGCGTGGTGGATGAGCCTGCGTCCGACCTCGGTCGCGGTCGACTCGCTGGACATGCTTCTCGGCCAGATGGTCCCGAGCAAAAAAGCCGACATCACCGGCTGGCGCACCAAGTGGCTGGAGGAGCTGGGCGGCCTCGATCAGGCGCTCGCGTCCTTCATGCTCGATGATCCGAAGCTCGATGCCAACAGCGTGATCCCGCGCCGGGTGATCATCGATACGCCCGATCTCGCGTGGTTCTGCTATCGCTGGGACATGCAGATTGTCGACATCATCAACACCGATGCGTCAACCCCGCCGACGGCCGAGCGGATCGCGGAATTGAAGAAGAAGGCGGTCGATCAGTATGTCTCGATGATCATCACGACCGCGGGGTATTCCTCCCCCGCCGCCCAGGAAATCGCCGAGGGGCTTACGGTCGAGATCATGGAGAAGGATCCCGCTGCGCCGGACGCGACGAAGTCGGATACGGGTGAGGCGAAAGAAGAGTTCGATCCCAATGCGAAGAGTGTTCGCGTGCCGGTGCCGGTGGTGGAACTCGCGTTGGGCTTAAACCAGGCAGGGAAAGACACCGAAGACTACGTGCCCTTCATGCTCTTCAATTCGCAGAAGCTCGCGCGCAAGTACAAGCCGGTGGTGGATGGGTTGTATCGCCTCAAGAAGTGGCACGAAGAGAAGAACAAGGCCGCTGCAGCGCCTGCGCCGGAGGAAGCTCCTGCTGAAGGCGAAGCTCCCAAAGCTCCCGAGCAACCCGCCGCGAAGTTTTAGGCGTCGCGGTCACATGTCACACGGAAACGGCGCGGAGGTCCGCGCCGTTTTGATGTTCACCCCACCGGTGACGGACCACAAAATGGATCTGTAGCGGCGCTGCTTGCTGCGCCGATGGATCGATGATCGAGTCAGAACGGCGCGGAGGTCCGCGCCGTTTGTTGTTCACCCCGCCGGTGACGGACCACAAAATGGATCTGTAGCGGCGCCGCTTGCTGCGCCGACGGATCGATGATCGAGTCAGAACGGCGCGGAGGTCCGCGCCGTCGCCGTTTCCCGCCATCTTGGATTACCTCCGTAGCGGCGCCGCTTGCTGCGCCGAGGGATCGATGGATGTCCTCTGTATAAGGTGAAAGGTATACGGCGCAGCAAGCCGCGCCGCTACAGTCCGATTTACGTAACAACCTACGGCGTGGGCTGTGGAACGCAGCACGGCGCAGCAAGCAGCGCCGCTACGGGGAGGATGGGAGACGGATCAGCGAACAGCGCCGAGGGATCGATGGGGCATTCAACACGGCGCAGCAAGCAGCGCCGCTACATGCGGAAGGTGACGATGGTGACGCCGGCGCCGCCTTCGGATGATTCGCCCTCGCGGAAAGACTTCACGAGCGGGTGTTTCCGCAGGGCATCCCAGATGGCGCCGCGCAATTTCAAGGTCCCGATGCCGTGGAGAATCGCGGCGGTCTCGCGTTGATTGAGATACGACCCTTGAAGAAAGTCTTCCATCTTCTCGAGTCCCTCCAGCACCCGCTCGCCATGGAGGTCGAGCCAGAGGGGGACATTCTTCGGACGCTCCACATAAAACTGCGTTTTCGGCTCCCGCTTGCTGGCCGCTTTGATTTCCTCGGGAGTCCCCTGCGATGAGCGCAACTCCGACAGCTCCAGCGTAATGCGCTTGCCATCGAGGGACACCTCGGCCAGGGTCCCCTGTTTCTTCAGACGCAGGATCTCGCCCTCCCGCTTGAGCATCGGGACCCATACCTTCGCCCCGACCACCATCGCCTCTGTCTCCGATGCGACCGCGCTCGCGCTGTGACTTTGCACGCCCTTCGCCGGATGCTCAATAGCGCGTTTGAGGCCCCGCTGCTGCTCCTCGAGCGACTTGCGGACCCGGCTCAGACGCTGCACTTCCGCTTCCGCTTCCGCCTGCGATGAAACCGCTGCTTCAACAGCGCGACTCTGCTGCGCCAGTTTCGCAACTTTGCGACGGGCATCTTTCATCATGTCGCCCGATGCTTCGAGGCCCTCGCTGAGCAGGTGCATGGTGAACTGCTGCATGGCAAGCATCAATGCCGCCTGATGCTGCTCGCGACGGGAGTAGACATCCCAGCGAACCTCCGCCTGCTCCACCTGCTCTTCCAGTTGCTGACGTCGCTTTTCGAGGGCGGGAATCTCCAGCTCGAGCAATCGGAACTGTCGTCCGACCAGGCCCTTTGCGCGTTCGACCACCGCGGCATCGAGGCCCATTTTTTCGGTGACCACGATCGCATAGGACGCACCGACCGCGGGGATTATCAGACGAAAGCGCGGCTCCAGCTTTTCGACATCGAACTCGACCGCCCCGCCGATGATGTTGGGATGTCCGCCGATGACGAGGTTCTTGAGCGCAGGGAGATGGGTGGTGATCGCGAAGAAGGCGCCGGCCTTGAGGAAGACTTCCGTGAGGGCGAGCGCGATCGCGGAGCCTTCTTGTGGGTCGGTGGCACGTCCGATTTCATCGAGCAGAATCAGCGGCTTGAGCGGACTGTTCTTCAGCTCGGCGACAAAATGGAGACATTGCTTCAGGTACGTGATGTGCGCCGAGAAGCTGGAGAGATCGAGTTCCAGCGACTGCTGATCGCCGATCTCGGCCATCACTGCCCCGAACAGCGGCAATGCTGATCCCTCTTTCACTGGGATGAACAGCCCCGCCTGCGCCATGCACGCGCAGAGGCCCAGGACCTTCAACGCGACGGTCTTCCCGCCGGCATTGGGACCCGTGATGATGAGTCCCCGCTGGGTGTCGCCGAACACGATGTCGCTGGCGATGACCCGTTCTTTGGCGATGAGCGGATGGCGCGCCTCGATCAGCCGGATCGCGGTGCCCGTCTCGCCCTCGACTGCGCCGATCCGCGGACGAGTGCTTTTGAGGTCGCGGGCCAGCTTCGCGCGGGCGAGGATCAGGTCGACCTCGGCGGCGATGATGATGTTGAGGACAATCGCTTCGCTGTGTTGCCCCACCAGCAACGACAACTCCAGCAACAATCGCTCGATCTCCTGCTCTTCTTCTAATCGCAATTGCGCGAGTTTATTGTTGGCCTCGACCAGTTCGGTCGGTTCCGCCCAGATAGTCGCGCCCGATTCCGAGGTCCCCTGGATGATGACCTGCACACGGCCCATCGCGCCGGACTGGAATGGCAAAACATAGCGTCCGTTGCGGATGGTGAACGAGGGGGTCGTGAGCAGTCCCCCCTGATAGAGACGCTGCGAGAGTCGCTGCGCCTTGTCGTGGATGCTCCCCTGCTGCTCCTGGATGCCGCGCCGGATTTTCTTCAGCTCTGGGGTCGCGGAATCCTTGATCTGCTCTTCGTTCTCGAAGGTCGCTTCACATTTGTTCGCCACCTGATTGGTGAAACTCAAATTGGAGGCATACGGCACCAGCGCGGGGTAGCTCCCCTTGCAATGCTCGAAGGCATGCTTGAGCTGATTGGTGACCTGACAAGTGCGTCCGATGTGGTAGAGCGCGGCCATGGCGAGGACCCCGCCCTTGCCGGCAATCATCGCGGGTTCGCGCAGATCGCGCAGGCCGGAGACGGAGAGTCGCTGCTCCTCGCGCCACAGGAAGGTCTCCGCTTGTTCGGTCTCATCGAGCCAGGCGGAGATTTCATGCAGATCGGTCGAAGGCACCAGCGAACGGCAGTGCGAGGCGCCGAGGGTACTTTCCGCGAATCCGGCCAGACGTTGTCGGATTTTGTCGAACTCAAGCGCCCCCAGCGCAAACTGGGGCGGATCGGGCTTCGGCGCAGCCGGGGCTACGGATGGCGTTTCTGGCGTGCTCATCGGACAAGGGGTCACTATACCCGGCGTACGATGAGTCGTGGGGTTAACTGACGAATGGATTGTTGGATGCGAAATAGCGCCATTCGTAGGTATTCGACGGCACAGCGGTCACGTTTATGCGCGTGGACGTGCTGATATTCAAGACTTCACGGATTCCCGGCGGCGGCGCATAGACCCGGATCGCCGATGACTTGCGGTAAACCGGGATCGCGTTGTGGGCGAGATCGACCCCCATCGCGCGCGTGAGGCGTCCGGGTCCGCGGGTGAGATCGCGCAGCTTGTCGGTGCCGCGACGCATCGCCATCAGATCGAGTCCCAGGATCGGTTCGACCCCGCGGATGAGCACCCCTGTGCCGTAGCCATGCTCGCCCGCCGAGATGTTGAGGCAGTGGTACATCCCATAGATGAGATAGACATAGGTGTGCCCACCCTCTAAGAACAAAGAACTATTGCGCGGCGTTTCACCCCGATACGCATGACATCCCGGATCATCGTGCTGACGGTACGCTTCCGTCTCGACAATCAACCCGCCGACCGGTCCCTCCGGGGTGTGATGCACCAACAGGCAGCCGAGCAGATCGGGACCAAGCTCCAGCGCGCTACGGGTGAAAAAAGATGTGGGGAGGAGTGTCGTTGAACGGAGGATCTTCGCGGGATCGCCAGCGTACCCGATGAGCAGCGGCAGATGCCGTCTTTTGGTGGAATCAAACGCGGCGAGTACCGGATGGGTCATCGCCCGAGGCGCTCTACGGTTCCGGCTCGAAGAGCGGCTGCTGAATGCCGACCTCGCTCGATTTGCCGCCGACCTTGAGCATCCGCTCGCAGTGCGCGATGGCATCCTCGACTGTGAGGCCGATCTCTTTGCGGATTTCCTTCGCCTCGCCATGCTCGACAAAGGCATCCGGCAATCCCATGCGGACCACCTGGACTCCGGTCATCCCCTCTTCGGCGAGCAATTCCAGCACGGCGCTGCCGAAGCCGCCGGTGATGACATGTTCTTCCATGGTGAGGAGTCGTTTGGTGCGGAGGGCGGCCTTGAGGATCAGCTCGCGATCGAGCGGCTTTACAAAGCGGGCGTTGACCACCATGACGGAGATGTCCAGCTCCGCAAGCGCTTCGGCGGTTTCCAGCGCCAGCGGGATCATGTTGCCGATGGCGAGGATCGCGATGTCATCGCCGGTGCGCAGGATTTCGCCGGTCCCGATGGGGATCTCGGTGAACTTGCCGGCCTCGTAGGCGACCCCCGGCGTATTGCCGCGCGGGTAGCGGATCGCCACCGGTCCATCGTATTGGAGCGCGGTGTACATGAGGTCGCGCAGCTCTTTGTCATCCTTCGGCGCGCAGACCACCATGTTGGGGATCGGCCGCAGATAGGAGAAGTCGAAGGCGCCCTGGTGGGTCTCGCCATCGGCGCCCACCAGCCCCGAGCGATCGAGCGCGAACATCACCGGCAAGCCGGTCGGCGCCTGAAGACAGACATCGTGGATGATCTGGTCATACGCGCGTTGCAGGAAGGTCGAGTAGATCGCGACAATCGGACGCATCCCGCCGAGCGCCTGTCCGGCCGCGCAGGTGACCGCGAACTGCTCCGCGATGCCGACATCGAAGCAACGATCGGGGTAGACCTCGCGGAATTTCTTGAGGCCGGTGCCTTCATCCATCGCGGCAGTGATGGTGAGGACGCGGGAATCCTGGGCGGCCAGTTCGATGCACGCTTCCGCGAAGACATCCTGCCACTTCTTGGTTTTTCGGGGCGGCTCGACCTTGTCGGGCACGACGGTCGCGGGGACCGGTTTCTTGAGCCCCCCCTCCGAGACCGCATGCCACTTGACCGCATCGCCTTCCGCTTCGCCGAAGCCCTTGCCTTTGCGCGTGAGGCAGTGAATCAACACCGGACCGGCATCCTTGAGCTGCTTCACGCTCTCCAGGATGTCGACCAGTTGCAGCAAATTGTGGCCATCGTAGGGGCCGAGGTAGGTGAAGCCCCACTCCTCGAACATCGCCCCGACCTTGCTCGGGAAGACCAGCGAGAAGAGCGATTCCTGGAGTTGATCGACCGCCCGGGCAAGCCGTCGCCCGACCCACGGCATTTTGCGCAGCGACTTGATCGCCGTCGCCTTCGCCCCGCGGAGGGTCGTATTGGTCCGCAGCGTTGAGAGATAGCCAGTCAGGCTGCCGACATTGGGGGAAATCGACATCTGGTTGTCGTTGAGGATGACAATCAGTCGTCCCTTGACCATCGCGGCGTTGTTCAGCGCTTCCAGGGCGAGGCCGCTGGTCATGGCGCCATCGCCGATGATCGCGATGATGTCCTCATTGGTGCCGCGATTGGCGCGCGCGTGGGCATACCCCATCGCGGCCGCGATTGAGGTGCCCGCATGGCCGACCGCGAGGGCATCGTGCTCGGATTCGCTCGGATGCGGGAATCCGCGGAGGCCTTTGAAGGTGCGCAGGGTGGGGAACGTGTCACGACGTCCGGTGAGAATTTTGTGCGGGTAGGCCTGATGTCCGGTATCCCAAATCAACTTGTCGACCGGACTATTGAACACCCGATGGAGTGCGATGGTCAGCTCGACCGTCCCAAGATTCGATGCGAAGTGACCGCCGGTCTGATTGAAGACGACTTCCTGGATATAGCCACGCATCTCATCGGCAAGGCGAAGGAGTTCCTGACGCGACAATCCTTTGAGGTCCTGGGGGCCGTTGATACGAAACAGCAACGGGAATTGCTGGGCGTAGGGCAATGGACGGGGAACGGCCACGTGCAGAGGCCTCCTTGAGGATCCTGGGCGCATCGCAGACCCCATTCTCGGGATAAGAGACGGGACTACGAGGGACTGGTGACTACTCGACGACCAGCCACGGCTGGACTTCGGTGCGCCCGCTTAAGTCGGTGCGAGTGAGCGACTCCTGAATGGCGGCCCGATTGCGCTCACGTGCGGCGTAGGAGTCTTCCATGGCCCGCATCTGCGCGCGAATGCCCTCATTGGCATCCAGACCGCTGTAGTCGCCGAGGGTGAAGCTGTCCTGCCCACTCGCGCGGTCGATGCGCGAGGACAAGACCCCTTCGGCCCGGACCTCCTGGACCCGTCGCACGATCAGCCAGGTGGTCGCGATCCCCACGACGGCGATGCCGAGGCCAGTCCAGAGTCCACTGACAAAGCAGTGGAGTTCGGCATTGGCTCCGGCTTCCGCGCGAGCGGATCGGGACGGTGGCATGTGACGAGGTCTTGAAGGCATAACGGGGTCGAGTATAACAGCGACCATGCCATGACGACCTCATGTCGAATCTGGCCGGTAGCTGGAAATCGCTCACTCACGTTGGTACTGAGCACTATGTACTACATCGGCTCTTGATGCACAAGCCCTACCGCGCGACGAACGACGTGAATTCGTAAGACTCACCCTGATAGAGGGTGGTCTCCTTCATTTGGTGCAGGTCGATCCAGAGCTCAGCTGGACAGTCCTGATCGGGTTGCGGATCGAACAACCGCAGGTAACGCCAGGGGGGCGTATTGGGGTCGTTCTTGTCGCGACGGTACTGTCGCAGGGTGGTCGCGCTGAGCCAGACCCCGTTCGGCTGCGTTGCGAGCCATGCGTGACTCTCATCGACCAGCTGCTCCAGGTCCGGCTTGCCGCGGAGACCGTAGCTGGAGGTGACGTTTTCGGCGTTGTAATGCTCGATGAGATAGACAGGACGATCGACGAAGTAGCTGGTATGCAGGATCGCGGTGCGATTTTCGCGAGTCGCGAGGAAGCCGATCGGTCCGGCGGGCATCTTGTCGAGTCTTGCCAGGTCGTGGAAATTCGGATTGACGCTCGCTCGCGATCGCGGCTCGTATCCATAGGCGTAGTTGATCAGGCCACCGCCCAATAGCAACAAACACGCGCAGAGTCCGACAGCTTTGCTCCACATCGATGGCTTGTGCTCCCCTGCGAAGGGCATCACCGCGAGAAGCAGCAACGGCACGATTTCATAGAGCCGATAGAACGGTGCTTGCGGCTGGAAAAAACATAGAAACCCGACAATCGGCAGCAGCCACAGGAGCAGCAGGATCAGTGCCGCGCGGATGCTCGGCTGACTGATCCACGCGCAGATCGCCGACCCGATCACCCAGAGGCCGCCGAGTCCGAGGAGGGTCCGCGCCCAGGCGATCAGGCGCTCCGGAGGCCATCCGACCTGCACCGCCATCGCGATCGGCTCCTCCGTGGCCGCCGCATAGACCGTCTCCACCGGCAGCGCCCAGAAGAGCTTCCCATGCGCCAGGAGCATGAGATCCGAGAGGAAGCTCATCGCGGATTGGTGCTCGGGGACCCGATTCCACCACCAGTAGCGATCGACCTCGCTGTATTTCGTCATCCACGCGAAGAACGCCTGCGGATCCACCGATCGCTGCGACACCGTGAAGGCACCGACATAGAGATAGAGCACCGGCGCGAGGAGCGTGAGGGTCGTACGGTAGGCGCCGTAGAGCCATCGCTCGCCGCGCCATTTCGCGCACAGCGCGCCCCAGATGATGAAGCTGGGCAACAGCAAAATCGCCAGTTCATGAAACGCCACCGCGACCATGAACCAGATGCCGATGGTAAACATGCTCTGCTTGGTCGGGACATCGGTGGGCCAGGTGAGCATCTGGCGGATGATGAGCAGCAGCGCGAACAACGTCGGCAAATACACCGCAGCGATGGTCCCGTAGTCCCAGACACCGAAGGCGCTCACAAACGCCAACACCAACAGCGCGGTCCAGCCGGGACTCAAGCGTATGTGACGGGCGATGAAGGCCAGCTGCAGCGCGCATCCGAATGCCGCCAATCGACTCAGAATTGCCATGATGTCGAAGGCGTTCCACGGAATCTGGAGCAGCTTCGTGAGGCTCCAAATCAGCCAGATGAGCGGCGAGTAGCCAATGTGATGGGGGTGGATTTTCAGCGACCACGGACGGAAGGTCACATCCGACGCATAGACCAGATTGTCGCCGTAGAAGCCGTAGTTGCGAAACAGCAGCATGACACCAACAAGGCCCAGTGCCACCCACACGATGGCCTCGCGGCGAGGCAACTGCTCCACCTGGGTTTCCACATTGACTGGTTCGCTCGCCACGCCGAAAGGGTAGCGTACGCCGGATGATCCTAAGAATTAGCCACGGTAGGTCACCGGACGCATCGCGACGCCGCCATCGATGGTTCGGTAGTAAAAGACGATGTAGGGGACCGTGCCATCGAGGCCGATGGAGTAGTCGCCAGGAGTCCCCTCCCCCAGCGGCATCTCGCGCATCGGCTCGCCGGTGTACGCGTTGATCCAGAATTCCGCATTCGGCGGCCCCCACTGTCGGACCATTGTGTCCCAGAGCGACTCGTCTGGGAGGGGGGACTCTAGATCGGAAAGCAGCCGGAGGAGGACATCAACTTTATACGCGAGAGGAATGGAGGCCAGATCGAAGTCGGGCTCAATCCCCTGCGGAAAGTCGCGCAATCCCGGCGGGCACTCGCGGGCGATGCCGAGTCTGCGACGCGCGTGATCCAGGTGCCCAATGGAATCCCCTGAGCCCGCATCCATGCCAACATCCACGAACACGTCCTCAAAGATGGGACCGCCGCTCTCCAGCTGGCCAAACCGTCCAAACCTGTCCGGATCGAATTGGATCTCGGGGTCGCCGTTCGCATGCCGTCGCAGCAGCCGATC
>Ga0163150_10006039_pt1 | contig 15074 bp, 8 predicted proteins | sample OliLakLV19P2IB_FD_148628 | JGI IMG/M metagenome (GOLD analysis project Ga0163150, IMG submission 148628) | Freshwater microbial mat bacterial communities from Lake Vanda, McMurdo Dry Valleys, Antarctica - Oligotrophic Lake LV.19.P2.IB | ecosystem: Environmental > Aquatic > Freshwater > Lake >...
CGAAGAGGCACCCGCGCTCACATCCACCGAGAACCGACCGGTCCTCCATTTCCTTCGGCCGGGGAACTACACCGCCTCCGTCATCGCCACCAACGCCGCAGGTGCTTCAGCGCCGTTTCACTTTTCGACGACCGTCATCATCCATGGTGTTGTGCCGGAAGCGCCGGTCATCCAGGCGATCGTCCCCGAGGACATCGTCGCCGGATTCGAGGGCGAATTGGTCACATTCTCGGCAACCGCCACGAATCTGCCAGAGCGCTGGGAATGGACTTTCTTCAGCAGCCTGCCCACAGAGATAGTCACCGACGCGACACCGGTTCGACTGCTGCCTGCCGAGGGAGAACACGAAGTAAAGGTGCAGGCGTTCAATGCCTACGGAGCCAGCGAGCCGATCCTGTTCCGATATCAGGTCGCCCCCCAGACAGTCACCTGGCCGCCCGCGTTCCAGAGCAGCAATGTCGGCGGCGAGATGGGCACACCTGGCGAGCACGTGCGGTTGACATTCGATGGGACCCAATGGCCGTTCGACTTCACGTGGCAGTTCGACCATGACCAGATCGTTGGCCCGATCCATCAGTCATCACCGCAGATCACGCTGGGACCGGCCGGGCTCTATGCCGGATCTGTCTCTGGCGCGAATCGGGTCGGCCGCATCGCGACAGACTTCGTCTATTCCACTGGCGGGTACGAAAGCAGTCGAATGGGATCACAGTGGGGAAGCACCTGGAACGGACTGGAAACACTTATTCCTCTCGATGATGGACGCATCACCGCGCTCGTGACAGGAAATCCGCCCGATCTGGATCCCCGCATGACCACCATGTTCCGAGGGCATCCCAACCTCGGGCATCCTGGTCCGCCGACGACCGCCGCGATCGTCTTTACCGATGCCACTGGCGCTCCAGGGCAGATCTGGACCTGGGAGAAACCGCTCTATCTCAAGGGCATCGCCCGCGGACCGCAGCAGAATCTGCTGGTGCTCCTCACCTATTTTCCGGACCCGGGCTCCTCGACTGATCCTACGTCGGTGAACCTGGCGCCTGTACCTGGAAAGCGGATAATCGCCGCCGAAGAGGTTGGCGGCACCGTTCTCGCTTGCATCAGTTACACCGGCGTCGTGCAGTGGTATGAGTCGCGGGAACGCTCTCACGGGGCAGAAGTCATCACCGGGCCCGATGGCTCCATCTTCCTCAGCTTCGATGGCTCTGACAGGATCTACGTCGAGAAAATCAACCCGCAGGGACATCCGCAGTGGACACGCACGTTGCCGCGGGATGCCCACTCTATTCGGGGAACACCCGAGGGCGGCATCGTGTATCTCGATCAACTCCGACAAGATCGGGATGTCGATGGCGCCCATCCAGCTGTAGATTTCAAGACGCTCATTGGATGGCGCGATGGGCTCCTGGGACGCTACTCTGCAGACGGTGACTACCTCGGAACCATTCAATGGGGCGGACCTCCAACCAACGGCGGAATCACTGGAGCAGTCGTCGCGATGCCGCAGGATTTGATCGTGCGTCCCGATTCGTCCGTCATCATCGCCGGCACCTGGAGCTCCGAGCCCCTCGATTTCGATCCCGGTCTCGGCGAGCATTACCTCACCACCCCCAACTGTGCCCCGTTCACGGAGGCTTCTCCCAGGATGTACGCCCTCCATCTCACGGCCGCCGGCGACTTCCGCGCGGTCCAGGTCTGGGATGTCGCCGCGGGTATCGCGCCGGATGTCCCCCCCAGCAGCCCACCGGATGGGATCCATCTCGCGGACTTCGGCGCCGGTGGGTATGCCATCGGATGGCCCCTCTCGGATTGTGTCGGGAACCCTCCTGTCCACGATCTTGATCCCGGACCGGGATCGCATTTCCCGCAGCCGGATTCCGACCTCGCCATCGCGCGGGTCGATGCCAACGGAGACCTCCTCGCCAGCGCGGAATGGGTGAGCCCCACCGGAAATGTGTCGGCGCTGATCCCCCGTACCGATGGCGGCCTCCACCTGATCTTCCGCGGCGATACCCCAGACATGGATCCCGGTGTTGGCGTGTTCGATCCCTCGCCGTTCACCACAAGCCTCGCGCCATGGCATCTCTTCCTCACCCCCGACCTCACTTGGGGAGCCCCACCGCAATGAACCTTGCAGCACGCACGCCCCGCGCACTTCCGATGCTCGCGCTAATGCTGTTGGGATGGCTCGTGGCATCCTGCGGCGGCGGGGGCACGACGCCTGCGGATAGTCCGCCAATAGTGCTGTCTGTCAATCTCCCGGCATCTGTTGTGCTCGGTTCGACCGTGCGACTGAGCGCGAATGTCAGCGGGAGTGTCGACACCTGGCAATGGACCCTCAGTGGACCCGGACCGGGAAGCGTCGCGGATCCACGCCCGAACGTCCGTTTCGACAATCTGGGGATCTACACGGGCTCCGTCATCGCGACCAACGCCGCGGGGAGTTCGGCCCCCTTCTCCTTCAGCACCAAAGTGATCACGGAAGGCGTCGTTGCGGAGGCGCCGGAAGTCCAGAGTGTCGGCCCCATCGGGGATGTGGGATTTGCGGGACAACCGATCGGGTTCCTCGCGACTGCGACGAACTTTCCGGAGCGCTGGGAATGGAACTTCGGCGGGGGCGCGATCCCGGCTACCTCCAGTGCCCCCAATCCCCAAGTGGTACTGACAACTGAGGGAACCCATACAGGCACCGTGACCATTTCCAACATCTATGGAGCAAGCGAACTTTTCTTCTTCACCTACAGTGTTACGGAGCCTCCCACCTCCCGACCCGCGTTGGTGGCCGGACTCTCCATTGGCGGCGAGATGGGTGCACCCGGCACCGAAGTCACAGTTAACGCGCAGGTCTTCGACTTTCCTACATACTTCGAGTGGGATTTTGGAGCTGGGAGTAATCCCGCTGTCTCACTCGACCCTGTGCCGACCTTCACCCTGGGGCCCCCGCAGCTCTACACCGGTTTTGTGAAAGTGAAGAATCACCGTGGCGGCGAAACTGAACCCTTTACCTATTCGACAGGAGGCTTCGAGACTGCGCGCATGGCGCAACAGTTCGGTGGTTGTCAGTTCGGAGCGAACACTATCCTTCCCCTGGATGGAGGCGGCCTGGCCTGCTGGATCGCTTCTGGATCTACCTCTGACTATGACCTGGATCCGCGGATGACCACCATGCGCCAGGGTGTTCCACAACTCCCCCCCGTTGATACCTTGCTCACCAGTTGCCTCGTGATCACCGATGCCGCAGGCGCCCCGCTTCGTGTACTGCGCTGGACCGATGTGGATATCGTCGGCTTGGCGCGCGGTCCGCTCGACAACCTCTTAATCCATCTCCTCTATCGACCGGCCGCCAGTGTCCCGATTCCCACCCAGGTCAATGTCGCCCCGCATCCAGAAGTGGTCATGCATCAGGTCGATGCGACATCACAAGTCATCATCGTCGCCCTGACCGTTGAGGGGCAGGTGCAGTGGGTGCAATCGGAAACACGACAATCGGGGACCGCCATCGGCAAACTCATCGCCGGACCGGATGGCTCGGTCTTCTTCACTGGCTCCTCGACCGATCAGCCCCCGTTTTCTTCGAAACTCCGGAAACTTACCCCGCAGGGCGCGCCCGTGTGGGAGGTGCCCCTCCCGGCGGAGCCATCACTGCTTCGCGGGACTCCCAGCGGTGGCGTCTACTATGCCGATCAACTCACCCTGTTTTCGGAGGACCGCGACGGCTCCGTTGACGGCACTGACATGTTCACCAAGAGGGGCCTTAGCGACGCGCTCCTCACTCGTCTGAGTGCAGCCGGGGAGTACATCAGGACGATCCAACTGCCGGGGACCGCCGCCTGTTTCGCCGGCCAACCGACAGGTCTGCTGGTGCGTCCTGACAGTTCCGTAATCCTTGCGGGAGGCTGGGATGGTGGTGACCTCGATTTCGATCCGGGGCCAGGGGTCGTCAGCCCGCCAGGTACTGTCTGCCATCCATCGACTCCATTCCCACCCCGTGTGTATGCGCTGCATCTTTCGCCAGAGGGCGCCTTCCAATCCGTGGAAACCTGGGATGCGGATCGCATGACCGCATTCGCCCCTGAGGTCCGGATCGCCGATTTCGGATCTGGCGGATATGCCGTCGGCTGGCGCATGTCTGCCTGCGGCCCACCACTGAATGATCTCGATCCTGGTCCCGGTACCGTCTTTCCGCAGTCCGGCACTGACGTGGCCATTGTGCGTGTCGATGAGACCGGCCAGCTGGTCGCGCACGCAGAATGGAAAGTACCGTCCGGGATCGTCAGAAGCCTGGTGCCCAGCAGTGACGGCGGCTTGCACGCGATGTTTTCCCGACACACACAAGACATGGACCCAGGGCCGGTCGTATTCGATCCCTCGCCCTTCATCAATGAGATCACCCCCTGGCATCTGTTTCTCACCGAGGATCTTCGTTGGGGGGTACCTGCGCCATGACCTCCGTATCTCCTTCACCTCGCGTTATCCCGATGCTCGCACTCCTGCTGGTCGGACTCCTCCTCAGCTCCTGCGGAGGCGGGGGAACCACGCCGACGGACAGCCCGCCAGTCATCTTGTCGGTGAGTCTGCCCGGTGCGGTGATGCTCGGCTCGACCATCCAGCTCAGCGCGAATGCACAAGGTACGGTCGACACCTGGCAATGGACCCTCGGCGAGGGCGCTCCGGGGATCGTGGCGGATGAGCGTCCCAGCTTCCGGTTCGCCCAACTAGGCCTGTTTCATGGATCGGTGATCGCGACCAATGCAGCCGGTGCCTCAGCGCCCTTTGAATTCACCACCAAAGTCATCGCCGAAGGCGTCAGTTCCGATCCCCCGGTCATCCAGAGTGTCGGACCCATCGGGACGGTCGGATTCGAAGGCCAGCGCGTCGGATTCCTCGCGACCGCCACGAATTTTCCGGATACCTGGGAGTGGTCCTTCCCCGGCGGCGGACTCCCCGCGACCTCCACCTCCTCCAATCCGCAGATTATCCTGACGCAGGAGGGGACAAATGCGGGATCGGTCGTCGTGTCCAATCGCTACGGTCCAAGCGAGCGTTTCGATTTCACCTACATCGTGACCGCACCGGAGATTGATCGGAGCGCGACCATTCGCACCCTGTCCATCGGCGGCGAGATGGGCGAGCCCGGTACGCAGGTGCAACCGGTCACCGAGACATTCGATTTTCCAACGAATTGGGACTGGGATTTTGGCGCAGGGAGTAATCCCACGGAGTCCCCCGATCCAGATCCGGTCTTCACCCTCGGTCCGCCGAACCTGTATACCGGGTCTCTGGTCGTGAGCAATCGGTTTGGCGGCGACGCGCAACCTTTCATCTTCTCCACCGGCGGCTTCGAGAGTGCCCGGATGGCACAGCACTACGGCGGCCTGATCAACGGCGCATCGGATTTCATCCCGCTGTCGCAAGGACGCGTCGCCGCGCAGATCCTCACCAGCATCGTCGGCACCTACGACCTGGATCCCCGGATGACGACGATGCAATGCGGACATCCGCAATTTGGGCCGACCTTGCCTGCGGTGGGACCGGCCGTCGTGATTACCGACACGACCGGGGCCCCCGACCGCTTGCTCCAATGGGATGCAGACCTGGCACTGAACGAAATCGCCCGCGGACCCCAGGACAACCTCCTCGTGCGCCTTTGGTACAACGCCTCGACCTCGCTCCCGAATCCTGCGCAGATCAACATTGCGCCCGGGCCAGGCGTGCTCATGGTCGCGGGCGGAGACACCTCGCAGATCATCGTCCTGGGCGTGTCCTATGACGGGCAGGTCCAGTGGGGGACTGCGGAAGCGATCCAGAAGAATCGCTCCGGCGGCCACATGATCACTGGACCAGATGGGTCGGTTTTCTTCACGAGCACCTCTGCCGATTTCTCCGGGGGGAACTTCGTGAAGCTCCGCAAACTCACACCACAAGGCGACCCCGTGTGGCAGGCAACGTTGCCTTTCGAGCCGGGCGTGATACGCGGTACGCCCAGCGGAGGGGTCTACTACGCCGATGTGATGACCCATCATCTGCCGGAGGATCTGGACGGATCAGTTGATGGCGTCGATATGCGGTCAAAAATTGGAATCAGCGATGCCTTCGTTACCAGACTCAGTGCGACAGGCGCCTACATGCATTCCTGGCAATTGGGTGGCCCTGGTTTGACGGACATGACGATTCCCACCGATCTGCTCGTACGCCCCGACAGTTCAATTGTGCTCGCGGGGAGCTGGAATGGCGGCGAACTCGATTTCGATCCCGGCCCCGGAGTGCACCTCGAATCCACGGAAATCTGCACGCCGGCGTTTCCATTTACTCCGCGTGTGTACGCTCTGCATCTCGACGTGAATGGCGCGATCCGCTCCGTAGAAGTCTGGGACTCCTTCTCTGAGCTGGGAGCCCAAGTTCAACTCGCGGACTTCGGCGACTCCGGCTACGCCATCGGATGGCGGCTGTCGCAGTGCTCCACACCCGACAGGAAGGATCTCGATCCCGGACCGGGCACTCGCTTCCCCTCGTCTTTCTCCGACATCGCCGTGGTACGCATCGATGCCGATGGAAATCTCACCGCGAGCGCAGAATGGGATACGCCGTCCGGTACGGTGCAGCGTCTCACGTCGACCGCGAATGGCGGCCTGCATCTGCTGGTCAACGCCCTGCCGACGGATATGGATCCCGGCCCCGGCATCTTCGACCCCTCGCCCCTCTCAGCGCCATCAACCCCCTGGCACATCTTTCTCGACGAAGCCCTCGCGTGGAGTACGCCGTTGCAGTAGTCGACGACCGCCACATCTCGCACGACTATCTCTCAGCCCACCACACACCTCCGCTGGAGCGCACGCATCCCTGCTTGCAGCCGTCCCGCAACGAAACTTCTCTTTTGGAGCGCACGTCTCCTTGATTGGAGCACCTGTGTGTCGAAGCGGCTGCAAGCAGGGATGCGTGCGCTCCAGCGGAGGGGTTGAGCGGGCGTCAAGCAGGGATGAGTCTGACTCAGACCCCCCGATCCTGATCCTAGCCCCAAGCGTGAGCGCGGGGTTTCCGGTGATTTGTCTCTGCGTGAAGCATTCCCGAAGACCCCGCGCTCACGCTTGGGGCTAGGATCAGCAATTGTGAGATTGTCACATCTCTGTGTGCAGCCCCCCGGTACGTGCAGCGCATCCCTCCCGACGACCCACACACCTCCGCTGGAGCGCACGCATCCTTGCTTGCAGCCCTCCTACACCACGCACCCTCCGACACCACGCACCCCGCCGCCGACCCCGCGTGCTCACGTACAATTCAACCGTCTCGCAATCCGCTCGAGAGGCCAACCATGAAGGCAATCTTGTTTCTCTGTCTGGGACTGGTGCTGACGAGTTGCGGTGGCGGATCCCCCGCCACACCTCAGACACCCACGATTCCGCCGCGCATCATGGAGGTCACTCCCGCATCAGCGACCCCGGGCACGATTCCGGTCGCTGGCGAGGAAGGCGCACCGGTGATCTTTCAGGCGACGGGACTGAACACGCCAGTCTCCTGGGAATGGGACTTCGGCGGCGGCACTTCGCCGCTGACATCGACCCAGGCGACTCCGCTGGTCCGATTACGCGCCGAGGGGACGTACTCTGGACGCGTTCGCGCTTCCAACGGAGTCGGCGGCAGCGAGTGGTTCGACTTCACGTACCAGGTATCGGCCCCCACCTCGCAAGCCGGGCGTCCCGAGTTCACATTCCTCGATGCCGGTGGTGATCTCGGACCAATTGGTAGGACTGCGCAACTCGGTGTTGAGGGTTTCTTTTTTCCCTCCTCGTGGAGCTGGAATTTCCCGGGAGGCACGGCGCAAACCACTGTCGATGAACATCGTCCGCAAGTCGACCTCATCTCGCCTGGCATTTTTCAGGGGTCAGTGACTCTAGGGAATCGTCACGGGAGTACGTTGTCGAATTTCATCTATTCCGTGGGAGGGCATGAACCTGACCGCATGTCACGGCAGTGGGGCGGGGTCTGGACTGCGGCGGTTGACCCCATTGTCTTCTCAGATGGTGGGATCGCGGTGATGGGCGGTGGCCGCTATGCCTCGTGGATCACAGATCTTGACCCCGGCTTCACGACCGGGTCGCCTAGTACAGCCTGGACCTACGACGGTGTTCGGGAGCCGGATCAGGCTGAGGTGTGGGTGTTCGCCCCCGATGGACGTCGGGAGCGACGAATTGTCTGGGATGCCTGTCCACTCATTCCGTATCGGATCTGGCTGGGACCTGCCGATTCGATCCTGCTGATCGGCGTGATTCCGGCAGACGCGCAAGTGGAGCACATCGATCTGGACCCCGGCACGGGCGTGACTACCTATCCAGAATCGCAAATTCTGGGATCGCTTCTGCTGCAGATCAGCCGCGAAGGCGATCTGCTCATGGCCTATCCCGACAGACGCGGCATCTACCCCGACATCTATGGATACCAAACTCCTCAATCGACCGATCATCGGCTTGCAACCAGTGCCAATGGCACCTTCGCCTATCTGCGCGGAATCGAACCTGGCAATCCGCTGAATCCCTATGGGGCTCGGCAGGAAGGACTGATTTTTGGGGCGGGGGAGCCCAAGCTAATCGAGCAGGATCTCAGGGAACCCTGGGCATTGACTATGACCCCAGAGGGCGATGTCCTCGTCGCCTGCTCCGTTCGGGATGAGAGCAACTCCTTCACACCGCCCGATCCGAGACAGATCGGCTGGTTCGATCTCCGTCTCAACCGCTATGCCCCCGATGGCTCACTCAAACATCAGCGGGTTTTCGGTGGCGACAGCAGCCCCGATGGCGTCGGTCCGAATGGTGGGGCGTTTGTGTTCCCAGACGGTCTGGTCTGCGCGACCGATGGCACGGTGCTCCTTGCAGGGACGTGGTTCAACGATGTACTTGATCTGGATCCCGGACCGGGCGAAGACCTCCACTGGTTGCCCGCTCCCTGCGAAGATGTCAACTCGACACGCTCCAATTTTGTCGTGCGCCTCAATGCGGATGACCTGCCAATCCAGACGCTTACTTGGGCTTCCCGGGAGCCACGGTTCAGGGGCAATAAGCTGGTCCCTCTTGCGGATGGCGGCTTCGCTTACACCTGGCGACTCAATCCCTGCATCGAGACGCCCGAGCAGCGGGATCTGGATCCAGGGCCTGGGCTCATGCCGTTCTCGGTGGAGAGCGACCATGCGATTGTGGTGATCAATGCCGAGGGGAACTACGAGCGGTCCTTGGAGTTCATGCTCCCCAGATTCCCCTCCGGTGAAGCACGCCTTTCCCTCATACCGTCCCTCCAGGGAGGACTTTATTGCCTGCGATCTCCGTTGCCAGTAGATCTTGATCCCGGTCCGGCGGTGGTTGATTCCCAGCCTTGGCTTCTGCCCGGCACCAACTCCAACAATCGCAGCTGCATCACCTGTCTCGACTCCAACCTCAACTGGAGTTCCCCCGCCGCCCCCTAACCGACCACGATCGTCGACTCCGACAATCTCCGTACCCGCGCCACTGACTCCTCGCGTCCCAAAATCAAGAGGACATCGAAAATCCCCGGACTCGCCGTCGAGCCGGTGAGCGCGAGTCGCAACGGATGCACCAGGTCGCCGAATTTGACGCCCTTCGCGGTGGTGTACTCGCGCAGCGCGGCATCGAGCGGATCGTGCTCCCACGCAGGCAGCGCCTCGAGAATGGGGATGAGGTCGCGCAGCAGCACCAGCGACTCCGCAGTCACCTTCGCCTTCGCGATTTCCTCCGCTGAATATTCCGTCGGAGCCGCATAGAAATACTGCGCCAACTCCTCTAACTGCGCGAAGTACTCCAGGCGATCATGGAGCAACGCCCCGATCCGCTGCGCCTGTGCCTCCGCCTCATCGTGTACCGGCGATGCCAAGAGAAATTTCGCGCTCACGAAGTATGGACGCAGCGCGGTCCAGTACGCCGCCGGATTATTTTTGAACAGCTCGCGGATGTACTTCCCGTTGAACCATTTGAGCTTCGTGAAATCGAAGCGCGCCGGCGTCGAGGCGATCCCCTTCAGGCCGAATTTCTTCTCCAGCTGCTCCAGCGTCCAAAACTCGTTGTCGGTGCCATCGGACCAGCACAAGCGCGCCAGATAGTTGACGAACGCCTCCGGCATAAAGCCCTGCTGCGCGTACCAACTGGTACCGGTTGCCCACTGGTACTCCTTGCGCTTGGAAATCTTGTGCCCCTCCTCATCGTGAATGAGCGGGATGTGGCCAAACCCTGGGGCTTTTAGACCGAGCGCCTGATAGAGCAGGATCTGCTTGGGCGTATTCGACAGATGATCATCGCCGCGCAACACGAGGGAGATCGCCATGTCGATGTCGTCGCACACCACTGCGAAGTTGTAGAGCGCAGTGCCGTTCGCCTTGACGATCACGAAATCCTGGAGGTCCTCGTTTTTGAAACGGACCTCGCCCTTGATCTTGTCGTACACCACCGTCTCGCCGTCTGAAGGAATACGGAAGGCGAGCGCATCGCCTTCCTGCTTATCGCTGCCGTGCGAGGCGTACGCGCTATCGACCCAATGAGCGGTGCCGGACTCGACCAGCAATTTCGCGTAGTGGTCGTGACGATCCTTGCGGAGCGACTGGTAGTACGGGCCGTACTCGCCGATCGAGGTCAACGTCCCGCCCGCGGCATCGGCTCCTGGACCCTCGTTCCAGTGGATCCCCAGCCAGCGGAGGCCCTCGATGATCGTATTGAGCGACTCATCGGTGCTGCGCTGCTCATCGGTATCTTCAATGCGCAGGATGAAGGTCCCGCCGGTCGCTTTGGCGTAGAGGTAGTTGAAGAGGGCGGTACGCGCTGATCCGATGTGGAGGGATCCGGTGGGGGAGGGCGCGAAGCGGACACGAGTGCTCATGCCATCGATCATAGCCCCAGAACCCAGCAGATCCGCCGGAGTGGCCTGAAATCAGCCTCATGCATCGACCTATGATGTTACGATAGCACTTCAGTTTTCGATCAGACCAAGGAGTACACCCATGTCCCCCAGGTTCGTTTCTGCTGCGGTCATGCTTGCGTTGAGCATGCTGCTTACCGCTGGATACGCTGAGGAGTCGGAAGTCGTTGTCGAGCGTCCGATCGACAACTCCGATGCACGGCCAGTCATCACCGAGAATCCTGATAGCATCTCGGTCCCCGCGGGCACCCAAATCAAGGTCCGCATCATGGAAAACCTCAACTCTCAGTTCACCAAGGATGATGAACGCATTCTCTTCGAAATCGTGGAGGATGTGATCCTCCATGATCGCGTCGTGATTCGACGTGGCGACAAGGCGTTCGGCTATGTGAAGGATCCCCGCTCGGCCAAGGGCTGGGGCAAAAAGGGCAAGGTCGATTTCGTGATCGATGCGGTCCAGGGTGCCGATGGGTATCCGATCAAGGTCGATTTCGATGCCGGCCAGGTTGCGGGCAACAGCACCGGCGAGGTCGCGGCCGCGATCTACTTCGCGCCGATCTTCGGTGGCGGCGTCAAAGGCAAGAAGGCCCGCATCCCCAAGGGCACTGAGTACGTCATCACCTCCGCCGAGGGTGTGATGATGCACGTGAGCAATCTCGACACCCTGGCATACCGGACTCCCGACATCCGCATCACCGGCTCGACCGATGTCGATCCCCGCGAGCTGCAGGCTGAGGAGCACCTGATCCCCTCCGGCACCCCGATCACCCTCGTCTCACTGGAGACCATTCACTCCAATGCCACCAGCGATGGCGAGTACCTCTTCTTCGAAGTCGCGAAGAACGTCGTCCTTAATGGCGTCACCGTGATCAAGGCCGGCGACTCCGCGCTCGGTCTGGTCGGCGATTCCCGCGCGGCGAAAGGCTGGGGCCAGAAGGGTAAAGTCGAGATGGAGATTTTGTCGGTCAAAGCGGTCGACGGCACCATCCTGCGATTGCGCTCTGCCCAGGTCGGCGACACCGGCGAGTCCAAGACCGGCGAGACCGTCCTCGGTGTCTACGCCCTCGGTCTGGCGTTCGGTGGAGCCATGAAAGGCGGCAAGGTGACCATCAACAAGGGGACCGAATTCACGGTCTACCTCGATGAGTCGCACACCTACGAGCTGAACTCCGATCCAATCCCCTTTTCCGTCTGGCGCGGCGAACCCGCCCCCATCCGGGCCGTCGTCGCGGAAGGCGACTAGTCCTCTCGCATTGTTCAACACCACACCGGACCGCCCCCGCGGTCCGGTTTTTTTTGATTTGTATTGACGGTAGCGGTTTGAGTCCAAGCCAACGCACAGAATTCATAGCCGAGAGCGTAAGCGACCGGGCTCTGGGAATCGTTCCGGCCGACAAGCATCACCGGAGCCCGGTCGCTTACGCTCGCGGCTATGAATATGTACGAGCGGGAACGATTAGTGGGTTAATGACGGGGGATTCAGTTTTTACAAAAATGGCGCGCGGTACTGCTGGAACCCATACGCGAGTAGCGCCATGCCGACTAGCATCAGCACGCGCCAGGCGGTGAGGATCATGCGCACCTCGCCGGTCATCGGCTCCATGAAATGATTGGTCAGGAAGTAGTACGCCACCAGAAAATGCAACCCCAGCTGGATCGTCATCCCCATGGACTCGCCCAGTCGTGAGTACCCCGTCGCGAAGATCGCCTCGCTGTAGAAAAAGAATGGACCCACCAGCAGAAACAGCACGGTGAGCAGGTAGTCGAACACCGCGATGGCGACCGGCAACGGACAGTGCGTCGCGGAGAGCGGCTCAGGTATCTGTTCCGTTTGCGTGCTGTGCGTGGACATCAGTCTGATTCTACAGGCGCTTTGAGGAGCGTGAGATCCGGCGCCAGCTGGGCGATGCTTTTCCGGATCGTCGCATCGGCGGTCGGCTCGGGGACCCCCGATCGCACGAGGACCGGATGGAGCATGGCGTCGTAGTCCTCCCTGCCCGGCGTCCAGTGAATCTCCAGGATCGCCGAACTCACCTCCTTGCTCTGCCCCGTGAAGATGAAATTCCCCAGCGAATAGGCGATCAGCTTGCCGTCATACCACTCGAAGGGCTGCAGGCAATGGGTGTGATGTCCAATGACCGCATCCGCCCCGGCATCGATCGCGGCATGGGCGATCTTTGTCTGGTAGGGCTGATGCGTGGTGTTCCGTTCGATCCCCCAGTGCACCGACAGGACCACGAAATCGCATTTCTGATCCAGCAGTTCGATTTGTTCCTCCAGGAACGGATTCCATCGCTTCCCAATCGCGTACGCCCCCGGAGTCGATTCACCTGCACCGGTGTAGGGGGGATTGATCATTGAGCACGCGAGGACCCCGACAGTACTCCCGTCATCCATTGTGAGGATGCGCGGCGCGGCGGCGGTGTCCCAATCGGCGCCCCCACCCGCCGGGACGATGCCCGCGTCATCCAGCGTCGCGATCGTGTCCATCATCCCGATGCCGCGATAGTCCATCGAATGATTGTTGGCCACTGACATCACCGTGAAGCCCGCGAGCTGCAACGCCTTCGCGCCGAGGATCGGATCCGCCTTGAAGATGAACTGCGTCTTGGCCTCCAGCTGCGCCTGCGACTTGCCTTTGGTCGATTCCCTGGCGGTCGTCAGCGGACACTCGAGATTGCCGAACACGAGATCGGCATCGCTCAGGATCGTCCGCACATGCTGGGAGGGATATCCCGCGCCATGCGTTTTCAGCTTCGGCCCCAACGAGGCGCCGAGCAGAACATCCCCGACAAAGAGCATACGCACCTCCCGATTCTTCGCGTGCAGCGAGGGAGCGCCGAGCATGATGCTCGCGACGCCCACGATCACCAGGAATCGCAAGGGGGGGGCCGGTTGGAATGCGGGGCACATAAGGGGATTGTGGCCGAAAGTCGGTCGTCTGTCAGTTAGAAATTGAACTAGATCGCGCATCAGTCTGCGCGGGATCGGGATAGCAGGGTGCGCATCTTTTTTTTCGTAGCTTGCCGGAAGCTGCGTTGTTCCGCAGTGGGAGGCATCGTGGACCGAACTGGCATCGCTCTTCTGAGCTTCCACTACACGACTTTTCCTCGCGGAGCTCGCTTGTATTCTGGGGTGAGATCCGCATGAAAGCACTGCCAGGCTGGCAATGGGCCGGGATCGCACTCTGGATGGTCCTCGCGGTACTCGGCATGGGGAGCCTGACCGAGTACTCCGCTACGGCCGGTCGGGAGACCGATTTCCCGGAGAAATGGCCAGCACACTCAAGCCTCGACTATGCCCCCACTAAGCCAACCATGGTGCTGGTCTTGCATCCGCATTGTCCCTGTTCCCGGGCGACAGTCGAAGAATTCAGTCGTATTTTGGCGGACGCTCCCACTGCCGCAAAGACCTACGTCCTGCTCGCGCAGCCGCCGGAGGCTGATGGAGCCTGGTCCGATACCGAATTGGCAGCCAGTGTCCGTGCCCTGCCAGGAGTGGAAGTCCTGGTGGATATCGACGAAGTTGAAACATCCCACTTTGGTGCGGTCACCTCAGGAACGACCCTGCTGTTCGATACCAATGGAGCACTCCGCTTTGCCGGCGGAATCACCGCCTCTCGCGGACATGCGGGTGACAACTTAGGAGCGCAAACCCTCGCGAAGTTGCTCGCACCAGGCGCCGCGGCGCAGTCCGATCTGGCACTGACACCCGTGTTCGGTTGCCCTCTGCAGACACCGAATCGCACCCCCCACACCCCAAACACAGGAGAGCGTGCATGTTGCAGCCAGCCTCTTTAGTAAATCCAGAGTCGCCGGTATCGCCCGCCATTCGAGGTGAGGCGCTGCTCCAGGAGCGCGTCGCTAACCTGAATATGTCCGTCGATCGGCTCTTCGGCTGGCTGCTCCTCGGAGAATGGGTGGCGTGCATCCTGGTAGCGCTCATCCTGTCGCCACGCACCTGGAGCGGGGCTGAGAGCACAATGCATACGCACGTGTATGCAGCGATTGTCCTCGGCGGTCTGACGGCTGCGGCTCCGCTGATCATGGTGGGGATGTCCCCTGGGGCGACTCTGAATCGGCATATCATTGCGGTTTCGCAGATGCTGATGTCAGGCCTGCTCATCCACCTGACCGGTGGACGTATCGAGACCCACTTCATGG
>Ga0163150_10006042_pt1 | contig 15067 bp, 8 predicted proteins | sample OliLakLV19P2IB_FD_148628 | JGI IMG/M metagenome (GOLD analysis project Ga0163150, IMG submission 148628) | Freshwater microbial mat bacterial communities from Lake Vanda, McMurdo Dry Valleys, Antarctica - Oligotrophic Lake LV.19.P2.IB | ecosystem: Environmental > Aquatic > Freshwater > Lake >...
CGCGTCTCGGGCGGCACGTCGAAGTTGGACTACTCCGTGCACGGTCAGCGGTACGTGACCGACAACCGCGATCCGAACAATCGATTTGAGTCGACCGCTTTTTCGCTGAGCGCAGGCGCTGCGCTCTCACCGAACCTCAGCCTCAGGGTTGTTGGCCGCGTGGAAGACGGCAACGCCGGCGCGCCGGGTCAGACGGCGTTTGGCCGACCTGACCTCGACGCGTCGTTCAGCCAGAGTCACACCGTCGGCGGCGCAACGCTCGAGCACCGGACCGTGCGATTCACGCAGCGGGCGACGTATGCGCTGGCGATCTCCGAACAGCGTTCCACCAACCTGATCCTCGACGCGCCGTACACCCCGACGTATGGCCGCAGCCAGTCCCCGTTCGAGTTTTACGACTTTGCGTATGACAGCGGATCGCAGTTCCGGCGGCATCACGCGAGCTACCAGGCGGACCTCAGGCTCGCCCACGGCGGCGCTCTCGCCGGGGTCGAGGTCGTCACGGTAGCGCTCGACTGGGACGGCGAGCGAGGCACTCTGGAGGACTTTCTCAACGGCGGAGTCACCACGCCCTCGCGCAACAACGTTGGCGCCACCCTGCAACACCAGCATGTGAGCGGACGTCTGGCCGTCACCACTGGCGTGCGGTTCGAGAACAACGCCAGCTTCGGCAGTTCCGTGGTCCCCCGAATTTCAGCGGCGCTGCTCGCACACGCGGGCGGCACGACATTGGGACGGACGTGGGGCACCACCAAACTCAAGGCCAACGCCGGCACCGGGATCAAAGAGCCGACCCTCCGGCAGTCGTTCAGCTTGTCGCCGTTTGATTTTGGCAATCCCGGATTAAAGGCCGAGCAATCACGCACCTGGGATGTGGGCGTTGAGCAGCGGCTCTTCGACGACCGCGCCAAGGTCGAGGTGGTCTGGTTCGACAACGCCTTCATCAACCAGATCAACACGCGTACCATCAGCTTCTCGCCCTATACCGCGCAGTACTTCAACGTGGGCAAGACCGAGGCGCGCGGCCTTGAGGTGGTGCTCGACGTGGCGCCGGTCGACGGCGTGCGTCTCTCGGCCAGTCACACCGTCGTCAATTCCGAGATCATCGACGCGTCGTCCGAGTTCAGCGAGGTGCTCGCCGCCGGCCAGTGGGCGCTTCGTCGCCCGCGTCACTCCGGTCAGGCGCAGGTGCTGCTCGACCGTGGCCGACTCTCCGCGGATCTCGGCGCGTCCTGGATTGGTCGCCGCAATGACAGCGACTTCTCGGCGCTGGCACCGGCGATCACGGCCACCGACGGCCACACGTTGTGGCGCGGGCAATTGGCCTGGCGCGTGGCGTCACAGGCCACGGCGTTTGTCCGCGTGGACAACCTCACCGACGTGGACTACATGGAACCGCTTGGATACCCGGCATGGCGTCGTGCGGTGCACGCGGGATTGCGACTGAAATTCTAGGTGTTGGCCGCCACCGACCTGTCGTTCGCTTTTGGTGATCAGCGCGTCCTCTGGGACGTGTCGCTGAACGTCCAGGCGGGCGGCATGGTCGGTGTGCTCGGCCCGAATGGTTGCGGCAAGACGACGCTGCTGCGATTGCTCGCGGGGGCGCTGAAGCCGGCGAGGGGCTCCATCTTGATGGACGGCCGCCCGATCGGCCAACTGGATCGCCGCACGCTCGCGCGCCGTATCGCGGTCGTCCCTCAGCACACCCAACTGGCCTTTGACTACTCGGTGCTGGAGGTCGCGCTCATGGGGCGGTATCCGCATCTGGGCGCGTTTGAGGTCGAAGGACCGGCCGATCTGGCGGCCGCCATGAACGCGCTCGGCTCCACTGGGACCGCCCATCTGGCGGAGCGCGCGTTCACCACGCTGAGCGGAGGCGAGCAACAACGCGTCGCCATCGCGTCGGCCCTCGCGCAGCTCGACGTGCGTACGTCCACCCGCCGCACCGAGCCACGGTTTCTTCTGCTCGATGAACCGACGGCCTCGCTCGACCTGCGGTATCAGGTGGAGATTGCGGCGCTCGTGGCCCGTCTGCACGACGAGGGCCAGGCGGCCGATTCGCCTCTCTCCATTCTCACGAGCACCCACGATCTCAGGTTCGCGGCCACGGTCTGCACGACACTGATTCTTCTGGCGGAGGGCCGGGTGGTTGCGATGGGGCCACCCTCGCAGGTCCTCACCGCAGACACGCTGTCGTCGGTCTACGGCCTGACACGCGACATGGCCTCATCGTTACTCCCAACGGGCATTCCCCGAGGCGTGTGGCGATGACACATCCCCTTCGTCGCGCAATCTCGACCGTGGTGCTCTGCCTGGTGGTCGCAGTCGTCGCGGTGATCGCGGCGCCGTTCATCGGCCCGACACCCCTCTCGTTTGGCGCCGTGTTCTCCACGCGTCTGCCCTTTGCCGACAACACCGACGCGCAGATCTTTTTTCTGGCGAGACTGCCGCGCGCGCTCGCGGCGGCGCTTGTGGGTGGCACACTCGCGACCGCCGGTGTCGTGTTCCAGGCACTCCTGCGGAACCCGCTCGCCACGCCGTACACGCTGGGTATTTCGGCCGGCGCGTCCTTTGGCGCGATGGTGGCCATCACCTTCGGCTTTGTCCTTCCGTTCGGCCTGCCGATGGGTGGCGTCGCCGGCGCCAGCCTTGCGGGCGCGGGCCTGGCGGTGATCGTCGTGTATGCGCTGGCGTCCGCGCGCCACTCCGGACTCTCCACCACCGTCCTGCTGCTCGCGGGCGTGACAATGAATTCGTTTTTTTCGGCGTTGATTCTGTTTGTGCAGTACCTGAGCGATTTCACCGAGACGTTCCGGGCGTTGCGCTGGCTGATGGGGGATCTCGACGTCGCCGGCTACGAGCCGATTCTCGCGGGACTTCCGATTATCGCGATCGCGTTGCTGGGTTTTGGATGGCTGGCTCGTCCGCTCAACCTCCTGACACTGGGCGCGGATGCCGCAGCCACCCGCGGGGTGGACGTCGTCCGTGCCCAGCGGGTCGCGTTTTTCACAGGCTCCCTCGCGACCGGCGCGGCGGTCTCCATCGGCGGCCCGATTGGGTTTATCGGCATCATCGTGCCGCACCTGGTGCGTCTCGTCGTTGGCGCGGACCATCGGCTCGTGTTGCCGGCATCATTTGGCTTCGGCGCAGCGTTCCTGGTCGGCTGTGACGTTCTGGCGCGCACGGTGTTGTCGCCGATGGAGCTGCCCGTCGGCATCATCACGGCGCTCATCGGAGGGCCGTTTTTTCTGTACATGCTCATTACCAGAACAAGGAACACCGCATGACGAGACATGGTCCACGATGCGACAAGGTCCAGGGTCCAGGGTTCCTGCTCGGAGTCCTCGTTCTGAGTGCGATGGTGCTGAGTGCGGCGACGCAACCCGCGCCGAAAAGGATCATCAGTCTCATCCCGGCGGTCACCGAAATGTTGTTTGCAATTGGTGCGGGTGACCAGGTCGTCGGGGTCTCCAGCTTCGATACATACCCGGCGGAGGTGGAGACACGCCAGAAAGTCGGGGGACTCTTTGATCCGAACTTCGAGCGCATCCTGTCGCTTCGACCGGACATGGTCATCACCTACGGGTCACAGGATGAACTGACCACACGTCTCAAGACCGCGAACATCCCATGGTTCTCCTATCGCCACGGCGGGCTGGCCGACATCACGTCCACCATTCGCGCGCTGGGCGTACGCACAGGGCATGCGGCGCAGGCACAGACGTTGGCCTCGCAGATTGAAACGGAGCTGGCGGCGGTGAAAGCACGGTCTGCAGGGAAAGCACGACCGCGGACGCTTGTCGTCTTTGGACGCGAAGAAGGGTCGCTGCGCGGATTGTTTGTCAGCGGCGGCGTCGGCTTCCTGCATGACCTGCTGGAATTGGCCGGCGGCGAAAACGTGATGGCCGACGTCGCACGTGAGGGACTCCAGTTGTCGAGTGAACAGCTGCTCGGCCGCGCCCCCGACGTGGTGATCGAATTGCGCAATGGACAGGCATGGTCGCCCGATCGGCGCGCGCGCGAGCTGGGCGTGTGGCGGGACGCACGCATTCCCGCATCCAGAAACGGACGAGTCCATCTCCTGGCCGACCCGTCCCTGGTCATCCCCGGCCCGCGCGTGGGCCAGGCCGCACGCACGATCGCCGACGTCATATTTTTGCAAGCCCGCTGATACCGCGAACACCTCTGCCTTCGTCCGTCCACTACGAGTCAGCATAGTTTTTCCCATAACGAAAGAACTTCGGAAAGTCCCCGAACAAAGGATTGACGGGGGCGAGTGGCCCCGCTTACAGTGCCGAATTCCTGTAAATACGGTACGAAGTTGTCCGACAACGGGCGCTTGGTCGTTCGGCAATCCAGACTTAGGGGGAGAAGTAATGAAGCAAGGACTCGTCCGGCTCGGCTCGCTCGTCGCCATCATGCTGATGGTCACGACGCTGGCCTACGGTCAGGGCAGTGTCAGCTCGACACTGACCGGCACCGTACTCGACACCTCCGGCGGCGCCATTCCCGGTGCCACGGTCGTCGCAAAAAACAGCGGTACCGGCGTCACGACGGAAGCCATCTCGTCGTCGCAGGGCACGTTCACCATTCCCGCGTTGCTCCCCGGCACCTATTCAGTGACGGTGTCACTGACGGGATTCAAAACGGCCGTCTATAACGGCGTCATGCTCAACGCCGGTGTCCCGTCGGCGATCGCCGCGCGACTGGAAGTCGGCGGCATCACGGAAACGGTCATCGTCGAAGGCGCGACCGCGCTGGTCCAGACGGTGTCGTCGGCCGTGTCGTCGACGGTCAACACCAAACAGATTCAGAGTCTGCCGCTGACCTCCCGGTCCGTGATCGACTTCGTCACGTTCCTGCCCGGCGTGCAGACGGCCGGCGGCAACCGCGGATCAGCCATCAACGGCCTCCCGCAGGCGACGATCAACATCACGCTCGACGGGGTGAACATCCAGGACAACACGCTGCGCAGCACCGACGGGTTTTTCACCATCATCTCTCCGCGTCTTGACGCGATCGAAGAAGTCACGGTGTCCACGGCGGCCGGCGAATCAGCCGGTGGCGGCTCCGGTGCCGTGCAGATTCGGTTCACGACCCGCTCGGGCACCAATGCCTACACGGGCAGCCTGTACCACTACTATCGCGACGACACGTGGAATGTGTTTGGGCAGAAGCTGAACCTGAACATGAACACGTGGTTCAACAATCGCAATGGCGTGGCCAAGCCCAAGCTTCTGCAGCATCAGCGTGGCGGCCGCCTCGGCGGTCCCATCGTCATCCCGGGTCTGTATGACGGACGCGGCAAAGCGTTTTTCTTCACCAACGTTGAACACTTCCTCCAGCCCTCGGAGGTCACGCGCACACGGACCATCTTCCATGAACGTGCCCGCGCGGGGTTCTATCGTTACGGCACCGCTGGCGCCCCGACGGAAGTCAACCTGCTCACACTCGCGGCTGCCAACGGCCAGTTGGCGACGATGGATCCGACGATTCAGAAATTGCTGGCGGATATTCGTCAGGCGACTTCCACAACGGGCAGCATCACCACCAATGCCAATCCGCAGCACGATACCTACGACTACAACGTGGCGGTGGAATCCCGCCGCTGGTTCCCGACGTACCGGCTCGACTACAACTTCACGAACAACCACAGGTTCTCGACGATCCTGAACTGGCACTCGTTCAGTGACTTCCCGGATACCTTGAACGGTTTTGATCCCTCGTTCCCTGGCTTCCCGGTGTTCGGGTCGCAGTCCTCCAAGCGCCGGTCGTCGAGCAACTCGCTGCGTTCGACGTTCGGCCAAAACGTGGTCAACGAAGCGCGCATTGCGTTCCAGGGTTCGCCCGTTGAGTTCTTCAACGAACAGTTTGACCCGCAGATTTGGAACCAGCCGTTTGGCGGCCAGGGCGGCTTCCACCTCGCCCTGGGCAACGGGATCAACAACGCCGGCCCTGCCCCCAATGCGCAGTCGCGCAACGTCGATACCTGGCGGATCGAGAACACGGTGAGCTGGTTGAAGGGGTCGCACAGCTTCAGCTTTGGCGCGTCGTTTGACCGGGCCAACTCCTGGAACAAGTTCAAGACAACGGTGCCGACCGTCGGCTTCGCCATGTTGCCAACGGACCCCGCGATCGGCATGTTCACGACGGCGAACTTCCCGGGCGCCTCGGCGGCGCAGTTGACCGCCGCGCAGAACATGTATGCGCTGCTGACGGGCCGTGTGAACAGCCTGGCAGGCACGGCGCGCGTGGATTCGTCCACCGGCAAGTACGTGTTCAGCGGTCTTGGCCTCGAGGAGTCCCGGCTCGACGAGTACGGGGTGTTCGCGCAGGACAGCTGGCGCGTGCGTTCGAACCTGAGCGTGAACATCGGTCTGCGCTGGGATGTGCAGGCGCCCTTCCGCGCCCGGAACAACTCCTACGCAACGGCCACGATCGACAGCGTGTGGGGCCGGTCGGGCTATGCCGCGGGCTGCGACCTCTCCAACGCAACGCCTGAGACGTGCAACCTCTTCAAGCCGGGCCAGATGCCGGGCTCACCGACGGTGTACGAACAGTGGAAGGCCGGGACGAAGGCGTACAACGTGGACTGGAACAACGTGGCGCCGAGCATTGGCTTCAACTGGACGCCCGATCGCCTTGATGGATTCCTGGGCACGCTGATGGGTGCCTCAGGCGACTTCGCCATCCGCGGCGGATTCGCGCGGTCTTTCCAGCGCCCGGCGATGGGCGATCTCCGCGCACGGTTCTCCACCAACCCCGGTCTCGCGATCGCGGTGGCCAAGAACCAGTCGCTCGGCAACCTCGGCGCGAACCCGCTGCTGTTCCGCGATTCGGCGAACATGACGCCTGCGACCTTCAACGACACGCCGGTGTTTCCAAACTCCGGTCTGGTCACCAACAGCGTCAACGCATTTGACCCGAATCTCCAGGTGCCGTATGCCGACACCTGGACTCTGGGTGTGCAGCGCGGGATCACCAAGAACATGGCAGGTGAAGTCCGCTACGTGGGCACACGTGCCCGTCAGCAGTGGACCAACTACAACTACAACGAGCTGAACATCATTGAAAACGGCATCCTCAATGAGTTCAAACTCGCGCAGGCGAACCTGCAGGCCAACGTGGCGGCCGGACTGTCGACGCAAGGGTTCCGCTACCGCGGCCCTGGCACGGGCACCTCACCGCTGCCGATCTTCCTCGCGTACTTCAGCGGCGTGGCCGGGGCCAACGCGGGTGATGCGGCGCGGTACTCGTCGACGCTGTTCACGAATACGACGTTTCTGAACCCGCTGTCGCGACACAACCCGAACCCGTTCACGTTCGGCAATGCGCTCGACAACGATGCCACCCGTCGCGCCAACGCGTTGGCGGCCGGCCTTCCGGCCAACTTCCTGCGCGCCAACCCGGACAAGCTGGGTGGCGCCGTGGTGGGCGGTCATGGTGACTTCACCAACTTCAACTCGCTGCAGCTCGAGTTGCGCCGGCGTCTCGCCAACGGCGTGCAGTTCAACGCCAGCTACGTCTGGGGCGTCGGGGAACAGTCGATTCGCTACTCGTTCCGCGTCCCGCGTCAGACGGCCAAGCGCACCGGCATCGCCGGTGGCGCCGAGGTCACCCACGCGTTCAAGCTCAACTACATGCTGGAACTGCCCTTCGGTCGCGGCAAGCGGTTCATAAGCGATGCGGGGTCCATCCTCGATCGTGTGGTCGGTGGCTGGCAGCTGCACGGCAACGTCCGCGTCCAGAGTGGTGCGTGGGTCGAGTTCGGCAACGTCAACATGGTCGGCTTCGACGAGAAGGAGCTGCGCAAGATGTTCAAGCTCCGTATCAACGAAAACCAGCGGGTCTTCATGCTGCCGCAGGCGATCATTGACGAGACCATCAAGGCGTTCAGCACCAGCCCGACGACGGCCAGCGGCTACGGCGCGCTCGGCGCACCGAGCGGCAAATATTTCGCGCCCGCGATGGGAGCGAACTGCCTGGAAACCATCTCCGCGAACTACGGCGATTGCGGCACGCGGGAACTCTCGGTCCGCGGTCCGGCCTTCAAGGAAGTGGACATCAGCATCATGAAGCTCCTGCCCATCGTGAAGCGGGTCCAGGCGGAGTTCCGCGTTGAGATGTTAAACGCGTTCAACACGGTCAACTACGTCCCCGTGACGGGCGTTGGCAGCACCACGGGAGCGGGCTTCGAAATCGGCGGCCTGACCGGCACCAACACTGCACGCGTCGTCCAGCTCATCACTCGTATCAGCTGGTAAGCGATAGCGTTTCGTGCATACTGGCCCGGGTGGGGACATGTCCCCCCCGGGCTTCTTTTTTTCCACTGGGCCTTTCACCATGCGTTCCCTCTTGCTCGCCCTGATTGCGGCCGTGCTCGGCGCGACGTCGTACGCCCAGAGCCCGCAGTTTGTGCTGTCGTCGCGTGACCGCGCGAACCTGCTGGCGGTCGACTTCCTCGCCACAGGTCAGGACGGCTCCCCCTTCGACACGTTGGCGCCGGCAGACGTGACCGTCCGGCTAGGGGGCAAGGCACGTCGGGTTGTGGCGCTCGACTTTGTGCGTGCGCAGGCTCACGACGTCACCTCGGTCGCTGCCCCGTTTGGCGACAACGTCGCACCACTGGCCCCACGATCGCTGATTCTGATGGTGGACGCCGACACGATCAGACCCGGCCGAACCGCGGCCGTCCGCGACGCCGCACAGCAGTTGCTGGCAGGCCTCGCGCCGCGGGACCGTGTGGCCCTGGTCACGGTGCCTTTTGGCGGGCTCGCCGTCGACCTCACGACCGATCACACACGAGTGCTCCAGGCGTTGAACGGACTCACCGCGCAGAGCTCCCGCGGCGAAACAGTGGGCGACGCGCAGTGCCGCACGCTGACCACACTCGCCGCGATGAGCGACATGCTCCTCAGACTCAGCGCGGTGGAGGATCCGGTGACGGTCGTCCTCTTTTCGAGCCACCAAGCTGGCCCTCAAAACATGATTCGCATGACCGGTGAGGCCTCAGCCGGCGGCGCGTGTGAGCTGCGTGCGTCCCACTTCACCGATCTGGGACACGCAGCCGCCCGCGCGCGCGCACACTTCTATGTCGTGCATGCCGACCTTGAACAGCGCAGCCGCGGCCTCGATGGCCTTGAGCACATCTCCGGCGTGACTGGCGGGCCCCTTCTCCACCTGTCGACTGACGACGGCCGCGCGGCCGTGGGACGAATCCTCACGGAAACGTCCGGGCACTACGTGGCGCGCATCACACGAGAGCCGTCTGACACTGCGGACCAGGTCCAGAACATCAGCGTCTCGACCTCGCGGTCCGGTGTCACGATCTGGCGGACACCGCAGTTCCTGGTGACACGCGCGAGTGCCACATCCACCACAGCGCCAACGACCCCGACCACTGTCATCGACTTGATGCGTCAGCCACGGATCGTCAGCGACCTCCCGTTGCGGGTCACGGCACATGCCTTTCGCGATGAGGACCAGGGCAAGGTCAGACTTGCGGTGACGCTGGACTCGTCGGATCCTGCTGCCGTGCTCTCGAGCGCGATGATTGGCGTCTTCGATGAACACGGTCAGTTAGTGACTGGCCTCGAAATGTCCTCTGAGGTCCTGGCCCGGCGACCGGTTGTGGCCGCGCTCTCGGTGCCGACCGGCACCTATCGACTGCGCGCGGCCGCGCTGGAATCATCTGGACGTGGCGGCACGGCCGACCAGACGATCGACGCCGCGCTCACACAGATCGGCCCCCTCTACGCCAGCGCCGTGATGATCGGGCTATCGCGTGAGGGTGGATTTGTGCCCGCGCTGGAATTCACCTCGGAACCCACCGCGTTCGCGATGCTCGAACTCTACGGCGCGGTGTCGCCGGTGCCGCGCGTGGTCTTCGAAATCGCCGCCACCACCAACGGCCCGGCGGTGTTGACGATGCCGGGGCTGGTGGAGGCATCGCCAGTCGCGACCCGCGCGGTGGCGACGGCGGTGCTCCCGATTTCCCAATTGGCGCCGGGCGACTATGTGGTCAGGGTCACGGTGACCCCTGAGGGACGCGCCGGCGGACGCCTGCTCCGGACGTTACGCAAGATCAGCATGCAGCCGATCAAGGAACCGGCCCACTGACGCGGGACCGGCCAGTCTGAACTGAATCAGGTGGTCGTGCGGACGATCGCCGACCCCAATGGACACGCCGCGACCTGTCAGCGTGGCAAACGCATCTTCGTCGGTCCGATCGTCGCCCAGGTAGACGACGCCGACGCCTGAGGTCGGCCCGATGTCCACCGCCGACCGAATCCACTCCACGGCCTTGCCCTTGTGCCATTCAGCGGCCGGCAGCAACTCCAGTGCCTGCGCGCCGGGAAGCACCCTCAGAAGATCGGCATCGAGGGCCGGCTGCGCCACCTCGACAAACTGTCCGAGCGCCGTCCCCGCCGCGTCGGGCGAGACCTTCCGGACGTGACAGGTCAACGCGTACGTCTTGTCTTCAAGGACGACATCTGGACACCAGGCGAGCGCGAGTCTGGCTCGCGCGAGGATGTCCGCGATCACCGGCGCGACACGCGCCAGCGCCGGGTGCAGGAACCCGCCCGTGGGCCCGCTGATTTCCAGGCCGTGCAGTCCTCCCACATACGGGGCCACGTCCGCCGTCCGCGCGCGCACATCGTCAATACGCCTGCCACTCACCACGGCCAGCGTGGTGCGGGGATGTTCGCCGACAAGGCGCAAGGTGTCGCGCACCTCTGGTGATATGACGGCCGTACCGGGCGTCAACGCGAGTTCGGAGAGTGTGCCGTCAAAGTCGGTGACCAGGAGCAGATGGCGCTCACCCAGCCATTGCCGCACCTCACGTGCGACCACATCCGACGTGTGATAGACCCCGCTAGTCAGAGAAAAACCCCGAGCCCTTTCCGCGTTCGAGCTGATGCAGAATGTCCGAGGCCCACGCGAGCACATCGCGACCGGCCACACGCCTCCGCAAGGCCTGCATCCGTCGGCGCACTTCCCACTCCGGCATCTCGACCGCACGCAGCACCGCGTCGGTGAATCCGCGTTCGTCGTACGGATTGATGATGAGGGCCTCCTCCAATTCCTGCGCGGCGCCCGCCAACTCGCTGAGAATCAACACGCCGTCGAAGTCGTCCCGCGCCGCCACAAATTCCTTGGCGACCAGGTTCATCCCGTCGTGGAGGGAGGACACGATACAGAAATCCGCCAGCCGGTACAACGCCACCAGATCGGGCATGGCAAACGACTGCTTGAGAAACCGGATCGGGCCATCGTCCGGGCCTCGACCGTGCCGAGTGTTGATGTCGGCGATCAGTCGATCGATCTCAATGGAGATCTCGGCGTAGCCCTGTACTTCCTCGCGCGAGGGCACCCCAATCTGCACAAACACGAATCGAGCGGCCAGATCGGGGCGCGCGTCGAGCGCCCGCCCGATCGCAGCCATACGCTCAGGGATGCCCTTGGTGTAGTCGAGGCGGTCCACACCGATCCCGACGACCTTGCCCTCCAGCCCCCAGTCGCCGGCCAGACGGGTCATCCGCGCCGGCAACTCGTCGTCGGCCAGGATCGTCGTGATGCGATCGAAGTCGGCGCCGATCGGGATCGCCGCGACGCGCACCGGACGGTCGCCAAAGTACACCGTTTCGTTAGAGACGCTGGCTCCGAGTTCGTCCGTCACCGCCTGCAGGAAGTTGCGTTCGTCGCGCGGCAACTGGAACGCCACGAGGTCATTGGCCAACATGCCGCGAATGATCTCAACGCGCCACGGACAGATGCGCAGACGATCGGCGTCAGGCCACGGAATGTGCCAGAAGATGGCCGTCCGGAGCCGGGGACGGAGTTCGCGCAGGTGCTGCCCCACCAACGCGAGGTGATAGTCGTTCAGGAACACGGACGCCTCGGTTGGCGCCTCGGCGGCGGCGGCTTCCGCGAAGCGGCGATTGACCTGTTGGTAGGTCTCCCACTCCTCGGCCTTGAACACCGGCCGCACGTGCGCCTGATGACACAACGGCCACAACGCGCCATTGGCAAACCCTGCGTAGTAGCCGGCCTCCTCTTCCGGGGTCAACCACAGTCGACGAAGTCGATACGACGGCGATTCCGGCGGGACGCCGACTGAATCACGTTCATCGCTGACGGCCCGATCGGCCGTGCCCGCACCGTGGGCGATCCAGACGCCCCCTCGCTCGCGCATCAGGGCGTCCAGGGCCACCGAGACGCCTCCGGGCGTCGCACGCACCTTGATCGATCCGTCCGGCGCGTACTCGTGCAGATACGGCTCGCGATTGGACACCACCACAAGACCACCGGCCGACCGGCCCACCTCTCCGGCGGAGACGAGGGCCGACTTGAACAGAATCGGCCCGATCAATTCGTGCATGGCGATGATCGCCACCATCAACGTCTCGAATCGACCGCCCCACTCCGGGAACTCGGTCGACACCAGGATCGTGAGGCTCAACGTGACTCCGGCCTGCGACACCAACCCACGCCACAAGAGCGGCGTCGAGGCCGGCTCGCCGGTCACCAGGCGTGATCCGATCATCGATCCTGCATACAGGAGCACCGTGCGGACGGCCACGATCACCAGCGCGATCGCACCGATCGTCGCGAGCGCGTCCACCTGCAGCGACGCACCAGCCGCGGTGAAGAACAGAATCAGGATCGGTGTGGATCCCCGTTCAATGGCATCGCGCAACACATCGCCTTCGGAGGCCGCGAGATTCCCAACGACCAGACCTGCGGAGATCGCCGCGATGAGTGCGCCAAAGTGCCACAACTGCCCGACCCCTGTGATGAGGGCACACACGCCGACCAGGACCAGCGTCACTTCACGACCGACCCATCGCAGATACAACGCAAACATGGCGCCGACGATCGCGCCGAACGCCACCGACCCCGGAAGTTCCCACAGCAGTGACGCCACAAAGGCCGGAGCATCGGCCGATTGCGCGAACACCGCGCGGGCGCCCTCCATCGACAACGCGAACAGCAGAATCAGCGCCAGATCGGCGAGGACCACCACGGCGAGTGTCAATTCGGCCAGCGATCCACGCGCCCGTGTCTCGGCAATCACGGCCGTCGTGACCGTCGGCGAAAAACCCACCAGCACCGAGGTGACGATGGCGACAATGGCGACACGGGGCCAGCCGGCGACGTCCGGAGCAATCGGCAGCCACGGCCACACGACAAACAGCAAGGCGAACAGCACGACGTACGCCAGCAAAATGGTCACGCCGGCCAGCGTGACGATCGAACGCATGCGCGGCCGCAGGCGGGCGATGTTCAGCTCAAGACCGGCCGTGAACGCGATGATGGCAATCGCCAGACCGTTGATGAGTTGAAGGTCGCGGGCCATCGGCCGCGTGATGATGTTCAGCACGTAGGGGCCGCAGATCAGGCCAAAGACGAGATACCCCGTGAGCCTGGGCAGGTGCGCAGACTCGAACAACCATCCCACGATCGAAGCGGCAATCAATGTCACGCCGAGCGCAAGGGCGGTCGCCGAGGCCGTGCCATCGCCCAGGTGGGACACCAGTACCCACGCCAGCGCCATGGTGATCGTGAGCGCAGCCAGACGACGCACCTAGCGCGGCTCCCTTCGCCAAAGGGGCAACGCCACCACCGCAAACACTTCAAACACCGCCGTGCCGATTGCCACCGCCCACAACAGGGCTTCACCGGACGCCGCGGGAAGGATCTGCCGGAAGTTGAGCGCAAACGCGATCCCAATCACCCCGGGCGACATCAGATACGCGGCCATGTCACTGGGCCGGACATCCCCGACGATCCGAGCGGAGATCCAGCCGCCGGCCACCTTGCCCGCGAGCCGAAACAGCAGAAACGGCACCAGCAACCACGCGCCCGCGGCCGACGGTGTCCACAACGCACCGGCCGTGACCAGCAACAGCACCACGAGCGGGTGTTGCAACTTGCCGAGGTCGTCCTGCACGATGCGGTCGGCGCGGCCAGGGACCATCGTCCACAGCAGTCCGGCCACCAGTCCCACCGACAACGGCGACACGCGCATGTAGGCGGCGGCGCCGCCCGCCAGCGCGAGCGTGCCAAGCACATACACGCCTCGCTCAGCGACGGACTTCGCGCGTTCAAAGAGCAGCCACCCGATCAGGCCGGTGATGAGGCCGGCGCCGACGGGTATGAGAGCAATCCACCAGCGATCGGCACCCGTGCCTGTGGCCACGGTGAAGATGCCGGCGGCGACGATGATGGGCAGGATGTCGTCGAGATCGGCCACACGCGTCGCCACGGCTGCGGCGGGGTCGGCATCCGGATCCGCGGAGGTCGCCGACGAGGCCGACGCGCACAGCCCAAGGGCCAACGCGATGATGACCGCCGAGGCATCCAGCGGCAGACCAGTCGACACCACCAGGTACAACGTGGCCCCGGCGACTGCCGCGATCGTCACCAGGCTTTCCAGGCTGGCCGCCAGCAGCAGCCGGCCGGCGGACGGCACCTCGCGGCCAAAGGCGATGCCGACAAACACGCCGACCAGCGCCAGCGCGAGCGTGACGCTCAGGTCGAGCAGCGTGCGCATATCGCCGGTGATCAAATTGAGACCGTGGGGCCCGAGCAGCACCCCGAGTGGGAGGAAGACCACCGCCGGTGTGAGCGACGGGGCAAGGCCCAGCGCCGACCGTGTGCGCAACAGGGAAAACAGCCAGCGCAGAGGCGAAGGTGGCGGTGCACCGAGTCGGCGGTCAATGGGGTCCAGACCGCCCAGCTCCCGTCGTCGCTGATCACTCATTGGACCCGGAGTGCCTCCACGGCGGCGAGTAACGCAGGCACCCGCGTAATGGCCACGCCGAGATCATCGGGTAACGTCATGCCGACCAGCCGACCGTCAAGGGTGTAGATGAAGGCCCCGGCGTTCAGTTGCGGATCGCCACCAACCGACAGCAGCGGCTGTGTCCACCTGGGGTCGTCGAAGGAATCGACGCGGCCGATAAACAGCGGACGGGCAGCCGGTCCCCCGCGCGCACCTTCAAACACGGCCACGTAGCCCGGGCCGCCGATCCCCTGGGCGACCGAGCCCAGTCCCATAAAC
>Ga0163150_10006045_pt1 | contig 15065 bp, 10 predicted proteins | sample OliLakLV19P2IB_FD_148628 | JGI IMG/M metagenome (GOLD analysis project Ga0163150, IMG submission 148628) | Freshwater microbial mat bacterial communities from Lake Vanda, McMurdo Dry Valleys, Antarctica - Oligotrophic Lake LV.19.P2.IB | ecosystem: Environmental > Aquatic > Freshwater > Lake >...
GACCATTGTATAAGGGGAATTCGAGCGTGAAGACAGTTACGATCGACCTCGTCAACTGCTATGGAATCAGGAAGCTCCAGGCAACCTTCGACTTCTCGAAGGCTAAAGCCTTCGCCATCTATGCGCCGAACGGTTCGATGAAGTCTTCGCTGGCGCAGACCTTTCAGGACATCTCAGACGGCATTGCATCCAAAGACCGGATATTTCCGGCGCGCGCTAGCCAGCGCGTCATTACGGATGAGACCGGTACCGAATTGCCGAAGGAAAGCATTCTAGTTGTTCGACCCTATGACGAAGTTCTGGGACATTCTGCGAAGACCTCAACGCTGCTCGTCAATCCTGCGCTGCGAAAAGAATATGAAACCCTCCATGCTGAAATTGACACCGCAAAGGAAACGCTGCTGAAGGCTCTGAAAGAGCTATCAGGCTCAAAAAAGGATCTGGAGAAGGAGCTGTCAGCAACGTTCACTGCGCGCGAAGACCAGTTCTATGTTGCACTGAATCGCATCAAGGATGAGGTCGCGGCGCAGCCTGACGCACCGCTTTCTGCTGTGGCCTACGACGTCATCTTCGACGACAAGGTGCTTGGCTTCCTGGGTACCAAGGACTTCAAGACTGCGATTGAAGCATACATCAAGAAGTACAACGAACTTCTGGCGGCTTCCACGTATTTCAAGAGGGGAACGTTCAACTACTACAACGCGGCGATGATCGCGAAGCAGCTTGCTGAACACGGGTTCTTCGATGCAAAGCATTCGGTCAACCTGAATGCTGACGCGAAGCTAGAGATCACGAGCCAGAAGGAACTCGAAGACCTGATCGCCAAAGAGAAGGATGCCATCTCAAACGACAAGGATCTAAAGAAGAAGTTCGCGGAGATCGAGAAGTTGATTCAGAAGAATGTCGCCGTTCGAGATTTCGAGGGTTATCTGTCGAACCACGAAGAGCTGTTGGTCCGACTGTCGAACGTGCCGGCCTTTAAGCAGGACGTCTGGAAGTCCTACATCAAAACCAAGTTTGAACCCTATCAAGACTTGCTGACGAAGTATCAGGCGGCTGAAGAACGACGCAAGCAAATTGAGGAGCAGGCAGCCAAGGAACGCACTCAGTGGGAAGTAGTGATCGATATGTTCAACGACCGCTTCTTCGTGCCATTCAAGCTGGAGGCCACGAACCGTTTGTCTGTAATCTTGGGACAGGATCCGATGCTTACTCTTGGCTTTACCTTCCAGGACGGCGCGGACAAGGCCATAGTAGATCGCCCTGCACTCATGCAGGCGCTGAGCACTGGCGAAAAGAAGGCCTTCTACGTGCTCAACATCCTGTTCGAAGTGGAAGTTCGGAAGAGGTCACATCAGGAAACGCTGATCGTCGTGGATGACATCGCAGACTCGTTCGACTACAAGAACAAGTACGCGATCATCCAGTACTTGATGGATATCGCGGAAGACCCGCAATTCAAGCAGATCATTCTGACGCACAACTTTGACTTCTACCGCACAATCCAAAGCCGCTTCGTCAAGTATCCCAACTGTTACATGGCGTCAAAGTCGGCAACAGGTATTGTGCTTGAACAGGCGGCCGGCATTCAGAATGTCTTCGTCAAAGACTGGAAGCCAAGCTTCGCCACTGAACCGAAGAAGAAGATTGCCTGCATCCCGTTTATGCGCAATCTTATCGAATACACCAGGGATGCGACCGACCCCGTCTTTCTCAAGCTGACATCGCTTCTGCACTGGAAGCCCGATTCCGCGCAGATCACGATCGCCGATTTGGACGCTGTCTACAACGGCCTTTTCTCCCTGAACATTTCTTCAGCCGATGGTGCTGCAACTGTAATGTCACTCATTAAGCATGAGGCCGAGGAATGCCTAAAGGCAGCTGACGGCATCAACTTCGAAAACAAAATCGTGCTGGCCATTGCGATCCGCCTTGCAGCCGAGCAGTTCATGGTGACGAAGATCAATGACCAGGCATTCGTGGCCGGGATCGACTCCAATCAGACGCCACGGCTACTGAGGAGATTTCGCGATCTTTTCGGCGCTAATGTGGCGGCGATCAATGTTCTGCAGCGAGTGGTCCTAATGACACCGGAGAACATTCACCTGAATTCCTTCATGTACGAACCAATTTTGGACATGTCCGACGAGCATCTCAGAAAGTTGTATGGTGAGGTCAATGCGCTCTCTTGAGCGGACAGAACAGCAACCTATCTGCGTACCTTGATGATGGAGAAGACTCGGAACTTCAAACATGTCGAATAGTTCGCCTGTTGCACATGCATATAACATTGACTTCGCCTTGCACACGCTTGGCTGGAAGGCCTTCCAGGACCTTTGCGCGCAAGTATGTACAGAGACGCTAGGGCGCACCGTATCCATATACAGAGAGGCGCAGGATGGCGGTCAAGATGCCGTGTTCTTAGTTCCTGCAGAAAATGGGGTCCAAGAGGCCACGATTCAATGCAAGTTCAGCGGCAAACCGAACCAGAGGCTAAAGTCATCTGACATCACGGCTGAACTTGCCAATGTCAAAGCGCTAGTAGACCAAGGACTGGCACAGACCTACTACTTCCTGACGAGCATGGGAGTTGATGCTCCTGTTGCAGCTGGGATTCGCGATCAGTTGCGTGTCTTGGGCGTCCAAGAGCCTCACGTTGAAGGACGAGAGTGGATCACAGCGCAAATCAAGAGTAGCTCTCGCCTACGAGCACTCGTGCCTCGTGTATATGGTCTGGGGGACCTTTCCTCCATCGTGGACGAGCGCTCCGCAGCGCAAACCCGCGCGCTGCTGGATCACCTGCTCCCTGGCTTACGGGTCTACGTGCCTACATCCGCGCATCGAACAGCAGTGCGCACCCTAGCTGATCACAAGCTCGTATTGCTCATTGGACAGCCGGCGATTGGCAAGTCGATGCTGGCTGCCATCCTTGCAACGATGGCCATAGACACAGAAGGTCTTGAATGCTTCAAATGCGAAGGTCCCCTGAACCTGCGGCAGCACTGGAATCCTCACGAGTCCAAGCGCCTCTTCTGGGTTGACGACGCTTTTGGACCTAACCAACTGCGGGACGACTACGTTGATGCGTGGATTGAGTTCATGCCCAAGGTAAAAGCTGCAATGGAGAATGGCAATCATTTCATTCTCACATCGCGTACGCACATTTGGAACGAAGCAGCGTTCAAACTGGGCACACGCAATCACCCTTTGCTGGAAACGAAGAAGGCCGTAGTGAACGTGGGTAATCTCGCGCCTGAGGAGCGCCAGCAAATCCTGTACAACCACATCAAAGAGGGCAAGCAGAACAAGCTGTGGAAGCAAAGAATTAAACCACACCTCCCGGAACTATCCGATGACTGGAATTTACTCCCTGAGATTGCTAGGCGCCTCGGGGACCCAATGTTTACGACGGGCATAAAGCAATTGCCTGAAGATCTCATTCGTTTCGTGCATGATCCACAAGAGTTCTTGAAGAAAACCTTCCTTGAGCTTACCGACCCTCAGCAGGCAGCCATGACACTTGTTTTCCTAGCACGGTCAAGGCTTCCGGTTTACGACATTGCAAGCGAGGACTGCAAGCTGGTAGCTGATCGGTACGGTACGACAGTGGCGGCGATAACTCAATCTTTGCAGCGACTTGACCAATCGTTCGTCATTAAGCGAGAAGAAAACGGACATCCTTGCTGGGCCTTCTTTCACCCCACTTTCGCCGATGCAATCAGCAGTATCCTCAGTGCTAGACCGGATCTGGTTGATCTCTATCTTGTGGGGGCCAAGACTGAGACTCTCCTTGCAGAGGCTATGTGCGAAGGTGCGGTCACGGTGAAGGATGCTGTCGTCGTTCCAGCTAGAAGTTTCGATACTCTCGTTACGCGTTTGAAGGAAATTCCGGACGAAGGCGGCCTGAACGAGCGATTGTTCCAGTTTCTCAACAGGCGGGCCACGAACGAAGTATTCCGAAAAGTCCTCACAGTCAAGCCAGATATGATCACCCGCAAGGGCGCCCCGCGCCCTTGGTCGGAGATCGCCAACCATGCGGAGATTCGCTTCCGCGCAAAGGCCTTCTCGATGGGACTATTGGACGTGGATGTCCGCTACAGCACATGCGAGACGCTTGCTGATGCCGCAACGTACAACCTAGATGTTTCCTTCCTCTCGGAAAATGGCATCCTTGCCATGTTCGAGCCACGTGAGCTTATGCGACTGACAGTCAGGCTCATTGCAATGCTGGAGGACAAAATACCGGCCAAGATCGATCATCTTGCATGCAATGGTGACGCCGACTCCGATATCGACGATCAGTTTTCCAGTGTGGACTCCTTCGTGAGGACGATGCAATACATTGCAGAGGAGGACGAGCGTATCGCAGGCCGTCTTGACGAGTTGGAGAGTGCCATTGCAGACGCGAAAGCAGAAGTCAAGGCGCGAAAATCTGAAGATGAGGACGACGGTAGCTTCTTCACTAGTGTGCCATCAGCGACCCTCGCTAAGGAAACCGCAAGCCGCTCAATCTTCAGCGATGTTGAAGAGTAGATCAATCACAGAATGAGCCTGACAGCAGTCGCCCGAAACAAACCCGCGCTGCTGTTGGCTGTTTCCTGCTACACAACGGCCGTTAGGGTGGCACGTAGCCAACGTCGGCTATGGCCGAAAAGCGGAAGCTCGGCCTCACGCTGATGTACTTCCGCTTCTGGCCGGAAGCGAACTGCCGTCCGGGAGTCCGATTCCGCTCCGAAGCGGACACGTTATTTTTTTTGACGTGAGTCAGGTGGATGGGATTGTGATGGCGGCTCCTACTGTAATGTTCTGCTGCTCAAGCCATCGCGTTCGATGCCCGCCACGATGGGGCCAAGCAGCGGTGCTCAATGACGACCCTGTGCCCCATGTCTGCCGATCCTTGGGCAGATTATCGTCAGACCGACTGTCTGCTACTGGCTGCAGATGCGGTCATTGGAAAAAAACCGGCAATTTAGCGGGTCTTCTGCGGCACCGGCGCAGCTTCTGGATTGCACCAAGAAAGTGCCGGATTAAAAGTCCATTGGTCCGCGAAACAATCAGGCCGGCGGATCTTGTTTCCGCGCAACCGCCGCTCCCGGATCCATCCCCATCAGGCGCAGCGACCAGGCCGACAAAAAGCCGATCACCAGCGGCCACCAGGTATTGAGCAGCAAGGCCAGCGCCGCCGCCATCGCATACGTCGCCGCCAGCAACAAGGCGCCGGGATGACGGTTCTGCCACCAGGTAAACATCAGCGCTGCTGCCAATAAGAAAAAAACACCAGACAATATGTAAATAATGATGGTCATGATCAATGCAGGATTCAAAACGCTGATTTTATTGTAAAAACAAACAATGCCGCACGCGCGGTCGGCATCCGGCCCCGGCTGTGGCATGCTAGCTGCCATAACCATTACAAAAACACGCTAGACCTTGGCCACCTCCAGCCCGAAACGCGCACTGACCGCCTGCTGTGCAGCACACACGCTGCACGACGGCCTGTCCGACCTCACCTACGTGCTGCTGCCTTTGCTGGCGCAGACCTTCGGCCTGTCGCTGGCACAGATCGGCATGATACGCGCCGCGCACCGCACTGCGATGGCGGCATTCCAGATCCCTGCCGGACTGGTCGCCGAACGTTTTGGTGAACGCAATCTGCTCGCTGTCGGCACCGCCATTGCCGGTGCGGCTTTTGTCGGTCTGGCGTTTATTGACGTGAATCATGCCTCCGCCTTCCGGATGATCCTCGTCGCGCTGTTTTTCGCCGGACTCGGCTCTGCCGTGCAGCACCCCCTGTGTTCGACCATCATTTCCAACGCGTTTCCGGACAGCGGTCGCCGCACCGCACTCGGCACCTACAACCTGTTCGGCGATGTCGGCAAGTTTGCCTTTGGCGGGCTGCTGAGCCTGCTGCTGTTCACCGGCCTGTCGTGGCAGGGCCCGGTGGTGTTTTACGGCATGGCCGGCATGGCGACTGCGGCAGCCGTGCTGTTCTGGGTCGCCGGCAGCAGTGCGGCCCCGGCGACAGCAAGCCGCGCAACCGATGCCGCTCCGCAGCGCGGCGGCTGGGGCATCCGCAACCGGCGCGGCTTCACCGCACTGTGCCTGATTGAAATCATCGACAGCAGCACCCGCACCGGTTTCCTCACGCTGATCGCTTTCCTGATGATCGACAAAGGCCTGTCCACTGGCTGGGCTGCGCTGTCGGTGCCGCTGATCCTCGTCGGCGGCATGGCCGGCAAATACGCCTGCGGCCTGCTCGCTGAACGTGCCGGCATCATCCGCACCATCATCCTCACCGAAGTCGTCACCGGCATCGGCATCCTCAGCGCCGTGGCGCTGCCCGGTGTCGCGGCCTTTCTGCTGCTGCCGCTGATCGGCATTGCGCTGCAGGGCACATCGTCCGTGCTCTACGCCACCATCGGTGACCTGGTCGAGCAGCCGCGTCTGCCGCGCGCCTTCGGCCTGTTCTACACCCTGGGCTCGCTCTGCGGTATTGCCGCGCCGCTGGGTTATGGGCTGGCCGGCGACCACATCGGCGTTGCCAACGCCGTGGCGCTGATGGGCATCGCGATACTGTTCACGCTGCCGCTGTGCGCAGTGCTGAAACCGACGATCAGCGCGGAACCGGTACGCAGCTGATTCGCTTTGAGCGCCTAACAGAAAGACCATAGTAACTATTCAGTGCGAGCGGAAAGTCAAAAGCTTCCCTCACCCCGCCCTCTCCCGGAGGGAGAGGGAGAAAACCATCGCCGGGGCAAGCAAACACTTGAAATCGAGTAGCACGGGGGTTGCCCCCTCTCCCTCCGGGACAGGGAACACTGGAAGCGGAGCAGAGGGCGGGGGTGAGGGAAGGTCGCTGAGTTTGCCGCACGCACTGAATAGATACAGACCATATTCAATTAAACCGCCGATAAATTCTTTTCAATCCCCTTCGAGGGGTGCGCCGATGACCGCAGATCAAACCAGCTCACAAAGCACGCTGAAGGCGGGTAACAATAATTTTTATTGAAAACAATTACTTGCATTGATTCAATGTGCGGGTTTTTGACCTTTTTGATGTTATCGGCGTTAATCCGCATTCATCGGCGGTTAACGTTTTCTGATTTTGATATGGTCTCTTAATATCCGTCAACAACACGCCCGGCACGGGCGGACACCACTGGAGGAATGCCCATGGCCAAACAACGCATCAGCTATATCCCGCTGGACCAGATGACGCCGGAAATGCGCGCTGAAATGGAACGCTGCGCGCGGGAAGGTACGCCGCGCCCGGAAAGCACGGCGGTTCGCGCGCACGTGCCGGCCTGTTTCTGGTTTTTTGCCAACGCCTGGGACGACGTGTTCCGCAACGGCGTCCTCGATCACGCCATCAAGGAGCTGTGCCGGATTTATGTGTCGCGTTCCGTGGTCTGCGAATTCTGCGGCAACCAGCGCTCGATCAAAGGCCTTGAAGCCGGCGTCAACGAGGGCCAGGTCGATGACCTGATGAATTTCGAGAAATCCACCAACTACGATGAGCGACAAAAAACTGCACTGGCTTATGCCGAGGCCATCGTCTGGCGCACTGACACCGATGATGCCTTCTGGCAGCGCATGTACCGCCACTTCAACGAGAAGGAGCTGGTGGAACTGGGCTGCGCCATCGGCCTGACGCTGGGCCAGCAAAGCTGGCTGCGCCTGCTCAACATTGACCATCACCAGGTCATGGCCGGCACCACGGCCTCGATGGCGCCGGGGTTCGAGACGGCAGAAGCACTGGCCAAAACCAAGGCCGCACCGGATTACTGGGCACGCAAAACCCCGGCAAAAAAACACCCAACCTGAACCCGCCACTCCGGCGCAGCAACGCTGCTCCTGATGGCGCATTTCGCGCAGCGCTCACCGTCTGCTCCGCCCGTTCGTAACAGCGTGGGCTTACCTGCTGCGCGAATGCAGGTAATAATCCGGGCCGCGGAACAAAAAAGGAAACAGCATGCTGAGTCTGAAAGGCAAGGTTGCATTCGTCACCGGCGCGGGCAGCATCGGCGAGGGCTGGGGTAACGGCAAGGCCACCGCCGTGCTGCTGGCACGTCAGGGCGCCAGGGTGTTCGGTACCGACGTCAATGCCGAAGCCGTCGAAGTCACGCGCACGATCATCGCCAATGAAGGCGGCGACTGCACAACGCATCTCTGCGACATGACAAATTCGGATTCGGTGAAAGCCGCAGTGGATGCCTGCGTCAAAAAATACGGCCGCATCGACATCCTGGTCAACAACGTCGGTGGATCGGCGCCCGGCGATCCCGTCAGCATGAGCGAAGAAGTCTGGGACAGCCAGATCGACCACAACCTGAAAAGCGCCTTCCTCGGCTGCAAACACGTGTTGCCGGTCATGGAAAAACAGCGCAGCGGTGCCATCGTCAACGTGTCCTCGGTGGCGGGTTTTGCGCACCAGGTTGATGGCCGGGTGCACATCGCCTACAGCGCGACAAAGTCCGGGCTTCTCGGTTTCACCCGCGCCACCGCCATCGCCTATGTCAAAAAAGGCATCCGCTGCAACATGGTGGTGCTCGGCACCATGCATACACCGCTGGTCGAGGAACGCCTGATGAAACAGCTCGGCCCCGAAGCCGCGAAAGACCTGGTGGCCAAACGCCATGCCGCGGTGCCCATCGGTCGTATGGGCGATGCCTGGGACAGTGCACACGCGGTGCTGTTCCTTGCCTCCGATGAGGCGCGCTATATCACGGCCACTCACCTCGTTGTTGATGGCGGGCTCACCGCAGCGCGGCCAGGCTGACCGTTTTCCCGGCACGGAACTTGTCGCCCTTTGAACTGCCAAAGGGTTGTCGAAAAGGTTGTCGAAAAGGTTGTCGAAAAAACAAGGCCAAATCATGAACGAACAGGAACAGAAATCCATACTCACGCTATGTCTGATGGCGGCTTTTGCCGATGGCGCGAAGCACGAGGGCGAACGCGCCGAAATCAAACGCATCGCCGAAGCACTTGCCAGCGAGGCCGCAATCAACCTGCCAGGGCTCTACCAGGATGTGCTGCTCAAACGCATCTCCGTATCCACGGCGGCGGCGGCACTGTCCACGCCGGAGGCCCGGCAACTGGCCTTCGAAATGGCGGTCTGCGTCTGCGATGCCGACGGCAGCCAGTCCGCCGCGGAACGCGATTTCCTCGAAACCCTGCGCGCTGCGCTGGGATTGGACGCCGGGCAAGCGCAGGACTTCACACAGCAGGCCGAGGCCATCGCCGCCGCGCCAATCGCAACGGCAAGCAATACTCACGCCTCGACCATGACGCGCGAGGAAATAGACAAATCGATCATCAATGCCGCCATCCTCAACGGCGCGCTGGAACTGCTGCCGGAATCGCTGGCAACCATGGCCATCATTCCGCTGCAGATGAAACTGGTGTACCGCATCGGCAAGTCGTACGGCTTCGAACTCGATCGCGGGCATATCAAGGATTTTCTCGCCACTGCCGGCGTCGGCCTTACTTCGCAATACCTTGAACAGGCCGGACGCAAGCTGCTCGGAGGGTTGCTCCGCAGCGTGGGCGGCAGCCTGCTTGGCGGACTGGGCAAACAGGCGGTCAGTTCCGGAATGAGTTTTGCCAGCACTTATGCGCTGGGCCATGTCGCCCGGCACTACTACTCCGGCGGCCGCACGCTGACCACGGACATGCTGCGCACAGCCTTCAACGACATGCTTGGCGAAGCCCGGGGACTGCAGACGCGTTACCTGCCGGAGATGCAGGCCAAAGCACGCACCTTGGACGCAAAGCAGATCATCAGCATGGTGCAACAGGGTTAAACATCCCGCACCGCTTCAGCCATAAAAACGGGCGCCGGGCGCCCGTTTTACTTGCTGCAGATCATCGTTATAAGTAATTGATTTTATTAATATTTTTATACAACCTTGCGGGCGCTTGCACTCATCAAACCCGGCACACCCGAGGCACGCACCAGCACCTGTCCTTCAAACATGCGGCGCTGCGTGCGATAAAACGCGCCCTGCTCGGCATGCCATTGGCCATCTTTCATTTTGACAGTGGCCGCCACCGTCAGGATGCCGGAGGGCATGCCAATGCGGATCGGCGCTACTGCACTGGTGCCCTGGCGCAAAACTGCGCTCACTACGCCGCCCTCAATGCGCGCGGCAACAGCCATGCACAGCGATACGGTCAGCGGCAACGCACGATGCGGCTGACCGTTGGAAATCACGCGACCGGTGAGGTCGATGTCGCCAGCAGTGATTGCCGCGCCCGACAGCATTTTTGCGTCCTGCGCCGCCGAAACAAAACCGACGAAGGGCACGGATTTGTTTTTCGCCGCCTCTTCGGCATTCCTGGTAATGCCCATGGCCACCGACGCAGTCCTGCGTATCGCTTCGAGTTTGGCCATGACCGCAGCATTGGCTTCCAGCGCTTCCGGCAACTCAATGCCGGTCATGCCGATATCTTTCGCATTGACCCACGCCGTGGCATTCGCCGCGTCAACCAGCGACGCGCGGATTTTGCCGACGCCCGGCACGTCGAGTGTGTCGACGACATTGCCGGTGGGCAGCAGTTTGCCGGTGGTGGCGCCACCCGGATCGCGGAACTCGAGCTTCACCGGAGAACCGGTGCCGGAGACGCCGGGAATCGCCAGATCACCATCCACCGCGGCCAGTCCGTCATCGAGGCTGAACAGGGCGTGAATGATTTTTTTGGTGTTGGTGTTGTGGATGCGCACCAGCGCTTCGCGACCGGAAACCTTGACCATGCCCTCATCCACCGCAAACGGGCCCATCGCCGAGGACATGTTGCCGCAGTTCGCACGGTAATCAACCGTGGCTTCTTTCACCTGCACCTGGGCAAAGGTGTAATCGATGTCGGCATCAGGCCGAGTCGGCGGGCCGACCACGCAGACTTTGGACAGCGAGGACACACCGCCGCCCATGCCGTCGAGCTGACGGCCGTTGGGATCGGGGCTGCCGATCGCGGCGAGAAAAATTTCGTCCCACAAGGCGCGGTCCTGCGGCAAATCCTGCTGGTTGAACACTACCGCGTTGCTGGTGCCGCCGCGCATGAACACAGCCGGAAGTTTTAATTGTTTCATGAGTATCTCCTGTGTCGCTATGAATGCCGTGATTATACGGAGCCTGTCAGGTGCAGAAACCGGCGATCCAGCTCCGCCACCGTGCTGCAGCCAATCAGCGCCATCACGCGGTCGGTTTCAGTGCGCAGCAGTTCCAGCGCCCGCGCCACCCCCGCCTCGCCACCCGCCGCTGCACCATACAGTGTGGCGCGTCCGGTAAATACAAAGTCCGCCCCCAGCGCCAGTGCCTTGACGATGTCCGAGCCACGACGCACACCACTGTCAAACAGCACCGGCATGCGCCCGCCGACTGCCTCAACGATGGCCGGCAGCGCATCGATCGCCGCCCGCGCGCCATCGAGCTGCCGGCCGCCGTGGTTGGACACCACCACGCCGTCGGCACCGTGCTGCAGCGCCAGCCGTGCATCATCGGCAACCAGCACACCCTTGATCAGCAGCTTGCGCGGCCAGATCGTGCGCAGCCAGGCCATGTCACTCCAGTCCAGCGCATCGCGGCGCGCGCGAAAGGCCGACAGGTCCTTGGCGATGATGCGCCCGCCAACATTGCTGTCGACATTCTGGAAGCGCGGCACGCCGCTGGTGAGCAGCGTGCGCAGGAACACCTGTGTCAGCCACCGCGGGTGCAACAGGCCGTCAACCACGTTGCGCGCGTTGATGCGAAACGGAATCGCAAAGCCGTTGCGCTGATTGTATTCACGGTTGGCGCCCACCGGCACGTCGGTGGTCACCACCAGCGCCTCATAACCGGCGTCAAATGCGCGGCGCACCAGACGCTCCGCCGCCTCGCGATCCTTGGACATGTAAAGCTGGAACCATTTACTGCCCTCAGCTTCCTTCGCCACCCGCTCCATCGCCACGAAGGAGGCGGTTGAGAGCACGAAAGGCACGCCGGCCTGCGCCGCAGCGCGCGCCAGCGCGATGTCGGCTTCAAAACTGTAGAGGCCGGCGGCGCCGGTGGGCGCAATGCCGAACGGCGCGGTATAGGTTTTGCCAAACAATGTATGGCGCAAGCTGCGCGCCGAAACATCGACCAGCGTGCGTGGCTCGAAATGGATGCGCCCGAAAGCGGCGCGGTTCGCGGCCATGGTGACATCGTCTTCAGCGCCACGCTCGAGGTAATCCCAGGCTACCTGCGGCAAACGGCGCAGCGCGAGTTGTCGCAGGTCTTCAATGTTGTAGGCGCTGGAATGACTCACACGGGACGTTCACGATATGGATGCTTGTACGGGTAATTAGCGATGCACGGCACGCCGAAACATCTGTTGTAGTTCATCTTCGGTGCCGGACTGCGGTATTCTAATGGTAATTGCACACCAAAATCGGGCTGCCGTCGCAGTTATCTGCATCGCGCGTCCCCTCATTACAGGAATCCATCATATGAAAAGACGTGCTGCCACCACCGCCAAACACCGCCCCGTCGCCGCCCGCAAACGCCCCGCACGCGCTGCGAAGCAAGTCCCCTTGGGGGGCGCTGCGAAGCAAGTCCCCTTGGGGGGCGCCGCGCGCAGCATCAATGCCGCGGAATGGCAGGCCCGTGTCGAACTCGCCGCCGCCTACCGGCTGACGGCGATGATGGGATGGACCGACATGCTGGGCACGCATATCTCCTGCCGCGTGCCGGGGACACACGACCAGTTCCTGATCAATCCCTACGGCCTGCTGTTCGAGGAAATGACCGCATCCGACCTGATCAAGTGCGACATCGAAGGCCGCAAGCTGTCGGACTCCCCTTACGCAGTGAACTCGGCCGGGTTCACCATCCACAGTGCGATCCACATGGGCAACCATGATGCCGAGGCGGTGATGCATTGCCATACCCAGTACGGCGTTGCCGTGGCCTCGCAGAAACAGGGCCTTTTGCCGCTGACGCAGATGGCGCTGACGGCGCTGTCGCAGGTGCGCTACCACGACTTCGAAGGCGTGGCCGAAGACCACAACGAGCGCGAACGCCTGGTCCGCGACCTCGGCGACGGCGGCATGCTGATCCTGCGCAACCACGGCACGCTGACCGTGGGCACCAGCATCGGAGAAATGTTTGCGCGCATGTACCGTCTCGAACGCGCCTGCAAATTCCAGATCACCGCGATGACCGGCGGCGCTGAACTGAACCGCATCCCGACTGAAATCATCAACCATACGCTGGAACAGGGCGGGATGATTTATGGCAAAGGCGGTCGTGGTGCGGGCGGCAAGCTGATGTGGGATGCACTCAAGCGCAAACTTGACAAGGAAGCCCCTGGTTACGCCTCGTGAAACAATAACGCGCACTTCATAACGGCGCCGCCGCAGCCACCGGCAGCGCCGTTTTTCGTGGACTGCATCACCTTGAAACCGATCACCGTCGTCACGCTGCTGACCCTCGCCATGCAGGGCGGGCACATGGGCAGCCGCGTCGTGGCATCCCTTCTCGCACTGAATCTCGGCGCCGGCCCGATGCTGATCGGCATCCTGATCGCCTCGTATTCGATATTCCAGCTCGGTTTCGCGCTGATCGTCGGCCGGATTTCCGATCGTTACGGCTCGCGCTGGCCGATGCTTGGCGGCGCCATTACCTTCGGCGCCGGTCTGGTCATCCCCGCTGTGTGGCCGACGCTGCCGGCGTTGCTTATCTCGGCGCCACTGATCGGCGGCGGCTTTGTATTCTTTAACGTTGCGGTGCAGAGCCTTGCGGGCACACTGGACACGGCGGCGGAGCGCACCCGCAACTTCTCGACCCTGAGCCTGGGTTACTCCAGCGGTCACATGATCGGCCCGGTGATCGCCGGGGTCATGATCGACCGTTTTGGCTTCGGTTCCGCCTACATCGTGTTTGCCGCGCTCACACTTTTCCCGATACTCACCCTCGCGCTGTCGCCGCGACTCGGCGCCCATGGCACGCGCAGCGAGCCGCAAAAGAGCAGCGCTTTCGAATTGATGCGCCTGCCGTCGCTGCGCCGGATGATCATCGTCAGCGGATTGGTGACCACCGGCTGGGATCTGTACATCTTTTACGTGCCGATATACGGTTATTCAATCGGCCTCTCGGCATCAACCATCGGCGCCATCCTCGGCGCTTTCGCTGCAGCCAGTTTCATCGTCCGGGTTGCGCTGCCGCTGCTGACCCGGCGCTTCAGTGTGGAAACGGTGTTGGCAACGGCCATGGGCATTGCAGCGCTGTTGTTCCTGCCGTTCGTATTCGTCGAGTATGTGCCAGCGCTGATGGCGCTGTCGTTCGGCATCGGTCTGACCCTCGGCGTCAGCCAACCGCTGACGCTCAATCTGACCTACAACCGCTCGCCGGCCGGACGTTCGGGTGAAGTCACTGGTCTGCGGCTGACCATCAACAACATCACCCACATCGGCGTGCCGCTGGCGGCCGGTTCGGTCGGCGCGCTGCTCGGCATCGCCCCGGTGTTCTGGACCAGCGCCGTGATCCTGCTGGTCAGCGGCTGGATGTGCCACACCGACCGTCAGGACAAATAAAAACGCCGCACACAGTGGCCTGCGGTGCGGCGTCGAACCCGGCGGCTTAATACTGCCGGTTATATATTAAGCACGATGCCGGCAGCCTTGAACATCTTGCCGTAATTGTCCGACTGGGCTTTCATCAGCGCCATCATTTCCGCCGACGTATTGGCAACCGCACTGGCGCCGTCCTTTTCAAATTGCTCCCGTCTTTAATCCCGCATCATTATCATTCTGCCAAAAAAAACACGCGGCATGATGCCGCGTGTCAGTTCATTGCTTTGCCAGTCAGACCGGCTTGCTGTTTTCAGGCTCAGACAGCGTCCGGCTCCTGGAACGCAACATCGCGCTTCTTGCGGATGTTCGGCAGAATCATCACCACCAGCAGCAGGATGGTCAGGCCGAGGAACACCGCGCTGATCGGCCGCGTGAAGAACACGGTCGGGTCGCCCCGTGAAATCAGCAGTGCCCGGCGCAGATTTTCTTCCATCAGCGGCCCCAGCACGAACGCCAGGATCAGCGGCGCCGGTTC
>Ga0163150_10006047_pt1 | contig 15064 bp, 9 predicted proteins | sample OliLakLV19P2IB_FD_148628 | JGI IMG/M metagenome (GOLD analysis project Ga0163150, IMG submission 148628) | Freshwater microbial mat bacterial communities from Lake Vanda, McMurdo Dry Valleys, Antarctica - Oligotrophic Lake LV.19.P2.IB | ecosystem: Environmental > Aquatic > Freshwater > Lake >...
GCTTACAAGTTGAGCAGTGCGTTGACGATTGCTGTTGACGCACCTGGCGTGACCATGAGTAACGATACGGTTGTAGTTCCGATGTACAACGTCGTTCGAAACGTCGCAACGGTTCAGGCAGCTCCGGTAATCTTCTTCGAAAAGAACAGCACGCGTCCGCTTACCTCGTCATCTCCGGCACAAGCTCTGCAGCAAAATATACTGACGGCGCTGCGCCAGTACACGCGCTCACACCCTACTTCTCGGATTACCATCATTGGAGCGAGCGCAGCGGACGAATTGCCACTTATTGCGCGAGAGCGGGTGTTGTGGACTACGCGCCAATTAGGACTCGATCCGAATCGAATAGAGGTGCGTACGATTGCTCTTCCAAAACCGAAGTATCCAACATTGGAAGACGAGCAGAGATATGTACGATTCGAAATCGATGGTGTAGGTAAGGTTATAAAAGTTGATAGTATTGTTTCGGTTTTACAATCATCTGCAGGAATTGATGTGCGCGTTGTGCACGTGCTTGAATGCGAAGCGGGTCCGTGTCAGCAACAGATACTCACGACCACCAACGGCAGAAATATCGAACTGCAAGGAACTGACGTATTCCGATCGTTCCGAATTAATCCGTCGGACCTGCCTGATACCACTGCAACAGTTGAGATCGTAGCTAATGCGTCGGCAACAGACCGCACCGGACAAAAAGCACAGTCATCGAAACAGTTATTCGTTCGAGCAACGGTTGCCCGTGCAATCGACTCTGTTAGTAACCTCACGCCGATTGCCGATGTAGGCGGAGAAAAATCTGATGTCGTTGTGTTGGGCTACTTCGGTTTTGATGGCGATGAGTTTACGTCGACGAATGCCGACGGAATTCAACGCGTTCGAGAAGCCATTGCATCCGGACGTAGCGTCACTCTAATTCCGCAGACCGACGATCTCGGCTCGGAAGCACATAACGCACAACTTCGCAGCAGGCGGGCACAGGCTGGACGTCTCTTACTTGGCGCAGACGCTTCGTCGGTTACGATAGACCTAAAAGTAAGCTCAGAGGATGTCGGAGATTCTCCGATGCGCCGCATGGCACGACGCTCTGTACTGGCACGCATTCGCTAATACTGTCGAAAGCAATTCACTAATGCTATCGAAAGCAGATTTTCTTATCGACCCCAACGTGATTTTTCTGAATCACGGATCGTATGGTGCTACACCAAGGGAGCTCCTAGCTATACAACGCGAATGGCAGGATAGGATGGAGAGACAACCCGTTGAATTTTTCCGCCAGGTAAAACATTACATGGCAGATGCCAGGCAAGCGCTAGGAGAGTTTGTCGGCGCCGACATGAACGACATTGTGTTTGTAACCAACTCTACGTATGGCGTGAACGTGGCCGCGTATGGCTTGGGTCAAATGCTACGACAAGGCGACGAACTTCTAACAACCGACCACGAGTATGGTGCATGCGACCGTGCATGGCAGCAATATCTACACGGGGTTGGGGTTCGTGTTGTTCGGCAGCACCTTCCTCTGCCCCTTCCCCCAATGCACGATGTAACCGAGCTTATCTGGGCGGGTGTTACCGACAGAACGCGCGTACTGTTCGTGAGTCACATTACATCGCCTACAGCAGTGTGCATCGATGTAAAAGAGCTGTGTGCGAGGGCGCGCCAGCGCGGAATAATTACTGTTATCGATGGGTCTCATGCGCCCGGGCAAATTCCGTTGAACCTTCGTGAGATTGACCCAGACATCTACACTGCGAATTGTCACAAGTGGATGTGTACGCCAAAGGGTTCGGCATTTCTTTACGTGCGTAAGGAAGTACAGAAGTACATTCCAACGCTCACGAAAAGTTGGGGAGCGCAAGGCGACACGTTACGTGTAAGCGACTTCATAGACGAGCACGAATACCTGGGCACGCGTGACGTGTCGGCTTTCCTAAGTGTGCCTACAGGAATAAAGTGGATGCAAAGAAACGAGTGGCCAACGTTACAGGCACTGTTCAGACGAATGCGTGCAGATACCATGGATAGGCTTACATCCATTCCTGGTATCGAAAGAATGTTGCGCGACACGAATGACGATGTATTACAGATGGGCGCAGTGCTGTTGCCACAGCATTGGTTGTGCCATGAGTTCAAACACTGGTTGCTCGATGTGCATCGAATAGAGGTAATGGTGCAACCCTGGTTGGGGCACGGCATACTACGATTCAGCGTACAGGCCCACACATCGATGTCGGACCTCGAATCGCTCTCGTCAGCAGTTGCTGAATACGAAAAGGTTAAACGCCCTTCTCGTCCTTAATCTTTTTTATAAACTGCTCCATGAACGTAACCGAGTCCGGCAGGTTCAGGCTCAGTTGTGCACCGCCGTTGAGTTCAAGATCGACGAAGATTTCATTATCGTGATACTTGTACTCGACATTGATATCGTGGATATCTGTGAACGGCACATTGTGCCGACCGAAGTGAAAAATTGTTGTCACGGCAAGCCTCCTAAAGACATGGTGTGGACAGGTCTACCTCAACATACATCGTAGCCAGACTTCTGCCAATAGTTTTTCCACTTACGTGCCGAACAGGCGGTCGCCGGCATCTCCCAAACCGGGTACGATGAAACCGCGTTCGTTAAGGCCTCGATCCATGGCGCCAACGACGATATGAACGTTTGGGTGAGCTTTCCGAACACGCTCTACACCCTCAGGCGCAGCAATAAGGGCGGCAGCAAGAATGCAGGTAGGGGGCTTCAGAGCTAGAGAGTCTAGGGCAGCAACCATGCTCCCGCCTGTAGCGAGCATCGGGTCGAGTACCACTGCGGTCCACGTGCCGGCATGCGATGGCACGTTATTGTAGTAAGTGTGTGGTTCTAACGTTTGTTCGTCGCGGCGAAGACCGATGTACCCTACCGACGAATGAGGGAGTAGGGTTAGGAAGGGTTCTAAGAGCCCTAGACCAGCGCGTAGGACTGGAAGCAGAACAAGATGACCGTCCAGCTTCGAAACGTTGGTACGTTCGTTTGGTGTGTCTATCTCAAGGCCGTATGTGGGCAGATATTTAGAGACTTCGGCTGCTAGGTGAAGACCAATTCGATTAATCGCCCCTCTGAAAGCTGTCATATCTGTCGACGCATCGCGCACAATAGCCAAGTCGTGCATTAACGCAGACCCAGCCAGTACAGTTAGTGTTGATTGCATCAGAACTTCGGATAAAACAGCAGTGTTAAGCGCGGAAGGGCAAAAAGAGTAGAAATGTCTGCACGAGATTCGGAAAACTGACCTGGCACATCCGGATTCTCGATAAGCTCGCCAGTCACAAGATCTGGATAGCGCTCAATGACGCGTCCTTTGTCTGATCCCAGCATCGAATTAAATCGCACGGAAACCATCGGATACAACAAGCCAAAACTCGTCGGCAAATTCACTCCAATAGCCATGCCGTAGTTCACACCAAACTTGGTAGATGATGAGGTGCCGTCATCGATTAATGCTGTCGTAACTCCAGTAAAAGCAATGAAATTTACTCTGCCATATGGGTTAAGTGAGTAGTGAACGGCAGTCTCTATTAACTGGGTAACGATTGGATCGAGGCCAAAACTCTCTGCTGGGCCAACATTCTTCGAATACATGTATGTGCCTTCTACGAACCAATGGTCTGTTAAACCGTAGGTTAGAGTGCCTCCAAATGCGATTAGACCTTCATAGGTGAAAGAACGTTTTGCTCCCGTTCCTTCCGCGAACGTGGCCCAGTTTTTCGGGTTGTTTGGTGGTTCACCACGCGTAAATCTTTGTGTGAACTGCTGGTTTTCAACCACCGTAAAGCTGCCAAGCGAAAAACCGATTCCAAGCTTACGCGGCTTGAGCCACCGTTCCCAAGCGAGGCTGTCAGCCTCATAGGTAATCATAGCATTGTCATACGCAAAGTCGGTGTCGAAGTCGTCTTCGTTAGGCACATTTGGCTGTGCGATAGCAGTGGCGCACAGGACCAAGAAGAGCAACGAGATGGCAAAGAACCGTTTTGCTGTAACGGTTGTGATGTCGATGATTTCATCAAGAGTCATTCCTCGGATCTCCGCAAGTTTTTGTGCAACGAGGCGCACATGGGTTGGTTCGTTCCGTTTCCCACGATGTGGGGCCGGCGTCATGTAAGGAGAATCTGTCTCTATCATATATCGATCGGTTGGTACGGCCCGAACGACATCGTCCAGTGTCGAACGTTTGAACGTGATATTGCCTGTGAACGATATATGTAAACCAATACGCAGTGCTCGTTCAAGAATGCCCGTGTCACCTGAGAAGCAATGGAGCACACCGTTCAGAGTGCCGTCCTGTTCCTCCTCGAGAATTCCAAGAACGTCGTCATCTGAGTCGCGATTGTGCACGATTACAGGAAGACCACTACGTTTTGCAATGCGAATCTGCTCGCGAAAGTACAACTTCTGTATGTCAGGGGGACAGAAGTCGTAGTAGTAGTCGAGTCCGATTTCTCCGATTGCCACGACCTTGCCATCGGTGCAATGACGTTCGATCTCGTCTAAATCTGCAGTCGATGCATTGCCCGCATCATGCGGATGGATGCCAATTCCGCGAAAGATTCGTGGATCGCTATTTACTATTTCAACTAAGCGAGCCCTGTCCGCTGGTTTGATATCTGGTACCACAATTGCAACCATGCCAGCGTCCCACGCACGTTTTAGCATGGCATCCCGGTCTTCGTTGAACGCATCCGCGTCTATGTGCGCATGCGTGTCAATCATACACGACGCGCTTTGAACAGATCGATTAGAGTCTGCTCGATTGGAAGGATGTCTTCAGACGTAATTGATTGCGAATCAAGCCCGCCGGAAATCTGTTCGCGCACGAGCGGTTTGCATGGAAGCATCTGAACACCAACGGGTGCGCCATAGACTAATGTGAGGTGTTCGCGAAGCATTGCACGTTTGTCTTCGATTCGATGTGCGATAATTTCTGCTGTAGGCTGAAGAATAATCGATACTTCGTTGAACTCTACCGTGAGCATCTGTTGTTTTATGGCAGACTTCACAAACGCAAGATGTTCAGGGAGCTGCTCGAGCACCTGATTCCAACGCTCTGCAAGATTTAACGACGACAGTGCGTTCACTGCAGAAAGCGAGGCTTTGACCTTTGTTGATTTAATCGACACTGGACGTAGCTGCATGGGACTGCCAAGCTTTACGGCCATGGCGGTGCCACCGACAGGACCCGATGCCGGAGTCGCTGAAATACGCGAGAGCAACTGACCAAGGTCAACCGTCGAATCCATTGCAGCCAGCTGCACCAGCGTGAATTCGAAGCGCACGCGTGGCTGAGGTGGGTTCTGCCTTAATACGGCTTCGCCTGCTGCAATGAGCGTCATAGAACGCAGTACATCTGCCTTGCTTATCAACGACGCCTCGTTTGTGTACTTCTCAAGAAACGCGCTAGATGCTTCGATTAAACTTGTCGACTGTGTTGTAATAACTGTAAGGATGTTGCGGTAATGTTCGAGCAAGCCAACAAGACATTCCTGCACATCATGTCCACCTGCAATTACCTGACGCGCCAATTCAAACATGCGAGCAAGGTCGTGTGTGCGTGCTGCACTACTGACGGCAAAAAAGAAATCGAGGTCTATCAGATGCAGCGCGTTAGCTACATCCTGATACGTAATGTTCGTACCACAAAACGACACAAGCTGATCGAAGATCGACTGCGCATCACGCATCGAACCATCGGCCTTCTTCGCCACCGAGACAAGTGATTCGTCGTCTATCTGAATGTCCTCGGCTTTAGCAATGTGCGCAACATGTTGTACGATGCTATCTATCTCCATTCGACGGAAATCGAACCGCTGACATCGACTGAGAATTGTTGCAGGCACCTTATGAATTTCTGTTGTCGCAAAAACAAAAATCAGGTGTGGAGGGGGCTCTTCAAGGGTCTTGAGTAATGCATTAAATGCCGCAGTCGAAAGCATGTGCACTTCATCGATGATGTACATGCGGTAACGTCCTGTCATAGGAGCGTATTTAGCATTCTCTCGTAGTTTCCGCACGTCGTCGACACTGTTGTTCGACGCGCCGTCAATTTCTATAACGTCGACACTTCTGGCATCTAGGACGTCTCTGCAGGTGACGCAGACATTGCAGGGCTCGTTATCGACCGAAAAAGCGCAATTCACCGCTCTCGCAAGTATGCGGGCGCATGTGGTCTTTCCCACGCCCCGAGGGCCTGTAAAAAGATATGCGTGATGAATGCGTCCGGAGCGGATGGCATTCTTCAGCGTGGTAGTAACGTGCTCCTGGCCTACAACATCGGCAAATCGCAGGGGCCGCCACTTTCGCGCAGTAACGAGGAAACTTTGCTGGTCGATCATGATCATTGCAAGAATAGCAAGATGCTGGAAAGCGAGGGGTAACGAATGAGACGGGAATTTCAGAAATGTGTGGTAGCAACGTTTGTAGCCGTGACGATAGTGTCGTTTTTGTGCGTCCTAAGTTCCAACGCTCAATCATCGATAATTACCACGCAATGGCAAGGTCGTGCGCTCAGCATGTCCGCAAACGTCCTGCACGTTCGGTTTCGTACAGCGCGTAGTGCAGAGGCAGCCAACGCCGTATTACCTGTTGGCTTCGTCATTGCAAGCCCCTTTTTGCCCCCTACAAACAATTCTTTTCCGAAATCAGCTCCCAATGCACGTCCGGCACCAGCACGCGACAAGCTAGAGCGAACGTTCGTTGTGAAACTCGATGCTTCGATGACGCCGTTGCTCGCAGCGCGATTGTTGATGACAAAGCACGCCGATGCAGTTGAGTATGCAGAGCCGTGGTACATCGACCAGCCGAACAACACACCGAACGACCCGATGGTTGTCGATCAGCAATACCTGACGCTGATTAATGCTTTCGAAGCATGGGACTCGGGAACCGGAGATACGTCTGTTGTGATGGGCATTTGCGATAACGGCATGGACCAGCAGCACGAAGATCTGGCGCCGAACATCGCAATTAATACCAACGAGATTCCTGCTAATGGTGTTGACGACGACGCAAATGGCTACGTAGACGATTACAATGGCTACAACCTTGCGTGGCGCGACGATAACACATTGCCGGGTGATACGCGAAACAATAGGAACGACGGACACGGCACGAAGGTAGCCGGACTTGCAGGTGCAGCATCCGATAATGGCATTGGGATAACAGGCATAGGAAGACGATGCAGGATATTCCCTCTCAAGGTTTCGTCGATTGTTTCGGGTGGTATTTCATACGGATACCAAGGGCTTATTTACGCTGCACAGCGAGGCTTTAATGTTGTGAATTGTTCGTGGGGAACGGTAAAGCCGTCTTCGCCCATCGATCAGTCGGTAATAGATTTTTGCGCCGAAAGTAACGTGGTTGTTGTGGCCTCGTCGGGGAATCACGGAGACTCTTTCCCGGGTGCCGCATGGATGCTGCTCAATTATCCTGCAGCGTATTCAGGTGTAATTGGCGTCGGTGAAACGAATGCTGCAGATGCTATTTCTACGGCGACCGGACTCGCACTAAATGCGGATGTTTTAGCCCCAGCAAGTGATGCCCTAACTACACTATCGGGCGGTGGCTACTCAGATCAGGGCGTTCGTGGGTCTTCATTTGCCGCACCAATGGTTACTGGCATGGTAGGTCTTGTCCGTTCGAAGTATCCAGCACTAACCGTAGACCAGGTGCAGGCCTTTGTTCGGGCCTCTGTACTCGATATTTCTGGTAGAAACGCAAGCTTCGCAATACCACTTCCCGGTCGCATCGACTTAAAGAAAGCTATGACAACAGATCCGTTCTCTGTTGCCGCTGTTGTTGTTAAATCTTCTGACACTCGATACAAGAACGGCGTACCTGCCGACCGAATTGTTCAAGGTGATACGCTCGCAATAACGTTTACTCTCGTAAACATGCTCGCTCCGGTGAAAGCCCTAACATGCAACCTTGCGGTCTTAGACGGCAGCGGTTGGCAAATGCGCGTTATCAGTGCCGATGCCAGTCTAGGTGACCTGGCAACTGGTGCTAGTATACCCACGCCTGCGTTTCTTGTTGTTGTCGACTCTATCGACGAAGCGCAAGCTATTCTGCAATTAAATTTCGAAGCCCAGAACTACTCCGATCAACATTTTCATTACCTCGCCAAGCCATCACCAATGGCAACGTTCGAAAATGACGAGCTTGTGTATTCTATGGGAGATAACGGGCTTGTGGCATTTGATGAATCTATGCCAGATCGTCGTGGACTTGGCTTTAATTGGAAACCCTCGTTCTTTTTAATGTCTCCGTCGGGTTTTCTTATTTGTGAAGGGGGCGTAAAGGGGCTCGGAGCATACAACAACAACACCTACACGTCAGACTTCACGCCAGTAAAGCGCTTTGCGCAACCAGAGCGCGAGCGAAGTGAAATGTCCGACGCCAATGTCGAAACCGCTCGCAAGATTGGCGTTCTGGTTTCGCAGCGTTGCACGTTTCCGTCGAACTCTGCAAAGTCTACCGTTTGGACTGTTACTGTAAAAAATACTTCTGGGACCGACCTACACGATATTGCCGCTGGTTATTATCTCGATATTGATATTGGTCCGCGTGGTGAGAACAACGCCATCCGCCTTGCTCCCGAAGCAATCCCCACAACGTTTGCTGCCGAGCCGGTGACGGCTATGGTAGTTAGCAGAGAGAACACGAACGCGTCGGTTGTTATGGCCGTCCACACAAACAATTCTCAAGCCCAAGCACAAGCTGCTGCGTCGCTCTTACACGGCTACGTGGGCGATGGTGATGGCTTTACCGATGCCGACAGAGTGTTGTTACTAACGAGTGGCGATACAATTCAGACGACTTCGGTTGGCGATATATGGGGCGTTGTAGGAATGAAGTTTCCTGGTGTATTGGCGCCTGATGATATTCGAACCTTTATAGTAGTTGTGGGAGTTGGTGCAACACTCGCAGAAGCTGCTCAGGAGGTGAAGACTACATTGTCGAATCCTTTGTCGGTAGCAGAACAACCCTCTGCGCTGCGAGCTACGGTGCGTCCTAACCCTGCGTCAGAGTACATCGCAATAGACCATCCCGAGGGTGTATCAAGAATTCAGCTCGTTGATGTATTTGGTAGTAGCGTCGTTTACGATGCAAACAACGAGGGCGGCCAAAGCACGATCATCAGCACAGCACATCTTGCTCCTGGTGCATATCGTTGTGTAATCACATCTGCAACACGTAGTATAGTCACGCTGCCATTTGTTGTTGTGCGCTAGTGAAGATCGTTGCAAGAGTCTTCGTTGTAAGCATCGTCACATGCTTCGTTTGTGTCCTTTCGTGTTTTGCTCAGTTAACGGTGCTTCCTGCGGAACCACCTGTACGATTAGATCCTGTATTAGCTGGCACGCTGAAGGTTCGGTTAACAGCAGAAGCCGTGCGCACGACGCCCGCAAGCATTGTTCTCGAACGCCTGCGACTCAAACTAGTTCGCCCCCTTCTGCCCCTTAAACAGGCACTTCGTTACAAGCTCGATAACGAATCAAACTTGCAGGACAACACTTCGAGCATGGTCGAGATGCTTCGCATCGAAGATGAGGTGCTCAGAAGTTTTGTTGTTACGTATGCAAATGCCGCAGTGTCACCCGAGCGCATGTGTGCATGGCTACGTCCCGGATGTAGTGGTGATGTCGAGATTGCAGAACCCTTCGCGTTATCGCATGTAACTGCCGAACCAAACGACCCGCAACTAGGTGAACAGCCCATGCTTGCGCTCATTCGCGTATTTGATGCGTGGGATATAGAAGATGGTGACGACTCTGTGCTGATTGGCATTAGCGATTCGGGAATACTTCAGACACATGAAGATCTGAAAGATGCCTTGTATGTGAATATGGGCGAAATACCGGGCAACAATGTCGATGACGATGCAAATGGCTACATAGACGACTACAATGGCTACAACTTCTGCTCGCTTGACGATGGTACGCCGCCCGGTAACACGTATAACTCGCGCGAAGGGCACGGCACGGGCGTCGCTGGTATTTGTGGAGCATCGGTTAACAATGGCTTAGGTATTGCCGGCGTTGCAAACAAGTGCAAGCTCGTTCCGATGAAAACAATGCCGGATGACGTTGGTGGAATAGTTTACGGTTATGAATCGATGATCTACTGCGCTGTAAACAGCATCGACGTCATCAACTGCTCGTGGGGAAGTCAGTCGCGATCGTGCATCGACGAAAGTGTTGTGCAGTACGCTATCGCGCGCGGTGTTGCAGTTGTTGCTGCGGCAGGCAATCACGGCAGCGCTGCACCATTTTTCCCTGCTGGGTACAAAGGAGTGCTTGGTGTCGGCGTTACAGATGCTTCCGATCAGGTAATTGGAATGACTGCACTCGGACCCGGCGTCGATCTTATGGCGCCTGGCCAGGGTACACATACTACATCGAACGATGGAACGTACGGGGGGTTCTGTTGCACATCTGGAGCAGCACCGATCGTTAGTGGTGTTGTTGGTCTTATTCGGGCAAAGAATCCGCTGCTCTCGCCAATCGAAGCGTGCGCGATTGCTCGCGAAGCTGTTGCAATTAATCCTTGGACATTTGTTATTCCAGACGATAAGACACCTGCACTACTTCCCAAGGGTCGACTCGATGCATTTGCAGCAGTAACTGTGAAACCAGACAGCGTGCCTTCGATAGAGTTGGATAGTGTTGCGCTTACGACGACATCAGACGATACGCGATGGACAGTAGGCGATACGATTTATGCGACGTTGCAATTGCGCAATGTGCTTGCTACGTGGACACCTGCTCTGACAAAAGTCGACCTAGCCCCTTTCCGCCCCTTACTTGAAGTCGGTGTTACACAAATCGGATCTGCACGTACACCAGACGGAACTGAGTTGGCGCATGGTGACACATTCAACGTCGGCGTACCCTTACTCGTCACCAAGGAAACGGACACGAGCACATACATCCGTCTGCGGATGGAGTCGGCGGCTGGTGCTGTGTCGCAGGTGCTCGCTGCCATAACTCCGGCCCCAGCATTTAGAATTCTCGAGAACAACGTGCTCACATTGTCGGTGGGCGATAATGCTCGCGTGGGTAATGTCGACATCGATCGAGGTCAGGGTACAGGGCTTACTTATCGCGGGTTGTGTGGGCAGCTCTACGAAGGCGGACTGATGGTTGGTTCGGACAGCCTGGTCGTAAGCGCTGTTCGCGCAGTGCGTGGCACTGACAATCATTTTCTGCCGATCAAGAAATTCACACGTCCGGACCCTCTCCGAGGCGTCGTACGCGATGACCTAGCACCCGACTCTCTGCGCATCGGTGTGGAAGTAACACAAGTGGTACACATAGCCAGTGGCGACAGTGGTGTCTACGTTTCAGACATAACCATAAAGAATATTAGCGATTCGAGTTTGCGTGATATCACAGCGGCATGGTTTCTCGATTGGGACCTTGGCACACAGCCCGCGCAGAACAAGACAGAACTCGTCGAATACAATGCGCAGCAACACCTCGGCATTCAGGGCGCATGGTCTACTCGCATAGGCGAGCCTTATGTGGTCTGCGCGGTAACATCTTCACACAGCGATGCCATTCCAATCTGTGCTGGCATCAACAACGCCACCACATACGATGGCATCACCATCCGCAGCAAGGACAGTTTGATGCGTCATGGCGGCGAGATTCAGTATTCAGAGCAAGGAGACATTGCCGTCGTAAGCGGGATGCGATTTACTGGCATCATATCACCGGGCGGCACGCGATCGTTTCGCATTATATGGTCGATAGATCTTGTGAGAGATACTGCAATTGCTCGCGTGATAAAAGAGACTTCTGGGCAAGGGGCTCGAAAGGGGTCGATTTCGCAGCCGTACCCGAACCCAGCAGATGATGCTGTGTCGTTCACACTCGGAAGTTCAGATGCATCGAACGCAAGTGTAGTCGTATGCGACTTACAGGGACGTCGTGTGCTTGAGTCTGACATCAGCGTTGCTCCGGGCGAGAATGTTATCCACTTGGACGTTCGTGGACTCGCTGTGGGTATGTATGCGGTTACGATAGGGATGTCGACCGTACAACGGTTCGTATTTTGGTGTCGATGAACACCGTACTGATTAGCACAGATGGTCCCGTTGGCATAGTGTCGATGAACCGTCCCACAAAACGCAACGCACTTAGTGTGGAGTTGGTTAGTGATCTACGTCGGGCATTCGAGGCCTTTGCATCGAACAATGATGTCCGTGTGATTGTGTTAAAAGGCGAAGGAACTTCTTTTTGTTCTGGCGCCGACCTCGACTCATTGCAGCGAATCGCAGATGCCTCGGCGATGGAGAATCTTGCCGATTCGACACACCTGATGCAGATGATGCAGTCCGTTGTGGAGTGTCCGAAACCCGTGATCGCTCAAGTCCACGGTCCAGCAATTGCAGGAGGTTGCGGGCTGGCCTCGGTTTGTGATGTGGTGGTAGCCGGACGAAACGGGGCACTTTTTGGCTACTCGGAAGTACGGATCGGCTTCATTCCGGCAATCGTGCTTGTATACCTCATGCAAAAGGTAGGCGACGCCCGCGCAAGACGGCTGGTGCTGAGCGGTGCAACGATTTCTGCCGAGGAGGCATTTAGAATTGGACTGGTATCGGACGTGGTAGAAGACGACAATCTCGATTTGTACGTCAGCGACCTTGCTGCAACAATGGCCAAGAATAGTGGTACGGCAATGGCACTAACAAAGCAGATGTTGAATGCTCTACATGGCATGTCTTCTGATGCAGCGCTCAAATACGCGACTTCGATGAATGCCCTGGCAAGACAGACCGACGACTGCAAAGCAGGTATTGCCAGGTTTCTAAACTCTAACAAAGGATGAATTGGTGAGGATGAACTCAAATACGTATAAAACACTGACTGTTAAATCACTGACTGTTAAATCACTGACTGTTAAATCACTGACTGTTAAATCACTGACCGTCGGAATGCTCCTTCTGGCCATGCTTGCGATAGGGGATGTATCTGCAATTGCGCAGACGGTGCAGGCTCAGCAGACAATCGAAGGATTCGTTACCGACGAGGCAGGCAAGCCTATGGGATGTAAGATTTATATCTACACTCCGGGCGGTAAGAAAATTCAGATCAACAGCAACTCGAAAGACGGATCGTACTTGCAGACGCTCAGCGAAGCAGGTGCACACAAGTTTGTTTTTCTTGATTACAATGTCTACCGTAAAGAAGAAATGGTAGATATCGCTGCTACGCAGAAATTCAAGGCGCTCAAGCGCAGCTTCACAGTCCAGACGATTATCGAGAATGCCCCAATTTTTTCGGTAAGGGGCTTTGACCGTAATTCTGCAAATCTCACGTCAGATGCCAAACGCAAGCTTGCCGAGGCTGGTGAGTTAATGCGTGCTAATCAACAGATGCGAATGGTGTTTGTTGCAATGCCAGACGAAGACCAGCTCACGCCGATCAAGGCAAAAAACGAAGTTGAGCATCAAAAGGCAATGGAAGCATGGAAGAAAGCCGTGAAGAAAGTAAAGAAGGGCAAACCTCTTCCCCCAGAACCAGAGCGCACGCCAGACCCAGTAGACCCGAACGTTAGCCTAATGCAGTCACGACTCGCTGCCGTAAAAGCAGAGATCAAGGATATCAAAAGTGCCGACGAACGTGTAACATTCGACATCGCAGCAGCGCCGTCAATGGCAACTCAGGCTCCAGCCGTGGTAGAGCCTGTTACTAAAGGCAAGAAGAAAGCATCTAAGAAAACGGCAGCTGTGAAGCCTGTGGTTGTTGCGACGACTAGTCATGCAACACTTGTGGCGAAGATTGGCAAAGTGAAACGATTATTTGATCAGTAGTAGGTCTTGAGTTCGAAACACGATTAGAAAGTGCGAACGCCATGGAAGGCAATTTTTCGAATAGAGTTCAAGACGTCATCCGATTGAGCAGAGAAGAGGCTCTTCGGCTGGGTCACGACTACATAGGCACGGAGCACCTGCTGCTTGGCATCATACGCGAAGGCGAAGGGATTGGGGTAAAGATTCTTAGGAGTCTTAGCGTCGATCTCGCCAAGCTAAAACGCGCCGTCGAGGATACAGTTCGATCTATGAGCGGTCCGCTCACTATCGGCAACATCCCACTTACAAAGCAAGCAGAGAAGGTTCTCAAGATTACATATTTAGAGGCCAAGCTGTATAAGTCTGACATGATTGGCACGGAGCATCTTCTGCTTTCGCTGCTGCGTGACGAAGACAACATTGCAGCTCAGATACTAGCACAGTTTAGTGTCAACTACGATAGTGTACGGAAAGAACTTGATGCGTATCTAAGTGGCAAGCCGAGCTCTGGCGCCAAGCCAGGCGAAAAGGGTTCGACACGTGCAAAGTCGTCTACAGAACGTGCAAAAACTCCAGTGCTTGACAATTTTGGCCGCGACTTAACAAAGCTCGCCGTAGAAGGCAAGCTCGACCCTGTTATCGGTCGTGACAAAGAAATTCAACGAGTAGCACAAATCCTTAGTCGTCGTAAAAAGAACAATCCAGTGCTCATCGGAGAGCCTGGAGTTGGTAAAACAGCAATAGTTGAAGGCCTGGCAATTCGAATTATCGAACGCAAGGTGTCACGTGTTCTTTTCGATAAGCGCATCGTTACGCTAGATCTTGCAGCACTTGTAGCTGGCACCAAGTATCGTGGTCAGTTCGAAGAGCGCATGAAAGCCGTGATGAATGAGTTAGAGAAGGCGAAGGACGTTATACTATTCATCGATGAGTTGCATACGATCGTTGGAGCGGGCGGCGCATCCGGATCGCTCGATGCATCAAACATGTTCAAGCCGGCTTTAGCTAGGGGCGACATCCAATGTATTGGCGCTACGACACTAGACGAATACCGTCAGTACATCGAAAAAGATGGTGCCCTCGATCGCAGATTCCAGAAAATTCTTGTAGATCCTCCGACAGCTGAAGAAGCTGTTCAGATTCTATTAAACGTAAAAGACCGTTACGAAAAACATCATGGCGTACGTTATTCCGACGATGCAGTTCGGGCATGCGTAATGATGGCAGACCGATAC
>Ga0163150_10006048_pt1 | contig 15063 bp, 11 predicted proteins | sample OliLakLV19P2IB_FD_148628 | JGI IMG/M metagenome (GOLD analysis project Ga0163150, IMG submission 148628) | Freshwater microbial mat bacterial communities from Lake Vanda, McMurdo Dry Valleys, Antarctica - Oligotrophic Lake LV.19.P2.IB | ecosystem: Environmental > Aquatic > Freshwater > Lake >...
GTGGTGGTGTATGCCAATACTTCGGCCGCAGTAAAGGCCAGGGCGGATTGGGTCGTGACTTCAAGCATAGCCCTGGATGTCGCTGAGCATCTGGCGGACCGGGGCGAAAAAATTCTCTGGGCGCCGGACCAGCATTTGGGAAATTATGTGCGTCGCCAGACGGGTGCGGATATCGTCATGTGGGACGGCGCATGCATTGTGCACGAGGAATTCAAGGCGCGCGGCATCGCAGATTTAAAGCGCGTTTATCCCGATGCTGCAGTGCTGGTTCATCCCGAATCGCCGACCGCGGTTCTGGAGTTGGCCGACCGCGTCGGATCGACCACACAGATTATCCGGGCCGCCTGTGAAATGGACAACAAGCGTTTCATTGTGGCCACCGACCAGGGCATATTTTACAAGCTGCAACAGCAAGCACCGGACAAGGAGTTTATTATCGCGCCGACGGCCGGTAATGGTGCAAGTTGTCGCAGCTGTGCCCAGTGTCCCTGGATGGCAATGAATGAACTGGAAACTCTGGCACGGGTTTTTACACGTAATGACAATGAGATATTGATCGATCCCGGCATCGGTGAGCGAGCTATGGTACCCCTGCGTCGCATGCTCGACTTTGCCCAGGAACTACAGGTCACTGTCAAAGGCAATGCCTGAGGTTTTTTCACGCCGGTAGTTCCCACCCCGCGCAACTCACAACTCGTCCAGCTGCTCCTGCATTTTCGCCAGATCTTCCAGACGCTGGTTTATTTTGGCCGAGGTAAGAAAGTCGTCATGTGTTAGTTTTAGAGCATAGGTAAGTTGCTTTTTCGCCTCATCCAAGGCGCCATTCAGTATGAAATATTCTGCCCGGGATTGGTGTAGACCCACGATGTTACCGGACAGTCCCTGCGCCTCTGCCAGCAGGTACCATAGACCCGGATCATTGGGCCTGCGCTTACTCTGCGCCAGCAGTATTTCCTCGGCGACGTGCGGTTGTTGATTCTTCAGCAGTGCGGTGGCATAGCTCATGGTCAGAGGGTGATTGCCGGGGGATACTTCCAACCGTCGCAGCAGTTTTTTTGCGGCTTGATCGGGCTTGTTGCGTGCCATATCTATGTCCGCATCAGCAATAACGTATTCCAGACGATCAGGGCTGTTAGACCAAATAGTATCCAACTCCAGGCTGGCCGCGTCGGCACGGCCAGAAGCGGTCAGGGCCAGTACCAAGCCATAGATGGCAGCTTCCCGTGAACGCGGAGCACCGTCCAGCTCTCCACGAAACCTTGCTACCGCCTCTTCGGGCGTATCAGTCAGCTGGGCGATCACTCTGGCCCGCATCAACTGGTAGTCCAGGTCGGGTTCGCGGTTTTTCTTAGGATACTTCCTGGCACGGTTACGCGTATCCGCGATACGGTTTTCAGACAAGGGGTGCGAGCGCAGGAATTCGGGAACCTGCTCGCTATTGGAATACCGGGTTGTGTGCAACATGCGCTCAAACATCGCCGGGGCTGCATACGGATCCATATCTGCATCGACTATTGTCTGCATGCCAATACGGTCCGCTTCCTGCTCATTGCCGCGACTGTAGCGCAGTGCCGAATCCTGCGCGGCCGCCTGCGTGGCTGAGAGCGCCGCCATTCCGGTATCTCCTCCGGCTGTTGCCATCAATACAAAGCTGGCCAGCATGGCGGCAAGAGTCAGGGGTTGTAGTTTCTGCTGGAACTCGACTCCGCGTGAAAAATGGCGCTGACTCAAGTGAGCGATTTCATGAGCCAGTACCGTCGCAAGCTCGTCCTCCGTCTCAGCCCACAAAAGTAGACCGTTGTGGATACCGATCACACCACCAGGCACGGCAAAGGCGTTTATTGTCGGGTTGTCCACAATCACCAGGTCTATGCGCCTGTCCTCCAATTTACTGTGGGTGACCAGCTTATAGATGAGATTTTCCAAGTAATCGAACAGCAGGGGGTCCTCGACAGTGTGGACCTGGCTGCGAAAGACGCTCAGCCAGGCACGGCCCAACTGATATTCAAACTCCGATGAAAACATGCTGGTGCTGGATTCACCGAGATTTGGCAGCTTTAGCTCCTCGGTACCGGCGGAACTGGCAATGGATAGAACAGATGACAGTGCGATCGCCAACGCGCAGCGTCGCGCCAATACCATCAGCCCTCGAAAATCAAACACAGGACGGAACCGCTAATCTACAGATTCTGTTGCTGCTATTGTACGTCATGCTTCTGGTCCCAAGACAAATCATTTTCCCATGAAGTGAAGTATTGGAGTATTCGACAGCCGAAACAACCAGGATGCCTTACAAATGTCGACGCAAGAAAAAAAATGGCATACACTCCCGATGGCTTTTAGTTAGCGATGTTAAAAATGCGTAAATTCGAACTTACCGTAGATAGTGTTGAAGCCCGTAACATCGTGACTGATTGTGCCACAATGGAAACTCGAATTGAGGCCTACCGCACACGCGAGTCATCTAACTACCCCAAACTCATCGTTAACGAACAAGATGAGGTAGCCACGCAGACACAGCGCTACGTGCCTGAAATAGATGCCAAAGATTTCACTGTAGAGCAGCTGCGTTCTGCTGTGGCCAGACACGGCGCCCTCATCGTCCGCAAAATGTTTTCCAAAACTACGACGGATACGCTGATTCAAGCCGCTGACAGGGTTATTGACGCTTGTGCTGATTCTCAAGCAACCATCCCGGTATCTACCTATTTCAACCCGCCCAAAAATCTCAGAACTATCATGCCAAAGAAGGATAAGGAGCTGGGTAATACAAGAAGCTTTCACCGCGACTCCGGCTCCGCCATGTGTGTTGAGGCTCCCAGTGTAGCCGAAACATTGCTACTGCTGTACGAGGCACACGGCCTGAAAGATTTGGTGGGAGACTACCTGGGTGAACCACCTTGCCTCTCTGTCAAAAAATGGGTTTTAAGGCGCTCCAAATTGCCCGTGGCTGAGGCCGGTTGGCATCAGGACGGAGCATTTATGGGCACCAATCTCAACAGCATTAATATGTGGATCCCACTAAACGAATGTGGTGGTGAAACGGGCGCGCCGGGGATGGATGTCGTACCGCAGCGACTCACCAGAATCTCATCTGCCGAAGGTGCTCAATTCGATTGGTCGGTGAGCGATTCACAAGTGTCCAGTCGATTTGCACAAAGTCAGCCGTTAATGCCTGTCTTTAATGCGGGGGATGCGTTTTTTTTCGATCATTTTTATTTGCATCGAACCCAGTACCGAACCGACTTCACCAAGCTGCGCTACGCAGTAGAATCCTGGTTTTTTGGGGCGTCAAGTTTCCCAAAGAACCAAATACCCCTGGCCTGGTAATATCTACGAAAGCCACCACTACTGGGCTGGTGGAATTCCTGCTGAGGTCGGGTACTGCTACTTCAGCTCAATCCTGATCATTGGCAGACCGACTTTCTTTCCTGCGCGTTAGAGCGATGTTGTATGCCAGCTGTTGCTCATAGGCTTCATCGACATGTCCTTCAGGTAATTCATGTAAGACTGGATTCCAGGGGACTTCCGCGTAGTCCTTGTCCCGCCAGTAATACTTGAATTTGTCCGACGTCCAATCCCGATAAATCTCCTCCCAGCTGACACGCTCAAAATGTGGCTTAAGGCACCCCTGGGTAAGAGCTTCGCCTTCCAACTGATAGCGAAAATCCACGGACAGCCGCATAGACTCAAGATTGTGATTCTCCATTGCCTTGTGAACTGTCAGGGATGAGAACAGCACGATATCGCCTGCTTTAAAATCCGCGCCCACCCAGCGACAAGCTAGAACTTCCTGACTGAGAACGGCGCGTCGATTTCCGGCCCCCAAGTGAAACTTTAGGGGAAGCACACCATACTTATGTGAACCTTCCAGAATCGCCAGTGACCCATCTTTGATACCGCAATCCCCCAGAGGAATCCAGGCAGCGGTGAGATTTTCGGTGCCCTGATTGTTCGGGTAGTCCTGGTGCGGCGGGGTGGCGAGCTCCGGGCTATCCGGGAAGATCAGCCTGACAATACTGAGTGGATGTGGAAAAGCCGTATCGCCAAGGGCCTGATGCATCACGTTTACTAAATTGGTTTCATGTGCCAGGCTGTGGAAAGCTTCCAGTTTTACGATGCGGTCGTGCGCCTCAAAGAACTTGGGCTGCCCCTCGCGGCGCGGACGGCATATGGCCTTAGCCTGCATCCGCTCCGCTCCTCCTGCTATCCAGCCCAGCTCGGCAAGAATCTCGGTAATATGGCCCCGAAGTTCTTGCAAAAGCGCTACAGGGACAATGTCGCGAAAGAACAAGTAGCCATCTGATCCCAAGCGGCTTTGCAGAGCGAAGGGATTTCCCAATAGCTCATTAGATTCATACATCGGCGCAAGCGTAATTTTATCCGCCAATCTGGGGAAGGCCTCAACGCGTAATTCAATCAAGCGTCGCATCAGGTCTTCACTGCCGCTCGCTCGGGCAACTTTCTGCAACAGCGCAATTCCAGACTCATAATCCCCACCGGCAAGCAATCGCTCGACTCGTTCGAGAACTTCGCCATGCAAAGCAAGCACCTCTGTTGCTCCACCAGCGGGCGTACTTTCAATTGTCACGAATACGCCTCCTTAATAAAACTGATTTTCTTCACTCGGACAGTCAAACTAGAAGACCACTGGTTGCTGTTTGAGTGGTGCTGTTGAACCAGCAAAAAACCAGGACTCGATGGCATAGCGATTTCTTGTATGATTTGTCCCAAAGCCAGTCCGATGTAAATTAAAGTGGTCAAAGAAAAGGGCATCGCCGGCATTGAATCTGGGGCACAGCACGGGATTAGTTTGGGCTACTTCGTCAACTATTTCCTGGCCTACCGTCCAATTGAAGGGTGATCCACGGGTACCGGTCTCATATATCTTGCGTTCTGATCCGGCGATGATCTCCAACCCCGGCGCATCTGCATCTCCGCCACAGTCTGTCAGAGCAATCCATAGATTCGCTGTCCGGATGGAGGTAGCGTCACCTAAAAAGTATCCATCCTGGTGCCACCCGGATGAAGCTCCATTATTTGGCGCTGCACAGCGTACCACCCACTTGCGCACAGAGAGGACCGGATCCTCTTCGAAATAGCTGGTCAGTAATGCAGGGAGACCAATCTGGCGATAAAATTCAATAAGCTGAAATGCAATGGGAGGACAGTCAACACTCCATACCGAGCCAATTTTGGTATAACGCTCACCGCCACGAAATTGTGCCGGTCCGCCCTGAACACTGGAACACCGCTGGTACCAGGGATTAGTTTCAGCACCGGGCTCTTCGTTAGAAAGGTCCATCCTTGCCTGTAACACGCGGTCTATATTTGCGCGCATTGCTGCAATTCGCTCGGGCTCCATCAGCCCCCGTACAATCAGCCCGCCTTTTCCCAAGATCCCGGCTTTCAACGCATTGACGTGCAACTGACCAAATTCAACCTCTGGAAAGCCCTTGACCGATTCGAAGCGATTATCGTGAGCTGGAGGCCAGTTCCCATGTGGTTCCGGCCAGTTCATTTGAGAATAGGCCTGTATTCGCAGCTCAATCAGCCGCTGTGCCAGTGCATGATCGTCGTATCGTCCGACCCGTTCCAACAATGTAATAGCGGAACGATAGTCACCCTCGTCGACGAGTTGTTTAGCCTGATCAAGGAGATTGTGATTGGCCTTCATTTGATCATCCTGCACACTACTTAAAGCCCTGTCAAATGCCAAAAATACCCGCTCCAATATAGCTTTACTGGCTGTCCTTTGCAGTTACTCCGTTCGTTAACACTGTACCCTTGGCAGGCACTTCAGTCCGAAACTTCGCCCTTCACCATTGTGAAAAACTCGTTGCTCGTTATGAGGTAGCAGTCAGTCGATATCGATGGCGAATTACATGCGCGTTCCCTAGCCGTCTGCTGCTTCGACTGGCTTGTCTTTACCCTGTCCACCTTTCTTTCCCCCCTTCCTGGCCTGACGCCAAAAAGTGGCCTGACGACGAGCTTCCAGGAAAAGTCCGGCATGCACATAGAACTGGCGCACCTGTTTCTCGGTCTCCTCTGCTTTGGAAAAAAGCAGATTCAGTAATGGCTCGTTACTGGGCTCACCTCCTGGCTTCCTTATCACTCCCAGGCCAAACCCATGATTGAACTTGAATACATCGCCGTACTCCTTTTCAAGTTCCTCGAAATACTTCCAGGCACCAAAATCCTTAATCTTCGCCATGACGTCATGAAATAAAATGATACCTCCGGGTTTCACCTTGGGATACCAGTTGGTAAAGTCCTCCTTGACAGCCTCGTAGGTATGCAGGCCGTCTATATGCAGCAAATCCAACGTGTTTTCATTAAAATGCTGTAACGCCTCGTTGAAAAACATACGAAGGAGATAGGTGTTCCCGCGATAGTGCTCGCGCGCATGATCACTCACATCGGTATAAATCGAATCGTCATAGGCGTCAGTGTGCTCGTCGCCCTCCCAACAATCGACGCCATAGGCAACCCCATCAATATTGTGCTCAACCATCGACTGGCAAAAAGTGAAGAAAGAGAGTCCGTTATACACACCAAGTTCCACAATCAACTTGGGGCGAATGGCGGCAATAAGGTCGTATGCAAACGGCAGGTGATCGACCCATGTGCTGAAAACCATTCGTTTGGGTTCAAACCGCTGCAGTGACGGTGGGAAATATATAGCGTTATTCATGGAATTATTTTAACCTCTATTTTGCCGCAGAGTTAAGCCGAAACATGCTGAATCTCGGCAGTATTCTTCAGTCGTTCCAATTTTTTTGTCGAAGAAATAGTTACATATTTTTGTGCTTGATCCGATAATTCACCCAGATAAACCATGCTGGTCTTGGGACTTTCGAATTTTTGTCCGCGAATATTTTGGTATTGCTCCGTGATTGCATTGATAAATTTCTGTCTATCTTCGGCACTCTCACCGCCAGTCGTCACTCCTCCGTGAAATTGATGAAATGTTCCTTCACCGTGTAAAAAAACGTGAGTGACACCTGGATATTCACAGGCCCTTTTGTAGAGATCGAGATTTACTACACCTCCGCCACGCATATCAAAACGTGCGTCATAACCACCCAATGCCTTCCAAATCTCTCGGGGCATACTAATACAGTTACTTTCACTGTGCGGTAGATAAAAACCGTGAGCAGAGGAGCCGCTGAAACAGGATATGTCGAAAAGTCGATAGCCGTCCTCAGGCCAGGATATCGAGTGCATTAAAGACTGCTCGTGCTCGCTATCGTAGCCGCTGCCCACTGCTTTTTGCTGCAACTCAAATCCTAAGTGATACCCGGGAACAGTCACTATTGAACGCGTCGAAATACGGTGCCCCCTGAGCGTATTTTTGAGCACACCGGGCGTCAACAGGCGAGCGCCATCAATCATTACGCAGATATTTTCGCCCCGCGCGCGCTCAATACCATAGTTGACCGCGTGAACCGGAGTCGGCTGCGGCTCTTTGCGCAAATGATAGGTGAAATTAGGTGGCAACCCGGCAAGAAACTCCCGGGGCATCGTGTTAGCCGACTCGTTTTCTATGATCAAGACCTCGTAATCCTGCAGGCATGCATCAAGTTGATAATCAGGAAGCAGCGACCGGACAGTATTCTGAGCCTGAGCGGGCATGTCGTAAACAATCAATACAAAGCTTACAGTCACTGCATCTGGATTTTGCCTGTTCGACATAAATCGACGAATACACTGTTGTAAACGACTTATCATTCAGCACTCACCGGTTAAAGTCCGGCTTTTCTGAGCTTTTTATGCAAACGCCTGACTTTCCACGGGAGGGACTCTCCGCCCGATGCGTCGTTATGTCTTAGGTCAGCAGTATAGAATTTTTCTTCTCCCTTGTGGCGTGTGAGGCCCATTTCACCGGCGACACGAAATATCTTCTCATCCAATACCGCCTCGTCATCATCAAAGTCCAGAATAGGAAACGGTTTTTTCCGATATTCCCGGTACAAAACCCGGTTGTAGGCGTACCACAAATTCAGCGATTCTTCCCGGGATTTATTGCTACGTTTTTCAAGGGATTTGGCAACGGCATTGGGATGCCGATAAATACCGATAAACTCAATGGATGGATACAGCATTTTCCAACCATCAAGCACTAGCAATGCTCGTGGGTCCTTAAACCCAAAGTTGGACTCTCCGGCGTGTTCCGCCAGCAGCTCCTTGGCCACGGCAATGTGCTCATCTCTCCAGACCACGTTAGCGGGCGGGACATCCCATGCGCCCCCACTCGCCGCAAGGATTGCATCATGTAAATCGACGAATCGCTGATTCTCCCGATTACCTTTTTCGTTATGCTTATTCCAGGTGTGACATTCACCCAGAAACAAGCCCGCTTCCTGTAGCGAACCGGTAAGGCAACTGGTACCGCTGCGGTGCATGCCAAGGACAGCCACCACCCGAGCAGGTATTTCGAGGCCCAACTCGTGTAACGCATGCTCCGCCACTTAGTGACATCCAGTTCGCGTAAATGAACAGTATTGATTCATATTCCTGACACTTATATCAAATTTAGCCATTTATTTTGTGTATCTTCACCTATTTGCAATAACCATGGCAACTCTGAAATGACCCGGTAAGCGTGACGGGGTCCCCAAAAAATCAACTCCACGCCAAGGGCACGGCCATCTGGCCTACCCCTCAGCAGACGACGTGGACCGATGGCCTGCCCAGGGCGCTACCCAGGCCAGGAGCAGCATCCCCGGGATAGCCAGCACAGTGCAAAACAGGAAAAAATCAACCCACCCAATTTGCTCAACAATGATCCCGGTGCTGGCATTGGCAAATGTCCGGGGCACCGCCGCAAGCGCAGTAAACAAGGCAAATTGTGTTGCGGCATAGGTCTTGCTGGTCTCCCGCGCAATAAAAGCAGTAAATGCGGCTGTGCCCATACCCACTCCCAAGTATTCGAAGCCAATCACTGAAGCCAGTAGCCATAGCTTGGGGCCTGTACTGGCAAGCAGGGCATAACCCAGGATACTGACCATCTGTACCACTCCAAACATCCACAGGGCGCGATTTATACCGACGCGTACCATGACCAGGCCACCCACCAAACCGCCAAATATTGCCGGCCACAAGGCGGCATGCTTGGCGACCAGGCCGATCTCTGTCTTGGTGAATCCCATTTCCAGATAGAATGGCATCGACAGCGCCGTAGCCATATTGTCGCCAATCTTGTACAAAAACATAAAACACAGTACGAGTATCAGTCCGGACCAACCCTTACGACCCAAGTACTCATAAAATGGTGCGACCATTGCCTGACGCAGTCCGGATGCGGCTGGCAACTCGGAATCGGGCTCAGACACCATCAGGCTCATGATCACACCGACGGACATGAACCCAGCCGTAATCCAGAACACGCTGGACCAGGGGAGAATATCCGCCAAAATCAAGGACAGAGATCCAGGGACCAGGCTGGAAATACGGTACGCCTGAACATGGATGGCATTACCCATGCCCAACTCCTCATCCGCGAGAATCTCACGCCTGTAGGCGTCCAACACCACATCCTGACTGGCACTAAAAAAGGCGACGGCCACTGCCAACCACGCTATCAACCAGGTGGACTGGGAAGGCTCAAACATGCCCAACACACCAATTGAAAGCAACAATGCAATTTGCGTTATTAACATCCAGCCCCTGCGTCTACCCAAAAAAGGAGGCACGAAGCGATCCATCAGCGGCGCCCACAGAAATTTCCACGTATAGGGAAGCCCAACCAGGGAGAAGAGGCCGATCTCGACCAGGGATACGCCACCCTCGCTGAGCCAGACAGGAACCAGTTGGAAAAGCACATAGAGCGGCATACCGGAAGCCAGTCCGGTAAAAATGCAGGTCAGCATTCTGCGGTTGAATACGACCTGTCGCCAGTGTCCGGAGCTATTGTTCAATTGCTGTCGCCCACTCAAGCAATAAAGGCCTCTCATTCGCAGCCAGGGCGTTCCACAGATTCTGCTCCGCGAGAACCAGAAGAGTAGCCTTGGAAAATAACTGTCGGAATTTGCGATATCGACCCTGCTTGAAAATGTCAAACATATTCCGAACATAAAGAGCAGTGATAAATCGATCGATCTCATACATCTTCAATACAGCGGCCTCAGGGATAGGCTGACTAAACAACTCAGCTTGTTCGAGATAATCGTTTGAGAGAAATCGATTGTCCTGCAGCCACTGCTCACGATACTTCGTGTAGAGTGTCCTATGGATATAAAGACAACCTTTCACAGGTTTCTCAGGACATATTTTGTAGAGTATTTTTAAAACCTCTTCATTGAGGTGTTTGGAAAATCCAACCTTATTGAGACAACGCTTAACGTATAGCTGAATCATGCCCAGGCTTTCATTGTTCTCGATATTTGATCCATGCAGGGATACAACTCCGATTGAATTGCTAAAATCCTTTACGATACCTCCTCTTGGCCACTGCGCGGACTCAAAGGGACGGATGATGATATTCCCTCTTCCGAAGGCATTGCTCCAAATATTCATTACGTAGTGATAGCCGTACTCAAATATCTGGTGCGTTTGATAAAATTCGTAAGCGCTGTTGCTCCACTGGCGTATGCCCTTCACATCCTGATTATAAAAGGAACTGTAAAGCTGATCCTGCCTACGCAAATAGACAATTACGCGAATATGGTGCCCTTGGAGACGGGTAGAGATATCTTTAAGTATCGAGTCGAGCTCATGAATCTGTCCGAAAAACAACTCGGAACTTATTATTACACTGTGGATCGTATTCTCGTGACGCTTCATTTCAGCTTGTAACAGCGCCCAGGACTGCCCCCTGGGAATATCGCCATACCAGATATCGGGCATAGTTTGACCCCGATGCGCTTCCATGAGGTCGCAGACAAGGGTGTGATGCGCGCTTCCATGCCCAACATCACGCGGATACAACACGCCACTTTTCAATAAGCGCTTATAGTTGTTTGCCAGTACGTGCTGGAGAGTCGAGGTAGCTGTTTTGGGGGCGCCTATGTGGAGATAGACTGTAGCCATGGAAACATCCGAATTCACCGACTGAAAAGTATGCCGCAATTCAATAACTGCCGCCACAATGCACAGGTATTTGTCTGCTACTGGCAGGTTGCGACAATTACTTGCCCACTATTACTTGCCCACTATGTCATGCATGGGCCTATGGGAGAGGTATCGCTTTATGGAACGCTGCGCCTTGAACGGTACAGTAGAAATTAGCGCTGCACCCAAAGGTCTGCGCGAAAAACGCCATATCCGTTTCAGCAATTGCTCAGACCGAGAGAGCTTCAAACTATGCACGTATAGATTGGGTCCCAGATTACGAAACACCTCAAGGTTTGGAGTGGCCTTTTTAACGGCAACCGCCTGAATATATTCCGTGGTATAAAAGCTATGAGAGACCAACTCACAATTTACATGGTAGCTGTCTGCGATACTGGGTAACACCTGATCCTGCAATACCCTCATCCAGAACGCTCGCCACTGTGCCGTGGAGCTGTTCCAATCGACCACAGCAGTGTGGGGCCTACCCTGAACACGCTCGACAAAGGCACCGATATTGGGTACCACAATGGGAAGACTACGATGCAGAGCAATGCTTAGAGTATAGCTGTATGTCTCCGGCCACATTGCCGGAAACCAAACTACATCCGGATTCACGCCATCAATCAGGTTATAGACGTCCTTATTATCATAGGGGTCATGGGATACGACCCCGGAACCGAGCTTTTTGTATGCATACCCGAGCAGGTGAAACTCGATATTTTCTCCCACAAGTGCAGCCGCGACACTTTCCAGAACATCCGCTCCCTTTTCCTTGCTTAGGGCACCCAGGACAAGTACACGAAGAGGCCTGTGGGCAGGGAACAGCCATTGCGGGGCCGGATACGGAACAGAATTGGCATAATCGGCATGCCATGCGACAAATGGATTAGCCACTTTAAAAAACTTTGTAAAGCGATTGCTGCAATCGAGAGAGGGGAAAATAACCCGGTCTGCACCTTCCACTATCATCCTCTGGTTTTTTCGCCACAAATCAGCATCAACACCTTCCGGTAGCGGTCTATGTCCAGCACATTGCTCATCAAATAGAGGAAGGCCTTCACTCACGTAGCGACCATCCTTATCAGTGAGAGAGGGATTGCCATTGACGAGATAGTAGTCATGTATGGTTAAGTCGTAATCGCATCCCAGATCCTCTGCCAACTTCCATAAGCGAGTTGGAAGCCCCATAGTGTGATGAAAATGTACACGGCCTATACCCATACCAGTCAGCAGTTCCACCAGCTTTTCGTACTCGGTATCTATATCGAAGAACAGCCCGTCTCTGAGCCGCTCTTCGCCATCGAAACAGGACAATCTCACAGACTGACCATCCTTGTCGGGCATCATAAGCAGAAATAGAGCGCGGCCAGCGAACACCGTCGCCAGTTCATCCACATGCTGCTGCACTCCGCCGCTCAATTTATGGGAAACCATTAAAATTTTTGGCTTATTTTGAGCGGAAAATAAACGCAGCCACGCCCTGACTCGAGCTGCCCTTGCGGGGTCCCGGGAAATGAAACGCTGAATATCAGCATGGTAGCGCGGGTATTTCCTGTCCAGTGTATCCAGTGCCTGGGCTAATCTTGGACTATGTTCATCGCCAAAACTAACCCCACCCTTGTGGTATACAAAACAATTGGCCAAATGGAGATTTCGCCACCCCACCCGCGCAGCGCGCTGACACCAATCATTCTCCTCTCCATAGCCGCGCCCGTAAGCCGCCAAATCGAAATAGCCGATCTGATTCAGGCAGTCGCGGCGAAGATACATACAGCAACCCACACCGGTAGGCACATGGTAAGCATCGGCAACAGTGAATTCTGCAGCAAACTGTGCATCAATCTCTTCCAGAGAAAGTTCAAACATGAGTGTGTTGTCTTTACAGATATTCGGGAAGCTGCAAATAGTCGCGTTGTTGGAAAAGGGGGTGACCGAGGCGACACTTTCGTGATGGTAAGCCGCTTCGCGCAAGCGACTCAACCAATCTCCCGCAACCTCGACATCACTATTGAGCAATAGCACATCTCGCTCCACATCAAACGACATACCGCGATTTACAGTGGCCACAAATCCCAAATTCTGTTGATTCTCCAACAGGATCAATTGACGCGAGCAGACTTTGAGTTCGCGGAGATAGTCTGTGATTTGTTGATCGGGAGAGCAGTCGTTGATAATGATGATCCGCGCCCAATCATCGTCCACGGTTTGCAGTACTGATGCCAAACAGGCCAGCGTCTCCCGATAGCCCTCATAAACGGGGATAACTATATCAACGCTTCTCATAATCCCACATGGCCCTGAAAATAAATCCTACTCCCGGCTTTTCTAAAATACGTTGCAAGTGCGCCTCGCTTTCCTTGAGGACCTCCGTCATTTCGCAATATGAACGTTCGATTTTATTCAATTTTTCTTCCAGATCGAATTTCTGAGTTTCCCTCTCTTCAATGATATGCAGTGCCCTTGTGTGTAACTCACCGATTTCCTGTAGCCGTTGATCGAAGTCTCGTATCTGTCCATCCCTCTCATTTACAGTTGCCAGCGCCCGCGAGTGCAAATGACCAATCTCTTGCAGTCTTTGCTCGGTAGTTCCTCTCTCTTTCTCGAGTACCCGGACCGTTTCTGATGCATGTACCAACTCTCTCCGCTGTTCTTCGAGGCCTGCATCTCTATTGCCAAGAGTTTGCAACGCTCGGGCGTGAGCCTCACCTATCCGGGTCAATTCTCTGCCCCTGTACACCAGATTGCTTGCCATATCGCTCAGCGTCTGCTCGATGGGATACAGTGCTTCAATTTGTGAATCAAGCGCCCTAAAGTCAATATTATTGTAATCGCGCAGAGCAGGCAGAATTTCGTTGCGCCCGGCATACTGGTGTTTCATTTTACCAAGCACGGCCGAAGTCAGCTGGTCCTCGCTAACAAAAAGCGGAAGCTCTACCTCAAGCTGGCGAAGCAATCCCACCGGATCTTCAAGCAAACGATCGTAGCTGGCGTAGAGAGTACCTGGAGGCACACTGGTAACAATGCCGCGCAAATAGGTCCGCAGCAAGCGTATGCCATACCCTGGCGGAAAACCATCCCTCTCCTGCAAGGATTGACAGACCTCGAGGGGCGCACGGAAGATTACACATACCGATGCCTGCAACCCCATGTCCCGACATACGGACAGCCAAAACGGCAGGGTAATACAAAAACGGGGATCTTTGACCACTTCCAGCGGCCCGGAACCAAAACCGCGCTGCAATACCTCCCTGGCCTCGAGTCGTTCTGCTTCAAATTCAGGGCCGGCCCCATTCAGCTGCAAATGCTGCGAGGTTACGGAGTACCACTGGGCTCCCACCAGTCCCAGCAGACGCTCATTCAAGGCAACAACCTCCTTGGCCTCCCAGAATCCCCTCTCATTCACTCTCTCCATGGGTTCAAGCAAATCGCCGCCAAAACTTGCGCCACAAGCGTGCAATGCGGCACAAAGGGCGGAAGTCCCCGAGCGGTGCATGCCTACCAGGAAAAGAATATGCCGAGAATTGACTATTTCCATGCCGTCTGACTGAATGAAGCAAAGAGGCGGGAGATGATACCACGCTAAAAGCCTGTTGGCCGCTCCCCTGCCACCCGGCAGCGGGAGGGAGCGGTGCGCGCCTGCGCATTAGAAAACCTGATATGCTCAAAATAACTAAACCCGGGGTCGAAATGCCCTGCAGGACATACCCAATGCACAATGAAAACAGTTTTCAAGCAACCGCTATCCGGCATAGAAACGTGAAACGCAGTATATGACCCTGGATTCAGCCATCGCCACTGGCCTGCCGATCACAATCGTTGTTCCGGTGTTTCGCAACCTACAAGTTACGCGGGTCTGTCTTGAATCCCTGATTGCCAGTGATTTGCCAAAAAATGCGTCAATAGTTGTAATCAATGATGACTCACCTGAAGCAGAACTGAGTGACTTCTGCAGGGAACTCGCCGCACGGGTTGGCTTCAGGCTCCTCGTGAACGAAGACAACCTGGGTT